>Ga0080013_1000522_pt1 | contig 54738 bp, 59 predicted proteins | sample ETNvirenome_6_85_FD_69236 | JGI IMG/M metagenome (GOLD analysis project Ga0080013, IMG submission 69236) | Marine viral communities from the Pacific Ocean - ETNP_6_85 (SPADES assembly) (version 2) | ecosystem: Environmental > Aquatic > Marine > Oceanic | place: Pacific Ocean | collected 2013-06-19
AGTACCCACAACATGATGCCATTCCTCAAGGCTAGTCCCCAAACTATTTGCCGGCGCCGTTACATCAGAATAAGAAGCCACATCAATAGAAAAAGTTAGTGTATTTGTGCTAGCAAACAACATCCGCCTGGCGCCACCCAAATCAAAGACTCTGCCCTCTCCGCCGGCGCCGCTACCCAGTGCATAAACCCACGCCGAAAAACTGAACGGCAGGGCGGCGTCGGCAGCGCCACCAATGAGCTCGTTCCAGATCGGGGCGCTCTCGCCGAGGTTGCCAAGCAAAACCTGAGAAGTCGCTCCGTCGAATACTCCCACCTGGTTGGCCACTTTTTCTAATGTTAATTTTTTGCGAGCATTTCTTGGAATCTTATGGAATGAGGGGAGAGCGATCGAAGCGTTCGATGCATTGGGATCAGCCTGTACTTGAGCCAAAGTGACGTCGCCGTATGCGGCGTCTCGACCAAACTTTCCGGTATGCAGTGACCACAGCTGATTTAATCCGCGGGCGCGATCGATCTGATCTTGAGGAATAATTGAATTACTTCCGGAAGGAGCAAGCGATGCGCTTCCTGATGCACCATAATTGATAACAGTTTGATTACGATAAGGAAGAGCATTATACACAGAAAACTCTTCATGAGCTGGGTCTAAATAGCCTTGTGAAGAAGCTTCTGGGGAGCCGGGAGCATTAAAACGATTTACCAAGATCGTTTGGTTGGACGTCGACCCCGTTCGAGCTGGAAGTTCATAATCAAGGGTACCTGACACGTTCGGGCCGCGGTTAGAAGCAGTAGCATATGGAGAAGAAGCAGACGGCACTGCGCCACTTAGCATAGGGAAGCGGCCTCTCGTCGCCATAGTCTCAGGATTTAATGCAAAAGTAAACGATTGATCTTGGAAAAAGGGATCATTCTGAGATCGACCGGAAGTCTGAATAACCTCATAATTCTTTGAGTAGTTACCAATCCTATTGTGGATAATCGTGCCCGACATCGAATGACTTAAGGATGCCGTCGTCATCATGATGTTCTTGATGTTTACGGGGCGCTTGGCATATTCCCCTCTCGGGAGGTTTGCTTTCGGGCGTGAAAAGACATTCCCCAAAGGTACTTGAGCCGGAGGTATGTCCCCATCTGGGTACTGCGGCGAGACCACCTCTAGACGGCCCTGAGCGGCGGCCACGCCACCAGTAGCGGCAGTGCCCGTCCAGGTGCGGCCCAACTCCACCTTAAAGCCCTCAGGACGCGTGGCAGGCGAATCTAAACTCTTATTGGCTCCTGGCTTGAATCCTAACGTAGTGCCGCCAGCGTTCCAATTAGCCGGTGGTGTCGAACTCGTGATAGTGAAATCATCAATAAAGCCCTGTTGCTGCCGGGCAGTGGAGCCTCCGTCGGTATTAAAGCCACTGCCCCAGGTACCATCGCCAGGATTGCCGACAGCAGCTGTTAAGTGCATGCCGCCTCTTTGGTCAAAGACTAAACTAGTAGATGCCGTTACACGATCAACGATCTGGCCCGTCCAGGCAGATCCTGAGATGGCTGCCGAACCGGTTCCCTCACCCATTCTCCACCATGATACAAGGCGGTCTGTCGCACTATGGTAGTCTAAGTTAAAAGGGCCAGGTGCCCATGTAGTATAAACACCATCTGGCTTGCGGGTGGTCTTCGGAATACCTGGATATGCGGTTTGCTTGTTGTAAAGCTCTCTCGCTTCTGCTTCACTAAAACTGCCAGACCAAAGGCTCACTTCGCTCATCGAACAGCTGCCGGCGGTGACGTCCCAGCCAGTGGGAACGGCGCCGTCATCATTCTGACGGAACAATACAAGTCGGCCGTTTCTTATACTCGAAGTGTTCAGGCCGGCAGCGCCGAGGGGGGTAGGCTTCTTCAGAGCGCCGAGTGGAATCATGGTTTCTAGAACTGAGGAACTATGCCCATTAACATATATTATAGGATCGTTGTCGACATCCGGTGCATAAGAAATAATTATATTCGCCGACGCACTCCCCGATACAGTTCCCGATACAGTTCCATAATTGCTGCTTGCGGTAGGCCAGCCGGCCCCTGAGAGGGGGTTATCAGTAGTCACCCAGCGACCAACTCTTGACGTGTACTCAACTTCCAACTGCACATTGCCGGTCATATCTATCCTTATTAGGTGGGCGCCCGGGTCGTTGCCCTGGCCAAGTGCCGCCATCATCTTGCGGCCGACGACTTTGTTGTAGAAATCTCCTATCTGTACCCACATTGAAAACGTATAAGAACTTGTTACTACATTAACCCATTTACTTTCCGGCCCACATTGCAGGTATGGGGCGCCCCAATAAGTTAAATAGCCTCCGGTCATATCGAGAGGATAGACTCTCAATGTCTTATCATTATAAGTCGTGAAATCTGCAACCGTTGCATCATAATTAAGCTCTATATGACGATGTTGGCGCCCTCCAACAAACTTCTCAGTAAAGGGGCCCTGCATAGGAACGTCGGTTTGGTTAGATGCAAGATCGGAATGCATATTAGTTATAACGGTGCTAGCAGTAAAAGATGACATGTGGGTGGACATAGCATCATTAATGGATGAACTGTATAAGCTGAAGGGGGCATATGTGGCACCGTCGCCTATGATGTCATAATCACTATAGAATTGAGCAGAAGATGTCACCCCTTGATTTATAGAAGGATTAATTTCGAATCCAAGACGATTCTTCTGGGATGGGAAATATTCGTCTGTCGTGTTGATTAGTTTTTCGACATTCCCGGATTGTGCCACCATAATGTTGCGCGGGACACTAGAAGTTCCAATAGGGGGTCCAGCCGGTGCTGTTGCGTCATACACAAAATCCTTGCGCTTAGTTGGATGTTGAGCAACGCCTCCAAGAACTACTGAACCACCGGCGCTGAAGCGGTAGGGACGGCCGAGGGCGCGGTTATTGGAAACTTTAATAGCGTTGAGCAGGATTTGTCTATCGGCTAGCGCATTAGCCGGCATTACCCCAGTAGCATTTAAGTTTTGCAGATCCGAAAGGCCGCCACGCTCGGCGCGGTTCTGCCACCATGTCGATCCTGTATCCTGTTGAGGTCGGGCGCCATCGACCCAAGACGCGGTGGGTACCGGGGCATGATCATATTTCCAGCTATTGAGCACTGAGGTATTGGGCATGCCGGTAACACGATTGGTTGGAGCCTGAGCAGATTCAAATCCTGTTCCCTGTGCATCATTGATAATAGAATTAACAGCAATTGGTGTTGCTATGGTTCCGATTGTTCCGGACAGGTCAGGTTCTGACTTCGCCAGGAATGGAAACTTATTCTGATACTTGCTGCGCTCCAGAATATGACTTTCAATTAGCGTTCGAACATTGGGATCGAATTCTAGAGATATGGGGGCAAGTTGTCCCAGGAGGACACTCAAGGCACCGTCAATCCATTTATAATACTCAAAAAACTTCTCAAAATCTATTTCGTCATTAGAAACTGTTTCGAAGAAGCGCTGTCTTAAATGCTTAAGCCCCTTATATTCTGTGCGATATCTGTTAACTGGCGCGCCGATAAGAGTATTTAAATCACTCAAGGAAGCAAAGTAGTTGATTATTTGGTCAGAGATGGCCTGCTGCATACTCTTCTCAAACGCCAAGAAATAGTTTTGGGGTCGGGAGTCTCTTGTAAACTCTACATCATCCTGCTGTGAAAGCACAGTGATCATATCCGATGATTCCAGAGTCTCCGGTAGATTCTGTTTTGACGCAACCACATAATCCTTATCAGTGACTGCAGTTGTGCTAACTGCAAAACTAGACCCTGAGCCCGGGTGCTGGTAATATAAGATATTCCCAAGCCAATCGTTGCGGGCTGCAGCCATTGTTGCCGAGCCAGACGAAATATCAGCAACTCTAAAACCGCCGTCAGCATCTGATCCTGTGTTTTGGTTAAAATCCCAGTTAAGAATTAAAGTGTTGATACGCGGCAGATCGCCGAAACTAGCGGAGGCCTGGAAAGGAAAGGCATAAAGAGCAGTATCTGCGAGACCATAATTGGTGGGGTCATAGGCATGCGCCTCAATGGTTTGAGTGCTCAGACGGTCGAGCCAAAGCCGGCACGATCCTCCTTTTACATCGGTTCTCTGAAGCACAGTACCCGTCATATTTGTCCTGTGCGCGCCCATAAAGACACGCCTCGAGCCGGTAATAAAGGCGGTTCCCGGAGAGGTCACAGTTCCCGTTACATTAAAACTATTAACAACAATGCCGGCATCTACATTAACTCCCTGGAATTCCACCGAGTAGTTTGCATTCGGGGTGCTCTCCACTTGCCCAACCCAAGGATAGTTTTCAGGGCTAATCTTAACAGCAAAGTTCCATTTTGAATTATTATAAACGTCATAAAACATAGAGCTCGTAAGATTGGGGAGATAACCTCCTGCCGAACCGGTTAGAATAAAAACGACATTTGATGAGTCCCTGGTTTCTCTGACTGCAAAAACTTGGAAATTGGTAGCATCATCCGTAGGAAAAGCAGTGTCAGTCTGTGCGGCTTCTGAGCCGGCCGTATCAGAAGGCTGTACGTTAGTAGCATGCACGCCAAATAATGAAGAAGAAATAATGTTTGTATCTTGATAAAAGTCATGACTCTGATTAAACTTTTCAGGGAATATAACTTCGGCCTCAAGAGTAAGAGCAAAGCCGCCAGTCAACTCAGTGCTGGCGGATATAAAGCCGCTAGTATTAGTCGTATCCCCCGGGTCACGAATCTGATATACATTTGCATCCATATTTGTATAATTGTTGAAATTAACAAATTTCTTTCCAAACGACTGATTGGTTCGATTTGTTGTAAAATCGAACTCAATATTGTTTGCATACATATTAATTTTAATCAGCTCATCATCAACGCCGAAACACCGAATAAGGTTTCTAAAGGCCTTCTCGGTGCCTTTAGATTTATAAATGTAAGTTAAATTATTATAAATGTTCTTGTAAATTAAGTTCTTTACTTCTGTGAGGCTTTTCTCAAAGACGAGTTTTTCACTTCTGTCGGCAAGCTTCTCGATAATAGATGCGTCAACGAATAGCTCTGGTGTCACAAGGCCCGTGGACATTAACATTCGTTCGGCAAAAACGTTAGCTTTATCAGAACCACTAACGTATGAGATATCCTTTAGTTTATTGAGGGATTCAACTTGCAAATGAAGAGTATCAAAATAGCTCGCCATAATTTGGGTAAGATTTTGAAGCTGTGACCCTCTTTCTTGATCTTCCTCTGTAATCCAAGCCGGTATTGAGCTATAGATCATCGACGCATTAGTAGCATCATGGTCGGATCCAGACTGAATCAGGTTAGCTCGCAGCGTCGATACAGCAGCATCAAAAGAATAGATAATCGGATCTTCAAACTCTTTGGTTGCTGCACTAGAAGAAATAATGGCGGAGCCCGTGTTGCGCGAATCGGTTGTGTATCCAGTCCAAGCGCCGTTGGTCACGCGGCCCGAATAATCTAAAACGGTGCTGTCGACAGAACCTGTGCCAGTTATGCCCTCATTGAACTTATAGTAGACGCCCAACTTAGTGTTGGCCACCTCTGAAGTGTCCTTAAACGGCATGGGATCGTCGTTGGTGCCGCCCCCCACTTGCGTAAACCAAAAACGGCCAACATCTTGAGAACTGCGTTGGGTCTTCCAATACCTAAACTCGTCTAGAGAGCCCGAAAGTTTGCCTGCGTATTGAGCGCCGCCGCCGAGTGTGGTGGCGAGTGCTCCAATGGTAGCCTGGAGAGCGCCAGTAACTTCACTTAATGCGTCTGAGCCTAAAGTAGTATTTTGATTTAGCGCCCCATCAACGTAGACGCGACTTGTGATACCTGCGGAAGCATTTTTAAAGGAGAAGGCATAATGATGCCATGCTGAATCTGCAACAGTAATGGCGCTTCCTATCGATTGTTCCGTTACCCCGTCAGATCCGGACACAAGAGTGGCCGTAAAGACAGCCCCTCCATCGTTGGAGGAATCCATCGCTAGCGATAGGCGCCCGAAATCGCGGTCGTCGCCACCGGTAAAAGCCGTTACATCAACTATAGTAGGGCCGGTGACGTTTGCAAGAGCGCCGGCGATATTACCATCAGCCCCAGCAGCGTCCATAGTAAGTGTAAGTTGAGTGTTGCTTGAACCTTCGGCTGCCGTAATACCTGAGACACCCGCCGTACCCCTTGAGCCAGCGCTCGCCGGGATTATACGAGAATTAGAAGTATTGTTTATAGCTCTTTTGATCAACGTTGCAATACTCGAATCTGATTCGCCGTTGATGCCAATACCAATCTGATTAGCGGCCGGGGGGGTACCAGTGGTTTCCGAGGCATCTAAAAGTATTGTAATTGCACCAGCGCCGCCCGTAGCATCCCCGCCATTTGCTGCAGGAATCGTAATCGTAATCGTACAATCGCCACCATCTGCAACTACACCAGTTGTATCAATTGCATCGACTGCAGTAGCTTGAACTCGGTCGCTACCATTCCAAAGATCGAAAATAACTTCCTTTTCTGTCTTAGTATTGTCAAAAGCATCCTTTTTGAGCCAGAACTCTAAAGTTACGCCGTCCCCCGATAAATCATATTTAAGATTGGAGCCCCTATTGGACCCAGTCTCATAATAGTTAGACCCAGTGAACTGTAAGTAGGTGGGAGACATCCCATCTGGATTTGGGTGTGGGCCGCCCTTCAAATAGATATATTCTAAATCGCTAGGGAGTCCGTAGCCATTTGTTGTGGAGGCTTGGGTGCCCCAGCCGGCGGGCGACATAAGAATATAGCCGGTACTGCGCGGGTAAAGGTTGTCATAAAGATAAAGATCAATTTCGGTAGATTCATTTTCCCACTGGAGTCTCTCTCGCAGAGATCCATCATAGGGATATGTCTTCCAAATTCGATCTATGGATTCAGCATAATATTTTTCTGCGGACCCGTAGCGGGCAAAGCTAGAAGCACTTGCATAATTGACAGCAGGTATAAACCTGTTCTCTTTTATAATGTCTTCTTTTTGATATTGCGCCGACTCAATCGCAGATCCAATTTGATCAGCTGATTTGTTGGAAAGCGATTTAAGAGTTTGTGCTTTGTCAAAAAGGTGCTTAAAACTCATATCCTAATTATTCATCAACCCTAAATTTGAACGTTTCTGGTTGCTCCACCCAAGTTGCTACACTACCATTATAGTAAGATAATTTGATTCCATACATATATCCAGCCTCTAATTCCAGCATACTTAAGTCAAAATAATTGCCGCTGACATCATAAGACAAGTATGTTGAGTACTCGCTTCCCGTACCATAGGGAAGAACTTCATAGTTATCAACAAGCCTAAGAATCCTATAAGACGCACTCTCGATTACCTCTGTAGGATTAACAGTTGTAGAGACCGTGTAAATCGTTGGACTCCAGTTTTTATCTCTAACAAAAGTTCTAAAGCGTACAGTTTGGTTCCTTCTATAAGAGGTTTGTAAATTCTGTATTGCTGTATGCCGCTCGAATGTTGGCGCGCCCTGAAAATTTCGAAAAGTTTTTGTGCTTATAGAACCAGTCTTGTATTGAGTAGAGCCAGTCGGCAGCGAGCACCACAGATCGAACAGCTTAGATGGCGCGCCATTGGCGGAAGAAGAGGTCATACAAATAGATGCTGAGTAAATACCGGTGCTCACATAACCGCCAGTTACTACGGTCGCTCCGCCCGACAAAAGCTGAATTCCAGATGGGGCCGTGTTGCCGGCATTTCCGGAAAAGAGAGAAACATATACCAGACCGGTACCAATAGCGGGGATGTTCGTAAGCTGGCCGCGGACATAATTGTATAGATAAAGAGTATTTAAATTATCGGTTGCTGGAGCCATTGAGCTACTATAGTAAAAGCCGCCGCGATCATCTTCGACCCGAGAGTCCCATCGTGCCTCAATCCACGGGCGCTTAAAAAAATATTCACTTGAGCGCGCGAAGAACTTCTTTGTATAATAAGAGATCTCGGCGCCGCCGGTGTTTTCTATCACGCCGTTCGCTGCCGCGGCTGCTGCATAGGCTTCCTGGCTTGAGGTTAAGAAAATTCCTAATCCATAATTGGGGTGATGAAGCGCGGTGCCTGAGGTCTGCATCCACCTCTCTACGGTCGGAGTAATATTAATTTCTAGGTCTTCATAGCCCAGCGGGAAAGTCTGACGATAAACCGGTGCATCCGAAGCCTCGTTGTCATCCCGGAAATCTCCTCCGATATTTGTCCATGCTGTGGTGGTAGAAGCCGACATCCAGTTGGCTTTACCCAAATCTGAATACTCGTCCATGTCGAGGCCAGTTCCTTCGTCCCACGAACGAGAAACGGACGCGACTACCAAAGTAAAATCTTGTGGCAAAGTCCAAGGATGTTTTGCATTGCTTAACTTAAGGAAAAAATTAACACTGCCGCTGGCTGGAATTGCTGCAGCGGTTCTGTCTGCGCTGATTGCAGTAATAGGAAACTTTACCATAGCTCGACAAAGTTCCTGGGACTTGCCGAGTGAGGAGCCGGAGGTTTGGCCATATATAGAGAATACTTCTATGGAATCTGCATAGCCCATATTAGAGCCAGTGCCGCGGCTGTTGGCCGTCAGGCTTGCCTTAAAAGCATTTGTAATAGTAGTGTCGGCGCTACCTGTATATCTTTTAAACCCCATTACTTAATGCTTCCTCTTATATCTGTATTCGGGAATTTCATTTCAAAAACGACATTTTCCTCTGCTAAAATACGCAAATTATCTGCACTAGTGTTGGCGGCAAAATCATAAGAAGTTCCGCTATAAGAGGCACCAGATTTTTCAACTATCTTAACAGTTATGACATCTAAAAGACCCTCGACTTTATTAAGAGTTTTATAAATTTCAGATATCATAATTGGCTCTCCAATATCATAGGAGTGTGAAAATTTCTTGGCCAATGCTCTAGCAGCTAGATTGATAACATTATATTGATTAGCGCTCATATCAATTGCTGCTTCGTATTCAATACCAAAATTTACTATCTTTGCATCAAGAATGTCGATAGTATCATTAATCATTTTATACTGTGAGATCCAATTCTTAATATTATTTTTCAAAGTAGCATTTGGAACAGTCAATTTACCGCTCTCATTTTCAGAAACCACATATAAATTTAGATTTCTCTTATAAGCATTAAAATCTCGAACTATAGTTACTCGCTTAATCCTTCCAAACTTTGCAGGCATCCCATAACAAATAGCCTTATAATCTTCAGCTGTTACCGCACGATTTTGTGTAGCAAAATAACTAAATGCTCTTTGCTTAATTTCATCTGAATTTGGTAGAGCGATGCTTCCCACAAACTGTTCCTCATTTACTACCTCCACCGACTCAACAACAGCCGATCTTTTTGGGCCCGTTAATAAGTTTTCTTCTTGAAAGATAACTATGGGTCGGCTCACCTCCGTAATTGAATTCACAGAAGCATTAACATCTAAAGTTGTGTTATATCGAAATGAAATGACTAAATCGGTATTTGCAGGGGCTATACCAAATTTATCTGTGTTGAGAAGCTTCGTGGGATCAAAGCCCGTGTCCGTAATATAGTCGCGACCCAACATATCAAGCATCAAATTGCCCGGGTCGACCACAGAACTAGTTGAAAGTTCGGAATCGGAGCCATATCCAAATTGCAAAAATGTTTTTCCATTTTCGAACTCAACCGTAAACCTTCGAGGAACAGGGAAAGGTTTTAAAATATTGGGAACAGATGCTCGAGTAGCCGTTGTATTCCTCACAGCTTTATAGATTACGTTTTGAGTTAAGTGGTCTACTTCATAGTAACGATGACCTTCCACATCGTAAACGCTTACAATGTTATTAATTTTTGCTATCGAAAGAGGTATCCTCCTGAACCTTTCAAAATTTCCCAGAGAAACCCGATCGCGACCTAGGCGTCCAGAAACCGCGCGGCCTTGTGCGCGGATTACAAAATGAGTGGGGCCTCCCGTGCTGCCCGCGTCACTTACTACTATCTGATTTTGTTCTTTCTGAAAATCAACATCATCAAGGAGGGTATAAAAGCCGCCCGTATCGGCGGTAAACTCGGAGCCGGCCTTAAGAATAGGAACATAGTTGGTGTCGGGGCCTTGCGTTGTGGTGGAAGCCGGGATCTTTATGTAGAACGTCAAAATTCCATACGAGGAGGGATTTGGATTGAGCTTAAGCCCCATCTGACGCACAAGCCTTACGACATTATTATATTCAATAGCTGTATCTAGAAAGCTTTCGTTTGCCTGGTAATCAACATAAAAAGACAGGATATCCCCAATATAGGAAACGGTGTCCAACATAAGAGAGCCAAAACTTGCTTGATTAAAGTCTTTGTAGGTGTTGGGATAGTATCTTTTTACAAAATTTTCTAGATCTTTGCGGATTGATGCAAAATCTCTGCTTGTGTAATCGATGGCCTCTAATTTTTTTGACATGCACCTACCTCAGTATAATTAGTTCGTATTTGTATCAAGCTGCAGCATTCCCGTCATTCGCAAAGGCAAAATTTTATATGTAATTGTTGTATGTACATCATGAGGAAATAAACTAGGATCATTTTCGGGCGTTTTGAATGCAACTTGTTGTATCTCCACAAAGGGCATGTATTGTGCCACTTGTGAGCGAATTCGAGACGTTATCTCTTCATAGGTCATCTCGTCATTTAGTTCAAATAGGTACGCTTTAAGTCCCACGCCAAAATTAGTATCCATCATGCGCTCACCAGGGTTGGTGAGTATCAACATCTTAAGATTCTGTGTTACTAAAGTTGGATAATCCTGAATCAATTCAAACCTGCTTGATTCAATTGGTAATAATGGTGCTAATCCGGTTGTCATCTTCCGCCCTCTCAATAATTATTTGAAAACATGTTTTTTTTAACAAACATTCGAACTTTGTCCATCAGCAGCATTCTGCTGAGAGTTGCCTGTCCCCTCTGCCTCGGCCTCTTCATTGCTTGCTGCGTCTAGAAGCATCAGCAAAAGATAAATTATTCCCAGTGGTGTTGGAGGCATCATAAGAAGGCCCGCGATTGATCCCGTAAAGTCTACGCCCTTCACGGTCATTTTTGGACCAAGAGAGGGAGCCTCAAGCGGTCCGGGAGGATCTGGCATTGCAGCGATAGCTTCAGCATTCATCGTGTTAAGACCGCAGAAAGCTAGTGCTAGTACTTGTTCTCCGTCTAGGGCGCTAAGCATTGGCTTAATAGGTGATTGATCTGGCTGTGTACTCTCAGCAAGATCAATGCCTACATCAATCATCATGATCACATAATTGAATACCATCCCCGTGATGTCTCTAATAATCTTAGATATTGCAACATGCGGGTCGATCAATTCTACGAGGCCTTTGAGAATTTTAATAGGCGTTTCGCGCAGCATCTTAAGAATGAATTCGCGGCCATTGAACTCCAATCCTGCGCCGCCGGCTGATCCCAACTCATTATTTAGCTTAACCATGTTCCCGTCTTCAACAAGCTCCGGCTTTCGGCTCGTCCTTGAAACGACGCCAAATAAATCCAAGATGCCTAATTTGGTTGTTTCAAAATTTCTTTCTATTCCAGGAAAGAAAGAATTTGTAAGTCCCAGATTATAAAGTACCGGTAGCATCATGACCATTTCAGGATTAAAGGTTTGATTAATAAACCTCGAATACTCTAGGTCATTCTTAATTTTAGGGATATGATTGCTTGGCTCAGTCCTATTAAACCTTTTAACTTTATCGAAGGTATTGGCGGCAGTGCTGGGTGCGCCCGGGCCTAAGGGAGGACCCGGAGGGGTTGGAGGCGCTTGTTGCATGCCGAAGCCGGGTGGCCCTTGCGTGGGCGGCGGAGAAGTTGCAGCGGCACCAAAATCCGGGAGGTCGTTGGGGTTAAAATCTCCATAGTCATAAATATTTACCGTAAGTAAATCACCCAAAATCTGAGCACCCTCAGTTGCACTATCTAAATCAACTTGTGCTGAATCCAAAACCGAGTCTTTGCCGATTGCACGAGGTTGTTGCTGCAGCGCGAGGGTCATTAAATCTCTTACGGGGCCTGGCCTGAACGATTCAATAAACGGAGAGCCGGCCTGATCCCACTGGGCATCCCTATACTCCGCGGTTCTATAGTGTGGAAAATTAAACATTAGTTTATACCCAAGCTTAAAACCCTCAAATATAGGAAGGACACCATCCGTTAATTCTATCATATCTATAAAATCGACCGCGGTGCTCGTGCGCACAGGCATAGCCCCCCCATCAGGGCTTCCCAAAATTGACTGTAGCTGTAGAGTATGCCGAGTGCCGCCCGTAGGCCTGGCGGTGTTCTGGGCTATGAAGTCCGCAGTCGTGTCGGCTACTGGCGGAGGCTGGTAAATGTGGCGCCCGATGAGATCCCACGCCGGCGGCATGTCGCTTTCGATAAATGCCTTCCTGAAAGCTGCAGCCTGTTGATCCCATCCTTTTTGTAGTTTTTGAAGTTCCCTAGGATCCCATGGGATATCAATCTCTGACGATGCTAAATCGTTCCAATTAGATATGCCAGACCAGTGTGCATATTTAGCAAAGAAAATACGTCCCTCGCCTGATTTCATGGGAGCATTTTTGCGTCCATAAGGAGCTTTATAAATACCCAATATATCCTTGATAAAAACATCCTCAAACAGTTCACCAGTGCCGGTCGTCTTAAGAATATTGTTGATAGACTGCATGGTATTCACCATTTGGCCGCAGACCTCATAAGTATATCCCATTCTTTCCTCTATCAAAAATTCAATAAGCTGTTTAAACTTTACCTTTCTAATGTTTGTTCCGGCATCAAGATATGGTACAACAGTGTTGGGAGTAAAAGAATGAGCTATTCCGCCTGCTTTTTTGGCTTGTTCTCGGCTGATAAGCTTTTCGAAATGACCATACAAAAATTCTTTTATCGCACCACGATCGCTGGTAAATCGAGTTTCTAGCTCGCTTATCATACTAGTGAGGAACAACTCTCTTATTATTGGCTTATTAAAAATTTCTTCAAATTGAAATGCACTAAATACAAAAATATTTTTAATTAAAAATTCAACAATATATACTTGTATCTCAAGGTTGATCAGGGCTAATTTGAGAGCATCTCCAGACAACTCCTGGGCTGTTCCCCCGTCGTTGCAGGACCCTTGTCGAAAATTCTTCTTTGCTTGATCTAGGATTCCTCGCACATCCAACAAATCTCCAACTTGGGAAGGCTCACAATTTGAATTATCTTTAAAAAGATTTAACTTATTAAGCTTCGTCATAGTAAACATACCATTGCGCTGAATATAATCAAATGATCTTTTCATTACACCATTTAATACTGTTGGAAAAACCTGTTTTTGCAGCTTATCTTGAAGATATCTTTTATCTCCGGCGCTCAAGGAATTATTAGAAAGCGCTACGAGTTGCTTTTGAAGCGGATAGGTAAAGTTAAAAATATAAGGGTTGAATCCAGACTCAGTACCATAGTGTCCCAAAGCAGTATCGGGGGGAGCCATAAGCATACCAGGCGTTGAAGTCCCGTATAACGGAGTAAAAGAATCATCAGGCACTGCAATATGCAGCCACCCATTTTCAACACCCGGAAGTAATCGTGATGGAATGCCTAGTCTAAAGACCGGTCGGCGGCCGGATTGTATATCATCGTTAGAATAGTACTCGATTCGTATAGGATCGATGTGAGGAATCACCTCTTTAAGAAAATTATATTGCAATCGAAGGCGCCCATATTCATCTGTGGTTTTGTCCTGCAGCATTTTAGAATAATAGGTTCTTTCGCGGCCGGTGATTTTAGGAGATTTAGTAATCGTACGCCAAGCATTATCTGGCTTGTCTCCTCCCTGAATGTCAAGGTATTCTGGTGGGGACTGATGCGCTATGGCCATAAAATTGTTATAAAAATCCGTAGGAAACACATAGGTAACATTAGGAGGGTTCCCTCCTGACTGTTCTATGGTATTTTTTACGCGATTTACAGCTTTTTGGGCCTTGGCCATTTCGGCACGGGCATTTTCATCAAGGGCATCTTCTAAAATAGAATTCAGAATAGGCATCAGCGCACGAAAATCGTCCAGACTTCCTCCCAGCTTAGCTAAATTTAAATCCGGGCAAGCTGCCGGGTCGATTTCTAAGCCAGAATTAAGTATCTGATCAAATATATCGGCGATAATAGAAATAAACGTGGGATCCATAACTGGCGGCTCGACACAATCATCACCAATCTTCCCCCGTGCGCAAGTATCTTGCAGGGCTTTATTAAGCGCAGGATTGGCGTTGCCAGCAGTAACCTGTGGCTCCAACAAAGTTGTTCGGCAAGCTTCCACCGAATAAGCAAACTGCATCTTAGCATTTTCAACTGTTATGTTAAACATCTGGGGGATGACTCGGTCCACAATCGGATTGGAAATAAACATAGGGTTATCGGGACACAGGAAATCAGGGAGAGGAGCCTCCATGGGAAGACCGTTGTTAAGGAGATCTGCTAATTTTTGGATGCTTTCCTGGTCGGCCAAAGTTGAAAGGTCGGCTTCGTTTAGACAATAATTTTGAATTCCCTCCCTCACATCAACATCATTCACAAGATCATTGCATATACTAGTAATGTCTGCTAGTGCGGCCATACTAGCAAAAAAGGATAAGATTTGATTACGACTTTGTAAGGGCGGGATCTGTTCCTCGGGCCACCCTTTATTAAAGATAGCTATCTTTTGAATTGTAGTGTCCTGAACATCAGCTGGAGAATTATAAAGGCGACACAATTCTAAAGGTGTAAGGATTTGAGATACCCCCGAAAGGTAGTCGAAGCCCTTTTCTTGATTTAGCCCAAATCGTTTGAACGCGTTATCTAATCGATCTTGCATCTCTGGATCTTCAAGCGGCTTACCCCCCTTTGGGTTGTCCCTCATCGCAGCTGCCGCATCGATTGCGCCCATTTCTTCAGGCCGATTGAGCAGATTGTCACAATTAAATTTAATCATATCGGCCAGGCCGGAGACCAAATCCAGAAGTGTTTCGGCTAAAATCTGTAAAATCATGTCCCGGATCTGCTGCCAGAGGGGAGGATCGCCGAGAATATTAAATGCTATTTTAATATCCGGGAAGTCTGGGACCACCATAAACGGTCTAGGGATCTTGGGTTTTTCATAATCTTCTATGAACTGCGCAAGATCTAAGGCCTGATCAATTGCCTGTCTTAGACGATCTAGTGTGAAATTACTCCCCATCGTCAAGCAAATCATGGCTTCGGCAATGAGGTTCTCAATCCCTAAACGCAGCAAAATTCCGTCCAGAATCGCCAGAGTATCCCGAACCTGTTTTGTGGCGCCCCCCTCTCTAGAAGAAGTTTTATCGCGCGATAAGGCAGCTACTGCGTCATTATAGGCCGATTCTGCATCCAAAATTCGGAGCTGGCCAGCCTGTTCGCCGACGTCCGGGGCGTTCTCTGCGTTGCGGAGTTTTGCTTCGGTATCGGTCACCGCTTGTTCCAATGTTTTTCGCTCTTCGGCAGCGACAGAAATGCCTTTAGCCTCTTTAATCATGGCCTTGATGTCGTCCATTAATTTTTTAATTGGAAACTTAGATTCAAACTTTTTGCTCGCATTTTCTGTAAGTAAAGCCGCCATGGTGGAGGGGTCATCAAGCGCAAGCTCTAAAGCAGCCATTTCCTCGCCCGATACAAACGTACTTATAGTTGTGGCAAGACTAAGCGGATTGCTAACATCTAACTTTATAGAGCTTTCAGCAGCTTGGAAAATTGTATTAAATAAAAGGGGGTCGACACCGGGAGGAGGAGGCGCCTGAAAGCTCAATTCGACTGACCCATCTTCTGCTTCAACATCTACCGGACTATTTTCTCGGACAGTTTCCCAAGTTGGTGTAGCTAACAATTTCCCATAGGTATCTTTGATAAAGTTCATGATACTGGGTAAACCAGGGCCGGAGGCGCCATTATTTTGGGCGCCTTTGATGATTCTTTGGTGATTAATTAAAGTCATCATCACCCAGCGATCCTGAATTGAGGCCTTATATTTTATAAGTGAAAACATACCTATCTTAAGCGGCTCAGTAATAGTCGTTTTGCCCATATCAATTTCGTACGTGGCAGACTTTATTTTTTGTTTGGCGTCTACAACTATTCTTAACACATCCTCGTTGGTCAGCGACGGCACATCCCTTCCAGATAAATTCATATCTCTTCGTACGTTAGCAACCAAATCTGAGACAATATCCCTAACCTCGGTGCGAATTGCTTCTAAATCAAGAGGTATTTTAAGAGGAACGGGGTACCTAGTAAGTTGTTCATGATATGCTTTCAACGCATCGCCCAACTCATTCATTGTTCCAATTGTAATCCCAAGCTTAATAATCACAGTTCCGCCCACCGACAAGGCTGTACCTGCGCTCTGTTGTTCAAGAAAAAACTCTTGTGCATCGTCAAAATCCGGAAACCCCGAACTATAAGTAGGCAGTGGGCGCGTCTGGCCAGGTACCAAACAAATTTCTCCTGATTCCGAGGCCTCGAGGGCTTCTACAACTGCGGGCGCTTGGGCACTAGGGGGATTATAGGTTCGAAGGGCCTCGCGAATCTTTTTAAAATTTACAGCGCCGGGGGCAGTATTATATAAATATTTAGGCGCCGTAGGGGCACTAGACGCAATATCTGCCGGGCCCTGATCGGATTTTATAAAATCTAAATTTCCGAGAATGTCCTTTCTAATCTTCTTATAGGTAGAGCCAAAACCCCCCGACCTTTTCCCCTTGTTATAAATAAAAGGATAAAATTCAGGCAAATAAAATTCTATAAAGGCATCAACAGCTGTATCTTTTAAGTCTTCTTCTGGGGACTTTTTTGCCTTTTGATTACGCGTTACGGCCGGCTGGATAATAACAGCATAAAGGCCCTTATCAATATTAAACCAAGGAATATTGGAGGGAAACTTCTGAAATACATTGAGGCTGTCAAAATCAATAGTCATAATTAATTGGTATTGTTATACCTACTAAGAATGGGGCGCTCGCCCTGAATCCCAATTCCGGGAGTTCCCCCTAGGTATTTAAACTGAATAGCAATGCCGCCCTTTTTGCCGTCCAATAGATCCTCCGACATGCAAGGAATTTCTACATTCATGGCCGTATTCAGCATGGTCTCTACTCCCGTCTGCATTAAGCCCATGGAAGGTGACGTCGAAGCCCCATAAAAAGGTGAATAGTGTGTATGAGTCAAGAGCTCCTGCAATAGATTTCGATTATAGTCCATATATGTAACAAGTCGATCTCTCAGCTGGTTAACGTTAGCAATAATATCTTTTAAGCATGCCTGTAGGTTGTAGCCCTTAACCAGAGGCTGCATATCCGCATCATCGTTCATGGCTATCAAATCAATGCCGTATCGGGCGATATCCACAGGCGTTGTTTCTCCTCCTTGCGAATTTTTCTTATCCGTGCGCGTAATGAGCTTGATGTTCTCGCGCGCTATAAATCTCAAAGTATCTGCCTTTAGGGCGATTGTAGAACGAGGCTCCTGCAGGTTTACGTTTCCTACAGTTCCCGCGGGAAGATCGAAATAGTTAACGTGATCTACCGCAGCCTTCTGGCTTATATAAATGCGGGCAGCATCTTTTTTAAAATTAGGATTAACTATTAGTTTTTTGCCGTTATCCCCATGACGCCTTGCTTGATATCCAAGCATCCCCGCGACGATATCTATGGATGAACAGTGTATATTTCCCATTCCTCCATAACCACTGGCCCTGCTGTGGGGTCGGTCATACCCCAAAACAATATGCGAGTTGCCAGGGAAAGCAATTCGTTTCTCATCAGAGGAAACGGCGTACTTGGGAGAATCATACTCTTTGCGGCCGGTGCCGGCCATTCCCATAAACCGCGCTTTCGCGGGGGCCGGAAGAGCATCAAACCTTTTTTTCATCTCCTCAGGTAAAATAGCTCGCCATTGCTCAACTATAGTTTTATTTAAAGGACTGCCCATTCTTATACTCTCTCTTTCTATTCAAACCAATGACTCGTTTTGTTTACGGAATTGATCGAGTCGCTGATCGCTTTGCCCATTTCATTGAGTTTTCCCCAACCAGCGTTCGATGCCGCGCCCAATATGTTTGCTTCCTGCTGGCTAGTCACGTTATTAAATTCGCGGCCGCGCTCGTCGCCCATTAACGAAGCCTTAAACAGGGTTACCGCGATCTTTGCCGCATACTCGTGGGTCTCATCGCTCGGATCTTTGGTGCCGAGGAGATCCGGGTTGCCTACTAGTTCGGAGCCACCAACTCGCGCATAGAGCGCTTTGTATGTAATGCCGTTCCAGCCGCGGCCGCGGAAATTGAATCCATCTAGATCGGTTTTGTGTTTGGCCCACTTGGAGGCGTTTTTGACACCATAAATATGACTAAAAAAGTCCACGTCACTATTGGCTAATTCCGCTAACTCTGCCTCTGTAAATTTTGGGCCGCCGGGGAAATTCTGGCCGGACTTGTACCCAGCTTTATCCCCAAACTTGCGCTTGATAGGACGTCCACCTACCCCTGCCCAGCTTCCCTCAACCATCTTTCTGCCCATGTTCGATTCTTTAGCTGTGACCGCCAGAAGAGCTATTCTCATAAATCTATTCGTAATGCCGGCTTCTTTCATATGACGCTCCATATATGCAATTCTCTTCTTGAACTTGTGCTGGGCGTACGGGCCGGTGCCAATAATGAGACTATCATCATCCGGATCTATATTGGAATTTTCGGGTGGAGCGATGTATTCTTCCTCACTTGAATCATGATACCAGCTAGTGTCGGGAGCACCACCGGTGTTGACGCCCGGCTTTCCAAGTTTAAAGAGGTCCCCGGTTTTGCGGGGAAACATAGAAGTAAACGGAAGTGGAAGTGCATCTCCTATTTCTATAATTTGGCCGGAACTTAAATTAGGAGTATTACCACCCGCGAATTTAACCATTACCCATGTTCCAGCAGCGATAGGCTTATCACCTCCGGTGACTCCCATCGCAACTCCAACATCAGGCATTGAGCTAACACCCTTTATAAAAGTATCTTTTTTGGTAAGATCTTCGCAGCCGGTGAATGGGCACCAACTGGTCCCCGCGATTGCGGGGGTTAAAACCTTATAAACATAATTATAAACCTCAAAACTAGGTCTTTGGGCTGCTGCATAGCGCATCCGATCAATAACATTTCGCGGCTGCGGTACTGTAACGGGGGTACGGCCCATTACTATGCCTTGCATTGGATTAGGCAATCCACGTTTGCTTGAAACTGTTTCTCCTCGAAGGGCCAGAGAAATGGCGGTGGTCGATTTAAGAGTGCGCCGGTCGGCGCTATATGCATCTGGGTTCGGAACGCCACACTCGCTGAGGCCCTCGCAATCTATACCACAAAGCTCTAGAGTCTTTTTCTCTTCGGCCATTATTGCTCCTCCGTCTCATTCAGTAAATCAAATATTTGTTCTTTATCATCCGCACTTAAGCCAACTTGATAAGATGTTTGTTTTTGCAAAAGGGCAGCGAGTTTAACTAATTGCTCATTTGAGCGCTGGAGGTTTTCTACATATTTTGCTGCTATGGGGCCCAGTTCGCGGCGCGAGGAGTCAGAAAGTTTCATATCCTGTATGGCATCCATAAGAAGAGACTTTGCCATAGCGCGGTCCTCCCTGATGTTTGTTGTTGTCTCGTCGATATAATCTTCTAGATTTAAATTTCGCCGCTTTCCCATTTGTTCTTAAATACCCTATATCGCTTTCTTAATTTGTTTAAATTATTAACCACCTGTTTGGTGTTAAGCCCGGTTATCTCCCTCAAGTATAAGTAAATAGCTTTTTTGTTGAAAATTTCTATCTCATCAGCAGAGTCTAACAATATTCGCACCGCCATCAATACTTTTTTCTCATTTTCCTTGAGCATAAAAGAATCCCACGTTTTCATCTCTGTACCAAACGAAGCCCAAAACTCTAAATCCTGTCTTTTAGATTCATACGTGGGAACCTGTGAAATTAAGTTCTCTTCCAGTGGATTAACGAGATCCTCAAGATATACTTCGGTTCTGTTTTGTTTCTGTGTTTTTTTGACTTTATGAATAAACCAGTTTTTTGTAACAACTGAAAAATAGGAAAAAGCTTTAGATCCCTTTTTGGGGTCATATTTATTTAAGATAGTTGTAAGCCAAATTTTACAATCATCTTTATGAGAATCAATATTGGGAAGACTTGTGAACCTATAAGTATAAATTATCTTGTCCACCATTTGATCAAATGCCGGCTGAATATATTCTATATAAAGGGCTGTTCGAAGGTCTCTGTCATTTGTAGCAGCATATTTAACAATCGCATCTTCGTGGACCTTCGTAAAATAATAATTTTTAGTCGACTTCTTGCGTTTCGTCTTCTTGGTAGACGTCATCTAATTCATCCTCTAGTTCTTCATCTAAGGTATATTCAAACGTATCTCTAAATACCTCTATTTCGTCACTTACTTGTTTGATCCTATAAACCATTTCTTGTATCATAGGTTCACCATGATAACTTTCCATACTATATAAATTGCCTATAAAAACCTGAAATGATTTGGTAACAAGAAACAGATCAGATAAATTTTCTGATATAAATAAAAATTTTCTTAGGATTCTTACCAAATACCAAACAAGAAAAATATTAAATAGTACTGAAAATACAGCTATAGCTACAAGGTAGATCATCTTTTCTTATGCAGCTCTTTTTTCTGGTGGCGTAGCTCTTCCCGAGAAGACTTTATAAAATCTTCTGTCGTTTCACCCACTTTGCTGCCGCGCTTAGACGGCTTCTCCTGCGTTCTAAACGTTGTAAGTTTCTTGGTAAGAGAAGATTCTTTATCGCACTCGGGGCATTTGCTAACTACTTCATCCGATAGATGTTGAATAACCACATCTTTATTGCATGCTCCGCAAACATATTCGTACCGGGGCACGATCTATTCCTCTATAGAGGAAACAACATCTTCTAAACCGACATTTTCTAAGCTTACAACGGGAGGATTTGTAACAATCAAAGTACTCTGGCTTGAATCACCGTCACCCACTTGAAAATTCATTTCCTTAAGAAGCGGTACAATATCGCTTTGTTCCAATAACGATTTTTGAAGAGCCATCATCAAAGCGCCAATGGCTTGATTTGCAAGTTTCACTACCTCTTCCTTTCTAGTACTTTGAGGCGCTCATCAATATCCTTAAGATGGGTTTCCATATCTCGCGAGTGGTCCCGGAATGCACTACGCAACATCTGATCTGTTAGTTCGCGAACCTGAGCCTCAGTAAGTGTTTCCCGCGTTGGTGTTTGTTTCTTGGCCATAATTTTATTCCTTTCTAAAATTTGAGTGGTAGAGTATTCCCCGATTCTATCAAAATATTTAACTTTTTTGGCAAATCGTGAGCCTACTATTTCTTTGCCTTTCCAATCCGAGCCCACTACCATAAATGTCGGACGAAATTGCTTAACATATTTTTCTAGTTCCTGTGGTGTATCAAATATTACCACTTCATCAACATACTTTAAAGATGTTAACATAGTTTTACGATCTTCTTCAGTATTATAGGGTCTATTTGTACCCTTATCAATTTTTACTTTCTTGTCTGAGTCAATACCCACCACCAAATGCTTACCTAAAGATTTAGCATATGAGAGCATTTCTATGTGGCCGCGATGTAAAATATCAAAACATCCGTTTGTCCAAACCGTTTTCATTGGGCTGTATTCACTCCTCTTTTCTGCACCACTTGAGTAGCACAGCTATTAGCATATTCAATAGCCTCTTCAATATCAGGATTATGATTATAGCTGACCGCGAGCGCGGCGATAAAAGTATCACCAGCACCAGTTAGGTCTTTAATTTCTACAGCATCCACAGGATATATCTTATCATTGTGGCTGCAGCCGCTAGCGCCTAGCGTAATAATTAATTTGGCTCGAAAGTCATCAGTAATTGTTGCCTGAGTTTTTTCAAACTCATAATTATTTATTTTAATATATTTAACGCCAGTGCACCACGGGCCCAATACACGCTTCGTATCCAAAAAAACATTTTCATGCTTAGAGGCAATATATACTATATCTTCCTCTTTCAAAAATCCCTTGCAGTAATCAGAAATTACTATAAGACCATATTTTTCAAATTCAATTGTCTTTACATCATAGTTTTCTATTGCATCATCATTAATATCAATACGTATAAACATCTGATTGGTGTTCTTATGGATATAACGCGTCTTAATAATGTGAGGCCAATTATTGTTGGTAACAATATCACACTCGGTTCCAAGAGCTATTATATTTTGCCTCACATTCATCGCCATTCCACAATTTTCTACTTGATCAATAGGGTTAAAGACGGGCGCAGGAGCTTCAGGGCAAAGCCTTTCGACTTTCCCATAGCAAAAGATATCTTTGCAAGTCTCTCCTATCACCAATATTTTTTTCATTTTACCTCGACAAGAAATTGCGGCCTGAGTTCACCCGTTCTCTCCAGTAGTTTAGTAAGTCTAACATAGTCTTATCAAAGGAGATCTCTGGGGTCCAGCCCGTATGGTTTGTGAACTTGGTTGTATCGGGCACCTGTAAATCTGCATCGATCGGCCGCAGGCGACTTTGCTCTACCTCCACTTCGATTCCCTTTACGGTGGACAGGCTTACAAGATGATTAAGCATATCTCCGACCGTGCAAGAAAAAGTTCCTCCGATATTATAGTATTCGCCGGCGGTGGGGTTTATAGTAACCAACATATGGTAAGCTCTTACCGCATCGCGGACGTCTGACCACGTTCTGAGGGAGCTAAGGTTGCCGACTTTTATGATAGGGGGTAGTTTTCCTCCCTCGATCATCGCTATCTGTTTCGCGAAGGTTGACTCAGCAAACACGTCTCCCCTCCGAGGGCCCGTGTGTGTGAACATACGAGTTGTCATTATAGTAAGTCCATAGGCCTGTGCATAATAGCGACCAACAAGATCCGTTCCTACCTTTGAAATTGCATAGGGCGACGCGGGGTGAAAGGGAACCTCTTCATGAATAGGCAGATATTCCTTGGGGACTCGGCCAAAGACCTCAGAAGATGCACAAACATGAATAATTGGCCGGCACTCTGACTTACGAATCGCATCGAGCAGCTTAGCGGTGCCCAATATGTTGGTATTCAAAGTATCAAGGGGCGCCTCAAAACTAGTTTGAGGATAGCTCTGCGCAGCTAGGTGAAATACATAATCTGGCTCCGTCAGCTGAATTGTATAGATGAGTGAAGATAGATCGTTAAGATCTCCGTATACCAACTCTATGCGGTCCTTCTTGTTAATCTCTGGAAGCAAATGATTCAAATTATCAAGATCGTCGTTCCAGCGGGCCAGTCCATATACCTCCCAATCAGTGTGGGCTAATAAATAATCAGCCAAGTGAGAGCCAACCATCCCAGTAATACCGGTAATCAATGCGGATGTCATAGAATATTCTCCTTATACCACGCTAGCGTTCGTTTGATTCCCTCGTCTAAAGAAATTTGAGGTTTCCACCCCAGTTCTTTGAAGGCCTTCGTGCAATCTAAGAACAAGCTTGTTTTAATCGTGGGTTTTGAAAGGTCATGTTTTACTGCAAGTGGACGCTCAGAAGCGCTGATGATCTTTTTTACTAGATCGATAACCGGTACTGCGGATCCTAGGCCCACGTTAAATAGTCCAAAACGCGCCTTTTGATGCGTTAAGGCCGCATCTACGAAGTTAACGAGGTCATCAACATGTAGAAGATCACGCTCTTCTTCACCAGTGCCCCATACATTTACAACGCCAGTTTCATTAGTCATCACCTTGGTAACAGTCGCCCCGAAGACATGACTTCGCTCTAGATCATATTTATCATAGGGCCCGTACATATTAGAATGACGCATCACAGTATGTGTAGTCTTCCCAAGACCTGCATAAAACTCACACATTTTCTCAATGTACACTTTTGTATTTCCTACGCCGAAGTATCGATCAAGAAGAGGCTTATTACCATCAAAATCTTCCTCGCTCGTTGGATCTTCCTTCGGCTGGTACATCACCGTGCAGCTGGGAAACACAAAATGTTCCACTTCACGGTCGAATGCGGCACGGAGGAGGAGTGAATTCATAACGGCGTTGTCAGTAACGTGAATATAAGGCCGATTGACGATATCCTTAGCCCCCGACGTAGTGGCTGCAAACTGTAGGATGATATCTACTCCGTCGGTAACACGCCATACGTCTTCTTCATTGTTAAGGTTTGCCGAGACCCATTCTACCTTATACTGTGTAAGGGGCGGCTTCTTGTGCCATACAGCGCGCACATGATAGCGATCATCGTTAGAATATCTCTCTAAGAGATTGCGACCAATAAACCCCGTGGCGCCACATAATAATAAAGTTTTTTTACTCATAATACTCCTTCATAAACAGCCTTACAACATCTAAAGAGGATCGGCTTGGGTAGGGATACAAATTTAGAATCCCTCTAGAATTTTCCAAACTAGTTTGATATTTATAATCTCCAAATTGCGTACCCCTGCGATAATAACTCCCCAATTCAGCTAAAGAAACATTGTCGGAGGACACAAAATTATAAACTCCAGTCTTCTCCATGGTAGCGCTGTCCGTTACCCCTTCTAATATATCACTTTGTAGAACATAATTAAAGACAGATTCGCCGGCGAGAGTTAGCTCGTCCCCCTCCAGTAACTTAACTAAAGAGTTTTTTCTTATGGTGGGTCCCAGTATTGCAGGAAGCCTCAAAATCAATGCATCTTTCGACCTTTTTCGAACTAAGTCTTCCGCACACCTCTTCATAAAACTATAAGGGCTAAAGGGACCATATACATCAACAGAGGAAAAATAAACAAATTTAGCATGTGGAATATTTAACAACTCTTCTGTTAAGAATAAATTGTCCTCCGCATAAGAACTATAATCGTCTAAGTCTCTCTTTGAATTGAACGCGGCATGCAAGATGATCAAGCCATCGCTTTGAGCAGCTTTCTCCAACATCTTTTCTTTGTTATCCCGATCAACACCGAGAGGCCCGGGCAGTCTTTCATAAAGGTACTTTCCAAGACCCGATCGAACGCCTGTAACCAAATATGTTTTACTTCCTAAAGGCGTTATGTCGTCGATCGACAATTGCTTTGTTCTCCTTAAACCACTGAATCGTGTCGATTATGCCCTCTTCAATTGAGATAGTGGGCACAAACCCATGCGAATTGGCGCGGCTCATATCAAAAACTCTTCGAGCATCGCCGCGGGGCTTCGTTGTATCCCAGCGAACTTCAATGTCTTTGCCGCAATGCTCCACTACAAAATCTACGATCGTTTTGATGGTAACACCATCCCCAGATCCAAGATTCACTGGCTCCGTGACACCCTTTTCTACCACATGGATCATTCCAAGAGCAACATCCTTAGAATGAATGAAATCACGAATCGGAGATCCATCGCCCCACACATCTAAATGATCATTTTCCAGAGCCTTCCGAATGAGCGATGGTACTACCATAGCATTCTCCGGATCAAAGTTATCATATGGCCCATATACATTTGCAGGCCGTACAATAGAAACGCAGTTCCAACCATACTGGATAGAATAAGCTTGTGCTTGAAGTTCTCCAATTCTCTTGGCCCAACCGGCGAATCGATCATTGTCTGACGGGAACGTGGTCCAGACATCGTCTTCTTTAAAAACTTCTGCGGGATGATAAACTCCCACGCTGCTTGTAAACAAGTACCATTTGACTCCCTGGCGCCGGGCGGCTTCCATCATGTTCGTATTAAATTGGAGCATCGGCACCATGAAATCAGCTGGCTGTTCTCGGCACATCTTAGGCGACCCCTTGACCCCCACCAAATTGAAGACATAATCCATGCCTTCACAAATTTCTAAACACTTGTCAAAATAGGTAAGGTCAGCCTTAAGAAACTCAACTCCCGGGGGGAGTCCCACTGGTGTATCCAGGGACACCACAGAAACCCGGGCCCCTCGGTTTACCAACAGGGAAACTAACTGTCTCCCTATCATGCCGGTACCTCCGGTTACTAATACTTTTTGTCCATTAAACATTGTTAAGCCTCTCACATAAATCTATAATCTGCGCCTCTGTTAGGTCGGTATGGTTGCCTATATACAAGCCGTAGTCATGAATATAATCAGCCGTATCTAGGCGCCCTGAGATTTGATACTCATATTGGCCCTCAACAAGGTACGGCTGATGGGCCTGATTGCCCCCTCCGGCCGTTCCAAGGCGATACTCTACACCAACCTCCTCTAAAACGCCTGCGACGCGGCACAGAAGCTCTCTGTCCGCCTCCTGCAGGATTAGGGGCAGCGCAAAATTGCTATTGCCCTCCAAGGCATAGTCGGTGTAAAAACGATTAGAGTCCAAATGAGAAACCCAGCATTCCATATTCTCCACGCGGTGCTGGATGTTCGAGTCGAGACGGTGCATTTGTTCAAGTCCCAAAACCGCGTTCATTTCCATACTGCGCAGGTTATACCCGGGCACCGCAAAGGTAAATAATGGGTTAAGACGAGGATAGTTCTTCTTGTAGCGCTCTTGAAATGCCGGCGAGGCCTCGCGGGTCATCCCGTGAGACCGATAGAGCCGCGCGTATTCGTGGATCTCTGGGTTGTCGGTGCATACGGCGCCTCCTTCAATGGTGGTAATGTGGTGGCCAAAGTAAAACGAAAAGTTGGACATGTCGCCAAATGTACCAACTTTTTGGCCGGCATATGTGGCGCCATGGGATTCACAGCAATCTTCAATTAAAAGGATGCCTCTAGAGCGCGCGAAGCTTAGAAGTTCTTCCGACATAGCGTTGAACCCCATCGCGTGAACCAAAATAATAGCCTTGGTGTAGGGGGTTACGGCCGCAACAATATTTTCATAGGTGATTGAAAAATTGTTCTTTTCGACATCAACAAAAACTGGCGTCATCCCTAAATTTACTGCCGGTGCTATGTCCGACACCCATCCAATCGGCGGAACGATTACTTCACCAACGCCTCTCAGGTCTTTCACAATGGACATCATGATATAATTTGCAGAAGCGCCAGAATTAACAAAGGTTGTGTGCTTTGTCCCGAGCCACTCAGACCACTTTGCTTCAAACTCTCGCACACGGGGGCCGTTAGTAAATCTCACATTGGGAGTCTTGATAAAATTAATCAGCGCTTCTTTATCTGATTCCGTGATATTGTCATTTATCAGCGGCCACGTGAATTTATTTGGTGCCATAATATTCTCCATGCTCTACCACTAGCGTTGCTCTAGAGTCCTCTCTTTCGTATGCTTCTTTAAAAGCAGGAAAGATATCGGCTGGCTCCTGAAGATCTACGACATTTACATCAGTTAGCATTTGTCTAAATGCTTCAATATGGTTCTGAGTATGCTGAGGGCCGGCATCGATGGGGTGCTTGGCGCCCACTGCGACTCGAATAATAACGCGTGGACGCATCTTGTTTTGCGACATTTCACGCATCTTATCTAAATGATTAATAAGTTGGTTGCATGCTAAAATAAAAAAATCAAACCTAGGATACATTGTGATCGGCACAAATCCTGCTAAGGCCATACCGGTAGACAGCCCTAGTTGAGTTTCCTCAAACACAGGAAGCTCGATCCTTTTCTCCATCGGTACATTCTCTAGTGTGCTGGAAATTGCATGGCCGCTAACCCGGCAGGCTTGACCAAGAAATACCGTGTTTTCTTTTGCAGCCAGCCACTCCATAGACCGAATAAGCTCCTCTTTATATTTCATGATTAAAAATTCACCCACTTTCCAGTCCCATGATGAGGGTATTCCATTTCATATTGATAATAGATAATATCGTCAGGAATTCCTTGTTTACTACCCCAGGCCATATCGGTGGGAGTGTGAACGCTCATGTTGTTATCTTCTATCACCCACTGCAGTGGTAGGTCAAAGTTTTTGGCGTATTTATAAGCTTCATGGAAGACTCCGGTCTCTGCGGTCATATCTCCTACAAAACACCATACACGATTTATCGACTCGAGCCGGTGTAAGCCGGTAGCGGCACCAAGGGCGAGAGGGATAATACCTCCAACAATTGAAGAGGCATAAAAGTTAGGGTCAACATTGTTGGTTCCCATACTCTTTCCGTCGCTAATAGAGTCAAATAATTTTTCCTCCTCAACACCATGCAATAATGCGTGATAATGATTTCTCCACGGCACAAACACCCAATCTGTTTCGCTCACATACTGAAATATTTCTATTAGCTGTTCTTCGTTATTTTTAGCTAAGTGGATGGGGCCCGCGATGTCGCCGGCCTCGTATTTGTCTCTAACTCGCGATTCAAAATCTATAAGTTCTTGAGGCGTAATAGTAATCTCACGCACCTTTTTTAAATGAGGTGGTATTTTTAAAGTCATGATTTATCTCTCAATTGTAAAATAGGGTTATCAATTGGCCAATTAATTTTTAGTCCAGGATCATTCCATTTGATAGTAAACTGCTCATCTACGTCTGGGTACTCTCCTGGGTAGGCCCACTTATAATGAAAAACAGAAGCATCGCTCAAGACCAGAAAACCATTACCCACTCCGGGGGGCACAAGAACCTGCTTCCGTCGACGGGAATCAAGAACCATCGAGCGCCATTGAAGGTAAGTGGGGGATCCCGCTCTATTGTCCACAATTACAAAATACAATTCCCCGTATAAACATGTTATAAGCTTCCAGGATTTTTTATCTCCATGAATGCCTCTTAAGACATTTTTTCTTGAAGTTGATACTTTGTCGTGATTAAAATCTAAGTCGAGATCCCCCCGTTTCCAAAGAGTCCACAAGTCTCCTCTATAGTCTGTATGTACATCAGGCGTTAAAACCTGCACTCCCTCAAACATTACTTACTCTTCCAACTAATTTGCCAATCCCTAAACTCGGCCGCCAAACAATCAATCTTGTAATCTTTACGGCCGCCCGCGAGTTCTTGAATCTTATTCTTCGCCGTGTTTCTTATTCCGTTTAATCCGTGGGTCAGCTCTAAGTTGTTGCCGTCTTTAATACCCTTGCGATAGTTGGATTCATTATGCCAAATATGCAAATTCATTTGAGACAAGACTACAATCGCGCGGAGCACATCTGCGTTAACGGTATCAGCTTGTGCCAAACACAAATCAATATCGTGGCTGATGGCTTCTATCTCAGATGCATATTCTTCCTTATGCTCTGTTATAAATACTTCTTTCAGTTGAGCAATCGAAAGCCTGTCGATGAGCTCAGCCAAGGTGGGAAGATATTTTCTTTCAGTCATTGTCTAATACTCTCTCTAAATTATCTGCGAAGGTATCAGCCATAGACATATAGTTTTTAGCGATCTCAAAGTTTTCTTTAACAGCGTCATATCTCTTATGATACTCATCCGGAGTTAAGTTGTCAAGTATTTTGTATAATTCGGGGCCGGTATCAAACTTCATAATCCCCTCCGGATTGAAGTAATCTCCCACATTATCGCATCCCCAAAAAATTGGAATTGTTCCGTGTCTAAATACATCCACCAAAGTCTCAGTAAAATAATTATCCTGCTTAGAATTCATAATGGTAATACTAAAATAGTAATCTTTTAGGGGTGGGGTTTTTCCCTCTTGTTGGGCGGCCGCGGTGGGAATATCTGCATTTCCCCATGGCCTGTACCCGCTTCCCCACAGATCAACATCGTAGCGGTCTTTTATAGATCGAGCCACAACGTGCCGCAATTTATGGCCAGAAGTCCAATTCTTATTAGACGCGATTAATGATAACAATTTGTTTTTCTCATGAAGCGCTGCATCTTCGTCTGAAACCCTAGAGGAAGCGATGATACTTTTAACGTACTTGGTGCCGCGGCCTAGAAGTTGCGAATCAAAAGTAAAAATATGATCGAACTTGTGTTCCGCTTGCAGAATATGATCATATGCAAACGGGTGAACTTCGCGGCACTCTAGAATCCAAGCAATCTTCTTTTTACATCGAACTTGATCAACCCACGGAGATAATAAATCTTTGTCTGTGAATACAGTCGGGCCATCAAAGGTTGGGGCCGCATGTACCCACTCAATTTTTTCTTGGGAATGCTCTTTATAGCCCTCGGGTGTGAGACTATCAAAAAGATTAGCCTTTAGTCGTTTCACCAAAAAAATCCTCACTGTTAATGGCTTTGTCGTCAATGAAAACGTCGTAAGCCGGTTTGCCTAATTTAACTTCATGATATTTGGCACCCCACTCCTCAAGCTGGTCGACTGTTAGCTCTCTCCAACTTAATCCAGTAACGGCCCCACGTGCAGTCCAATAAACAACGGTATGTCCCGCATCGTATAACTCGTTGATCTTATTTATATTATCCATCAACGGCATTGCGTCCGGGTAATATCTCTCACCTTCATAAAAGCATATAGTTTCATCTATGTCCACATAGTATATCATGATGCGCCCTCGATATTATAGCATGATAGATATTTATCAACCCCTTCTTGACATGGTTCCCAGAAATCGGCCGAGTCGTCTGGGTATAACTCAGCTGCTGCAGCTGGAAAGGCCGAGGAGTGAAAATAGGAAGGAAAATCCTCCACCACTGCTGTTATAAACTTTATAACTTTTTTGTCTATATTTTGAGTATAATAGTGCAAGTTTGTAGAGGTATCGGTAGAGGTCGCGGCCAAGTGACCATGGGTACGATGGAGATTCAAACATAAATTACGATGATAATGATAATTTTGCAGCAGCTCTTCCTTGTTTTTGATCATTTCTTGTCGAGATAAAAGAGGCACATCTAGTGATACTTCTTCTGTAAAATTGGCATGTAAATAATCTATAAGCTGCATCAGCATAAAGGGAAGGTCCTCTACCAAGTCTTCATATTTTAAAGCCAGCCCTCCTCCCAAATGCATCTGAGCCAACATTAGACGTAAATATCGATAAATTTCTATCGCGAGATGATCCCGGTACTGAGATGATTCCACAACGAGATAGCTAGCAACTCTGAGTAGGTTGGACCGTGAGAGGGACTTAGGGTCCGCACATAGACGCTGGATATGCCGATTTGTAGGACCGTCGGTGTCGAAATATACTTTTGTTACAAATGGCCCAGAAATCTTTCTAAATAAATTTATCATATTACTTATAATTGCCTCTTTGTAATTTCTCCTTAACCAGATATGTTTGATAGAAGCTTTGGGAGATGCAGTGTAAAGACGATTGGGATCAACAACGGGCGGGAGATGAGAATCTTGCCGGTCGCGATATTCATGCGACGAATATAAAAACCTAGGCATCGATGCGCCCGTATGCCACATCGACTCAAGACTAGGATTTGATGCTCTTTTCGTAATAAACTCAAAACAATAGCGAAACCACGTACTCCCACACCGTGGATATGATAACATATATACCACATCTTCACGAGGGTGGCCGACTGGGTCTATAATGCCGGGTGGCTTCGTATTATAAATATAGGCCATCAATCTGACCGCTTTCTCTCATAACAGTCCAAATACTTATGAATAGACTTTTTTATATAAAGAGCAGCTTCGGGCTCTTGTGAATTCAGTATTTTTTGTCGATAGGCACTATCCCGCTTTTTAAATAATTCAATAAACTCTGGACTTAATCGATCACTATAATAATGAAAATCTGAAGTTCCCTTCTGGGTCGAGCTCGCGAAATGATACGCCGATCGATATATGTTCATCGAGGAGTTTTGATGAAAAGCATAATTTTCCAGCAGCTCGTCTAAATTTTGAACAAGAGTTTCCCGACTAAAGGTATTAGAATTATCGGCAACAAGATAGTTAATTAATCCTAATAATGTTTTTTCTGGGTCTCCTAACAAATCTTCGTAGCGCAGCGCGAGGCCATTAGGTTCCCCCAAAGCTAGATGGCATATCAACAGGTTATAATAACGGAGCAGATGAGACCTAAGCAGGAGCTCATCTGCCGCCTGCTCGGACCTACGGCAAAGAGTATCAAAAAACTTCAAAATCTCTAGGGAAGACGAAGACTTCGTCATATTCGTTTCTCTCTTTATCTCACCATAGATTAGGAGGTTTTGCTCCATTGCTGTTTCAGATCCGAGTTGTCTCCAGCCGGTCCTCATACTATTGATGACCTGGCTAGTTATAGCCTCTATCGGATCTCGTCTAAGCCAGATGTGTCGCAGTGGCGCCTTTCTGGGTGTGTGGCGTAAATAATCATAAAGCCCATATGGATTCTCTTTGAAATGATGAGAACTATAAAGAAATTGCGGAAGTTCGGCGCCGGTTTCCCACATGAGATCGATCGCGGGATTTGATGCTCTTTTCGTAATAAACTCAAAACAGTATCTAAACCAAGTACTACCACACCGAGGATAAGATACCATATATATCACATCTTCACGAGGGTGAATTCGACCATCACTCGATAATCCTATAGGCCACTTAATGTCTATCATTAATCAATCACCCTTCTGAATCCTATGACTATCGCTATCGAAGTGTTGCGTCGAGAACTCAAACAGCTCCGAATCTTCCAAGGCAATCATTTGATGGCGCAAACCACGATAAACATGAAAATTATCCCCCGCATTCAGCATAAGTTCAGTTGCACTTTCTAGTTCATCACTCTCAGAATATTTTACCAGCATTTTGCCGCTTTGTAAATAGAATACTTCATCTTTTAAGATGTGGTAATGCCAGGAGCAGCGCTTACCTTTATCAAAATATAATAATTTTCCACAATATTCTGGCTTGTTAACAATCCAACGCTCCCATCCCCATCCTTTATCTACATGTTTCATGTTACCACCTAAAGTTATTTTTACAATCTTCCACTATCTTTATAATTTCTTCATTAAATTGTTTCTGTGGTTTCCATCCAAGCGACCGGAGCTTAGAATCATCCAGAGCATATCGAACATCCTGGCCCGGGCGCATGACTGAAAAGTCTACATACTGCTCCCATGTCTTCTCTGTTCCGTGAAAAGCCTTGATAATTTGTTTCACCGTGTCACGATTTGTTTGTTCAAAGCCTCCTGCAACGTTATATATCTCATCGGTTACTGCAGCATTCACTATAGCAACCACCGCAGACGCTGTATCCTCGGCATGAAGCCAGTTTCTAACTGGTGTGCCCTCGTTGTGCAGCTTAATAAGGTTGTTCCGCATCAAATTCTTAACCGCAATCGGTATAAGCTTCTCTGGGTATTGCCCTATTCCATAATTATTGGTTGGGCGCAGGATGATATAGTTGATTCCATAGGTTCTAGCCCATGCATGAACCAGCATGTCTGCTGAGGCCTTGGCTGCAGAGTAAGGATTGCTAGGTTTAAGAAGGTCTGTCTCGGTGTGTTGGCCCTCTGTAATGTCTCCGTATACCTCATCGGTGCTTACATGAAAGAAAACTGGACGATTATTGCAGTTTAAGGGCTTATGGCGCACCAAATCCAGAAGATTCTTAACCCCTACAATATTACTATTGATAAACTCATCGCTATTAATGATACTATTACCCACGTGAGACTCGGCTGCAAAGTTAATTACATAGTCACAGTCGTATAAATGGGTCAAATCACAGATATCTTCCCTCAAAAACTTAAAATTCTTGTAAGCCTCGAACTCTTTAAGCAAAGATTCGTTAGCAACATACGTACACTTATCTACGCCATAGACTCTCCACCCTAATTCAAGGCATTTTCGGGTTGTATAAGAGCCGATAAACCCCAAGCAACCTGTTATGTATACCATTTTCATCGATATTTCTCCATAAATCGATTCACAGAGCCTTCAATATAGTCCAATTTTTGGTCATCAATACCAGCAAAAGTGCCCAAAAAGAAGGAATTAGTAGTTATCTTATAGGCAATAGGGAAGGTTTTCTTGAGATTCTCATACTGTTTTGCTATCTCAACATAACCAGGATGAAATAAAATATTGCCGGCAAAGTATCCTCGCGTCTGAATGAGATCGCTCTCTAAATGGCGAACGATTTCTTCTCGATCAAAGGGGGCCCCCTCTTTCACGGTTAAAAGAAAAGCAAACCAACATGGATCGGCTTTTTCAGTAGCGACCGGTAAGTGATAATAGTCTGAGTAGGGCTCAAAAATGCTAGACAGCCTCTTAAAATTTCGACGTCGAGCGGCGTCCAAGACGGGCAGCTTTTTAAGTTGCTGCAGCCCCATTGCTGCTTGCAGTTCCAGGGGTCTCACATTATAGCCTATTTCGTCAAATACATATCTATGATCGGCTACTATCTCCCTTGCACCCGGAAGCCAGTTCTTAAATCGGTTTCCGCAAGCGGTCCCCTGAAGCACGCACCCGGGTTTGATAGAATTACAATAACATGCGCGACCCCAATCACGAAAACTGCTCATAATCTTCTCGGCGCCAGCAGTCTTGGTGGCCACAAAGCCACCCTCACCAAGGGTCATGTGATGTGCCGGATAAAAGGAACATGTAGAAATATCACCGAACGATCCGAGCTTTTTCCCATCATAGGTTGAGCCGAGGGCATCGCAGGCATCTTCTAGAAAGATTAAATCATATTTCTCGACAAGGGCCATAACGCGATCCATGTTGGGAGGATTGCCTAGAACATGCGCAAACATCAAGGCTTTAATCTCTCTGTTGGTGTCGCTAGCGAGTACTTCTTCAACTTGATCTAGGTCCAGGTTTAAATCAGGGAGAGTGACGTCGACAAAAACCGGCTTAAAGCCATTCTGAATAATGGGATTGAGGGTTGTTGGAAAGCAAACAATTGGAGTGATGATCTTTGATCCTTCCGGAAGCTGTTTCCAGCGGCGCGACCTAAGGGCAGAAACCATCAGCAAATTAGCTGAGCTACCAGAGTTGGTTAAAACTCCGTGGGTCTTCCCCAGAAACGGTGGAAATTCGGTTTCAAATTCGCGACCCTTTTTACCCAGGACAAGCCATCGGCCTAGGAGGCTCTCGATGGCCGCTACATATTCATCACTAGAATAAACATTCCCCGAGTATGATATCCAGTCCACACCAGGGGTCCAAGTATCAGCCTCCTGACACTCTTGAATGTACTCATCAACTAATGATAAAATAGTTTCTAGCTTAGACATCTTCTTTGCTTTGTACAACCTCTTGTATTCCTGCCGTTAAGCCGCTCAAATTAAGATTGAGCGTAGATAGGCGCTTCGATGATCCAGTATAGACACAAGCAGTCCCCGTTTTTTCTATTATAGCGCCGGAGTCATTGTTTGTTAAAAGGTTTATCTGATGTGCTATATCCGCCAAAGTAGCCTTATCCGCATAACACATATTATAATCACGAAATTCTGTTTGATCCTGTTCCATTAAGTGTTCTATCACCTTTATTAGATCTCCTACATAAAAAAAATCTATCTCTCGATCTTGAAATATATAAATTGGTAATCCTTTATTGATCCTGTTCAGCGAATTTTGGATAAATCTTGTATTTCTCTCCATTGTACCAAAACATCCGAACAAACGCAAGTTAATAATGTTATCATCATGAGTAATAATTTCTCGTGCAATTATATTTTTTGCTAAACCATAATAATCACTAGGGGTTATATTGGGTATATCTTCTTCTTTCACAAGCTCAACATCCGAATATTGATTAAATGCGGCGCCGGAACCGAATGAAAACATAAATTTATATTTTTCTGAATGTTTCTTAAGATTTTGAAACATATCTATGTTGGCTTTAAAGTCGTTCAGCGTTGGGCCGGCTTTAACAGCGGTGTGTAATACAATATCAACTGGGTGTACAGAAAAAAATGCATCCACCATCTCGGCGTCGGTAAGATCGAGCGCCTCCCGCGTCGCAGGAATAAGTTCATGGTGAGTTGCGGAAAAATACTCTACAAATTCTTTTCCTAAGAATCCATTAGCGCCGGTAACTAAAATGTTCATTTAGCACCGGATCATTCCACCCACTTCGAAGATTTCTTGAGGTCACCCAATTGATCATCTTTGATAGAATATGAGTAAGTGGCGCCGGGAAAGCGTTTAGTCTGAACATCTTCAACATATTTTTCTATAGCCATTTTCGCAAGCACCAGAAGTCCGTCGCCACGTTCGGTTCGGCCCAGTTTGCGTAAATCTCCGGCGCCGGCGAGATATTCAGTGAAACGACTCATCACCTCGGGCACATAGCACTTAGCAAACCAAGGTCGAAACGATTGATAGAAGCCCATCAAATCGTGCATAATGACGAGTTGGCCGTCCACTTCGGTGCCTGCACCGATCCCATAAATAGGAATGTCCAACTGTTTGGCGATCTGGGCCGCTGGTTCGGCCGGCATCGCTTCTAATAATATTGCAAAGGCGCCCTCTTCCTGAAGAGACAGAGCATCCTCTAAGGTATCTTCAAAACTCTTCACAGTTTTCCCCTGAACGCGGTAGCCGCCAAAAGAGGTTGTACTTTGGGGGGTAAGACCCAAGTGACCCACTACAGGAATTCCTGCATTTACAATAGCTCTCACCCGAGTAGCCACGCGGCGGCCGCCTTCTAATTTAATAGCGTCAGAGGCAGCTTCCTTTACAAATCTGAGAGCATTTCTAACTGCTTCTTCGTCGCTTACTTCGTAAGATCCCTGTGGCATATCGCCTACTATAAAAGTATTTGGGGCTCCTCGGCGAGCAGATGAAGCCATAAAAATCATCTCGTCCATCGTTACCGGATTGGTAGTATCGTATCCCAACTGAACCATTCCGCCAGAGTCTCCTACCAATATCATATCGACGCCGGCTTCCTCGGTTGCCTGAGCAAACGGCAAATCATAAGCCGTTATCCACGTTAGCGGTGTTCCGCTTTTCTTCATAGATATAAAATCTAATATCGTCTTTTTAGTCGCCATTATTCCTCCTTCAATGGTGTGACTACCATGTTTTCGTATAGCTCTTCTCTTTCCAGGAATGGGTACATATCTTCAAGTGGCCGAGAAATTAATCTTCCATCAGGTAATTTCTTTGACCCAATTGTGGGCAAGACTGCATCCCATTTCTGACACATAACTTCACATATCACTGGACCTTCATATTCTAACACTTTTTTGATCTTCTTTTTAAGGTCTTTAACTTTTGCTGCCCTAAAATATTTTATTCCATATGCATGTGCTATTTTCTTAAAACTTGGAAATGAAACCCCCGAATTTTCATCGGTGCCTATAAATCTGTCTTCAAAAAACTTTCTTTGCGTAGTCCGGATTGATAAGTAACCATTGTTATTCCATACAAATATTTTAATCGGAAATTTGTTATACACAATGGTCTGAAGTTCCTGTATGTTAGTCTGAAATGACCCGTCTCCAGTTATACCAATAACGTCTTTGTGGCCTCGAGCAACACACACGCCAATACTGGCGGGGAGGGTGAATCCCATGTCCGCTTGTCCACCCGAAGTAATATGGCGTTGTTGGTTTTTTATCTGAAGCGCCTGAGCTGTAACATAGAAAGAAGAACCTGCATCCGACACCACAACATCATCGGGACGCAAAGTATCAGAAAGGTCTTTCATGAACGCGTACAGACTAATTCCGTCTTCGTCGTTTTCAAAATGTTCTTTTGTCGCCACAGGCCACTGGGTTTTCCACCGTAAACACTTGGAGGCCCACATTGGCGACGCCGCAGGAAAATTAAATCTCTCTAAAAATTCCTTAGCATCGCACACGGCCAAATGATCAACCCGAACTGTATTCTTTTGATGTTCGAATTTATCTATGTCGACTACCACCAATTTGGCTTCCCGAGCGAAGAGTTCATAACGATATCCCGTTACCGGAACACCGAGCCTCGTGCCTATAGCTAAAATCAAGTCGGCATTCTGCATTGCAAAGTTACCCGCTCTGGTTCCCTTAATCCCGACGCGTCCAATATTAAGCGGGTCATCAGAAGGAATCAAATCGACTCCTAAAAATGTGCTAACTACAGGGACATTATGTCTCTTTACAAAATCAGGGAAAATTTCCTGGGCGCCAGCAAGACGAATACCGTTGCCGGCTAATATTACAGGGCGTTCCGCATCGGCCATATACTGACTGATCGCTGTTAGGTCCGTAATTGACGGCACGTGGTATTCTGGCTCTGGGGTAAACCTTTTAAGTGTTTCTACTTCTACAAAAGCCCCCTGCACATCCATAGGAATATCTAACCACACAGGTCCTGGGCGTCCGGTATGGGCTTCATGAATTGCCTTATCTATGTGATATGCAATCATTTCGGGATCATTCACCATGACCGCATATTTGGTAATAGATTTTACAATCTCAATTATATTAGCTTCCTGAACCCCCAGTTGTCTTAAAGGAAGGTCTACGTTAGCCGTGCACTGTTCTTTGTTAACCTGACCTGAAATAAAAAAAGTAGGAAGATTGTCTTGCCACGCTTCAAGTACACCAGTAATGGTATTGGTGCTCCCACATCCGGTGGTGGGCATTACCACCCCCATTTTCCCACTGTACTTACCGTATCCCACACCGGCCATGGCGCTAGCTTGCTCATGATGATTACATACAGCACTCAAATCCGGATGTTTGGCGACACCATCATTTAAAAACATGGCGCCGCCGCCAGTTAGAGTGAAAACATGTTCTACCCCTAAGTCAGCAATTCTATTTGCAACATAATCTACGACGCGAATTGGCATTATTTATCTCTGCCCCACGCTCCGCGCCAATAGCCGCGAATAGTATCATCATAATTTGTGGTCTCTTTGTGCATCCCCCACGTTGCCTGCCCGGGGTGCCAACGGTATTTATAGCCAAGCCAGCGATCGGCTGGAAAAATGAATATGTTGTGGTCTGTTAATCTGAAATATAGATTATAATCAGCAGCTCCCAAATATTGAGGATCCCACCGCAGAAGATTCTTGGAATATAATTTTCTGCTGTACACCATAGTAGGCGTGTTTACCGGGCTCTTCTGAAATAGGAGGCTTTTAAACTCCTCCAGGCTCTTATAATGGTGGCCGACCTCTCCTAGAAAAGTTTCTTCTGCTCCTTGAACACCGTAAATTGGGCTTTGAAACGCAAGAATTTTATCAGGAGCTTTGCTGATAAAGTTCATAACGTTAGCAACGTAGTCTGGCGTTATATAATCGTCTGCTCCTAAAATGGTAATATAGTCTCCTGTGCACAATTTGAGGCCCTCTGTTACAGGTTCATCCCAAGAATATCGATATAAGTTTGGAGCGGTAGAAACAACCAATTGAGAGTGCTGTTCCTGAACCTTTTTAACGACTTCTAAGCTTTTGTCTGTACTCTCGTTGTCGACCAAAATAACTTCTAAATTCTCATAGGTCTGATTGAGAGCAGATAGGACACTCTTTTCAATCCATCTCTCGGCATTGTAGCAGGGAATTAAAATGCTGACTTTAAGACTCATGACATAAGCCCTATAACTAGCTCTGGAATTTCTTCTCTCTTTGCGCGCATTTTCTCAATTAAATCGAGACCTTTTAACTCAAACCAGCTTTCTTGGGTTGCGCCCACTAGTTTATTTGTTATAACTTTCATGCCCATCATCCTACTCTCCACCACGATACGCGAGAGTGTTTCGGGAGTTTGTGGGAAAAAGACTAGTGTAGAGTTTTTTCCCAACTTCTCTAAAAAGGAGTGATAATCGCTCTCTGAACAAAGCACATATTCCTTATCGGTGACTTCACAATATCGGACAGCAGCATTCGTATTTTTATGGGGAATGGGAGAGTTTAAAATTGAACATTTATCTTCTTTGTCGCGACCAGATAAGCGTTCCAGCATTTGTAAAGCGTCTTCGCTCCAGAGATTGCCTCCCACGCTTTCAATGTTATCCAAGTCAAGGTTTCTTTTTACTATCGTAGCATGAAAAGTAGTTTGACACAAAATCTTTTTTGCCTTTAGATAAAAATCTACATTTACTAATTCATTTGGAGGAGCCTTAAAATTATCATATTGAGCAGGGTTACGCGTTCGAAGATACTTATGGTCATGTTCATAAATAATATAATTTTGTAGCTTTAGTGCTTCGCGCGCATCATGAGATAATCCCATAAAGTTTCCAACAATAAAGAGTTTAGCTCCACAATTAGTAATATAGGAAGCGCCCACGTCGCGGCTCTTTTTGGTGTTAACCGTGTATCCTTTATTTCGAAGGAGCCCTATAAGTTCTTGGTTATTGAGTTCACCGCCGCCTAATATCTCATCAGCAAAAAAATCGGCTATAAATACAATCATTATTAATCATGTACTTCTAAATCGAACCCTTCAAGCCATGTGTTAACATCTAGTTCGGTTTCATCCACAATCAGAGAAACAAACTTAGCATACTGATCTTCTTTCTTGAAAGTTTTAAGAACGTATTTTTGAAGTGCCTTTGCTTGGTTTTTAAAATACACAGGTTTAGTAATTACTTCCCTAAGTGCGCGGCGATACGATGCATCTTTCGCATAACTCCACATGGAATCGGCCTGAATGACTCCTTCCCATACGGCCTCCTGTTGGACAGGTGCTATGTTATAGTCTACGCGGGCGACCCGTGGAACCATTTTTCCTTTTTTGTTGGGCATACAGATAAAATCTAACTGGCCCCCCCATGTAACCGTTATAATTGGAAGACCATTATAGGCCGCCTCAAAAAGAGGCAAGCCAAAACCTTCACCATGAGACAGACTAATGAGAGCCTGCATTGTAGGATGACGATATAGCCACGTAAGTTGCGCTTCAGACAACTGGCCATGCAAAAAATAAATCTTACATTTACGATCGGGGTAATCATGTATTAATGCTTTAAGCCGCTTCGAAGTATGATCTCGATCTATCAAACTTTCATTTGCTGTATTTGCTTTGAGAACGAGGCCCACATCTTCATCATCGTAAAATTCTGTTAAAAACTCTCTCACCGTCAATTCCAAATTTTTGCGGGGGCCCCATTGTTTTACACATAAAAAGTTTTTAGTTGTTTCAAAAGGGATGTCTACGCCATCGGGATCTTCGTCCATTTCTTTGACTGGATAACTAATGTATTCTACCGGCTTCGCTACACGCCAACCCTTAATCGGTTCGCCTGTATGAGGATTTGTAACGTCATAGGTTGTATTCTCTATGACCTTTTTTGAATGACTCGAAATAGTAATGATTTTGTCCATCACACCATTAATTTTTTCAATCCACACTGGCGCCATCTTAGTGGTTTCAATTCCCGCCGTATATCCGATATTAATAGGAGCTATTTTTTCGAACTCATTGGGTATAGTAACCTGAAATGACATATCGAACTGCGGTGGGCGCCCCTGCTCATTGCACTCCTGTATATAAAGCGTAGTTTTGAGAATCAACGAGTCGAGCCATATACGCTCTTCGCTATGTTCAGCGATCATACCCGTATTACCCCATGGAATATTATGAAGATACATCTCAAAAATATCCTCTCGGGATCTCATTGAGCGCAGAGCAAATCTGGATTGTTCTCCATATCCTGATCGTGACAGCGCGGGGGCCTTAATTAAAATTCTTTTTTTCATTATATAACTTCAACTCCATAGGACTTATGACCAGTTCTTGTAGACCAGGACCCCTTTTCCTCATGAACTTCAGTTAGGAGTTTATCCCACCTTTCCATATAATCATCAAAATTAAATTGTTTCATCACGTATTTCCGCGCTAGCTCACCAATTGCATCTCGCTCCTCTTTGCTCTTATTATACATTTCTAACATAGCATTTACAACCGATTCTTCAGATAATCGATCCTCGTAAATATAAGGAACATTCTGCGAACCAATAATGGCCTTAGAAGTGGGCTCAATCCCAACACCAAATATGGTTTCCCCATCAGTAATTTGATCTTGCATCCCTCCAGTAAGATTAACTATGATTGGAGTTTCGCATGCTAAAGATTCAAGTGTCGCCAAACCAAAGCCTTCGGCATCGGATATATTTATCGTGCAATCTATTACGTTATAAATCATCGCTAAATTATGAGCATCTATCTTTTCTCTCGAGAACAATACCTCTCCGTTGATCAAACCAAGATAACTGATAATGGCCTCCAGATCTTGTCCATTCCCGTCCTTCGGGTCAGTATGTAATATAAGCACCGCCTTGTCGTGTCCTACTTTATCTAAAAACGCCTTAAACCAAAAAATAAGGCTTCCAGATTGTTTCCTTCTTGCGTTACGGTTATTCCAGAAAAAATAAAATTTTTCATCCCCATCGGGTCCAAAGCGATTCCTTTTAAATTCTGCTATTTGTTCTTCATCAAACTTATAAAAGATATCAGTATCGACGGCATGAGGGATGTATGAACTGCCTACCTCTGGTGAAACCGTTTGAACGATGTCATAAGTCAATTTCGATATACATGCAATATGATCATTTGAGTCGTAGTAGGGCTTATTAAAATGTGGATAAGGATAGTTATCCCATACATGATAATAAACCATGGGTACCTGGGGCCTAATCTCATTTTCAATTTGCCATAGCCACCCATAAAATCGAGGATCAGTCATAAACCATAAAATATCTGGCTTCTGCTGTCCCACCATTGCGCGTACTTGATCAGGATTACCATATCCATCTACGGGCCAGATTATCCAATCTTCATCCCATTTCTCCGTTTTTTGAGCAGTGTAATCGGGATGGGATATAGCACCCCCAAATGAAACAAATTGATACTTACCAGTTTTAAGCATCCCTTCAATCATATATTTAGTTTGGGTTCCCACCCCCGAAGGTGAAAGAGGATGATCACTGATAGTGAATATCTTGATTTTATCTGACATATGAACTCCTTATGTGCAGTGTTCTGTTTGATACAATTTACATCTAAATGGTTTTTCGCACGACAACCGATTCTTGATATGAAATCGTTTGGATATATTATAAATTGCCTGATACAGAAGTTTAAGAGCGTTCTCAGTTTTTTTCTTGCCGCTCGTTACTCTAAATATCTCCACACGGTCTTTTTTGGCTGTTCTTTTTAGCAAAGCAAAATGAGTTTCTACGTTTTTTGGATCAATTTTATGTTTTTGACAGAAAAAGTGCTTATAGAGGGTTAGCTGATAGGTCACTATCTTTTCGGCTTTACGACGAGAGTCCCAACCCCAGGAGCAGGTTTTCCAATCAAACAGATGATAGGTATCGCCCACCTTAACGACAGCATCCACAAAACCTTTAAAATTAATATTAAAGTTTTCGATGGGAACGTACAGCATTTCCTCCGAGGAAAACACCTCATACTCTCCGAAATAATCTCTGAGAGCATCGTCGACTTCTCCTAAGATTGCAGGACCTGCAGTCTTCATATGTTGAACGTTGGTTGCATTAAACTCAATATTTTTTTCTAAAAGTTCCTGTATCCTTTTGGCGAACCCTATCTGAAAAAGCTCTCCTTCGTTAACATCTTCTTTTAGCAATTTCTTCTCACACACATCGTGTATGGCGCTACCGAATGCGGTGTATTCATTTCCCTCAAAGGTTGAAACTTTTTCAATCCAAGATTTTTTATGATAATGTGGGCACATAGCCCAATCTTTTAATTCTGAATAGGATATGTGTTTATGTGTTGTCATTTAATATAGTATCAATCTTCTCGTATAAAACGGGACTTATGCCTTGGACTGTTTGTGGGCTGTCTAGAAAATATTTTTCGAACCCATTAGCAAAGTATTCTTGAATTGAGGTTGCACCATATGGTGATACAAAAAGCCCCATTGTTAGGTTTAGTAAAAGGGGATAGCCAACTTCCTGCGACAGAAACTCATCGAATTTCTTGTTGTACTCTGTAAATTCATAGAGGTGAGGATTAATATTAAACCCCTCTGCTTCTAGTATGGACTTCAGTCGACGCCTCTTTCCTAGAAATTCATTTATTAAACTCTCATCATAAATTGACCAGCCATTATCCGCTTCCAGGGAGTGAGCCACTTCATGAACAAAGTTTTCTAGCATATCAAAATTGGTTGGTTCGGCAGCTGTCATATAAATCGCAGCATTACTAAAGGCAGCATTGCGCCCTTCAAGCTCCTTGAAGTCGCCCACATACACAACTTCAACATTTTTCAACATTACGTGGGGCACAACTTCTTCTGCTTCGGTGCAAAAAGTAGGCAAATCTACAGATTCTGGAGTTTCTGATACAACAAAGACTGGAATATCATAAATATAATATTCCATCACTTATCCGTATATGCTTCTTCCACGTCGTCAAGTGCTTGGGTGTACCCTCTAATATAGTTTTCTTCCGCCATAGGCATTAAAAACTCTGGAAAATCTGTACTGAACACATCGATAACCATTTCAACCGTTACTTCATCATTATCTGGCTTGAGCTTGTTTCCGACGTATTCCACGATTAGTTCTTTGAGAGGATTGCTCTTGTGAACTGGGATCACTAAATCTGGGTTTTTATCTACTTTTTTCATTTCTATCTCACAGGTTTTGGGCGGCAAACGTTGCAACTTTTGAGCGCTCGCCCTTGTGAAGGGTAACATGGGATGCAAGCTCAAATCTCTTGAACTTTTCAACCGCATGTGTTAGTCCATTAGACGTCGCATCAATATAAACATTATCGATTTGTTCTACGTCGCCGGTCAACACAATTTTTGTTCCTTCACCTACTCTTGTTATTATAGTCTTTAATTCGTGGGTTGTCAAGTTTTGTGCCTCATCAATTATAATAAAGGCATTAGAGATCGAACGACCACGAATGTAAGTCAATGCTTCTATCTCTATTGTACCCTTTTCTAGATAAATGTCAAGTGTTAATTTACTATTTCCCATTAAAAATTGTAGATTGTCTTGAATCGGCATCAACCATGGGGTCATTTTCTCTTCCATGCTGCCCGGGAGGAATCCAATGTCCTTTCCAAGCGGTTGTACGGGTCGCGAGACAATTACACGCGAGTACGCGGCTGTCGACTCATCTATAGTCTGTTCGAGGCCTGCAGCGATCGCACAGATCGTCTTACCGCTGCCGGCTTTGCCGATGACGGTGACTATTTGAACTGTGGCGTCCATGAGAGCGTCCATGAGAAATTGTTGTTCTTTGTTCCTTGGCTTTATCCCCCATATTTTTTGACTTTTAAGAAGTTGGCGTATTGGCATTGCCGCATGTACGAATCGGCCCAGAGCAGTTTTTTTCTCATTAGCACTCGAAACCATCATTACATATTGATTAGGATAGAGGCCTTTGTTGTCCAAATATACATCTTTTTTTTCATAAAACTGATCGATTATTTGATCGTCGACCAAAACGGTGGTGCACCCTTCGAAAATATTCTCACTGTTATCAACAACCTGATTATTTTGGAAATCTTCAGATGTTAGCCCCACTGCATCTGCAATAACGCGCATATTGATATCACGAGAGATCAATATTACCTTTCGAGAACTTTCTCGCTGTGCTTTTAATGCCGTTGCTATAATTAAATGATCAGGAACCTTAATATCCAAATCACGTGGAAGATCTTCTTCTGTAATGCCGGCAGCACTGATAGATTTTATGATACCTAGGCCTTTCCGGATTCGGACTCCTTTGTCCAAAGAACCGGTTACGCGGAGTTCATCCCAGATACGAATAATCTTGCGAGCCTGAGCGCCCACTGCATCCTGGCGTTTTTTGTGTTTGTCTATTTCCTCGAAAACCTTTAGAGGAACATGAATATCATTATTTTTAAATGCGTATATACAATCAGCATTTGTTAAATAAACGCTAGTGTCTAATACACATATTTTTTTACGACTCATAAAGGGCCTTTACTATAAATAAATAGGGCCCTCTCTTAATAGTCACTATTCTTGGCGACGTCGTCAGCCGTGAGAATCTGAATTCGAGAAGGTTTAACCTCAACTCCGTCGACATTCGTAACAGGTGGGGTAACCATGCCCGATATAGAAACGAGCTCGGATGAACTTTGTATCTTACCGCCCCCCATCTTCCAAAGTAATTCAATCTTGGATTCGTTGCATACCTCCATTTCGGGTGTATTGTTGGTTTTGCGATCGCCTCCGTTAGCAAAATAGTCTGGCTTTAAGCGACGAAGTGCTTCGCAAACAGTGTTGTCTGTGTCCTCCACAGATGCTGTATCGTGTACACAGGCAAACCCACGCAAAATTTCACAACGCTCTTCAAAAGGCATGAAAATGTAGCCTTTTTTTCGCATCAACCACTCATCAGAATTTACAATTACAATTAAATTTCCGTATTGCGCAGCCTCGCGCATCATGCGCAAATGTCCTATGTGGACGGGATCAAAACCGCCGGACACGCATACGGTAGTATAAGGAGTTCTATTCGACAATTTCCGGGTCCAATGGGGGATCTGTGCCCAAAAGCTCTTGTGAAGCAATAAAATTTCTTTCTAAGGACTCCATTGCTTCCTCGGCAGCTGCTAAATCTTTAGTAGCCTGTACTATCTCTCCCACCAAATTGGGGTGATCTCCAACAGCTGTTGGCTTATGTAAATAGATATCCAATATAGCTAACGCAGTTTGTCGCTGCGCATCAAATTGCGCGAGAGCAGCTCGGAGCAATTGAGAAGCTATTCTTGTTCTTGTTTCGTCTGACATGTTTGTCCAATCTAATGAGTACTAAATGAAGCCTCATTCGTCTTTTTGTAAGTATACTACGTTTCCCTCATGTTTAAAGTTTTTTGTTTGTTCGTCGTCGTCTAAGTCTTCCATTTCCCACGGCATAGGTAACAATTCATGATAGGACATTCCTACCTCTAGATAATTTATACGATTGTACAATTCTAATATTCTCTGTTTTTGACTATGCAAAGCATATCCAAATGCCCATAAGCTAGCAACGTTCGAAACAAGGGCTACTAAAGATATGAATAGTATTAACTCCAGAGACACTCTACTCCTTGACCCACAAAATCTTAACCGGCAAAAAATCCTGAGGAGAAGTCACCTTAAAAGCTTTATAGCCTGGGGATCCTACCCAAGGAAGTAAACTTGCTTCTACGTTCATCGTTAGCTCAAATACCTCGTTCAAATTCGGATAATAAAAATTATAATGGCCCTTCTCAGAAGGATAACACTTGGTTCCTTTTGCGATTACCATAGTCTATATTACCTCATATTAATGAGCTTGTCAAATGCTTTTTAACATTATTGCAATATTTCATCTTTAATATTCAGGTAAGTAACGATAACCTGATAACCTTCAAAAGTTCCAGGCATTTCTTTTCTAATAATTCTTGCTTCTTCTCTGCTAGACGCACGAACATATAAAGTAGGCCCTAAAGTCCCTTTTTTAAATTCATAAATATATTTGGGGTTGAGTTCAATTGCTGCTTTTAACAGCAGTTCTTCTTTGGTCAATGGCTACTCTTTTCTGCGGCGCTTAACTTTTTTATGAAGCTTTTCAAAAAGAAGCTTTTTCCACAAGGTTCCTTCGATTTCTTCTTTAGGCATTTTGAGGGAATACAGGCCGGCCAAAAGCAAACGTATCTCTCTGTTGGAAAGATAAACAGTTTTTAAAAAGGCTGGTATTTTTTTCTGTTCATAATCCGACATACAATAATTCCTCTATCTTATAACTAGTTTATAATCTGTTGTTTATCGTATTGTTTGGTTGCTTCATATAATATTATATTGGCTGCCTGGGAGGTATTCAAACAAAACCCCACACCCGGCATTGGTATGTATACTACATCAGATCTTTGAAGAATTTCAGCGGGAACTCCGATTTCTTCGTTACCGACAACCAGGCAAACAGGGCGATTAAAATTGAAATTGTAAGAAGAAATAGATCTTGCTTCTTCCACCAATTCCGCAGATACAATTTGAATATCTTCCGCTTCCATTTGAGTGAGAAATTCCGAGGGCCTCGAGAACTGCTCAATTTCAACATAATCAATTAAACTCCCGGAGGGAGCTTTCATGCGGGTGCGCTCAGGAACGTGTCCAACCACATAAAGCCGCTCTGCGCCAAAGCAAGCAGCACTCCTAACCAAATACCCAAGATTATCGTCAACGCGGAAATTGATAGCGCAAAGACTAATTGGGTACTTCTGGGCATTCTTAAGCTTTTTATCATAACGTTGGCGTCTAGTTTCTAAGCGCATTACTCATCAACGTGGGGTTTTCGGCGCTCGACCACCAGATACTGAGTTCCTCTTTTGATAACTTTAGCTTCCATCAATGTTTCACAGCCACGATGATCGCATGAACTTCGGTGCTCTAAATACTCATTCATAAACGTTATGGCCCGAGCCCGAGATTTGAATACAAAATTAGGAAACCAAACCCATCCCTTGGGAACTTTTTTGTGTATTTTCAGTTCCTCCTCGATCTCATCAATTACAGTTGCTGATCGATCGTCAGCTGCAGGCATCAAAAACGTCATCTCTTTTTCCTTTTCTTATTTTTTTTACGAGCCGGCGGAGGAGCCTTTGCGGGATCCAAACGAGTCTTCACCGCGAAAACTTTATGCACAGCGCTTCGAAGCCAATGCACCTTTACTTGAAGATCTTCTTCTGTTTCAAGAAGCTCCTTTCTTTTCGTATCAGCTTCTTCAAACGTAGAAAATCGAACAAAGATTTTCCACGGAGGGCCTTCTATATGTTTCATATTGTTTCCTTCCATAAATAAACAGCAGATTGTGGCCAATAAACTTCCCTACCACTACCCACTACTTGTATTTTATAGACTGTGATGGATTTGTCAAGTACTAATCCAATAAATCTTTTAGGTTCAGCGGAATTAAGATCATGGTGGCGCACTTCGTCGACACAAATAACCAAATCTCCTATCGTTGCTTCCTTTCTAATCCGTCTGTGTCCCAGCCGCCCTGTGTCCATTTAGAATTCATCACATGATTAATTTTATTGAAATGTAAATATCCTAGCGCATGCCCAAGTTCGTGTTCTAACACGGTTTCTCTAATTTCAGATTTCATATAAATAATAGCCCACTCAACTTCATTATGATCATTATTAACAAAAAAGTGAGTTTGAGCTAATGAGTCTTCATCTAATTTTATTTCTTGAGTAATTAGCTGAACTATAATATACCCAACTGGGGTGGTGCTTCTGCACTTATCCAGCGGATCATAATGAAACTGAGTTGTAAAAAACCTGTGGCCCAGGTCTTTCCAAAACTTAACTGCCTTAGCGGCTTGAGATTCATTAACTGGGGCCGAATTGCATATGATGACAATCGGGGTACGTTTCCACGTGGCCACCCGAGGAGGCACATTTTGAACAGCTGGGATCTTTTCGAAATTCGAAACATAATCGCTAGCAGTAGCTACCGGAACAGTTAGCTGTATTAAAACGCTGCAAATAAGAATGCGTAATGACGCATAGGTAACTGATTTTAATGTCTTATTCATATAATATTTAGTTAGAAGAAAGTGTTTTGTAATAAACTGTTGATTTTACGATGTCATCGTATTCGGCGCTCTGAACTATCAAGGTGATCATTTTATGGGGCGCATCCTCAGGGCGCCAGATAAGTTGCAAAATATTGGACTCATCATCCCAACTCCAATCAAATTGATTTCCTTTTTCCTTATCTTCAGTAATATGCAGGCAATCGAATTTATCGGTAGTTAGTAACCGTGTCAGATTATCGTATATATCGATGCCGGAATTCAACGTCAAATCCCTACCACAAAAATATAAACTATCAGAATGTTCTAATTCCAAGAACACAAAGCCCGCTAAAAGGGATGTTTCAACATCATTACCACAACGCCATATAGCAGCCCGTTCGGTAGTACCAGGGCCGGGCCACGTGCACTCAAGTTCAAAGTAAGGGTCTCCAAACTCTTGAGGAAGAGGGGGAGGACAATTACTAGCACACCCACTTAATATTAATACTATAATTAAATATGACTTATACACCCTATAGTAGATAGGGAATAATATTATAAACCGGAATCAACTGTGTCGATTTCTTGGTCTGCTGTTTCAAATAGGGATTTAATCTTTCCCCCAAACTGCACTGAAATAGCAATGCAAACAATTGCAATTGCAACCAAAATAATGACATATTCAGTCATCCCCTGGCCCGCATTATTTTTATTAAATTTGTTTAAGAATTGTTTCATAGGTGCTCCTAAAGTAATTATTATACCTTAAAAGCTTCGGTATTGCAAGTTTATGATTATTTTGTTGCAGAAAATTGGTGGAGGTGGTGGGAATCGAACCCACTTCCAAAGTATTTGTCCTTCAAGTCATTCACAAGCTTAGTACCATTTTTCTAAATGGCCAAAATAGTCAATTTTTTTACCGCAGCCATTGACAAAAGCGTATCTCTCTGCTAAGCTCTTCTTGGACACTTGGCGAAGAGCAACCAAGGATTAAGCAGCTAAGGCTAAATCGTAATCTGCATTATTGGCAGTTATAAGGTTTGAAAAAAGATTAATGTGGTTATTTCAAATTGCACAGCTTGCACTCATATACAGACTTCCTACTCTGTCGATACCGGTCACCCCCATAATTTTTTACTTGACACAAACAATAAAATCAGTTATCCTAAATCATCGTCGTATTTTTCTTTTATGTTATATTTTTTTTTCAAAGATTTAAAGGTTTGATCATTAATGCCTAATATCCTACAAGCTTCTTTGTTGGTACTAGTAATACTAATAACTGCATTATATAGTGCTTCTTTTGTAATGTTTACCACATTCGACCAAAGATTGAAACCATATAATTTACCATTGGTCAGCCGGCTAGAACATTCTAGCTTAAGGCCTATAATTTCTTCCAAGGTTAGTACAGAAAGCATTATTTCAAATGCTTCGTTAGATTTCTTTTCTTTTCTTAACTTTCTAGAAAACGATAAATCTTTGCAAAAACCCTGCGAATTTGATCGCTTGGGGTTGTTCATTTACAATAAGTTTTTAATAATATCATCTACATTTAAGTGCTTGAGCACTTCTTGCAGTTCAAGTTCTTCTTCGCCACCTTCTAAATCAGCTTCTTCTTCGCCACCTTCTAAATCAGCTTCTTCACCAGGCGCCTCTTCCGCGCCCAAATTTGCCTCTGCATCAGCGGCTGCTGCGGGCTCTTCGACGGTAGTCTCTAGATCGGCTTCGAATTTATCAAAATATAAGGCAAGATTCTTGATAAGGTACTCTTCGAATAAATCTAAATCTTCAGGATTGTCTAAGTCATCATATGCTCGGAGAATAACCTTCGAGATTGTTTGGAAATCGGTATATGCTTTGTTACGTCCGGTTTTGTCTTCCCCGGTAATTGCAAATTCCTCTTTTTCCACTTCGCCGTCATCTTTAACAACTTCTTTTTCTTCAACGTCAATAAAGTCTGGATCATCCTCGGGATTATCTCCCACATCGATATTAATATCTTCAGCGAGGGCACCGCCCTCTTCTTCGGTTGCTTCAACTTCGGTATCAGCCGACAACTTGCGCGATTCTTCAGGGGCCAGCGCCTTTTCCACAGCTACCAGAATATGATTTTTATATGAGATTCTTTGTTCTTTATCGGTTGTTAGAGACTTATATCCCTTTTCTAGTACAGAAAGAATATTAGAGTTCTTTAAAAGATCTTCCAGCATATTAATACCAGTATTCGCATGCTTGGCGCTGGTGGTAACAGCAGCCTGAGCCTCTTTCAACAAATCTTGAATAACTACACGCAATTGTGTTTCATTTGCTTTGGTTTCGGCGAGCTGCCTGTTGTTCCGAGCGTTAATTAATTTGATGGCTTTTCGAACATTTTCTCGAAGTTTCATCTCTTGTGCAAATTCTTCGCGATTAATCATAGTTAGCCCACCGATATCCCTAATAAATAGTCCATTACTTCGTTAACTAGCTTATTCTCTTTATCATCACGCCGGAAGGGTTTTCCAAACGCGCCAGGCGCGCCGGCAACAGCGCCGGCGCCGGAAGTTTCTTCAAGGTCATACTCGCCCAATAAAGTTAGAATATCACTTATTTCTTGATCCTTTAAGGCTGAAGGGAGTCCAACTATAAATTTTTCCTCTTCATTATCCTTAAGAGCTTGTCGCATCACGGTAGCCGAAATGCCCCCTGCTTGGGGGGGAACGGGCAAGATGTTAACACCAACATCAGGCCGACGTTCTGATGCTCGCGCATATCGCCCATCCGCGATATCCTTTTCTCCCAAAACCAAGTTAAGCATATCACCACTCTTGGCTTCACCGTCCAGATAATCATATACTTCTCGAACTGGAGAAACATCTCCAACCCTAATTTCAACATTCCCGGGAAGGTGTAGTTTGTAGACTTCCCAGATTGCTCTAGATTGCTCCGGGCTAATCCCCTCATGGGGTTTGGGAGATATATAGACAATAAGTTTGTCAATATTGGGTTTTTTCAAAATATCTTTGGCTACATCAAAATGGCCTGCATGAGGAGGCTTAAACTTCCCAGGATATAGGGCGATACTTTGGCCTTTTTGCTCATAGAGAGCCCACGAGACTGCTTCTGCTAACGATTGTTTTACCATAGCAGCTTCTTCTATAAGAGATGTAATGGGAATTCCTGCTTGCAATTTTTTGTAGAGATCTTCATTAGATTTTCTGGGTGTGGGCAGGTTAGATGCCCATTCTCGGAGTGTTTTTGTTGAGGAAAAACCATTTGTTCCCCAATGCACGGTAAGGCTTTCGTTTTGGGCAAATTTGTCACCCTTGTCCACCATAAAGTTGGCACGACTGAACTCAAGTCTATCAACGAACTTGATACCGTTACCTTCGTGATCCACAGCCACATATCCCTCGGGGTTGGTGGCCACTAGATCTCCCGATCCATCATCGATAAAGTGTCTGGTATTGTAAACAGCATTGTTGTATTTGCTAATGAATATATTTTTGGCTTCGTAGAGAAGACGAGAGACTTCAAAAAGATTCAATATATCTTGTTTTTTGCTCTCAAAGGCTCGAAGATCTTCATCTCCTTTGTTGGCTGCCCGGGCCCTCCCTTTTTCGCTCTTTAGCCTGTCTATTCTTACCTCCAACTTAGCGGAGTACCATTTTAAGAATCCCTGAAACGATCGTTCCGGGCTCTCAAGGAATTCTCCAGATCTAATCTCGCTATTAATATAAATGTTTAATAGATCAGAAGGTAAATCATTATAATTTATTTTCTTATTGACTTCATCTGCTTTTGCAACGAAGCCAAGGACGCGCTGTTCTTCTCCGGCGGTAAGAGTAACCGTCCCCGTATCATCGGTAAAGAACGCATCATCAAACCAGATCCCTGGTGGTCGATTTAAACCACTAACATCCGCTCCAAAGCTAGCACCGCTATCAAGACTATCGTAAGTTGTGTGAAAAACAATACCAAATTTAGATTGGCCTATCTCTTTTCCCAAATCAGAATTAACAGGGACCGCATAAACAATCGTATTAGGTTTGAAGCGATAGTGAGGCTCGCCATCAATCTCGGCGACCTCAAGCATCTCATCATCAAACATAAAATCGCCCTGCAGGATGTTTTTGATCCCTAGAGAAGGCAAATATTTCAATGCTTTTGTTAGTTTGTCAACAAGCCCGGGCGCATGTCCGTGATTATCAATAATATCCTGAGGGGTGTAGTTAATTTTAGGAACCTTGTTAAAAATAGACTTGGTTCCGACAAAGAACTTACCATTTTCAGGGTTGACCCCCGCAAATATTGCCGGCGCGCCATCCCACTTAACAGAGGTTTGAACGTGAGATCTAGAGTTTCCCTTAAGAGTTTCCAGAAGTTCGAGTAAAAACGAGCGCGCCATCTCGTAGCCCGCCGGGCCTTGAGTAAGGACTAGCTCTTCGAGATGCGTAAGATGCGTATTTGCCCTGCCTTCTTTTAAAAGCGTCATGATGGCACTCTTACTCCTTGCTTTCTTCTAGAACCTTCACTTGCTCTTCTAGAACGTTTACGCGCTCTTGCAATCGCTTTGAATGACGTCTCACTTCTTTAAGATTTGCTTTTGCTACTTCAATCCTTCGCTCATCGGTCCGTGACCGCGGCGTAATAGATTGCAAAACTTCAGAAACAGACTGGATATAACTAGCCAAACTGGGGGCTTTGGCCTCGCCTAGCAAGAACTCGCGAGTCATACGTCGTAAATCGGTCATTATTTTCCACTAGACTTAGTATCACGCGTCTGCTTTTTACGCGTACGCTTTGGGGCAACTGGGTCTACTTTCGGTGCAGCCTTCGGTGCTGGCTCGACTTCGGCGCTTTCCGTTTTAGAAACAGTTGGCGGGTTTGGGACGATAATCCACGGTGCTGACATATCTACTCCTCACTCTTTTTTGATTTAGGGCTTTTTTTCGCGTCTTTTTTAGCAGCTTCTTTGGCCTCTCTTTTGGCCTTAGCAGCCATTTCGGCTACGCGCGCATTTTCTTTTGCCTTGGCGGCCGCTGCCGCAATAAGTGCCTCTTCTGCAGCCTTTGCAGCCGCTGCTTCAGCTTCGGCGACGGCCTGAGTCTCTGCTATAGCGCTTTCAGCCGCTTGAAGCTCAGCTATACGCCGCCTTTTAATGTATGGTGCAACCATTTTATCTCCCTTCCTTTCTTACTCTTTCCATAATCCTGCGAGTAATTTCTTTTGCCTCGCGGACTGAAATCTTTTGTGACCTTCCTTCTCTCACGCTAACTGCCGGCACTTTGGTGGTCGTGCGCTGCAGATCCCGCGGATCTCGAATTCTTTTGCCCGGCGGCGGTGGGTCATCCCAACCTCCTGGCGGAACTGGAAGCCCTGGACCTCCCCCGCGGCCAATCGTATGGCCGGCCATCGCCGCT
>Ga0080013_1000523_pt1 | contig 54729 bp, 60 predicted proteins | sample ETNvirenome_6_85_FD_69236 | JGI IMG/M metagenome (GOLD analysis project Ga0080013, IMG submission 69236) | Marine viral communities from the Pacific Ocean - ETNP_6_85 (SPADES assembly) (version 2) | ecosystem: Environmental > Aquatic > Marine > Oceanic | place: Pacific Ocean | collected 2013-06-19
GCGTAGTCGTTGTCTGCCTCCTTCGTCGCCCGCACGAAGCCGCTCTCAATGTCGTAGAGCGTCCGCTTCAGGGTTGCCTCGGCGCGGTCAAGCCACTGCCGCTCATCCTCGAGGCCGGATTCCGCACCCTTCTTCTTTATATGGAACCACTGCTTTGCCGGTGGGCGCAGCATGGAGCCGAACGCATTGGCGAGATCACGCCTCGCCAGCACCGGATAGGATGTATCAAGGTCGGAGGCGAACGTCTCGCCGGCCGTCCTCTGATATGTGAAATCAGCCCGCTCTGGATAGAACTGCTCGGCGATCTCCTGCCACAGGATCAGGAGCGTGTCCCTCTGCGTGGTGAACATCTTGGTGTCGAGTTCGAGGAGGCGGCGGTGCCGTGCGTGGATAAATGACATGATCAGTCTCCCCCGAGGCTTCTACGCGAGTAACCTGTCGTAGCCCCGAACCGTGACTTGCCTTCCTTGCGGCGCTTGGCGGCGGCCAGTTCCATCGATCGACGGATGGTGGCGCGGTTGGGTGCGTACTTGAACTTGGGGTTGGTTCCCTGACCCTGACTGGGGGGAGGCTTTCCGGGTGCGGTCGCGATGCCATGGGCTGCTCCGGCTGCACCGGTAACAGCACCAGCCGTCGCTATCTTTTCCATGGTAGACATGTCCCCAACACCCTTCAATACCTTGCCCATGACGGTGGGGGGTTTGGCGGCGCCGCCAGTGGTTACTGATGTCGAGGCATAGTCAGCAGCGCCCTTTGTTGTAACGCCGGCATCAGTGACAGGAGTCCCTGTCGTCACCGCGTCCAGTCTTGCTTGAACGAGGGACTGTGGGGTTGAGTATGCCATCGGTGCCGGCGCGTTGCTTCCGACCGTCGATACACCAGGAATAACGCCACCCTGAACGCCTGAGACAACCCCCGGGTTAGCAAGTGACGCCGTCGCGCCTTCAGCTACCTTCTCCCCTGCCACGGCTACGCCTTTGCCGAGCGTGTCAGCGGCAACGCCTCCTATCAAGGTTTCAGTGCCGGCAGTGGCGGCCGTGGTCGCAGCAGTTGTTCCGGCGGCGGTAGCGGCGGCAGCGGCCGGAGCGGTGGCGGCGAGGGTAGGAGCGGCGGCGGCTCCGGCGGCCATACCTTTAGTGGCGGCAGCAAGAAGAGCGGGAGTAATGACTGGATCGCACATGGCTTACCTCATATCCCAGTACAACGAGGGACCAGCCTCTTCAAAACCCGAGCGTTTCATTATTGCTATGAACGCCCTCTGATCTCGATCCTTCAGGCCCGCGTTCGCTGTGACGAAGACTTGGCTCACTTCCTGTGCGGCAAACCAAAGCTTGAGGGCTGCGATCAAATGCTTCGACGCAACACCCTTCCTTGCTCTCTCTATAACATAAAACTGTATGACATAGCCAAGTGGTTTTTTGTAGATCATGTTTGAGGCGGCAACCATGACAAGACCGGCAACGCCGTCATCATCAATGGCGAGGAGGATATCATGCCCGTCAAACTCGATGAACGCCCCCAGATACTGAAGCGCCTCGGTCATATCGAACTCGGTGCCGTAACGTGTCTCCCTCGCCCAACCCTTGGCGATCTCGATCAGTTCCCAGCGGTCTGACATTTCAGCGGGGCGGGTGATCACCTCTTCCTCCTCTTCTGCCCGCGCTGCGTCTTCTTGGTCATCACTTCCGGCTTGCGGCCGCCACCGGAACGCCCCTGGAGCCGACCTTGATATAGGCGCCTATCCCCACCTGACCACGCCATGCACACCGCATCGCCCTTATCCGTTGAGCGCCCGAGGCGATCGACGACCTTTTCTTTCGTCTCAACTTGGATACCGCGGGTTCCTATCTCAAAGGTGGGGGCAGTAAGGTCGGCGAGCAACTCTGGGTCACGCGGTAGAGCGATCGGTGAACCTCCATCTTGGTTGGGGTCCAGGGCCTCCCTGAACTGCCATATAACCTGGGAGCGTTTGTTATAGAACCCGAGGTTACGGTCACTCGTTCTGGCAGTGCTTTTCTCTGCCCCTTTATGCGGAATCGGGTCAATGTTGTTCTCCTTCAGTATCTCGTACATCGAGCCGCCGTAGCCGCCGCCCATGTCGATGATGACCTTGGCTTCCTGACGCCGCACCGAAACCACGATGCCTGTGCAGTAGCGGCCGATGCGGTCTTTTGGGATATCCTTTGCCGCCGTCTCATGCATCTCATCGAACCAGCCGTCGAAGCGGCGGGCGATGATCATCGGATCCTTGCCGCCGCCCGAGCAGTCCACGCCCATCGAACACATCGGGATGCCCTCGGGTACCTGTGGGCGCCAGCGGTTCTGAGCCTCTAAGACCCACGCTGTTGGGATAGCCTGATTGACCGTATCCTCTCTTGCCGCCATGAAGTTGCCGTCACGGTAGGCAGACCGCATTGGTTCAGGTAATTGATCCAGACGCTTACTATAGTCGGTGTTAATGAGGTAGGGATTGTCCGAAAGCTCTCCATGTATAAAAGTACGGCTGATCGGGTGATAGTCTTTCCCGTTCCATGTTTTGACATCATGCTCTCCATCCACCCACATGTCCCGCCCATCGGGATCGGTCACCACCCACCTGAGATCACCTTCCTTCGCAGGGTTCGGGAACGTGATGTCCAGCCAGGGCGCAAACATCGGTATGATCCAGTAGCCATCCGCGGTGATGGGTGGGTTCGTCGCCATCACGATGCGGCACCTCTGCTCCGGTACCGTCGATCGGTTCCAGCCACAGAGGTAGCGGACTTGCATCTCGAGGAACTGGACGGCTTCATCAAAACAGTTCTTATTGATAAAGCCACCACCTGTGATATAGTGGTTTACTTCTTCAACCTCGATATCATAAAGCTCTTGAACACCAACAGATTGGACATCAAATGAAGAAACGCGCACTGATTCAGTCGCTTGACGTTTACCCGTCCTATAAGGGTGGTCGTACAATGGTTCTAGGCAAGTATATCCATGAGTTCGTCCCTGAACATCAGGATGCGAACATGTGGGGATGGGTGGCACAGCATCGCCTGATTGGTGAAGATATAGCTGGCCGCCGTCTTCGCAAGGGGAAGAACCCAAAGCGCCGGGAGTGCGTCCACCATATTGACGAAGACCCCTTGAACAATGATCCATCGAACCTTCTGATAATGACCTTCTCTGATCATCGCTCATATCATACAGGAAGGCGGTCCCGTGAGTACTACGCCGCCCGCCGTCCATCTGAGGACCAAGTCCGAAAGGCCCTCGATGGTCGCTCCGTAAAACAGGCAGCCACGCTTCTTGGGTGCAGTCACTATACGCTACGCAAACACTTTCCCATCTTGGTCGGCCCAAGACAGAGGTCATCGCCAACGCGACCAAATGATGCAAGGGCATGGAAGAAGATAGAGCCTTATGCACTGAGTGATAAGCACTCCATCCAAGATATCTCAAGGCGGTTCCATATTGGAGAGCGCACCCTGTTAGAAATGGCAAAACTGAACAAAACCCCTTGGGTACGGAAGTCAAAGAAGGGGATGATACACAGAACTTACCGTGGCAAACCCACCCAGCGGTGGTTAGAAGCCTGTGAGAAGAACCCTGGACTTGTGACGCAATGACATTTCCATCGGCGTCAATGGCAGTCACCTTCACGGCATCCTTGATCTGCTTGGGAAATATCCTCTCAATGCGACGAGGCCCTTCTAGAGTTTTAACCATGTCGCCGGCAGCTAAAGTCTCAACGGACTGATAGCTGCCATCACCCATAAGCACGGGCGTTCCCTTCCCGACACAAACCAAGTCATGCGGCTGACCCTGCCAGTGCTGCTCATCTCCCAGCTTGGCACAGGCTCCGAACTCGATCAGTTGATCATCGCGCCCCGCCGGCCGCAACTTCATCGGGTTGGAGCCTGAGTAGCCGTCACGGGTTCCGTTGATCTCGATCGCCCGCTCGGTCATCGCCCCCATGTCGGTGTACTGCCGGCGCATGATGAGGGAGCGGAGGTGCTTCTCGAAAGCCAGTCCGAGAACGAGATCGGTCTTACCCGGTCCAGCCTGACCTCCGAACAGTAGCTCATTGGCGGGCGACATGTAGGCTTCATACTGAGGTCCAAGGTTCGGCGTCCACTTCCTGTGAGCGGTGGATTCCTCACGGCGAACCGATACCTCCTCACGCGCCTCGTCAGGTAGGTCGCCTAGTATTTGGAGAACGTCTTCAAGACCGTCTATTATTTCTCTCCCGTGAACTGATCAGGCAGCGCATCCAGAGCCTTGGGTAGTTCAGGGTCTGGCTTCACGAAATGACCCTCGCTGTCCTTGATGCCGCGGACCATGAACTCGATGTTGTTCGTCACCTCTGACAGCGTCCGCTCCTGAAGCGCCTTGGGCTGGTTCGGGTCCACCGCCGAGATCACATAGAGGCTGTGGAGGAACTGAGCCATACCTATCTCGCCAGTCAGACCGGCGATGTCCGTCTTCAGTTGCTCGAACTGGTTCATCTTGACGTTCTTCAGCCCCTCGAGGTGATCGATCTTCGACTTCAGCGTCATGGCGAGATGCGTCTCCCATGCGTCTGGATACGGATTCGGATCCCGCAATAGACCACAGCCTTCCGGCACCACGATGTCGATGCCCGCCAACTGAGCCAACTGCATGAAGTATTTCGCCCCGGTGAACTGCGATCGGTACTCCTCGCCAGCCTCGAGGTCGATGCCCCATATGCCGATGCTCGTAGCCCCTTCCTCGATCGCCACCGCCAGGGCATAGCTGATCTGAGACTGAAACCACATGCGGCCATATTTCCCGAACAACCCGTCCCTGTTCAGGACTTGGTTCGCCGGCCAGTCTGGCATCGGAGCCTCGGTATAGATGATGCGCGGCGGCAGAACCGCCTTCAGTTCCTCGAGATAGAACCTGAACCCTTCAGGCCAGGATCCCTCGCCGTGTAGTTCAAATAGGCGTTCCCATCGGTGGGCGTTCTTGCCGCCGGGTCCGATCGTCCATATCTCCCATGTCTTGTCATGGACCGGCGCCTGTTCCCGCGATGGACAGGTGCCGACGATGGCGATCTTCTTGCCCACGGCCTTGGGGAGGTGTTCTTTCTGATATCCCGCCAAGATGGTGCAGCCGAGGGGAAGGGTGCCGAGTGGCGCCCCTCCCTTCTCTATTGGCTGCGTGGCTTGTTCTTGTTCTTGTCGTTCCATTGGCTCACCAGTTTCTGTGTTTATGGTGACCCCGCCTTCCTGCTCTGATGCCATGCTTTCCTCAATGTTAACCGATCGTCAGCGCCAGAGTTGAGCCGGTGACCGCATATTGAGTGGTGGTCACGCCGGTCAGCTTCAGCACCTTGCCCGAAAGGTTCGCGGCCGACAGGAACATGGACGAGCCAGCCCCAGCCAACGCGGGTTTGAAGATCACGCCGGTAGCGGTGCCGCCGATGGTGACCTCGGACGCCGACGACTGGACATGCAACTGGACATCGACGCCCGGTACCGGCGCCTTGATCTCATACGACTGGGCCGTGGCCGTGCCGGATGAAAGGATCTGCATACCGGCGTTTTCCGCCGTCGAGCCAGTGGCGACCGCCGCCTGGACTTTCTTGATGGACGAGATCGGGTAAAGGGTTGTGTCGGTCTTATCACGTTGACCAACCAACTGCCCGCTTGAGTTCATGCCGAGTTCCCGGCCATGCATCGACTTAAAGACTGTTTCAGACATGTGCGTATCTCCTCTTGCTTGTTGCTGTTGCTACGGAGCGGTGACCGTTCGGTCTACCATTTACGCCTCTCTCTCTTCAGCCGCATCTCTATGGCTTGGCTGGTCTTAAATTAACTCTCACCCGGCACCTTGCCGATCTCTTCCCAAACGATAGTCCCGTTCAGGCTCAGAGCGTCGGCAGGAACACCGATGCGAACCGACAGGTTCTCATTGAGTCCCGTCTGGATCCGCTTGTCTGATGCCGGTTCATAATTGAAACACTCGTTGATCGGCCACGCACCGCCCCATCTCAGCGTCTCGTCGGACGCCGCGCCGGCAACGGTGGTCGCATTGTATGCCGCGCTCACCAGTGAGGTGGCGCCGCGGTCGAGGTATCTGGTCGGTACGCCGGCAGTCCCACCCGAGGATGCGACAACGGCTCCGGTAAGGATCTCGACTGGCAGACGCTCTTCAGATGCGCCGGCAACCTCGCTGTGCTGGCTCAGTTCGACCTGATGCAACCTCAAGCGGGTTTCAGTTGATCCTTGGATATCAAACACGTCGCGCTCGGCAACGCCGCTGCACTCGATGTCTGAGAAGGTGACGGAGTAAAGGTTACCGCGGATGCGGTGTATGCCTGGTTCTCTATGGCTCATGGTTTGGCTCCTCGAAGTGGTTGTACTTCCGCGAGTTCTCCTGCTTCGTTAGAAGCTGAAGGTTCCACGGTACGTGCAGTCCACATACCTGTTCATTTGTGATCGGTATAATGTGGTCTACCGCCAACCCCTTTTCCTTAGCCTCACGGTATACAGCATTTATGGCTTCTAAGTCTACCCATGTTGGTGTGGCTACTTTTAACTGCCTGATATGCGCCCGTTGACTACGTTTATATGTCTCTGGATTTTGCTGCCGCCACCTCTTCTGTCGGGTAAGGTGGGCTTCACGATTGTTAGCGTATGACTTCCTGCTATTGGCATTGACCTTGCCCCTGTTTCTATCGCGCCACTCTTCTGTTTTAGCAATTAACTTCTGCCGATTCTTACTTCTATATTTTAGATCATACGCCCGCTTACGAACCCTCTTTTCTTCCAATGTTAACATATGCCTTCAGCCCTATCTCTGTTTCACCTGGGCGGGGCAAAACATGGGCATGAACCTCATTGAGGTATCCCATGCGAACTCCAGCCCGATACATGCGGTACTGTAGATCAGTGTCATTAACCCGGTTCGAGGCATTACGCCAACAGTTTCTGTTGTATTTGAACATCTTGAGGTAGGAGCGGTAGACCCAGGTCTGGGTGCCGCCGATCACATTGTTGCCTGGAAACAGATACGGATCGACATGGTCATTGTCATGGGTGGCGTGACCAGCCGAAACAAACTCCATCGTCGGGAACTTGTCCATAAACCGGAGGCACTTCTCCAAGTGATCCGGCTCCCATGTGTCATCGTCATCGATGCGGGCGATGTAGGCTCCCGTGGCGAGGGACAGGGCATGGTTCAGTGGATCAACCGGTCCAGCGTACCAGCGGTTCCATGGGTTGTCTGGGTAGTGAACATCACGTTCAATGTGATGGACAAGGATGCGCTCATCTTGCGGCCACTCGATACTATACCAGCATCCATGCTGCACGATGTGGATATCCATGTCGGTATGCGTCTGCGCCAGGACGGACGGCAGCGCCCGCTCAAGCAAGAGGTCTACGCGGTTATGGGTTGGGATCAGGACTGAGACGCGGGTGTCTGTCGCCGTCTTCGAACGCAATGAATCCCTCGCCGTCTTTAAACGCATAGGCTCGACCGCCCGGTGCCACAGAGACAGGCTTCCTGAAATCATCTTGTCCGACAACGACCGTGCCGGCTGGGACTCTTGTCTCATCTTTCAACTCCACGTTCTGAACAATGATGGCGCCCGCCCCGATGGCACAGGCTCTACCAAGCTTGACGCCGCCGCATATCTGAGCGCCGATCGATATCACGGTGTGGTCACCTATCTCACAGTCATGTGAAACATGGGCGCCGTGGTTCACCATGACGTTGCGGCCGATGGTGACATCAGCGCCGATGAAGGCGAAGGGTCCGATGTAAATGCCAGCGCCACCATACTCTGGCACCAGCTTAGGACTGTTGCCCCATCGGGCAGAACCATCAACCACATCGATCCATGGGTTGTCCTGATATTTCTCATAGAGGGCGATGCGATCTCTGGGAACGCCGATGTCGATGCCGATACCAATACCGTTGATCAGATAGTCACCTGGGGGCGGCGCTTCTGCCTCACCATTTATGATCTCTTGCAACTGGGTCTTGGTCAACATCGTTGACCGAACGATCTTATGCTCCTCATTAAGAGGCAGCATCTCATGGGACTGCCACCCGAGGCTTTCACTCACCGTCTTCGCGTGGCCGCCTTTGCCTAATATGTAGATCATCCTGCTATGTTTACCTATGCCATTGATTTCATGTGTTTATTTCTCTCTTCGATGATCGCCTTTGTCTCATCCTCACATGCTGGGCGCTCATAGACTGGGATGTCACCAGAGATGGCTTTCTCCACATCCCTGATGCCGTCGATCATTTCGCTGAACTCGCCCATATCAAGGGACATGTGATGGTCTGGACTGGGCCAGGATCGATCGAAGGTTACGTGCTTCTCGATGAAGGTGGCACCCATGGCTACGGCGGCGGCGGGTATGACTGTGGACAGGGAGTGGTCGGACAGCCCAATTGCCCGCTTGTTATATTTTCTTACCAGCCAAGGTATGGTGCCTAGGTGCATGTCTTCCGGTTGCGTTGGGTAAGCTGAGATGCAGTGCATTACCACGCTTGCCTCTGTTTTTTTTACCAGGGTGTTTATCTCCTGATAGTTCAGCGTTCCGGTGGACACGATGAGCGGTATCCCACACTTGCTGGCGGACGAGATCAGAGACCCGTTGTGGATGGCTCCAGAACCCAGCTTCATATATTGCATTGGGGTTGGACCCATGCCGGCGAGCCAGAGTAGGGACTGTTGGTCGAAGGGAGTGCAGAGGAAGTCGATGCCGATCGCCTCACAGACAGCCTTGAGGTCCATCATCACGCCGATGCCGAACTCCAGGTTCTTGAGCATACCACGGCGCTCACCGGGTGGCTCGAGTTCATCAGCCTTGAACATTTGAAACTTGACGGCGTCGGCACCCACATCATGGAGCGCCTCGATGTAGTTTCGGGCGATGCTGGGTACGCCCTGATGGTTCACGCCGACTTCTGCGATGATGTAGGTCATGTCCGATACCCTTTGTCATGGCCGGTAACGTGCCAGTTCGTGCAGTGTTTGCATTTATAAGCAGCCCACCTGTCTGAGCCGCGAGCTTTCTCAGCGTTGAGCCGCTTCACCTTTGTTCGGGCTGCTTTTCTACTGGGTATCTTGACCTTTCCAGTACAGCCGTTGACCAGCGTCTTGGGCAGAGGATCTACATCAACAGGAACGGCTCTCATTTGGGCCAGCCCCCATCATCGATCTTCCGGTTGAACGCCTCGGCTGTCGATGCCATCAGATCAGGGGCGAGGCGGTCCTGCTCACCGACCTCGATCTCGCTGGCGAGGTATATGGTGGACGGCGGAAGCTGGTCGAGGGCTTCGATGGTCTGAGCCTGGTCGCCGGGTGTGATGAACATCACCAGAGTATACTTTGTTTTCGGTGCTTGGTCAGCTTTTGCTTCGTCATCGAGATACGGCATTTCAAATCCTTTTCATCTTGCCTTGGTGTCAGGCGGGAAAACACTCACCCAAAACTTTCTTCCACAAGTTGGACACTCTGTCGTTGGTCTTATTTTCGAGGGATGGGGCTTGATGCCATACTTTGCCAGTTGCCTATACATCTCAGCGATTGACCCTGCCCCCATGTTTGGGGATCTTTCCCAATACTCCGCGCTGTGTCTGACTACCTCATCGAGATAGCGAACGCCTTCGTTTCTTAAACAGTTTATTATCCTTGTATTGATCAAGACCTCAACAGGCATACGGGCGCCCCAATTATCCCGAACAAACATCCACTTATCTTGAAGCCTCGAAAACTTCGCGCCCACCCTTTCTACTATGTTCCGCGTAACCCCATACTCTTTCATTATATCGACAGTGCGCTGCCCCTCGGCAACGCTTACGCCAATACCAAGGTTTCGTGCATAGAGTTCCTCAGTATGAAACCCGCGAGCATCCTTAATCCACTCACTAAATCGCGGTATGGTCATATTGCCCATGGCTTCCTCAGTATGTCATCCAGTGGGTGGGTGGCGATGACCTCGGCTATGTGACGGGATGCGCCGGGTTCGCCGTAGAGGTGATCGAAGGAGCCGTCATAATCAATGGCAAGCTGGATCATGTTCTCAATGCCCTTGACCAGATCACCATCAGTTGACCAGATCGATGCGCCCATCGGTCGCCCCTCCTGCCTCTTCCCGATGTTGACGGTCGGCACCCCGAGGTACGGCGCCTCTATGATGCCAGAGGATGAGTTGCCTATGACGGCGGCGGCTTGATGTATTTGGAGCAGATACTGATCGAGGGACCAATGAGCCATGCGGATTCCAGCATCCTTAATAGTCTGCCGCACATTATCAGAACCGGGATCGTTGTTCACGGCGGTCCATAGAACTGTGTAGTCTGGGAACTCTTTGAGTGCTGCTATCAGCGCCGGCAAGTGGTCGTCGCCCAGCGTCTCAGGATGATAGGTCACCACGAAATACTTCTCAGGCTTCCGCTTCATCTTCATATACGGCACCATGTTGTCCAGCCCCGGCGCCCCGGTCACCCATATGTTGCGCTCGCCCATCTTACGGAGGACGGCGGCGAAGTCATGGTTGGCTACGAAGTGGAGGTGGGACAGCTTTGATATGGCGTGTCGCATACTGTCATCCATTGCGCCGTATGTGCTTTCCCCTCCATGGATGTGGGCGATGGGGATGCGGCTACAAGCAGCATCAACAGCCGCATACAGCACCTCCCAGCGATCCCCAAGCAGAATCAGCACATCAACCTCTTCCCACGAAGGAACGCCCACGCAAGTCTCGGCGTCATGGGCATTAGCCACAAACACATCACACCGCTTCTCAAGCTCCTCGATCACGCACTTGAGCGGCGAGGCGTCTGCTCTCCCACTGGTAACGACAAGACAGCGTCGATCACTCTTTGCTGTTGCTCCTCGGTCAGGGTTGTCGATGACGGCAGTGTCACTATGCATGAGTATATCGCCTCCGTATTTGGCAGTTCATCTCGCGGGTAGTCTTTGTATGGGGCTTGAAGATGTAGCGGGTGGAAGAACGGCTGCGCCTCGATGCCCATAGCTTGAAGGGCGTCGATGTGTTCGCCGGCATTGTCGGTGATGTAACCCGATAGCCAGAACCCGTTACCAGCCAAAGGTTCATAGGGCAGTTCCTCAAGATAAATTTTCTGTATCTCTTTCTTCTTCGCCACAAACTCATAGAGCCTCTGCATCTGCGCCACGCCGATGGCTGCGTTGATGTTGGGCATACGGTAGTTGAGGCCGATGGCGCCGTGCTTGTACTTCTCGTCGGTGCATTGGTTGGCGAGGTATCTGACACGAGCCTCAAGCTCTGGGTCATCCCCGATCACCGCACCGCCGCCGCCCGTGGTGATGATCTTGTTGCCGTTGAAACTGAGACAGGCGAGGCGGCCGCCGATCTTGCCGCGTCCCATGGAGTGAGCGGCGTCAACAATGGTGGCCCCCTCTGGTGCAGGGTTGCCGTTGACCTCGACATATATGCCATCACCATCAGGATGGCTTTTACTCACCCAGTTCTCATCGATGTCCACGAAGTACGGTGCAGCACCGGTATAGATGATGGCGTTGACCGTGGCAGCGAAGGTGAAGCTCGGCACCGCCAGCACATGGTCTTTACCTGTGCCGAGGGCGAGCAAGGCGGTGTGTAGCGCCGCAGTGCCGCTGCAAAGCGCCACACACCAGACCCTGCCGGTCGCCGAGGCGACAAGCTCTTCGAACTCTTTGACATAGTCACCGCGGGTTGGCTCGTTACCATCTATCGCAGCCGCTACGCAAGTATGCTCCCAGCCGCCTGACATGTTCGGCTCAAGCAACGGGATATCAAACGACATATCGAGCCTCGTCTTTCATCTCCGCTAACCGATAGCTCCACCAATCTCTGGTGACGGCGAGGCCATCGGTCAGCGAGACTTCAGGCTCCCAGCCCGTGTCTTGTCTGATCTTCGTGGTGCCGGCTTCGAGGTGCCAGACCTCGTTGTTGCGCGTTCGCTCTTCATCGAGCGCAATTTCCTTGCCGTTGGACAGGTACTGCGCGAGTTCTCCGATGGTGAGGGACTTGCCGGCGCCACAGTTGTACGTCTCGCCGACGCAGACCGGGTTGTCGTAGCTGCCAACCTCGAGGAAGGCGTTGACCGTGTCACCAACAAAGGTGAGGTCGCGGCGGGCGTCAATGGAGCCGAGCTTAACAACCGGGCAACGAGGGTCAATGGCTTGTCTGATGATGGTTGGAACGATAGCTCGCTCAGATTGTCTGGGGCCAAAAGTATTGAACGGTCGGAGGATCGTAACAGGTAGCCCATAGGTTTCGAAGAAAGACCCAGCGATCGCATCACCAGCAACCTTCGAAGCCGCATAGGGACTTTGAGGGTTGAGGCTATGACCTTCCATGATGGGGACGACCTTGGCTGTTCCATAGACCTCGCTCGTTGAGGTGACCACCACCCTGTTGGCTTCGCGTGACGCCATCAGGACGTTCATTGTACCAGAGGCGTTGGTGTCCATGTAAGCCCTGGCTGCGTTCTTTGAGTGCGGGACAGAGATCAGGGCGGCAAGGTGGAACACCACATCATGGTTGATCTGTGCGCGTGTCTGCTCTGGATCCCTGATGTCACCGTGGATCAGGTTCATGTCATGGCGCATCATGCTGTCATCGAGCCAGCCATGCTTGCCATACGAGTTGTACTGAGCCATCGCCGTCACATCAGCGCCGCGCTCGACCAGAGCCTCGGCGAGGTGGGAGCCGATAAAGCCATCAGATCCTGAAATGAAGACTTTGATTCCGTTCCAGTTCATCAGAACCCCCTTATTTTCGGGAACGTATTTCCCATGAAAAGGTTGTCAGCCGTTAAACTGAACCAGATGCCGAGGACAAGGACCGCTATCACGAACCACTTGGTCATGTCTCCTCCCATACTTTGTGTTTGAGTTCCCAGTCTGTGAAACCGTGCTGATCCTTCTCTACAGACCAAACATGATCTGGCCGGAACCTGTTGCAGATATCAATAAAGTGTTTGGTGTCTATCCCGAGGTATTGATAGAACTCAGCCTGGTGTCTCTCGGGGAACTCGCCGTCGTATTTCCGCACAAGCTCGACGCCCTCTTCTCTTGTGATATCGCCGTCACGTATTTCATGGGCGGCGTCAGAAGTAGCTCGACCAAGTCCATACTTGATATAGCCGAGATAATAGTGTGGGTCATCGAAGCGGTCATCAATGCTTGCATATTTCGAGTAAGTTCCCGTCGATCTAATATCGTTGGGTTCAAAGCCGGTGTTCTCAACTGCATAATAATAATTACTCTGTGGATGCCACTTCCTGAAATAGCTAAACCAGGCGACTGTCGGCCAGAAGTCCAGGGGCGGCGAGTAGAAGGGGGAGAGGTTGTGGAAGTCATCCGGCGAGAACACTCCGAGGTCACGGCCCACCTCGAAGAGGATCGAGGCGCTGGCGCCCTTCATGTAGATGCGGTCCCAATCTTTGCGCTCCCAGCACATCCGGTCATCGGCTGAACTGTCCCCGCCATACTCGCTCTCACCATTTTCACCGAGCATGATCAGGTCAATGCCGCGGTCCTTGGCAACGTGCAGCGGAAAATTTAACTGTCCCCAGATGAACGGGAGGAAGTGATCACCGTAGAACTCGAGGGCCAGCCTGGATAACTTGCGGTGGGTCAGCCCGTTGGCATAGCCGACCTGGCAGTCGAAGCCTGACTGGATAAACGCCTCGAAGTTTTTGTATCCGCTCTCGGTGTATCCCATCGGCGCCCATGTCGCAGCCATCGGCGTCATGTTGTGTTCGTGCTTCAGCCGGTGAGCAACCATGGCGCTGTCCTTGCCGCCGCTGGTCGGCACCACAACATCGTGACCCGTCCATCGGTGTTCGCTCAGAAGTTCGTCCAGATCCCGCGCCCGTTCGATCCAGTCGATGTCAAGTTTCCGGTCAGCAAACCGGCAAGCCGAGCATACACCATCATCAAAGGTGATCCGCGGCCGCTGATTTGATACCACACAACGCTTACAGAATCTGACTTCCTCCCCGGTGAACTGGGGGTCCAGATTCTTGGCTTCTTTTCGGACGCGGCTTTCTGTTTCAGCATCCCAAAGTTCTGGGTACATCATTGAGCCGCGCTCCTTTTCTTCTGCCTTTGCCTTGATTGCTCCTGCCTATGGCACTCCTTACATCTGCGATGCCCGTTGGGCATAAGATATAGATTGTCCCCACTATATTGATGCCCTTGCTTACAGTGAGTTTTCTTTGATTGCCCCCCAACCCTGCCTCGATGATAAGATCGCTTTTGATTTTCTGACCGAGTTACTGGCTCAAGGTGGTCAGGGTTTACACATGATCTGACATTGCATTTATGGTCTAACTCCAAACCTTGAGGGATCGAGCCAGTATACATTTCATACGAAACCCGGTGCGCCCGCTGGTTCGTTCCAGCAACAGAAAAACTGCCGTAGCCACCCGTGTCCAACGATGCATCCCATAGCCAACATCCTGTGTTTGGCTCAGGGATAAATTTGCTTTCAAATCTCTCTATAAGGTTCATCAGTTCGCCTTCTCTTTTCTCATGCGGTCCATCTCTTTCGAAAGTTTTCGGTCGAAGGGTTTGATCTCTTGCTCGCGTTTCGGATCGAGCGGCACCGCCGTCTCCTCGTTACATGCCACGCATTTGATGGCGACGAGGGAGTTGTCCATGACGCCCTCGAGTAGCTTGACCAGAGGGTAGAAGATGTTCGAGCCACAGGTGCATGTCGCGACGGCGTTGGCGCCGAGGGCCTGGGCCAGCCGGCCGGGAGGCGGAACGTCAGTCATTGGTCAACTCCATATAGTCGTAGCAGTCCGCGCACAAATGAAGGTAGTCATGCTCTTCCCGAGCCAGCTTTTCTCGGTACTCCTTGATCACTGGGTGATGAAACATCGCACCTATAGGCGTGTCATTGACGTTGCCAAGAAAAGTCTCTCCATTGTAGTCATTGCAACAGACCCGCGCCGAACCGTCAGCATGGATGGTCAGTTTGTCGTATACCTCTGGGCAAGACGGGTGCCTCTTCTCCACCTCTTGGTTGGCGACCATCTTCTCAAGGCGCTCGCGGTCCTGATCGCCGAGGCGAACGGCGGCGAGGTCGAGGTAGTCGAACGTGGTGTAACCGACGCTGATCTGATCGCAGTATGGGGCGAACCGCTTCTTGAACACCTCGACGGTGGAAGGATGCTCGTCGGTGATGGTGGTCGAGACATGTATCCACGGGCGAGGGGCGTTGCCGCGGCGTCGGTGCAGAGTTCTGACTGCCGTGAAGACGCCCTCATAATAGTCGATGTTCCGCATGTCGCGATAGGATTCCGCGGTGGTCCCCTGCATGGAAACCTTGATGCTGTCCAGACCCATGTTGAGGATCATGTTCTGCTCATACTGATGCAGCTTGGACCCGTTGGTATTGAGGTGCGTAGGCAGAAGGGCGTCGGAGGCGCGGCGTATGAAACGGAAAAGCTGGGGATGCATCATCGGCTCGCCCCATCCAATGAACCTGATGCCGGCGCCGTGCGGCTCACACTGATCTATGATCTGATCGAACGTATCCCACTCCATGAACTCACCATCACGCTGGAGGGATAGGTTGCCGGTGGGACACATCAGGCATCTGAAATTACAAACGCTGGTCAGTTCAACATCGATGTGGGTGGGGAAGGGGGGAAGGGCGGCAAGCTTGGCGGCGCTGTCACCAGAGTTGCAGCTATCGTACCAGTGCTGGAAGGGGTTGCTCATTGATGATCCGCCCATGTTTTGAAAAACCCGATGAGGCTCTCGACGTTCATCTCATATATTATGGTGATGGCGGCAGCTTCGTCTGAGGGCGTGACTGGGTTCAGCACATCAGCAAGCCGCTCGTTGACCTCGCAGTCCATATACTCGCGGACGAAGTCGCCGACTATTTTGACGCGGATCTCTGGTGCAATTTCAGCGGCACTGGTCATGCTCAGATATTGTCATGGTTTGCTTTTAGATGCAATAGGGCTGTCTCGAAATCCAGCCGCGTGTCGATGTCCACCGATCGCTCTGCCGGCATCCATGGCACCAGCGGAACGTCAGGGTCATCCCATGAGCCGCCACCCTTGAGCCACTCAACCTCACCCACATAGACGGCGCCGGTCGCCACAGCCCCACCCAGTTCGGCAGACTGCACCGCCGGGACGCCCGTCTCCAGACAGGTGGTGATGCAGTTGTCGATGTCCACCGCGATGCGTAGCGGCGAGGTGGGTTGGAGCAAGACCACATGCGTTAGGTCATCAACGATGTCGGAGTACTCGATCGCGTGGAGCAGGGCTGGGTAGGTGGGCGTGTCATCCTGTGCCAGGTGACCGGGGCGCCTGATCGGGATGACGCCGTGGTCGATCGCAATGTCGATCACCTCATCATCGTCTGAGGAAACCAGAACCTCATCAACGTAACTCGACTTGAGCGCCTCGATGATAGACCACGCCACCATCGGCCGACCGCCGAAGTCCATGGTGTTTTTGCCCGGGAGTCGTTTGGATCCTTTGCGGGCCAGGATGACGGCGGTGATCATGCGTTCGCCCCAGCATATGCCTCGAACGTCCCGATGTCTGCCCAGTGACCAGACAGATAATATGGCACCGCACTCGACGCCTGGTCGATGAGTTCTGGCATGTTGTATGGACCGTCAGGGATGTCGTCATAAACCCATGGTTCGAGAACATAGATGCCGGCGACCACCGGATAGTTCTTGATCGGCTTCTCTTCGATGCCAGAGATCAGTCCGTTGACCGTGTCCACGATGCCGAACGGGATCTGTGCCTGATGCAGCGCCACGCAGACGGTGGCGTCAGCCTTGCACTCGGCGTGATGGGTTAACAGGTCGCCATAGTCCACAGTTGCCTGAACATCGCAGTTGCAGACGATGATCGGACCCATCGCCTTCACATCTCGAAGGGCGCCGGCAGTTCCTTGCGGCGTCTGCTCGCGGATGTAATTGATCTTGCATCCCTTCGCCGAGCCATCCCAGAGATAGTTCTCGATCAGGTCTGCTTTGTAGTGGGTGGTGAGTACGAAGTCAGTGAAGCCCTGCGCGATGAACTGGTCGATGACCTCCTCGACCATCGGCTTGCCGCCGACAGGGAGCATCGGCTTGGGTGTAGAATCCGTTAACGGGTGAAGCCTTTGACCCCTGCCTCCCGCCATGATGACGACCAATGTCATTTCAGTTCATCTTGCTTTTTTGAGCCTTACTCTTCTTTCGTTTGACCTCGCCCAGCAATAGCTGGTGGACCCACTTTGCGTCAGCCTGGTCACGTTCGTCCTCAGTCAACTCGACCACCTCATTGTGGTGCGTCACATCAGAGGTGTTGTCGCTGTAGATGACGGAGCGCCCGTCCAGCCTGTTGGCTATCTCTTGGATGGCATTCATGTTGCCCGCCCCCGCCAACTCGATCAGCTTCTCGGCGATCTTGTTGAGGTACTTCTTCTCTTCGCCGGTTTCCTTATCGGTGAAGGGGCGCTTTATCGCCAGCAAGAGAGCGTCTCGAAATATCCGCTCCTTACTGTTGCGCCCGCCGGGGTTTCCGCTCTGCCCTTTTTGAAAGGTCACTTGCCCTCCTAAATTAATTTGCGTCGGATGCAAAATAGTTCTTGCGTCAGATGCAAACATGCTGTATGAACATCATACTGCTTAACATGGTTTGGAAGGAAAACGCAAATGACGAATGGAAAACTAAACATGGAAATCGGAGACTGGACCTTAACGACTAAAGGAAACCAAGTTGAATGTCGGAAGACATTTTCTGGGGCCGCCATTCTCAGACGGTGGCCAAATCAAAAACTGGAAAAATATAATGAACACGCTCAAATGTTATTGATTGTTTCTCTTGATGGCTGGAAAGCTAAGAACGTGAGTGGGAAGCAACAAATCAGATTGTCAATTGATCATGGCGCGGCTGTTATGGAAGTTTCGGATATTCTAGAAATCAACTCTGTCATTATAAAAGCTCTCAATCTATTAAAGGAAGAAAAAACTAATGCCTCATAGGTATATTTGTGATGTTCTTAATGAAATGAGAACAGCTGATGAAACTAAGAATTTTTCATATATGAAAGGCTTGATTGAAGAAGCTCAGGTTCTGGCCAATCGTATGGAAACAGCTCTTTGGAGTCAAAAAGAATATCGGCAACTACCCGACCAAATCCGCACTTAAGCCTTGGATGGTAAATGATGACCATCCGTTTGTGGTGTTGGCCCATTTCAAATTGCCGCCGGCCGAAGACGGAAGTGACCAGTGGAACTGCGACATAGGATTTACGGATGGCGTATTGCCCCGCTAACTGAAAGCACCCCCCCCCCAGCCCCAGATGCAGAAATGCACTGGGGCCTAAAGGGTGAGAGCGATTGGTCGAGGTGAAGACTAGAAGGAAAGTGAGCGCGTATGCCTGACGAGAAATGATTACGAACTGCTTCGGGCGAGAGCTATCAAGCACAGGTTGGTACCCATGTAGACCTTAAAAGCCCTGATAAGTTTTCAAAGTATCTAGGTAGGATGTCACGATAGCGGTAGGTAACGGGTAACTAAGATTTGCGAAATTGGCAAAACCGTCCTTGTAGCCGCCAACGGATCACAGAAGCCTAGCCAGTAGACCGTAGACGCCAGTCGCTCTCACTGAAACGCAACCTGAAATGGAGAGAGAGATGTTCAAATACAACATCGAACAGGCCCGCGAAAAGAAAGCCAACCAGATCATACCTGACCTCTGGGTGGTGAAGGAAAATGGCACGGTCGTCTACAGCGGCGACAAGGAAGACTGCCATGACTTCGTTCAAGGATGTGTAGCATGACCCGCCTTCAATACTCCGAGTGCGTCCACGTTACGACTTACTGGTATCTCTACCACCCGTCCTACGTCGAGGTCTGCCGGCGGGCATTGAACCAGATCAACAAATAAAGGAGGCGCAAAAAAAACGCCAGCGGTGCTTCAAGCCGCTGGCGTTTCTCTTTGGATGGTGTGAATCCGGGGAGGAAAATACACCGCTGATATGTGGTTTAGCCCATTTCACGTTCTTGTGTCAACGATTCTATGGGTTCCAACAGTTCGGGCGGGTAGAAATATGCCCACCTGTCCTTCTGTTTAGACACCCAGTACTCCTCCTTCTGAGCATCGCCGCCATAACACCAGCCCCGTATAGTCCACTCCAGCGCCGCCGTGTTCTCTCCTGTGACAAGAACAAAAATATCTTCAGGGTCATCAGCCTTCTTTATTCTCAGGTTGCCATTTCTCCATGACGTTGCCCGCACCTGATACCCAGCCACATCGCCTTGTTCAGTATCCAGCTTGCCGACTTCTGGCGACCAGTAGATGTTCAAATATTTGGACAGGATGCACTCCCCTATCGCACCAACAATATCCGCTTGCCATTCCGTATCACCACCGATGCCATCATATGGGGTTCTGTTTTTCTTGATCGCCATGATGCGGCGCATCACACCAACCATGGAAGCCTGGAGTAATTCAGGATAGGATAGAAGCACCTTCATTTACCTAGACCCAGCTTCTTGTGAACCAATGCCTCGCGCATCTTCTCTCTCTTGTTCCGCCAGTCGATCTCATCCTTCAGTTCAGCCCACGCCGGCCACCACCTCGAGTTCTCAGGCCACTTGGTCAGAACCTCCCGCACGATATCCGCCGGGTACTCCGATAACTGCTTGCAGTAGACCTTGATGATCGTCTCCATCGAGCCGGCGGTCTGCTTCGCCTGTTTGGTCATCGCCCACATGGCGCCGACCAGCACCAGCATTTCATCGGCCGCCATCGGCTCGCAGTATTTGTTGATGGTGGAGATCGCCTCATCGATCTGGTCACCGGTCAGGTCGCCGACAGCGTACTTGGTGATCTCAAAGTCACGGTTCACCACCGGCCTCAACTCGGAGTTTACTGATGACCCCAGCGATAGAGCCAGACTGTCCTCCACCCACTGGATTGTCTGGGTTGGGTTCTGGGTTGATATCTCCTGTTTCATCTGACCACCTTTCTCCGTTCAGCCATGTTGCTGGGTAATTGATAAAGTTCTTGTCCTTGCCGGTCATCGCCATAGAGTATTTCATTAAGCCTTCCATGATGACGTTGTGAGTAACCTTCTTGAGTGCAGTTTTATATGCCTTCAAGGCTTGACCGCGGGCCACCTTCCTTGGGTACTGCATATAAAATATATCGAAGCCCATCTCAGCTTGATCTATATCTTTCTTAACCTTCTTTGGTTCTGGTTCTGGTTCTGGTTGGCATGTGCTGTTTGCTTGCGTCGGCAATGCATCAGCATTATTTAATTTCTTCTTATCTTTCCAGCGTGTAGCCGCGGCACCCTTGGCTTGGGTGCGCCTTTCTTGGGCTTCATGGTGGACATCCAATGCCCGCTGGTTAAAATATTTGCCGTCCGCATAGGATAGCTTTCCCATCTCTGTAAGCGTCAGCAATGCGTCAGCAATGCCCTCGCATGGATCACGAAAAAGCCGCGGGACCACATCTTCATGGATGCCGTCGCCCGTGTCCCAGTTGTGGACGCATATTTTGAAATAGAGAAGCTCTTGAAAGTCGGTGAGCAGAGCTACGCCGCCGCGCCAGTCGGTGGGATAGAACTTAATGTATGGGACTGAACTCATAGCGCCACCTCCCGAGACAAAATGTCATCGACAAACTGGGCAACCTCTGTGGGAGATTCAGATAAATACTCGCGGCCAGACATTCGTGTAAAGTTTGCTATAACCATCGCTTCAACTCGGAAGGCGTCGGCGCGAAAAGTAGGCCATGACTTAAACACAGATGTACACCACCCATGTCCCTTGCTAAGAGATTTCAATCTTTTATCAGGGTCTTTGGATACGCCTATCTTGCAATGGTCATTGGCCCCATAGCTGGGGATTTCCATTACATAAACAAAAAATGGGGATTGATTATTGGACATTGGCTACCTCCTGTTAGGCGGTTAAGAAACGGAAGAGGTGAGATCGAACAGGCGATCAACCAGAGCTACTGGCTGTCCCTCACTCCGTCCCATACCGTAAACGGTATTGCTGAAAATTGCCATGCTTTATTTCTGGTTGTCTCTTTTGGGGTAGGGCTTTATCAGGTGTTCGATGGCCGCACGGTTTTTTTTACGAACGGTTTTGTTGCCACAGAAATAAAAATATCGCTTTTTCCGGTCTGTTTGTTTCACGCCTTCCGCGCCCATTTCAGAAATCCCCAAGCCCCTTGTGCCATAATCCCGCTGTGCTTGCCGCGCTGAAACTAGTTTGCCATCCTTGGCAAATGAAACCCGCCGCCCGCCTTCGGACATTTGTCCAACGAAAATAAAATTGGCGGCTTGGTATATTGTGCCGATTTCCCCCGCTTCGGAGTCAACGGTTGCCGTGACAACCTCGTATTTTTTCGGCAAATATTTGATGGCCTTGCCGATCAATCGTGTCGCGGTGCCGGTTGGCGTCCAATGGGCGCAAGCCCCCCGCGACAGGCAAATTATTTTACCGGTGTATCCGTAGCGGTCCCACACCCCTAAGTTTTCAGCATACTCTGGTGAAAAAACAACGGCTCCACCAAGCCCCCCATCAAAATATATGCCATAACAATGCAATATAATTGCGGGCATCGTCCCCAGCCACTCATATTTATCAATGATGGTTTTCGCGGTGGCAACAGAAACCTGGCGCACTGTAGTTTTCCCAAGCGTCAAGTCATGGCGCATCCACCATTTACCAAACAGATCAATGTCTGAATCAGCATCGGCCCGCTGATCACGTATTATCTTTTGATGGGCGGTTGTCATTTGGGCGGGGCCGGTAGTGGCTGCCAATGCGTTGGGTCAACCTCGTCAAGCCATTGGCGACTAGTGTTGTCGCCTTCGCATGGCATCCCTTGTGCCGCCCCGTATATTTTCCATTGTCTGAAATAGTAAGCGCCGCACACAATAGCATACCCGCCTTTTTCCCAGCCGAAACGGTTTGCCCACAACAAAACAGGAGTACCATCTTTCGGGGCCGTTTTTATGTTGCGCCACCTCACTTGAAACTGTCTCTCGCGAAATCTGTCACGGCAGCATCTTGCGGGCTGACATACTTCTCGCCCCTCTCTTCTGCCATGACCTCGCCCATGTGGCGGTGGTTCTTGAACGGGATGGTGTCCCTGCAACCTCGGGCGGGACCGCGGCGGTAGACGGGTATGCACTTAGCACTCATTATAGATCCTCCTCATTTTCCGATCGATGATGTCCAGGCTCATTGCCTCTGCGATGAGGTCGCCGAAATAGTTGTAGCCACAGAAGACGGTGCCGACCTGGGTGATCGTGGCGATCTGCACGCGATCGACTGTGACGAGCCAGCGGTAGCGGGTGCGCCGGGTGATCTGGATCATTTGGATGCCTGAAAATCATTTGGCTTAACCCTGCCGGCGGTGGCGATGAAGATGCGATCCATGGTCGGCCAGTCAGGTCGATGCTGACCGGAACAGATGCGTGAAACCGTGCTGACATCGCGCTCGATCATCTCAGCGAACGCCTCCATGGTAAGACGTTTTTTTCTCGGCTTGTCGAGATATGCTTTGAGTTTCATTCCAATCTCCTTCATTATCTTTGTAGCACATGCAAATGAAATGTTGCAAATGTTTTCTGTCTGTGCAACAAAGGCAGACTATCAACTGCCGCTGCAAAGGAAACTCAATGTTCAAATCAACCAGACGCCCAGCCCGTCACGCTTGCGTGATGGCTCGCATCGAGGAGCGGTTCACCAATGGTCACGAAACCTACATCGACGCCCAATGGGCGTTACGTGATCGTGAGCAAGCCGCCAATGAAGACCTCCACAGTAAGTGGGTAGACAGAGGAGTATATGCGACATGAGTTCAGTCAACAAAGTCATCTTGGTCGGCAACGTCGGCCGCGATCCTGAAATCAGGATGTCTGCCGGCGGCGACAAGATCGGCAACCTCTCCATCGCCACCAGCGAGCGGTGGAAGGACAAGTCCACGGGCGAGCGTAAAGAAAAGACGGAGTGGCACCGCGTGGTCTGCTTCAACAAGCACCTCAACGAGGTCATCGAGAAGTATGTGAAGAAAGGCTCCAAGGTATATGTCGAGGGGCAGCTTCAGACCCGCAAGTGGCAGGACAAGGACGGCGTCGATCGCTACTCCACCGAGGTGGTCTTGAACTTCAACGCCCAACTTCAGATGCTGGACAAGCGGTCAGACAGTGCGCCCGCTTCTGGCACCCAAGATCAGTATGATGGCGATGAGGACAACCGTGAACTCGACACGCCGGTCGAGGACAACCCTGTCATAGATGATGAAATCCCATTCTAGGAGCAACCAATGAACACCTCAGAACAAACCAACGAACTCATGGAGGCGCTGTCGAAGGCGCAGGGCGCGTTCGTCAACGTGAAGGCGACCGCCGACAACCCGTTCCACAAGAGCAAGTATGCACCACTGGATGAGGTCATCAAGATGTACCGCCCCATCCTCACCAAGAACGACCTCACCATACTGCACGGCGTGACGCACATCTCGTTCGACGGCACCACCAAGGCTTTCCTCAAGACCCGTCTCAGCCACAAGAGCGGTCAGTTCATCGAGGACGATGGCGCCCCGCTCCTGATCAGGTCCAAAGGCAAAGACGGCAAAGACGTTGAGCCGACGATGCAAAACTTCATGGCGGCGGTCACCTACGCAAAACGACTGGGTGCCATGGCTATCCTCGGACTCGCCGCGACTGAAGAGGACGATGACGGTGAGACTGCACAAGCGCAGTGGGCTGGTCCCCTCGGCAAGAGCAAGCTGTCGGAAGCCGCCCGCGCCCTCTCTGGCGCTCTCCGCAAAGCCACCACCATCGATCAACTCAACGTCATACAGGTCGAGAACATGGAGGTGATCGACCAGCTACGCCATGACCTCCCCTCATGGTACGAGGGGAACGAAGACAGCGATGGACTCAAGGGTCTGATTGCCAAACGCCGCGAGGAACTGGAAACGCCAGACGGGGACGCCTGATGGAACAGGAAGACTTCAAGATGATGGTTCGCGTGATGATGAACCGCGACAAGCATGAGTTCGGTGACCTCTTCGATGGTGCCGATGCCGTCGATCCTGACGGTCACAGTGGGTGGATGGCATTTCGCAATGACCCGCCGCGGTGGTTCATCCACAACTCTGGTGAGATGGCTGACGCCGTCTGGAAAGTATGCAACGATAGCTTCACTGATCAAAAGGAAAAATACCCATGGACTTAGGAACTGAACCCGGCTTAGGCCACAACGAAGCCCCGCTCGACGCCGAACCCATCAAGGACCGGCTGACTGAAGAACACGCCGACCTTCTCACCCGCCGGCAGGAACTGGTGGATGCGGAAGAGCGCGTCCCCGAGTGTGACAGCCCTGAAGCCGCCGCCAAGATCGGCGACTACATCAAGCAGTTGTCGTCATGCATGAAGGACAGCGATGGTCGCCGGGTCAAAGAGAAGGAGCCGTACCTCGAAGGCGGCCGCCGCGTCGATGGCTTCTTCAAGGACGTTAAGGAAAGCCTCGACAAGATCAAGAAGAAGTGCGGTCAGGCCCTCACCGACTACCAGAAGGAGGTCGCCCGCCTCGAGCGCATTGCCCTCGCCAAGAAAGCCGAAGAGGATGCCCGCATCGCCAAGGAGGCGGAAGAGGAAGCCGCCCGCAAGCTCGAGGTTGCCACCGCTGACGCCCACCTCGAAGAAGCGGTAGAGGCAGAAGAGGAAGCCATCGAAGCCGCCGAGGAAGCGGCCAAGTCCGAGAAGGCCGCGGAGCAGTCTGCCGCCGACCTCTCCCGCACCCGCTCGACCAGCGGCGGCTCCGTCTCCAGCCTCCACACCATCTGGACGTTCCGCGATCTGGACCGCGGCACCATCGACCTCGAGGCGCTGCGTCCCTACTTCACCGAGGACAACCTCGAGAAGGCGCTTCGTGCCTACATCAAGACAGGCGCCCGTGAGATCGAAGGGGCGGTCATCTTCGAAGATCAGGTTTCGAGGGTCCGATGACATATAGAGAGCAACGCCGAGGTCAATGGTGCGCCCTGCATATTTTGGCAGTCGGCTTTGCAATGACAGTCACTCCAGCCATCTCAACCAAATTTTGGGTTGTGGTTTTTCTTTTTGCTGGCTGGGAAATGATTTTATGGGCAGCAAAAACCCATCGATGCTGGCGGCATGATATTGACTTAGATGAAGATGTGCCGCTGGATAGCGATGGGCGCCCATTGGTGTAGAAAGATGAGCATCAACAAAATATTTTCTGAGGCATCGAAGGCGCGGGTCATCGCTCTGGTCTACGCCCTCGATCCTGAGAAAGAGTGGACCGTAGAGGTCAAACGAAAGACCCGCCAAAGAACGGCAGATCAGAACAAGTGGCTATGGATGTGCCACTCGCTCTTTTCAGATGATACCGGGATATTTAAAGATGATCTGCACGAAATTATTAAAGAGAAGTTCCTTGAGCCAAAGGTGGTTGTCTTCAATGATGTCGAGTACCGGACCTACTCCACCAAGGATCTGACCACAGTAGAGTGGGGCGACTTCATGGAAAAGTACTATGCCCTCGCCGCGTCGCTGGGTACAATGTTCCCGCACCCTGACGATCAAGGGAGAGCCTGATGGAACTCGAACCCATGTTTCATGTCGCCAAGTGGATGTCGATCGGACCACCCATCCTCGGGCTGGGCGCCATCGCTTGGTTGATCGTACATTTCAGGGAGCCGAGATGACCCCGCCCCGCCGCAAGCGAGAGAAGACCAAGGACGATGGGCGCATCAGATGTCCGTCGCATCTTCAGTGGATCCGAGGACACGTTTGTTCAGTCTACATGCACGGCGGCTGCATCGGTAAGATACAGGCGCACCACGTTAGGGCGGGGACAGACGGCGCGGCGTCGATCCGACCAAGTGATATCTGGGCGGTAAGCCTGTGCAGCTTTCACCATGGTGAGGCTCACGCCATCGGGCATGATACGTTCGAGGAAAACTACAGGGTCAACCTGAAGCAACTCGCCGAGGACTTCGCAAGACAGAGTCCTCACAGAAGGAAGTGGTTCGACAAAAAAACCCCCGGCACATGATCGACCGGGGGCGTTAAGTTTACAGGGAGGCGTCTCTGGCGGTGGCGCGGGACGCCTACCGAATTACTTTCATCTTCTTTTCCATCCATTTAAATGTCTCAGCCGATGACCCCACATACCAGTGGTCGCCGTTGAATCCTTTCTGAACCACGCCGGGGCGCTCCTTCATCGGAGTGCCGACGAACGCCGGCCGCTTCTCGAGAAGGGCTTGGGCGTGGAAGGCGTGTTTGACTTGAGGGCTGACGTTCATATCGTGGAACAGGTTGATGGTTTGGAACGGGATGCCGAGGATGTTCACCGGGATACCGAAGGCCCCGACCGTGTCGAAGCAGAGCAGACCATCCACCTCACCACCGTCACCACAGATCCTGGCCGCCAGCATACGGGCGGCGGCGGCACCGCGGCTGAACCCGAAGATATGGACCGGCTCATCATCAGTGCGCCCCTGATATAGATCGAATGCCTTGTCCACGATGTCCTGGGTTCCCAGACCAAACGCCCCGCCAAATATCTTGTCGAGGAAAAACGCCTTCGTTCCCGGCCCATTGAAATAATGCCCGCCATATTTCTCATGCAGCTTCACAATATTGGAGCGGTCTGCCGGCGTGTTCCAGGTTCCGTCGATGTAAATTTTCATCAGGCATATGTCCAGATTCTCGGCCGCGGATGCGGCGGCTCGAGGAGGTCGAGGTGGATGAAACGCTTGTCCATCATGCTGTGCTGCTTGAAGCCGATGCCGGTGAACAGGGGCATTGCCAACGTGACCAGGCGGTGGGCGTCCTCGCCATAGATCGGGATGTCGGCAGCGTTGCCGGTGGGATGAGGCGCCCCACCACCGATCGAGGCGTTGTGGTCTTCACAGCGGAAACCTGACGATATGGTCAACCCCCTGCCAAAGATCACGCGCAAGTGCTGAAGTGTTTCCATGAAACGCATGGTCATCTCTGCCGCGCCACAGCACGGGCAGCGGAACTCATCCTCGTTGAAGTTTTGATACTGGTCCCAGATCATTTGCCGTACCTGATGAACTGGATTTCCCGTTTGATTTTATCGGTCAACTCCTCGTTTTCCTTTATGTCCCGGCGAAGCTCGGGGTTGCTGCCGCGTGTGCGCTTGGCCTGGCGCAACGCCCGCGCCTCGGTTCTGGCGGCGCGCAAACGGATCTCAAGGATCTCCAAATCCCGTTTCTTGAAGTCGGCTGCAGCCTGTTCAATCTGTGCGCCGGCGGCGGTCTCTATCTCTTGGAACTGAGCGATGACTCTTGACTCATGGTCGGTGAACTCCCAGCGCCATGTCCAGAAGCGAGCCTCGTCTATGGCGGCGAAGAGAGCGGTCGGCGCCAGAATCAGAAAGATCAGCGTGGCGATCAGGGTCTTCCAGCGTTTCATTTTCTCTATCATTTCATCACATCCAGACAGAGGTTGCCGCGGGGGCAGGGGAACCGTTTAAATGGGGTTTGGGTCCAGTTTGTTCCAGACCCCAAAATGCCCGAGGTTCCATCGGTCGTGGTGACGATCAGCGTCCAATTTGCACCATCATGGGTTTTGAACACCTCAAGCACCGCGCCGGTAGATGTTAACCCCCATGCCGCCGGCCGCTCGCCGTGCCGCTCTTCCATCGCCTTGACCAGGTCGGAGCGCGATACTTGCGCCGATGCGGTCAATGCTATGCAGCATATGATCACGGTTATGATGGTGAGCAGTTTCATCAAAACTCCTACGGCGGGAAGCTGGCTGACTGAACAACGCCAGCGTTGTTCGTCCAGTCTCCAAGCCCCCCAGTGTTTTCACCAAGGTTGCCGCTACTCTTAAACTGAAGGTGGGTATCTGTGGAGGCGCTGGCGTCAAACTCTATTGGGTTGCCGGGTGTGCCATCGATGAAATCAGACGGTGTACCTACATAATCATTGATCATGTAAAACTCTGCGATCAAACCATCAAAGTGTTGGTTGCCGCCAGCATGTGTCCCAATGTAATTGGTGTTACCGTCATTAAGTGTCGCGTCAGTGTTTTGCGGAGGATTAGTATCAGTATCAAAGCCAGTGACCTCGGTCCCATCAAAATAAATCCTCATGCGATTTCCACCGGTCGCATTTCCAGAATCGTAAACCACCGTCCAGTGGTGCCAATTTGTGGTATCGGTGTAGGTTGCTGTGGTGAGCAGTGTGTAGTTTGAGCCAGTTACTTTAAACTCAGCCTTATCGTTGCTAAAGTAACGAAAGAAGTCCTCGGCGCTAGAGCCACCGAACATCCGGCTGAACCCTGTGCTTTCTCTCAAGTGCCAGAAGGCGGCGGTCCATTTATCGACGTTGCCGCTGCCAGACGTTACTGAGAGGGACTGGCTAGAGCTACCCTCAAAGTCACCAGAATTGGTGACACTGAACGCCTCACCAGTAACCAGTGATGCCCCTCGCCTCATGCCACCGAACAGCATATCAGACCACCGGATTCACGGGCCACTCGGACCCGAGTATGTCGGAAGTGATGTCATAGTCCACCACCTCCTGCGCCGTCGCCAACCCTATGATGGCGTCGATGTGAGCCGCCGCCGCCTTCGTGCATTTGATCCTGTGCGCCGCCACCGCCTTAGCGAAGGCGAGGAACTGAGCCTCGTTGGCGTTCAGCACCTGACCGTCCATCGTGTCCCACGGGATGGTGTTCCCGGGAAACGTCTCGCCGGCATTGAGAGCGTTGAAGATCAGGTTGATGTCGTTCGTCGCCGAGGTGTTCGTCGCGAACGGATACCCCGAGTAGGTCAACCCGCCACCGGCCACTATCCGGCGATGATCGAGGGTAGCCTGACGCAGTTGGCTTCTGAGTTCATCCACCGGCTTGAGGTCGGTGGTATGGGTGCGCGTCACCACGCCGGCAGTGAAGACATCCGACGCTCCCGTCGATACCTCGTCTGCACCGGGCAGCACCTCGGAGAACCTGGCGTAGCCCGCGTTGTTAAGTTCGGCGTCAGACCACATGTCCCATATCTTGCGGCTCTGCCACGATCCCTCTGACGTTGGAAAGTCAGGGAGGAAGACCCCTGCATTGTCCTCGATCAACTCGGCGACCGGAAGATCACCGCTGGTCAGTTTTGCAATTTGTCCCATTAGGCTATCCCATTTGATAGTACACATTGAATTGACGTTGACGACTGCACGATGGCGTCGAGCCTGGACTGCGCGTTGACGGCGGTAGACATCGCCGTATGCGTGGTGCCGACGAACTCGTAGAAGGTTCCGTAGCCCAAAGTGTATGCGGTCGAGTTCTGGGTAATGAACATCGCGAACTCCATGCCTAGAGAGACAGGCATATTACTGGGGTTCGCCAGCGTGGTGTTCTCCGTCAAGAGGTGGGAGTAGTACTGGTTGTCAGCCAGATCGATGGCGACGGAGTTGGTGGTGCTGGTCAGGGCGGTGATTCCTGACTGCGCCGAGGCACCCGAGAAGTTGTGGATGCCGTCACCCTTGGTCAGCCAGCGGGCGTCGATGTCGGTGTCCCCGCCGGCAGGACCGAGTGATGGCGGACTGCCGGCCGCCTGGTTGGTCATCTCCCACTGGTTGATGGCAGAGACTGTCTCCTGAAATATCAGGTGTTCGTTGCCGGCGCTGTCGAGTATGCCTGTTGCGTCATCGAACAGAAGGTTGAAGGAGTTCATATCGTGGTTGGCGCCACTCTGAGGGCTGGTATCCTCGACCACCGTGGCGATGGCTCCTATCGATGCCCGTACCGTCGCGCCGCTCTCGTATGCGAAAGCTCCAGCCCCGGTAGCCACGATCAGTTGACCATCAGATGCCGCCGCTCCCAGCGTATTGAAGTCATCCAGCACGGCTCCGAACGCCTGAACATCCGTTCCGATGACGGCGCCGTCCTTCAGCGTGGTGCCGTCCGTACCGTCCCACCTCGCCAGACTGTTATCCGTCGATGAGCCTGGACCGGCGAGGGTTCCATCGACGCCGTTGTCGCCAGAGCGTGAGAAGTTGACCGTGACCTTGTCGTCGGCAGAGAAAGACCCAGCGCCGGTCACATATGTCGAGGCTATTTTCGAGTAGGTCGAGGCGCTGGTGACGGCGCCCGTGACGTTGAAGATGGCGAACACGGCAGGATCAGTCTGCTTGGTGAGGGTCAGCGTGCCTTGGATGGTCGCAGTGCTATCATCAAAACTGTCCACCCAGGAGTTTACACTGGCCCCCCCGGCATCCTCAACGTCATCCATATAGACGATGGTCGCGCTCGCCACTGTGGCGTTGTTGAGCCAGACGGTACCAGCGCCCTGATCGGCGTCAGTCGTATCGGTATCCCACTTCATGCGAACGCCCGCGCCCTCACCGATGTCACCAGTTCTGCTATACTCGATCGAAAACACATCTGATGCGGCCGGCGTCCCGCTGGAATCCACATATGTGACCGGCACCTGGAGCCAACTCGTATTGTCGGTGACGGCGCCCGTCACGTTGAAGATGGCGAACTCGCCGAGCGATGTCGTATTGAACAGGGTAATGGTTCCCCTGATATCGCTGTTCGAGGAATCATCCCATGTGGCAATGAAGTCGGAGATGTCAGGGTTGCCGGTTCCGTTCATTAGGTTGGAGAAGGCAAGGTTTGTGACTGAGCCTACGGTGCCGTTATCGAAGCGCACCTCACCGGTACCCGGGTCCGCCATCGATGTCGAGGTATCAAAGGCGAACTCGATCGTCGGTGATCCGATGTCGCCCGTTCGCGCAAATGAAATGTTGTACCCCGTGGCGGCAGTGAACGAACCAGACCCGCTCACATAAGCAACCGGCACATCCACATATGTCGTTCCATCGGTGACGCCGCCGCTGACGGAGAAGATGGCGAAGACCTCGGGCGCCCCGATCTCTGAGATCGTGATGGTTCCGCGCAGAGCCAGGTTGGTGCTGTCATCCCATGTGATAATGAAGGGAGACATATCCGGCTCGCCGCTGTCGGCAGAGTTGTCCGAGAACGAGATCACCGTGGCAGATGCGATCGTCGCGTTGTTCAGCCGGAAGTCGCCGTCGCCGGGATCCTCGGATACCGTGGTCGAACTGTCGAAGTTATATTTCATCTTGCCGCCGACCGGCCCGAAGAACTCGGCGATGCCGAAGTTGGGTTCGACCGTGTCGATCACATACGGATCGTCTGTGGCTCTCGACCGCCAGATGGTATCGTTGTTGACGGTGCCGCCCTTGATGGTGATCAGCGTTCCCTCGGTGGCGTCACGGGTTCCGTTCCAGTCCTTGGCTCGGGTCCATGTGGAGGTCTGCACCAGATAGATGCCGTCCTCTGTGGCGGTGTCCTGGTCCTTCACCAGCACCCGGTCGCCCGCGGTGACCGCAACGCCGTCGATCGTCTGCGCCCCTGAGAGCGTGATGTTCGCCGTCGTCGCCGCCTTGACCGGAGCCTTGAGGGCCTGACTGGTTTCCAGTCCTGAGATCCTGTCTGTCTGCGTCATGGTCTTCTCCTACTTCTTCTTCTCGGGGCCGCGGACCAACAGTCGCCACCAACCCTCAAAACTCTGTAATGCCTCAGTGCCTTCATCAAACAAAACATCGCCCGCTCTCGCGAAAGCACGGGCGCCGGGGAACCGCGCAAGATAACCAGCCATCATGGCGCCGGCCTTCCAAGCAGCGGCGTCCCACTCGCCCTGCTTTGCTTGCTCTGCGGCTCGAAGCGTCATCTTGGCGACGTTCATCGCTGGGGACATCTGATATCCATATCCAGTAGCGAAGGAGTTTGCCAACTCCCTTACACCAGTGATACCACCAAAGAGAAGTTTCCCTATTGACCCTGCGCTCCACATTGCCCACTCGTCCCAGTCATCGTCAAGATCAGGCATCTCTGAACCGAACAGCGCGTCGATCAAAATTGATGGGATGATCGTCAGGTAGAGTTGGTTCACGGCAAACCTACCAACGGACTTTGGCTGTTTCATGTTCAGCCTTTTCCACTCCCGTGTCTGCATACCGTGATATGCACTGAAGTAGGAGTAGAACATTGTGAGCAGTTTCTTCCAGTCCGGTCCCTGTTGGATGTCAGCCATATCTCGCGGAAGACCAGACCCTTGGGTTTTTGAAACTGCTATATCAGCCATGTCTATGGCGTCAGCATCAGACAAGCCCTCATCCTTCGCCTTCTCGAAAGCGCCTATCCAGGTCGGCACCGATACCATCAAGTCGAGTTGTGCTATGCCCATGAAGCTGGCATTTACGATATCCGCCTTAAGCCCGGTTCTACCGAGCAGATTTTCAACGTCCTTCACATCCCGGCTGAAGGACTTGGTGCGGTTCCGCATGAAGGCGCTCAGTTCCATCACGCCCTGCACGGCATCATTGGCGATCCAACCGCCAGCGCCCTCGCCACCATGCGGGTTCATGCCCTTCATGTACTTTGCCCATCCGATAGCCCAGTACTTTTCACCAAGATAGGCAGCGGACTGTGTAGTGCCGACCGGCTGTTGAAGCATGGTTCTGAGGCTGAAGCCCATCTCCGCTACGGACACGCCCGCTCTCGCCCACAGGATGGCTTCTTCATACGGATCCTTGGGCGGCTTGTTTCCGCCGATGACATTTTCCAGCCATGAGGTGAACTGCACGGCGCCCTCCTCACCCTTGACCGCGGTCACCGCGTCATTAAATTTCTTGTGCTTGATAATGCGGTGGGTTGTGTGGACAGCCTCCCGCATTTCGATATCTTTTATGACGCCGTCCACATGCATGAAGATGACCCTCAGATCGAGCCAGACGCGCCGCTCGTTACCCCAGCCCACACGCTCTATGGTACTGCCGTGCTTGGTGGATGCCTTGGCATGACCGCCTCCGAGAAAGCCGTCCAGGCTATTGCGGGCGTCCATGTCATCCAGACCCTTGCCGCCTCGAGGATCAGCCACCAGAGGGAAGTACCAACCAGGCATGGTGCGCCCGTGCGGCGTCACGAACGGCACGGGTTCCACCCTGGCAGGGATGACGCCGGTCATGCGCTCCTCGAGAGATGCGATACCGCCCCAGACAACATTGCCGTTCTCGTCAACCTGATCGTTCCAGTATTGTTCAATATGCTTCGCGAGCGCCTCGACCACATCCCAGTCCTTGTCGCTCAAGGTAGCTAGAACGGCATTGATCTGCTCCTCCGTATACCCGGTGTCCTTGTTCAGCATCGCCTCGACGTTGCCGGCGTTGCCCATGTTGAGGGCGAACATAAGGCGCGTTCCAAGAGAAACATCCTGACCGATTTCCTCGATGTGCATCCTGTCATAGAACCGCCACTTCTCTTTGAAGGTATAGGCGTCAAATATTTCCGCCAACTGCTCACCGGCAATGGTGCTTCTGTCAAGGTATCGATCATTGCTGCGCTTGATGGGGAGGTAGACGTTTTCCAGAACAATGCCCCTCACGAACCCGTCAAGCTCCTCTGCGAGATCAAATATCCTGCGATGGTTGGCAAGGAACCTTCTGCCCCATTTACCAAAGCTCCCAAACCTCCCATGCTCCAGCACGAACTTCTTGATCTTGGGTGCGTTGGCTAGGATGCTATCAGAGGTATTTTCCACCATGCTATTGAACTGGGCGTTCTCTGCCTCATTATATTTGCGCCCCATCTCAACGATGCTCTTCGCCGTATCGTGCAGCCCCTGGAACTCATCGAAGGTCATGTCCCGATAGTTGGCTTTCTCGAGGGCGGCCTCGAGTTGCGCCGGCATGTGGAACCGGGCGCCATACGTCTTGGTCTGCTCATCAGCCCACTCCTTGAGGGTTGCCGTGGCAAGTTTGTCGAAGCGATCCTGGCTGATCTTTGGTCCGAAACTGATGCCGGCGAGAAGCTCCTTCACCTGTCGGATGAAATCAGGGTTGATGTTTTTCGGATCAAGCTTCTTGTTCTGCCACCTGTTCAGGCGGGTGGTCATGCCGTCGATCTTGTCGGCAGCGTTCCGCGCCTGACGGTACAGGTGGAAGTTCAGAAGCTGCTTCTGCTTGGCGAGCAGGGCGCCCTCGAAGTCGCCCTTGAGTGCAAGGTCGATGGACTGAGCGGCGGCCCGCGTCTCGGCGTTCAGATATGATCTGTGGTTTATGATCTGATCGAGGGACCGCTCGGCGATCATGCGCTTCGCCGCGGCTTTCACCACCTTGTTGGTAGGTGATCCTGAACGCCCGGTCAGCTTGTTCAGTTGCCTGATCTCACGCATGATGACCTGTGCCTGGGATTCCGAGTGAACCCGCATCAGAGCCTCTTCATGCATGGTGCCGTCCGTCATTATGTCGCCGTGCCTTTCCCTCATCCGCAACTCAGCCTCTTGCTCCGCGAACTGCTTCTCTGTCAGGAACGTGCCGCTCTCGTCGCGGGGCATACCGACAAGGGCTTGCATCATCTCATCACCGGAGCGGAAGCCCAGCACATCGGCGATCTGATCAGGGTGACCGCCGGTCTTCTTGTTCAGCATGTTGGTCCCGCCCGGTAGCGCCCGGTACTTGTCTGCGTTCTCCATCGTCTTGATGGACTCGCTGGACAGTTTCATGGGCAGCATGTCTTCCGGCAGTTCCTCACCTGACGGCAGTCTACCGTGCTGTAGGATGTACCTCGCCCGCCAGACCGGGTCTTCATCCAGACGCTTCAGGATGTCTTCATACTCGCCCGCCTTCTCCTCGTTCCACCACTTGGTGTTTTCGCGCTTTACGTCTCGGAAGGATCTGGCGACAAGCTCTGCCTTCTGGCTCTCTGCCGATCGCTGTATCGATGCCTCATAGTCCGCGTGTTCCTTCTCGGTCCAGCCGGCCGCCTCGACATCCTTGAACAGCGGCATCATGCGGCTTACCTCGCGGGCCTCCTCGATCTGCTCGTCGGTAGCCAGCATCCGGTCGAAGACCTCCCTGATCTCAGGGCTGATCTCGGAGCGCCTGACATCCGTCACCGCACCGTATATGCGGGTCAGCCACGAACTGAACCTGGCGAAGGCGCCCATGAGTTCTACGGACGGTGCCTTGCCTTCCTTGAGGTATGTCTCCCATGTGTCGGCGAACTTCTCATGCCGTAGCCTCGCCGGGTCATCGGCGGCGTCGGTCATCACAACGAGGTCGCTGGGCTTGGTCACCTCGAGGTAGTCGAGGATGGTCATGTAGTCCTGCCTGAACTGCTCGTTGGCACCCGGCAGATCGACCAGCTTGCCCATCATATGGAGGTAGAGGTGGCTGCTCTCATGCAGGAACGTGGAGAGGTTCTCCGCATTGAAGAGGTTGATGATCAGGTTGTTCGGATCGCGTGGATCGAAGCTGCCACGCACCTCCTCATGGAACAGGGAGAAGCCCTCTTCGCCTACTGTCTCGCGCATCTTTTCCGTGATGGGAAGGGTCCAGACTTCTTTGGTTGGCTGACCAGAGGCCGCCGACTCCTTAGCGGCACGGTTTTCAGCCGCCTTCCTATTATCCCACTTTATAGTCTCTCCGTCAGCATTGCGAAGAGGCTGTCCATTGGAAGCCACCACAACATATCCAAACAGTTCATGTTCTCTGACTTGATAGACATCTCCCTTCGCAGCCACATTAGCCACCCCGACCTTCACCCCCGACTTCTTCCCGAGGATGCGGTCTACAAGCTTGTTGGCGCTGTTGACTACCGTCTTGTCGTAGAGACGCTTGAGGCCCTCGCCGCCGACCTTGAGATCGAGGCCGCTGAACTGCTTACGGATGCCACGCTCTTCGCCCTTACCGGCGATCATCTTATCGGCCAGCTCTTTACCAACATAGTTGGCTAGGTCTTTTTCTTCGATGCCCATCTCATCGATGACCTTACGTCCCCCGCCTTCCTGATAACCATGAAGGTTGTAGGTGCCGTTCTCTTCCTTGGAGTATTCAAGAGACTCAAGCACCGCCGACAGGTCATACCTCTCAGCCTGAACCTCACCCGGCGTCCATGAGATGCTGTCGTAGCCTTCCTCGGTGGCTGTCAGGAGGACGCGCTTCAGGACGAGGGGAACCCACTCGGAGGGGATGGGGAAGGGCATGGGGGGGACACTAGGAATGATCGTAGCAACGCTAACACCATCAGACCGGCCGTTCAAATATGCCATGGCCTCATCCATAGTGGCGAATTTTGGACCGACATTTCTTCCGATAACATCTTTAACCCGATAAAAAGTAGGCTCCCCAACGAATCCTTTTTCCCCGCCAACCTGACCTCTGTCATTCTGCATCTCTTGTATGAGCAGGGTCTTGTTGCCATCGGCGTCAACAAAGTCTGACACGCGGATGCGGACGATCAGCCGTTTGTCGGCCAGGGGGATGCCCGTCTGGTGGGCGCTGGGAACAAGCCAGTCCTCCATCTTCGCGTTCGCCGGGGAGGCTTCCGCCGGCAGGGTCAGGTAAAACTCGCGGTGGTTGGTCCCGCCTTTCATGCCCGTGTTCCATCGGGTGAAGCGGGGAGATAGGTTCTCAGGATGGTCCGGTTCCACAGCATTTTGCTGGGCGCGCAGATCTTGCAGTTCTGCATCTTCTTCTGGGGTCAACCCTACCGCTACGCCGTCAGCCTCCATCCTCTCAATGTTCAGATTGATCAGTTCGTTTATCCTGTTCTCTCTGCCTATCCAGTCGGCGCCAGCTTCCGGCTCCGCATTGATGTCGAACAGGTTCCATGAACCATCTATGTTCTGGAGGATCTGGAGGTTGGGGAGAAGCTCATCCGCCTCGTTCATCAGCATGTTGTCGCCGAACGCCTGATCCAAGACCTCCTGCTCAGTAGCGTAGTCGTTCACAAAGACTGGGGCGCCGGCTGGGGCTGCATCGGCAGTGTCTGCCGCCTCCTGAAGATCCTCGGCAACCAAGGTTGCTATCGCCGCCTGTGCTGTTTCTTCAGTGTCATATATGCGCTCGAGGAACGCAGCGTCTTCAACTTGCTCTGGGATTGGAGCGCCATTGTGATCCACAACAACGTAAGAACCCTCCCCCATCTCTAAAACTTCGTATCGATCTGTTTCTACTGGTACAAACTCACCACCCAGCGCCACCTCTTCCATCTTGATCCCGTTCTGCTCGATGAACGCCGCGAGGTCTTCCTTGCTGATCGTTCCCTTCGCGCTCAGAAGCTCCTCGAGGCCGGGAATCCATATCATCTCTTTCGAGGTGCCGGCCGACTGCTCGATGCGGGACTTCCACTGCTCGCCGGTTGCCTTCTCTTGAGGTGCGGTTTCGACGGCGCGGCGGGAGGGGGAGAACAGGCCACCTTGGAACAGACGCTTGGGACCAACCAAGTCCATAATAGCGTCAAAATTATTGCCATGCGCCACTATAGAACTAACCTGAACAACCGCGCTTTCATTAAACTGCCCAGTCAAAGATGTTGGTGCAGGGCCGTGTTCCTCGGCAAAGGACTCTCCGCGCATTTGGAGAACAACCGGCATGGTCGTTGCGCCATCTTTCTTCAACAATACCGCTCTGTGCCGCCCCTCATGCCCAACCACTTTACCCTGTGGAGTTACATTTAAAAACGGCACAGCAAACCCACCCTCAAGATCAAACTCTTCTGGACTAAACCCAGATGCATCAACATCATCATAAGGTTTAATGTTTGATGTCTTTGGACCCTCTTCCTCAATTTTGGAAATTTCCTCTTCAGAGGAAACCGTCAGCTTAAGAAAGTCATCAATGGACATCCTGGTAAAATGCTTGTCAGCGGTTCCGTCATCCCCTGGATGTGCGCTGCCAATTTCACTTCTGACCTTGCGCTCACCAAAGTCCGCATATGCTGGAGATGTCGCGGTAGCCCGATCCGACTGAAATAACTGACGCCCCTTGTACGGGCTATCCGGCAGGATGGTTTCTTCCTCGGTGTTTTCCTCGGCGATGTTCCAGTACTCTTGGAACTCACGGCCAAGGCCCTCGGTGACCTCACAACCATCACAGGTGTGCGGGTTTTTCTTGGAGCCGACGCAGCATCCTGGCAAGCCCCACATTAACTCGCCATGCTTCTTCCCCACATGCAATGGTTGCTGCATCATAAAGAAGTCGGTCTTCAGCAAAGCCTCATGGAACCTGTTGTAGACCGCTGCCGTCTCTTCGCCGAACTGTGCCGGGTTGGCGACGACCTCGCGCAGGATCACAACCCAGCCATTGGCCCGCGCCTCTTCCGCCCACTTCAGTCTGGCTAAAGTTTCGGGCAGAGGATGCCAGCCGGAAACTGTCACATTGATGATCGTGCGCCGGGACAGTTCGTGCGGCGGCGGCGCCCGATGATAAGCCGAGGAGTAGACGTTCACCGATCGAGGGTTCGCCTCGATGATGGCGTCCATCACGCTCTCGTCAGCCAGCCATGCGGAGCCATCCGTATCGACGCCCAGCCTGATGTCTATGCCCTCGGCGTTTTTGAGGTTGGTCGATACCACCGCTGGGCTGTGATACTTCCTCGCTTGCGCTCTGGTCAGGCGCTCGCCGCTCGCCGAGACATAATATCCGACAGACAGCTTGAACATGTTCAGGCCGCCCTTTGGGTTTTCGGCTATCCTAAATTTCGGAAACCTTGCTATCACCTCATTGAGGGCTTCTTGCCTAGTGGCGCCGGAAAACACCATGTTGTTAAAGAGATCAAGGACTGGCTTCCTGTCCTTTGCAAGGGTCACCGCTGAAAGCTGGATATCGTAGTTTCTGCCATACTTCTTCTTGACCGCCTGGAAGGCTTCGTGTTCCTTACCCATCTCGACCCACAGATCAATTACCGTGTCCCGATAATTGTGGTTAGCCTTGCTGTTCAACAGCGGGCGCTTATCAACATTGGAGGTTACGCTGGCGACATTACCCTGCTTGGCCTTCTTTAGTTGCTCGGCATAACAGGAGGCCGGGGCATCGCCCATGCTGTAGCAAGCCTTCTTCATGTCCTGCTTGTTCTCGATCGCCCAGTGCAGCCGTCCGCAACCGGGAACGTCCCAGCTATTGCGCCCCTGTGGGTAGGCTTCGCTGGGGAACTCCATCTTCTCGTTGCCGTAGTATCCCTTGTTCTTTCCTTTGTTCTTGTCGTATCTCAGCTTGACGTTCCGATCCAATACGATCGGCGTCAGCGTCTCGTACTGGTCTGCTATCTCCAGCGCCTCGGCCACCGTTCCGATATCATCCTCCGACCGGATCACCGAGTCATCCAGCGCAGCCGCGACCACCTGATCAGCCCTTCCCTTTGGCTTCCGCTTTGGCTTGCCCCGCATGAACCGCCCGCCGACCGGCTTCTCGACGCCCTGGAACAGCACGGTGCCGTCCTCTGCCATGCTTCTCGCAGCGTCCTCGTTGTTGAACACCGTGGAGCCACTATCGACATCGATCTTGACGCCGGCCGCCGCGGCAGGGCCGAGGGTTTCGGCGACCTCATCGATGGTCTGTTGGGTTTGGTCTTCTTGCTTCAGGATGTCCGCTTCGTTTGGATCGTAGGTGCCTTCGTTGAAGGGGGACTTTATTTGGGTGGGGTCGAAGGGAATGAAACTGTCGCCTTGTCCCTCTACTGCGTTCTCATAGACAACGCCGTCATACCCAGCAAACTCAATGATGCTTTGGAGTTCATCAAGTAGGTCTCGGTTCTCCTGGCTCTCGGTCCATGGACTGGCGTCTGGGGAGACCCTGATCTCGTTACCATCCTCATCAACAAGTTGGTCCTCACTAAACTCACTGTAAGTAAACTGGCTTTTAATATCCTCAGCCTCTTCCCTTATCTCTATAACGTCATCACGGTTGATATCCATCTGGATAAGAGCATCAGCCACGGCTGCGCTGTCGCGCCAAACGCCAACATCAGGCATTCGGAGAGGGTTTTGTATGGACAGGTATACCGGCATCACATTAGAACCGGGCAAGTTCCTATCAAGGATTAAGCCGCTGCCTTTATTCGCGATGTCTCGCAGCCGCTGGTTGGCTTGCTTGACTTGACCGATATGTGTCCCGAAACCGGCAGTATCAAATACCGTGATATCATCATCAAGGGTAGCATGCGCGGCAAGGAGAGGCTGCCCATCTGGAGTAACTGCTTGGCTCTCACCGAACCACTGTTGGAACTCTGGGGAGGTGTCTTGGAGGGAGCCGCCTTGGTCGAGGATTCGGAAGTCGCGGAGGAACGCCGGTAACTCCACGCCGCCGGCAGATTCCTGAGCGGCTTGCTGCTCCAGAAAAGTTATTGCAGCCTCTCTGTCACGAAGGGCTTCTTCATAAACATTTTGGGCTTTTAAAAAGTCCTCAACGCTATCAAAGTCTTGCTGCTCTGGCGCGACGGGCGCATCAGCAAGCCTGACTGTGGTTGGCTCCCCCTCAAGGCTCATTTCAGCAACCAAGCCGGGGGGCATCCCAGCGCCTTCAGGCAGGGTGACTGAGTCTGTCTCTGGGTTGAACTGAGCGGGAGGCGCTGGCGCCGCTCGAGCCTCACCAGCCTGTGCCTCCTCGATGGACCGCTTCATTACGCTCGGCATGAACGTGTCAAACACGGTTTGCAGATCAACCCCTGACCGCTTCGACATGATGCTGAAGGTCGCCGTCATGTTCTCGGCATTGGCTCGCCCCACCGCCGGGTCAGATATCAGCGAACCGGAACTGAGCATGAGATCGTATATCTTATTGAAAAGCTCGCTGTTCTCCCCGATCAGCGCCTTCTCTGCCTCGATATCCTCCGGTGAAATCTTGCCCACCGTATTGATGAAGTTGTCTGCCTCTATTGCTTCTATCTCGGAAAGCTCGGATGAGGAAAAGCTGGTATGCTCGGCGACCTGATCGATCACCTCTCGCGGCATCGACCAGTATTGCTCGAGGGAAAGCTGCACCGTCCCGCCGCTGGCGACAGCCTCGGTTACCTCTGCCGCATCCAGCGGGCTATCCTCGCCGAGCGTCTGGTTCAGGATGGCGGCGCCCTCGCCGGTCAGGTGGGCGGCCTCGACGCCGTGCTTCTCGAAGTCGCCAGCCATCGCCTCGCCGAACTTCTCAGGCGACAGATCCCGCAACTCGGATTCCTGGGCGTTCGCATCCTTGATGTTCTGGGTGACTGTCTCTGCGTGTTTGCGTATCTGTCTGGACCGATAGGCGCCCTTGACGCCGACAGCGCCCAGCACCATCGTTCTGAACAGTCCGCCGGCACCGCCCGCCGCGGTCATCTCACGAAGAACACCCTCGCCTATCTCCTTGTTTTCATCAAGGGACAGCTTGGTTACCACATCATGGGCAAGACCCTCGACCAGTTCCTGCACGGCCTCACCGCCGCCGCTGATAAACACATCAGCCACTTTCTTCAGGAAGCTGTTCCTGACGGCCGCCGGCACTTTCCTGAGAAGAAAGTCCAGGCCGTACTTTTCGGTGATGGCGGTGATGGCGCCGCCAGAAAGCACCGACAGATCCTTGGTCGTCTGGTCAGCCTCGGACGCTTCCGCCCGCTCTGCCATGATATCAGCGCCCATACCAAACAGGGCGACCGCACTAAGGGGCGCCGACACAAGACGCATCGCGACCTGTGACACTATCTGCCCAAACCCGCCGACGATATCCGTTGCGATGTTCTGATGTTCTGGTGCTACATCCAGTGACTTGCCAAACTCCTTGATGGTCTTGCCGGGACGCTTCAGTATCTGACCCGGCTGCGCCCACCATGGGAGGTTTTCCTGAAGCCACTCATCAGCGTCCGCGACTGCCCCCAGCCCGACATTTCTCAGTGCTGTATTGGTCAGGCTTCCGACAGCGGAGTATGTCTCGCCGGCACCGTGTATCGTGATGCCGATGCCCTTCTCGATAACGCCGGCCTCGAACGCCTGTAGACCTCTGGACGCGCCCACCACCGCCGTATCAAAGGCATTGCCCAGCAACTCGAACCCATCATCCACGATCTTCTCGATCGCACTGAGGTTCTCGGCGTCCTTGTGACCCAGCTTCATATTGTCTGGGTCTTTCTTCAGGAACTTTCCGGTGGCGGGTGACTTGCGGCTGATCTCGTCTATCCGCATCTCACGGCGGAAGGCTTCGAGGTTGCCGTCTACGTCATCCTCGACCATGTTGACGGGAACGCCGAGGCTGTTTGAGAGGGCGAGGTTCTTCTGGTGCTGGGTGGGATCTGTGGACAGGGCATCCTGAGTTGCAACCCGCGGGGTTTCCAGCGGCGTGGTAAAGTCATACTTCTGGTCGAGAACCGGACGAACCAGCTTTTCTACCGGGTCTTTCTCTTCCTCTTTCAGTGGTGTGCTGAAGTCATACTCGCCCATTATTTCGTGGCCTTCTTGTTGTTCCACTTCTCGAGTATGCTCTTACGGTTGACATCTTTTTTCTCGGCAGCGATGGACCTGATGATGGCGCCGAGGTTATCGGCGAAGTCCTTGCGGTCCTTCTCAGGTATTTCCATCTCGCCAGCCATTTCGATCTTGTCGCCCTCATCCATTTCCCAGATGCCGCCAACAGATTGCGGCCAGTTCTTGTCGATGAGAAACTTCTCGTTCTTCAACTGTGCGAGGATCTTATCTTCTTCCGCTATCGTCTTGGCGCCGAACTGAACGATACGGCGATGGTAGCTTGCGCTGAACCGTTCCTCATCCTCATCGCTTCCGCCGCCGGCTTCCTTAAATGCGCCGGCTACGCGCTTAACTTCAGTCAGCCCTGCGTTCCCTTTGCCGCCGGTTTTGCCCTCTTTTCCCCATGCCGCCAAGACGATGCTTTCCCAGTAGTTCTTGGAAACCTTCAGTTCAAACTTCTGGCGAAGTTGCTTGAGGCTTAGATTGAGGAACTTGGTTTCATCCTTCATGGCTTCCCTGAAAGAGGCAGTTCCGTCACGGGTATTGGGGCGCTGATAATTGGGGTCAGCCTTTAATTTGTTCTTGTGGTCGCGAAGCGCCATGATATGCGATCGCTGTTGTGCGGAAAGACCATCCATGTCCTTCTCGCCCACCGGCTTATCTTCATCAACCCGCTTGATGGCGGCGTCATATTTGTCTTCAATGGCGCGGTCCCCAGCCAAACGCTGGAGTTTAAACGCATCCCTGATGTTCCTCTGAACCGTAGACTTGACGCCTGGTCGAAGGTTCTCGGTGGTGCCGATCAGTTCCGCCTCGGTCTTACCTTTCTTCATATCAGCCAACGCCACCTCGGTGAGGCCATCGGACTCGAACTTGTTGAGGCGCCCGAACTCTTCGACAAGAAGTTTTTCGACCCCACCGCGCAGTTCATTGTCCAGCCGGGTAGCCGCCCGCATGATAACTTCCTGCGTTTGCATGGTGCCGTCAGCCTTGCGCTGTCCCATCAGGATATCTGTCGCGCTACGGATACGGTCCCTCAACAGCGGCTTAAAACTATCCCGAAGGCGCGTTATGGTATGGTCGATGGTCGATGGTATCTGGGAGTTGGGTACATTGAACTTCTTGTAGTAGCCTTGCTTCCTGGCCTCTTCCTCCGCTCGCTGAAGGGACCACCCTTTTTTAGTCGCCTCCTCGAAAATCGACGCCGACGCAGCCTGTGACCGACCAGCAATTTTCTGACCAGCGGACTTAGCCTCGGCTTGCTGGTATGCCTTCTCCAGCTTCTCCCTCGGGATGAGGTCCAAGAACGTGCCGGTGGGCTTGTCGTCCCAGGTGATGTTTCCTTTCTTGTCAACGCTCCTGATCTTATCAACGGCCTCTACCAAGGCAAACGGCTCCAGCGTCAACAGTTTACCGGCAGACAGATCATCGATGAACTTCTGCTTCATGTTGTTGGCGACCAGCGGACTGAGGCCGTATTTCGCGACAGCCTGATCTATCAGTTGGTGGGTGGTGGTGATGAACCCCTCTGCGTCTGCCGTGCTATCCGATCTCAGGGCGTTCTTGAGGTTCGTGTCCACCGCGTTCAGAAGGGCGGCGTTCTTCACCTGGTTGTTTCTGGTCCGCGCCTTGACCCTCATGCGCTCGGCGCCACGGGTTGTGAAATTGCTCGCAGCCGTATGGAACACCGAGGCATCCCCACCGCTTATCTCCTGTGCGCCTAGACGCTTGGCGGCTTGCTTCAGGCGCTTGTCGTACTCAGACTGCCACTGGGTGTGGTCTTCCATCTCCTCGACCTCGGCGCCGATGCGCGTGGCCTCGTCGTAGAACTTGGTCTTGGCGATGTTGGTTTCAAAGACATCGATCCTGGCGCCCAGTATTTCGGTTTCGCGCTTGACCTTGGCGCCGCCGACCTCGAGGGTTTTGCCATAAGCCTGGTCTGCCCTGGCGTTCGCAGCCACCTCTTGCGGTGCGATGATCGCAGGGGCAGCGCCGGCTATCGGCGTTTCCGATCGTATGGTTTGAGGCATCTTACCCATTATTTAAATATCCCCAGACCGAAGAAACCGTCATCGTCGTCATACAGATCAGCGTCCGCGCTGGTCTTGGCTTCCGGCGTTTCATCGGTATTGTATTTGTCGGACAGGGTCACGGCCTTGCCCATACCCTCAAGCAAGGTCAGAAAAGACCCGATACGCGCACCGGCTCCAGCCTTCTCGCCGGCCGCCTTGACCCGTCTGCCGGCGTCCTTCGCAGCCGCCGCACGGGCGATGTCGTCCACCTCTGCCTGTTCACCGGCCGCCATCAGGAGCGCAGCCTTGTAATATCCTTGGGTTTTCAGGCCAGCGATGTACTTGACCGATGACGGGTCACTGGCGCCGCCCTGAAGCTTGGCTCGGGCATCACTCTCGAGAACGTCGGCAACCCTTCTGCTCTCCGACGCCTTGCGCTGGGCGGTCGCCACATGGGTGCTAGAGCGCCTCATGTACTGAGAGGCAAGATCCTCATATGAGGCTTGCTTGGCTATGCCCTCTTCTTCAAGACCGCGAGCCTTGATGAACCCGCCGGCAGCGCCGAGGCCACCGCCCATCAGCTTGAGGATCTGGTTCGCCATTCTTGTCTTTGTGTAAGCCATGTTACGAATCCGTTGTGTCGAGTTCTAGGACCGCGGCCATGATCGTGACCGGACGCGGGGCGACCGCCTTCAGGTGGAGGCGTGTGTCGGCTGAGTTCTCGCCGGGGAACGTCACGCCCTGCTCACTGAGAAACGAGTGGACGGTGTCAGCGGAAACCGTCGAGCCGTCGATGACCTGTGGGAGGTTGTCGAGGGCCGATGTGCTTCTGCCGTACTGAAGACCAAGATGATGGGTGTTCGACAGCAACAAGCCGATCTGGTTGATCTGTTGCCGGCGTGTCAGCGTGGTTCCCAAGGTAGCGCCATAGGGTAGCTCTGCCGACTTGAAGGGAGCCTCATACTGGATGCCGACAACGCCCTCGCTCACCGTGGTCGCCGATCCGCCGTCTGTAGGCGTGATCGCCCCCGACGACACGGTGAACGTGGCAATGTCTCCATCTGCGTCATCCAGACATTTGCCATCGGTCCAGACGATGACGGTCTGCCCCTCTAAATGCTCCAGCCCGCTGATGGTGGACTGAGGTGTCGGATACGAGAACCGGACGAAGCTGTCTGCCTGTTCGCTCACTGTGCCGCCGATGCAGTCACTCTCCAGCGCCCACCGCTCGAGGAAGTGCCGCGGCTTGCCGTCGATCACGCGCAAGACCTGGTAGTAGACCTTGTCCTCCTCCTTGCCGGGGAGAACCACGCAGTCGGTCACCACGCCGTTGGCGCCATCCGCATCGCCTGTCTCGACCTCGATCCAGGCCCGCACATCCTCACCGGGATCATAGACCAGCACCGCCACCGTCCCATCGGAGCGGATGCCGTGGATCCTCGTATCGGCGTGTTCCTGCACCGCGATGTGGGTGAACCCCGGCTTGCCGATGTCAGGCACCAGAAGGCTCAGATCAGACGGCGAGTAGTCTGTGATGTTGTCGGACGAAAGCTCAAGCTGCCAGAGGCGAAACGTCGATCGGTCAACGTGAACGCCACGGGCGCCGACCGCCAGGGCTGCTATATCGGTGGCGCCCTTAGTATCCGCCGTCTTGAAATTGAACTCGCTGACACTGAGAGGCTCGTCAAAGGCAGACGCTCTGATGCTGAACACGTTCGTCGGCAAGCCGATGAGCAGCCTCTGAAGGCCAAGCCCCCATGAAATGTTATCCGATGGTCCCTTGCCCACCGTCCTGATGATGGGTGCGGAATCGCCCTCTATGTCATCATCGAAGGAGTGAAGCTCGTCTGTGACCGAGCCGGATATCCAGTCACGCCCGAACCACCATAGCCGCCCCTCGTACAGTTCTACCGAGGTCGGCCAGCCGTTGTCGTCGGACCAGATCGGCTCATACCAGTGCGTTGACGATATCGTCTCACCGAACCTCTGAACGGCTGAACCGCTGACCGAGGTTGGAGAGGTATAGGTGTGAACCCTCAAGATGCCGTCGATGCCGCCGTTCACATAATATATGAGGACCGTTGGCTGTCCAGAGGTGTAGTCCCCCTCCTTGAAGCCGATGCGGTAATGCACATCCACGTTGTTCTGGTTGTCGTCCAGCTTTATGTCGGCGACATTGATGGTCGATGCGGCGGCGTCCTGCCATGACAACTGGTTGTCGAACGAACGCTGCAACTGGATGGTCCCCGACCATGTACCGGTGATGGTCTTGAAGATTTCCCGGCCGCCGTTCGCGGATAGACCGGTCACAAGGATGGCATCTGAGAACTGGTTGTCGCCGCTTAATACCGCGGACGCCCTCGACGCCTCGCTGGTAACCTTCCAGAGACTTCCCACATGGCCGGAGTTGAAGAGGTTCTCACTCGAGGTAAGAGTGACCTCGCCGTTGAGGGCGTCTGCCGTGAGCGTTGTCTCCGTGGTATTGATGACATTGAACGGCCCGTCCTTGGTCAGGTATTTCACGAACGACCACGATCGGGTGCCGCGGCGCTCGAAGACCCGTTGCTGGTATCCGTCACAGGACACATAGACGAGGTCGCCGACCTGGCTCGCCCTGATGTTCTTGAGGTCCTCGTCTCTATAGGGGACCGGTATGGTGAGGTCACCGGAACTCTCGATGCTGACGCTGTCCACCATCACATCGATCTCGTCCTTGTTCCGAAAGCGCAGAAAGAAGTTGCCCCTCGGCGTGAAGGCGATCGAGTGGGTTCCCTCGTCAAGTTCCGTCTCCTCGATGTAGTCCTCGCCGCCGAGAGACGATCCGATGCTGAAGGTGACGGGACCACGGTGGATGACGATCCTGACCGCATGTTGGTGGATACCCGAGACGGGAGCCGCCGTCATCATGGCCGCTCCAGGCTCACCTATGATGCGCGACTTGCGCCCGTAGACTTTCGGCTCTCCGCAAACCACCTTCCCGGGAGATGACTGGGCATCGAAGACGAAAACCTCCTGATCCCTGATGGCTGATGTGAACCGCGTCCCTATCAGGGACATGACGCCCTTGCCGTCAGCGGTCTTCTGGGCTGATGTGGCGCCAGTCTCGTCGCTGTCGGTCCAGCTTGTGAGGTCCGTCTCGAAGGTGCCGTTGGCGAGGGAGGTGTTGTTGGTTGGTCTTGTGACAGCCTTATCGTCTATCAGGATGCGGGCGAAGCCGGGAGTGATCTCGATCAGCGCCTGGTCATCAAACGCAAACACGAACGGGATGTGTTTCGCCCTCTTTGAACTGAGGCTCTCCTCTACCTTCTCAAGACCGGGACGCAGGGACATGGCGCCGAGGGCGCGTGGCATCCAGTTCGTCTGCGTCGATGCGGCGAGGGCTATGCGCTTGACATCCATGCGCCCGAGAGCGCGGTCGTCAACAATGCCTCTATTGAAATGTGGCCAGCGGTGCGTTCTGTTCAGCCATTGCCGCGCCTCACTTTCAGCGTTATAATGCCCCTGTAGCAATAGGAGCAAACGCGATGACCCACCATCTTCAGGGAAAGAGATTTAACCACTGGACTGTGATCAGGCGGGAGGGTTCCATAAGAAACAGAACCTTGTGGCTCTGTCGGTGTGTATGTGGAACAGAAAATTTGTTGCCAGCCGATAAACTGGTTGGAGGCGTGGCGAAAAGCTGTGGCTGCAAACACCCAAGGTGGCACCACGGACATGCAAGAAGGAGAGTAATGTCTCCAACCTATGTGTCTTGGTACAACATGGTTAGTCGAGTCTCTAATAACAGTCACCCAGCTACCCATCGATACAAGGGGCGCGGCATTACGGTCTGTGATCGGTGGAGGTTCTTTGAAAACTTTCTTGAAGACATGGGGTTTAGACCAAGGGAAAAAACCTTGGACCGCATAGACAACGATGGAAACTACACGCCAGAAAACTGCCGGTGGGCCACCAAGAAAGAGCAAGCTGCAAACAGAGGTCATTGATCTACCCCGTCAGGTTGGATCGGCTTCCGAGATCCCTTCGACTGCCGCGGCTGCGACGGCGGCTGGCTTGCCACCCTGTCTCGGGCGGGAACTTGACGCCCTCTTGCAGGGCATCCTTCGATCGGGCGTTGGTCCGCGCATCCTCGAAGGCGGTCTTCATGTCGTCCGTCAGCTTGGAGTTGATGCGTGGTGCGCCCTTCCAGGCGAGGTATGCCTCGACCAGATCCTCGAACGACTTGGGCCAGAGGGAGTAGTCGAAGCCATACGAGCTATCATTGGAAACATAGCGGAGGTAGATCGCGTCGATGTCCGCGAAGAAGAAGCCCTGCTCATCCTTGTACTGGTTGTCGGTCATCGGATCCCAGAAGTACTCATCGCTGGAAAGCTCGACGGTTCGGACCCAGTCGGTCGGCTTTGTAAATGCACGCTGAAGTCCGAAGTCAGGCTCGATCGACGGGTTGAACTCGAGTTTCGATGTGCGGGTGGCATAGTTCCAGTTGCCCATCTCGAGGCAGTCGGTCCTCGCGTCCTTGTCCTCGAAGAAGTGGTCGAGAACGTGGCGAGGCTCGCGGTCCTCGTCCAATGAGGCGATCTCCCCCTGCTCTAGGAGGTAGAGCGCCCCATTGTAGAGGGTAAGCTGGCTTGTGGTAGCCATCAGGCCGCCACCGCCCTGGAGTGGTTGACGAGCCACTCGTTGGCGTCCTCAAAGGAGTTGTGGCCCTTGCTGATGACCTCCATGTCGGCGAGCCGGATGACGCGGAAGTTCTCACCCGTGGTGAAGTCCACCGAGAACTTCTTGTCATCGATCTCGTCTGCGAGGATGACCTTCATCTCATGCCACTCAAGTTCATGTAGGCTCGCCATGACCTTGTCGGCATACCGCACGAAATATCGCCCATACCACGATCCATCCTTGGGGATGACCACGATCTCGGACATGCTCGGGATCTGGGAGGCGCAGTGGCGCCAGTAGGTCTTATCCAGCACCTCTTCACGCTTGGTGCCGGGTGGAACCTGTGCGACGAAGCGGGCTACGACCGTCTCCGCGTAGTGGAAGTCAACTGCCGACAGCGCGAGTGCGCGGGCTGGGTTTGGTTTTGCCTTCTCTGGAGCTTTTGTTTTGGTTGCGGCTTTCGCCATTGTTCAAGTCCTTTTCCTGTTTAAGAGAGCAAGGGGCGCCCCTCTCGAGACGCCCCCCGTGACTACCCAGTAGACGCCGGTCTGCTGGGATTCTCAGGAGGCCGAGCTTACCATTAGCCCGGTCGTCAGGCTCGTATAGGTCGCAGCCACAACAGTCACAGCGTGAACGCTGGTTGTGTAGGTGCCGAGCGTGGACTCGATCGCGATAACCGTGTCCCCCGGCGCCATGCCGAGATCCTGACCATTTGAGATATGGTCCGAAGTCCCGACCACGGCCTGGAGGTGCGTCGAGTTGTACTTCCAGGTTCGCGGGGCTGCGACCGGCTGGTCGCCCGCAAGATGCGGAGGATTGCCTGTTTCGTAAGCCATCCATTTCCTCCTTGGTTACGAGGCCGAACTGATGACAAGACCAGCCGACCAAGTCGTAGTGGTTGCAGCCACCGCGGAACAGCGGTGGAAGGACACGGCGCTCGAAAGCGAGATCGCGCACAACGTGTCATGGACGTTGACCCCAAGATCCTGACCGTCCGTGATGAAATCGGAGGCACCAATATCCGTCTGGAGATGGGTGCTGCGATACATCCAAGACTTGCCGCCGGTCGAGCCGAAGGCGATCTGGTTGTTGCAAGCAACGATGGGGTTGGGGGAGGTGGTGTTATAAGCTGCATATGCCATGGTTCATACCCCCTAACTGGCTGCGTAAGCGGAAGAATCGTGCTTCATCTGCACACCACCGCTGTTCTGCAAGAGGACACTGCCCATGAAGACCGTGCAGCGCGCCCAGGAGTAATCCTGTTCCTCATCATAGCCAACCGGCGATTCCATGGTGTCTTTATCCACGGCGTGGCCGATCGAGTTGCGATGGAAGAGGTAGCACTTTTCGGTCGTACCCGCACCGCTCGCTCCGACAGAGCCAGTGAGGCGGGGATGGACGATCCAGTTGACGCCATACCAACGATGGAACATGCGGGCAGGACCGTTGAATGGCTTCACATCCACATAGTCGCCGCTTGCGTATTCCGGTATCTGCATCAGGTAGTTGTCGAAGCCCGGCGAAATAAGGCCGAACATATTGTCCATTTCCTCTGTGGGAACGAAGTTGTCCCCGAGGATGGTCTTCGACTTCGCGATCATGTCAAGAGTCGCGATCGCGCTGGTGCCGGTATCGTTGGTCATCGTATCCAGAACTTCGATGATGTCATCGTCGATCTGGCGGTTGATGACGGCCATGCTCGTCTCCTGCATGATCCGCTTCTGATCAGACTGGGAGGCAAACACATTAAAGCCGGTCTTCCGAACCAGATCATGCCACTCACGAAGTGTGGCGGTGGTCTGGGTCAGATTATCGGCTCGGGCTTGAATCAGGCCGTTCACGCCACGGGTGACGGCAGATGCGGAGCCACTATCGGCGACGAGGAAAGTTGCCTTGTTGCCTTTGATGACGGTTTCCGTAACGACCGTGCTTCTCAACCGGGTTTGCCGGTCTTCAAAGCCGTGGATGAACTCCTGTCGGTATTGAGTCTGAAATGCAGTTTCTGCCATGACAGGCTCCTTTCGGGACAAGGGTTACGTTCGTCCGGTGGGTTAGCCTATATGCAGAAACGCATGAGGGTTGTCTGTCGCCAGGGCCTCGACGGATCAATAGGTGCCGCCTTAGAACTTAAAATGGTTCAGTAGCCCCGGGGCCGCCGCATCTGTGTATTGGGTGGGTTATCCGGTATTTGCCTTATAGGACACATCATGTTGTGGTGTCAACTATGGTGCCAAGTGCTTCCTCCACATCTTTAGGATCATGGGCGACGAAGTTTCGGAACGCCCGCGGATTCCAGTCAGGATCTATGCCTTCTTCAGTGATATGGCTGCGCCAGACTTCAACATCATCTCGCTGACATTTGGGGGAGCCAGCACGAAGGAGCCGCTCGAGGTTACCAGGGGACACAACGTCCCGAGTAGGGCCATCTCTGCCTCCGCGTCCGTCACTGTAGGTAGGCATCGGCAGTGCGCCTGAACATTTGCCACAGTATGTCTCAACCTGGTCTTGAAATGCATCTGGTTCTTTCCTCCACCAGTCTTTTACCAATGGGTACCCACCGGGTCCATCTAGTAGCCAGTCCTGTGCTGCGGCGATCTCACAGAAGAACGCCCCCTTTGGCGTAATAGAAGCCGACCATCGCGCCTGAAATGGGCAGTTATCAATGAGCGTTCGTCGCAAGTCATCGTCTTTAACAACCTCGTCGATGGCGACCAGAAGTGGCTGGTGTCTACCGGATGGCTGACTGTGGTCGTTGAAAGCCACCCGCTCCTTGTGAAAGGTATCAAGGATATCCTCCTTATACTCTGCCCACTGCCAGCCTGAAGTCCACATTTCTCTTTTATCTTTATCGGGAACCATCTCCCGAAACTTGGCAAGCAGCACGGTGAACCGCGGATGAAGTGCGGGTTCTCCACCCATGATGCCGATACGACCGGGATACCCATCCAGTGACCCAATAGCTTGGATGAAGGTTTTATCGTCCATGAAATACGGCTTCCTGTGATGTCCAACAAAACGGGTGCAGTTGGCACAACCGAGGTGACAGGCATTGGTGATGTCGATCTGGATAACCGTGTTTTCATGGATGCCCCTCATCGAGCCTTGCTCCTCGCCATGTTCTCTTCGACGGTGAGAATCTCAGCATACCGGCGCTGATGGTTCGTCATGCCGTCCTTGCCCTTGGCGTCGGTGTAGTACGGACCCTTCGTCTCCTTCATCATGGTTTCGAGTTCCGCCTTCTCGGCGGCGAGGGACTTCGCATCCGCCGAACCCTCGGCTGGTGCCGTCACGCCGGCTTCCATGCCACGGTTGGCGAGCCACCGCATATGCTCGGGCGAGTTCACGATCAACGTGCCGTCAGGTAGGCGGGACTGCATGAAGTCGGTCGCCGCCTCCTTCGACATCAGACCTATGACGGCGAGGCCGGCGGTCGTCATCGCCTTCGCCTGGTCACCGTACTCGTCCCGTATCGCCGCGGTGGTCGCCGCCTGATCGGTTGCGTCCTGCGTGGTCTGCCCCTCTGCCGTGGTATTGGCGTGGTCGTAGACCGAAACCAGAATGTCATTGACAACGTCAGGCGCGAGGTTGTGCTTGTACGCCACCTCGAGGTAGGAGTTCACGAAGTCCGTATCTCCGTCTGGAACCGTGAAGCCCTCGGGATAATGCTTGGAGTACTCGTCCATCGCCGATGGGATGCCGTGCGTTGCCCGCCATGCGGACTGGTCCTCGGGTGACCCTTCTGTCGGAAATGGATCGGGAAGCTCACCCTGCTTCCACATCTTCTCGGCGTTGCGTCCCCAGTCGGCGACCTCACGCGGGGAGTCGAAGCGGTTGAGGCGCTCGCGGAAGTCCTTGTCGTCGCCAGACATCGCGTCTCGCCAGTCGTCACGCCACTCGGCTTGTTTGCCGGCGGGTTCTGGTGCCGGCTCTGGAGCCGATTCAGGTGCTGGTTCTGGTGCTGGCTCTGGAGCCGGCGCGGGTTCTGGTTCCGGTGCTACTTCTGGTGCTGCTTCAGCCATTGTCTTTGCCTCTTCCTAATTTAAGTTTGTTTAAGAGTTCTGTTGCCTTGGTTACCTGACCAAGGTTCTGGTTGATGATGTTGACGATGGTCCGACCTATATGCCGGTTGCCTTCGTTGAAATCCGTCATGCGGGGCGACTCCTCATCGAACGACATGTCATATGTTTTCGATAGCTCATTGACGATACAGCGTATCGCCCTGATCTGTTCGTTCGGTCCTCCCTCGCCCTGCGCCACAGCTTGGATGGCGTAGGCGTCCTGTATATCCGCCGGCATCACCAGCGGCTTGGTCATTGCCATTTAAATTACGCCGACCTCCTCTGCCACATCCACCTCTTCAGGCGGCAAGTTCATGTTGGCGGCCGCCGTCTCGGAATCCGTCCTCTCGGCATCGGCTACCTTGCCTGCAACCTCGGCGCCGATCGCCGTCTGCTCGGCAAGTTTCATCGCCGCTTCTTCCTGTTGCTGCTCCTCCTGTATCTGATCGAGTTCGTCTTCCTCGACCATCCAGTCGGACGGCGTACCGATGCCGTGCAGCGCATCGCGTAGACCAATGCGCCAGTCCACCATGCGGAGAGCCAGCGGATCCAGCGGCTCCAACTCGAGAGCCATACCCTTGGCCTCAAGAAGCTGTTGGCCCTTGATGCGGTCTATCGCCTCATTGAGCGGGGATTCAAACTCGAACTCGACGCCGACGCCGCGGAGGCTCTCGGGCATCTCTGCCTCGGGTCCGAAGCCGCCGTTCCTCAGACTGATGTCGAAGTCTTGCTGCATCAGAGCGCCGTTGTAATCTGCCTCCATGGGTTGGAACAATGGGAGGGCGTTCCGAATGAACTCCTCGATCCTTTTGCTCACCTCGAAGGCGGTCATGTCGCCACCCTGCGCCTCGGGAAGGTTGAGCCTGTTAAGGTAGAATGCCTCGGCGATCATCTGCCGGGTGTCGGTTATCATATCGAAGCCCAGCGGGATGTACTTCTCGCCGTTCATGTGGAGTGGCCGCACCACCTCGCCCAGCCTCTCGTCATAGACGGCGTCAACCGCGGTGAACCCGCCGGGATAGCTCTCGATGCCGCCCTTGATCGCCTCGCTCACGCCGAGCAGCGGAGGATCGACAGCCTTCTCGCCGGCAGCGAGCAGGGTATAGGTCATCGCCTGGATCAGCCGAGCATCCGGCAGGGCTGCGACGGTGGCTGGGGAGTAGGCGTATTGAGAGCCTGAGACGGTCTGCCACCTCGGGATGACGTAGTATCGGTCCCACTTTCCGACCTCCTCGAGCATGGTTTCGTTGGTGAGGTCGAGATAGACCGAGATGTATGGCTTGTTGCCGAACTTCTTGTTGTCCGCATCGTAGGCGTCAGCCTCTATGATGATGTGTCTGCACTCGACCTTCGCCGATGGGTCTTCCTTCGCCATGTTGTTCAGGGCGTCTGACGCCGTCTCGGGAAATAATGCAGCCAGGTTTCGCGCTTCCGGCTCCCACTTACGGTGGATCTCTCCGATCTGACCGTATGCGTTCTCGGTCCACGCCATATCCCTCAGATGCCAGCACCGATGCAGGAGGATCTGCCCGGTGGTCGGCGCCGTCGCCAGTTCGGACGATATGACAGCCTGTCCGAAGGCGGCGTAGTCGTTGTCTGCCTCCTTCGTCGCCCGCACGAAGCCGCTCTCAATGTCGTAGAGCGTCCGCTTCAGGGTTGCCTCGGCGCGGTCAAGCCACTGCCGCTCATCCTCGAGGCCGGATTCC
>Ga0080013_1000524_pt1 | contig 54655 bp, 78 predicted proteins | sample ETNvirenome_6_85_FD_69236 | JGI IMG/M metagenome (GOLD analysis project Ga0080013, IMG submission 69236) | Marine viral communities from the Pacific Ocean - ETNP_6_85 (SPADES assembly) (version 2) | ecosystem: Environmental > Aquatic > Marine > Oceanic | place: Pacific Ocean | collected 2013-06-19
ACCATTATACCAATAGTGATGAAAAATATATGCAAGAAACGTGGATAGAATTACATAAATCAGCACCACTAAAGTCTATAACATACAATTTGTTGGAGATGTAAATTAAATTGGAACTAAATGGAATTTGGTTCGTAGTAGTAGTATGAATAACAAAAAAAGGAACAAGAAAAATGAAATTAGATACAGATTATAGGTGTGATGCTTGTGAAGAGTTGGCAATGTCTATGGGTAATCCCTGTCAATGTCTTAGTTGCGACCCTGATGGAACAAGATATATATGTACTTGTGATGAAGACAACGAAGAAAGTGGTGTAATGAATGAAACCACTTATGTTGAATGTGTTGAATGTGGAGATAAATTTAACAAATTTCAAGGTATCTTAGAGGAGAGGACTTGTATGACCTGTATCCTAAAGAGGGAAGACCCAGATGTAATTAGACCTTCAATGTTAACAGAAGAAAGGGAACAAAAAATTGAAATTATATGAACAAAAATCAAGTGAAACCTATTCCTGTGGAATATGCTCACGTGAAGTTAAAAAGGGTGAATTTCATCACGACCACGACCATTATATCAATGGCAGAACGTGGGGCTTTGAGGCGTTGTTAAAGCAAATGCCCTCAAGAGAACAAAGAGTTCAATATTTGAAAGAGAACCCTACAACAAAAAAAGAAAGAGCAGAAGAAAGGAAAGTGAAATGATAACATTAAACGTAGGGGTATTTTTAGGATTGTTGGGATTGGCAACGTGGTCAATATTCTGCAACATATACATATTATACAAATGGCATAAACAGATAAAAGAAAGTGAGGTGGTGTGATGATAATGTTAAAAACAAAAATAAAATCCGACGTCTGGAACATACATTTAGATTGCCCTTGTTGCGACAATTGGGAGCAGTTAGGAGTAGATGACCCTCGAAAAATGCTAAACGCAATACCAATAATCGAGTGGTATCCTGATGTTATAGATAGAAATGAAATAAGTATTCATAAATGCACTCAATGTAAAACCGAATTTGAAGTAGAATGGGATTACAAAAATAAAGGAATTGATTCTTTCATCAAAAGAATTACTCGATTATAGAAAGTATGGGAATAGGGTTCGTTTTGTTGATAATTAATTAAGCTAACGGACTTGGTTGGCAAGCCATCTATTCCCTTTTTTAAAACCACTACCAAAGGATATCAAGCCAATGAAATATATCTTGGAAGAAAGTTCAAGATTAGCAAAAGAATCTAATTTATATTTAAAAGGAATCAAGCAAGGGATGGCAATTAAAAATGTGCTATCCAATAGACAGTTTGTTATTTTCTATTTAAAAATAGTTCAGAACCAAAGAAACTCTGTAATTGCTGATATTACTGGGCTTACGACATCAACTATTCGTACGCATTACTCTAATGCATTAAAAAAAATACGAAAAATCTCTAAAACTATATAGACGAAAATATCTATTAGTTAAAGGGAGATATGACTAATGGATGACAAATATCAAGATTTGGTTGATGAGGTTGCAAGGCACATCTATGAGAAAACCTTAGACACCTTATCTCCGAGTCAGGTGAATAGTGAATTTTTAGCTGATATAACTCAAGATGTTTGGGCTGAATTATATACAATAAAATCTAAGAAACCGAATATGCCCGACGCTATATTAGAAAAACACTTACAATCCTCTTTTCAAATAAATTCACTTCCCGACCCTCAGATAATTTATACCGATAACGTAGAAACATTTTTATCAAAAACTTAGGGGATAGACACTCCCTACTCGTCATTGAGGGGCGATAGAATGGAAGGTGTCAAGGGTTGCAACCCCATCACTTTGAAAGTAGTTAAACAAATTCGATGGTCAATGGGTCATCGACTTGTTAAGGAATATCCTCATAAGTGCAAAAATGCTCATGGACATGAATATCTCGCTGAGATAGAAATTACTGGTGAATATTTAGATGATTTTGATTTTGTGATTGATTTCGGAATTATCAAAGAGGAAATTAAATCGTGGATAGATAAATATCTCGACCACGGATTTCTATGTTGTGAGCAAGACAGAGAAATGATTGACTTTCTAATTTCTACAGGGCAAAAACATTATGTAATTGAGGATAATCCAACGGCAGAAGTAATTGCTCGATTGCTTTTTAAAATATCAAACGAACTTGTTGGAAGTGTAACAAAAATAACCGTTTGGGAAACGCCAGATTCTTATGCAATCTGTGAGGGTTAGTGAAATATTTTACTCATTGCAGGGTGAAGGCTCAAGGGCGGGGGGACCATCCTTATTCATTAGATTACAAGGATGTTCATCGAAAAACGCTTGTTATAAATCGGGGATAATATGCGACACAGAATTTGAAAGTGGAACAGAAATATCTCTTTCAGATGTTGCAAAATACGTAAGCAACGAGGGGGCAAAATGGATTACATGGACTGGGGGAGAGCCCACAGACCAATTAACTCCCGAAATTGTTAAATATTTCAAAGATTTAGGATATAAACAATCAATAGAATGTAGTGGTATTAAGCAACCCCCCGAAATGGATTGGGTTGTTCTTTCCCCTAAAATTGCAGAACACGCCATCTTGAAAAAATGGGAAGAACGAAACGGGTTTCATTGTGACGAATTACGGTGGGTTAGACACAAAGGTCAATCAATTCCTAACACAAAAATAAAGGCAAAGAAATATTTTATATCGCCTCATTTTGATGGTTTTGAAACTAATGACGATAATATTCATCATTGTATTGAATTATGTTTAAAAAATCCAGAGTGGTCATTATCATTACAACAGCATAAGTTGTGGCAGATACTTTAGAGCATAATATTAGATTTTTTCTTTCGCTTATTGGTGAAAATGTCGAAAGGGAGGGGTTAGTTAATACACCGGAAAGAGTCGCAAAGGCTTGGACTGAATTATTAAATCCTGAACCATTTAATTTGACAACATTTGATTCTAATGGATACGATGAGATGATTATATCACAAGATATTCAATACTATACATTCTGCGAACATCATTTATTGCCATTTTTTGGAAAAGTATCTATTGGTTATATCCCAAGCGGAAAAATAGTTGGCTTGAGCAAATTAGCACGAACGGTTGATTATTTTTCTAAACGATTGAATACACAAGAATATCTAACAGACAACATAGCAAATTTTCTAAACGATAAACTTAAACCTATTGGTATCGGAGTTGTGGTAACGGGAAGACATTTATGTCAAGAGATGAGAGGGATTAAGAAAAGGGGCAATATGTTGACATCGGCACTAAAAGGGGCAATGCTTGATGATAGCACTGCACGGAAGGAGTTTTTAGAATTATGCAGAAAGCAGTAGTTGTTTTATCTGGGGGTATGGACAGCACAACTCTTTTATATGATGTTCTGAAACAGGGTTTTGAAGTAAGTGCGGTTTCATTTGACTATAATCAAAAACACAAAAAAGAATTACAAATGGCTAAAGAAACTTGCAATTCGTTGAATGTTCCTCATAAGATTATTTCTCTTTCTGTGTTGAATGATATTGCCCCGTCGGCACTAACAAGAGATGATTGGGATGTACCTGAAGGTCATTATGCTGATGAGAACATGAAAGAAACAGTTGTTCCAAATAGGAATATGGTAATGCTTTCACTCGCTACTTCTTACGCTGTCAGTATAAAAGCAGATAAATTGTTTTACGGGGCACATTCGGGCGACCATGATATTTACCCAGATTGTAGAAAAGAATTTGTTGATGTATTAGGTAAAGCTGTCAGTATGTGCGATTGGCACGAATTAAAATTATTAGCACCATACATAGAAAAAGATAAAGGGGATATAGTTATTAGGGGGATAGAACTAAATGTTGACTATTCTAAAACGTGGACTTGTTACAAAGGTAAGGGAAAAGCGTGTGGAAAATGTGGTAGCTGTGTTGAGAGGTTAGAGGCATTTGAAAAAGGCGGGATTAAAGACCCAATTCTATATGGAGGCAGTAATGACTAAAGCAGAGGGAAAGAGGTTTGAATTTGAAACGGTTGATAAAATTAAATCCAACTATCTTGAAACCTTTGAGTTTGATAGTCCCGACCAGCTTATTATCACAGAGAATAAGGAGTTTTCTGCTGTTTGCCCGTTTAGTGGCTTGCCAGATGTAGCATATCTAAAGATAGAGTACTATCCAAGGGGGAACAAGTGCATCGAGTTAAAATCACTCAAGTATTATCTAACATCTTTTAGAAATGTAGGAATCTATCAAGAGGGAGTTACAAATAAAATTAAACATGACCTTGAAAGCATATTAGAAACCAAAGTAAAGATTACAACCGTTTACAATACAAGGGGAGGGTTTGACACCACTTGCACCGAGGGAGACCTGTGAAGATATATTTTGCCTGTGGCGGAACAGAACAGGTTGGCTTCATTAAAGACAATTTTCAAAAAGCAAATCTTCTAATATCTGCATATCATTGGAAAACCATTAAAGACAAGGGTTTCCGATTAGTTAACGAAACATCAGATTCAAAGGTCATAGTGGATAGTGGTGCTTTTAGTATTTGGAAATCAAATAAAAAAACTACCTTGAACAATTATTTAGAATTTATAGGAAGGGTAAACGAGATATTTAAAGGTAATGCAATATATGTAAACCTTGATGTTATTCCGGGAGTGTTCGGGAGAAAGCCAAGCAAGAAAGAAACCGAGGAGGCTTGTGAAAAAGGATATGAAAATTATCTTAAACTTATTAAACACAAATTAAATATAATGCCTGTACATCATCAATATGACAATGTTAGTTGGTTACGAAAATATATTAAACACAAACCTTTTGTATTGGGAGTATCTCCTGCAAACGATAGAACAACCAAAGGTCGTATTCCATATTTAGATGAAAGTTTTAGCATAGTAAAAGATAAAGTTCGGTGTCATGGTTTAGCGGTAACAGGAGACGCTTTGATGAAAAGGTACCCGTGGTACTCGGTTGATTCAGCAAGTTGGACATCAGCCACAGGTATGGGGGTCATCTATAAATATCAAAATGGCAAGGTGGTTAGCCATCACCAAAGCAATATAAACAAGCTCAACATAAAAGATGTTGGTTGCGTAGATACAATAAAACCTAACTATAAAATAAGAAGAACTGGGAGTATAAACGCCTTCATGAAGGCAGAGAAAGATATTACTAATCTATGGGAAAAGAGGGGAATTACCTTTGCATAGCACTCAATTAGTTGAAATCAATTCAAAAGATTTAATATATGCAGATTGGAATTATAAAACCGATGGAACGCCCGAGCAGATTGAGAAACTATGTAATTCCATTAAAGAAGATTCATCGGCAGGTGTTGTAGCGGTAAGGGAAATAGATGGAATGTTTGAGGTGATAGATGGTAACCATAGATTAAAGGCGGTTAAAAAATTAGGGTGGGAAAAAATACCTTGTGAAAACTTTGGGGACATTAGTAAAGCCAAAGCAATAACCATAGCAAGGCGAAGAAATCATAAATGGTTTGACGATGATATTATTGCTTATGCGGAAATATTTAAGGATGACGTCTTAAGTGAATACTCAATTAAAGACCTTGAAACATTTATGCCCGACACAAAAGAGGAAATGGAAAACCTTGAAAAGATATTGGATTTTGATTGGTCACAATACAATGAAGAACATCCTTTTAATGAGGAAGAAGAATTAAAAACTATAAAGGTCGTTGTTAACGAGGATATTTACAATAGTTGGTTGGAGTGGAAAACGAGATGTGAGAACATCCTTGAGTATGAATCCGACAGTAAATGTTTTGAGTTAGCAGTTATAGAAGCATTAAATGTACCGATAGAGAGTCTCCATTAAAAATGGCTGATAATGGGAGAGATGACAAAGGTAGGTTCATTCCGGGACATGGCTTTGCAAAAGGGAGACCGAAGAAAAATTTATCAATCCCGGATATCCTTAGAAAGGTTGGCGAGGAAATTTGGTACGACGAAAACAAGTCTCCTGTTGGTGAAAAACTTGAGGTAATAATGAGGAAAGTATATTCAGAAGCACTCGGGGGGAAATCGTGGGCGGTGGAATTTATTGCGAATAGAACCGAAGGGAAACCAATTCAGCCAATCCATATCGAAGAACATGAACCAATAAGATTAATTGAAACTGGAATTGCAGAGTTTGATGAAGAATGAATATAAGATTAACTCCAATTATGAAGGAGATAATGAGTCACCCTGCGAAATTCAAAGTGGTTTGTGCCGGGAGGAGATTTGGGAAGACCTACCTTGCTCTTTCTTGGTTGTGCGGAGGGAGAATCAAGGACAACGAGAGAAGGTGGGGTTTGTACCCGACCTATCGTCAGGGGAAGATGGTAGCCTTTCCAATTTTAAAACAGATTGCACGCCAATCCCCGATACCTACTATTAATGAAAGTGAATTAGGAATAAAAATAGGTAATGCTGAAGTATCAATTAAAGGAACGGAAGATGCCTCGAAATTGAGGGGTTCACATTTAGATAGGGTTTTATTAGATGAATATGCCTACATGAAGCCTAATATATGGGAAGAAGTTATATACCCAATGATGACAACCAATCCCAATTCTAAAGCATTATTTATTGGTACTCCTGATGGATTTGGAAATGGATTTTATGATATGTTTTTAAGGGGGATGTCGGGTGGCGACCCCGAATGGAAATCGTGGCAATTCACAACACTTGAAGGCGGGTGGGTTCCTGATAGAGAAGTTAATAGAGCCAAGAGGTCAATGGATGAAAGAGTCTTTTCACAGGAATTTTTAGCAACCTTTGAATCAGCACAAAACTTAGTGGCATATAATTTTAATAGAAAAACCCATATTAAGGAAACGGTGGAGGAGTCGAGTAATATGTGGTGTGGTATGGATTTTAATGTTTCCAAAATGGTAGGAACACTCGCATATGAATATAGTAACTCAGATTTACATTATTTCGATGAGATAGTTTTAAGAAATTCTAATACAGAGGAAATGGCAAGGGCATTAAGGGAAAAATACCCAAAGTTAAAATATATCTATCCCGACCCTGCCGGAGTCGCCCGCTCTACATCGAGTTCCAAATCAGACCACGCCATCCTGAGAGATTTTGGTTTTGTCGTAAAGGCAAGAAGGAAGCATCCATCTCATAGAGATAGGATAAATGCGTTGAATAGAAAATTGAAAGATGCTGATGGTCATATAGGAATGACAGTAAGCCCTAAATGTATTGAAACAATAAAAGATTTAGAACAATGTCAAAGAGATGTAAAAACGGGTGGAATTGATAAGACAGATTTATCAAGAACCCACGCCCTCGATGCTTGTTCATACCCCATTGAATACAGATTTCCGGTCAATTTATCAAAGGCATATTCGGTTCAATGGTGATTAATTATAAGGCAGATAGATGATTATACAAGATATGTCATTACAGGCAGTATTAACTGGAATAAAAAAGCAGTTGGATATTGTAGAGGAAAAAAGAGTTCGAGAACGATATACGATGCTTAATTATTATGAGGGAATAACAAGTGAAATGGAATCGGATATAAGTAAGTATTTTGATTCCGACTCTCTCCGACAGGCACCGATTATAACTGAAGCGATTACACCTAAATTGGTGAATGCCCGGTCAATCGTATATAAACAGACTCCCGAAAGACAAGCGGATGAAAAATACTTTGATTACATAGACGACCTTGATTCAGCTATGCTACAGTTTGAACGTATGACTTATCTGCTTGGCTCTATGGCTATGAAAAGCCGATGGAATGAAGAAAAGCAAATGGTGGAGTATTCTCCATTGCCTGAGTTCTATCCTATCTTTCTTCCACATAGTGAAGAACCCGTTGCTTGTTTATATCCACTATATAACTATTCAACAAACGCAACTAAGCAAGACCAAATATTTGCATTTTGGTCTGATGATGAGCATTTTCTTATAGACGGGATGGGGAGAATTATTGAAAACGAGGAGAACCCTGACAGAGTTAATCCTTATGGAATAAAGCCCGTGATATATGCTCATCGGCAAGTTCTAACGACGGATTGGTTTAGGGAGGGGTGTTCTGATATAGTGGGTATGAATCGTGCTATTAATGTTATGCTTACTGAAATGTCTTTAGCTATGAGATTGCAGATGTTGGGGCAACCAGTAATAACAGGGATTGATGAAGCCTCAAAATTAAAAATGGGTGTAGATAAACCGATAATTTTAAGCGAAGGGGCGAACTTTGATTTCAAAGCCCCCGGTGGAAACCTTCAACAATATATAGAGTCAATAAGATTTCTCGTAGATAGTGTTGCTTATAATCATAATCTAAAAACAAAGTGGTCGGTTGGTAAAGAATCTATGATGTCTGGGGAAGCGTTAAAGATGTCAGAAATAGAATTAACAGAGTCAACGAAATTGGATGCTCAGATGATATGGCGACCAGTAGAGAAACAAAGATTTAAAATAGACAAGGCTATTATTGAATATGAAGCAGGGGTATCTATATCGGAAGATTACTCAATAGATTTCACCGAACCAAGATTTCCATTAACGGCTCAAGAAGAAAGAAATCAATGGGATTGGGAATGGCAAAATGGTTTAGCAAGCAAGAAGGATTGGTTTAAGGCTCACAATCCTGATGCCTCGGAAGAACAGATTGAAGAATTAATAACAATAGTAGATGATGAAGGTTCACCACAAACCCCTGAACAAAAAAATCAAGAGGCGACCAAATTTAATCTTTCAAAGGCTTTAAATGACAATCCCTGACCACATTATATCTTTCCATAACAACCGGGAAGAATTATCATCTAAGGTCAAAGAGGATACAGAGGTAATTCTTAATGCTATTAACCTTGATGAGATGTTAGATAATCCCGAAGAATATCTATCCACTTTAGGGAATTTATTTATGGAAAAGCATCAAGGAGAATTTGAAAGGGCGTTTAAGCTTGGGAGAAACCACGGGAGGAATCTCATTGGTTAAAATGTCCGTAGATGCAAAAGCCTTAAATAAGAAAATGGCAAAACTTACAAAGGGTTTTAAATATGATTTAACTGCACAGATTAATAAAAGTGCAGAGATTATTCAAAGGGACATAAGACTAAAGACTAAGGGGCAGATGGATATAGATGGGAGTCGATTAGAAAAATTAAAAAAGAGTACCAAAATTGCAAAGAAGAAAGCCGGATATACTCACCCGAATGCACCCTTACAAGCTACGGGTGAAATGACAGGACAATTTGGGAAAAAAGGGGTGCGGATTAAGGAAGCAACCAAACGAAATCAAGTCGCAATAATAGATGGTACACACGTTCCTTATGGTATTTATCATCAATTAGGAGATGAATCAAAGAACCTTCCCGTTAGAAAGTGGTTTGGTATTTCCAAAGATGCAGAGCAGAGAATTATAATTACAATGGCAAGAAAAATAAATAGCCTTCTAAAATAATGCCAGTAGTAACAGAAGCACTTAGAAAGCAGTTTGAAGATGCAAACCTTATAATAAATATCCAAATAACAGGGGCAGTAGGGAAAACAGTTGCCGATTTAGAAACCTTAATAGGCACAATGAGGGCAAGCGGGGCAACAGATAAAGCTATAAGAGAAGTATTATTATCTGACCTTAATAGCGGTGGTAGGATATTTGGGGCATTTAGAAATCAATTTAAATCTATTGGTGAATTTGCAGTTGGCAGATTATCTCAATACGGTAGTTATTATGAAATGGTAACGGCGGGGGTTAAAGAGTTTAAATGGCAATCAGCAGGGAAAAATATTTGCCCTGATTGTAAAGCAAGGCACGGACAGACCGGGAGTTGGGAAGAGTTTGAAATGATGGGCTTACCCAAAAGCGGATTTTCTGTATGTGGGGGTTATTGTAATTGTGATTTAGTAACAACGGGAAATTGGGTTAAAGACCCCATAAAAGTAGATAAGATTTAATTCGTTTATAATAACAAGAATAGCGGGGGCTATTAATTATAGGCGTTCCACTCAAACAAGAGGTAAAAATGGAACAAAGTCAAACAGACGTAAAAAAGGAAATCACTCCAGTTGCAGAGGTTAAAGAGCAAGCCGTCAATCAAGACGCTAAACAGGAAGTAGAAGCAATCCCGTATGCTCGATTCTCCGATAAGGTTCGTGAGAATAAGGAATTGCAAGAAAAGTTGTCTAAATATGAATCGGAAGCAGAGACAAACAGGCAAAAGGAATTAGAGAAGAAGGGTGAATATGAAACTCTTTTATCTGAAACCCGGATTAAATATGAAAAAGCCAAAACAAAGGCTGATGAATGGGATGTCTATGTTAAGAGTCGCAAGCAGACAATTCTTTCAACTTATTCAGAAGAAGAGCAGGATATACTCGGTGATTTATCTCTTGAAAAATTAGAGAAATATCACGATTCAAAAAGTTTAAAAACAAAAGTAGGTGTAGACAATAGCCGAGGTGGTAGTTCAATGTCTCCTCCAAAGGCATTTCACGAAATGTCAATAGAGGAAAAGAACGACCCTAATGTCTGGCGGTCTTACCTACAAACATTTAAAAGGAAATAATTAAATGGCTTATGGTGCAGGAACTGGAGCAGGTATTACTGCCCTTACGGAATTAGATGTCTTCATCCCGGAAGTGTGGTCAGATGCCGTCTTTGGTTATTTAGAAAGAGCTTTGAAATGGCGACCTTTAGTTGATGACTATTCTTCTATGGTATCCGGCTCAGGCGACAGGATTCATGTCCCGTCAATTAGTGAAGTATCGGTTCAAGATAAAGCGGAAAATACCGCCGTTGAATACGATGCACAAACAGAATCAAAAGTTACCCTTGTAGTTGACAAACATAAATACGCAAGTAAGATGTTTGAAGACATAGCAATGGTTCAAAGCAACGGGGCTTTAATGTCTCAGTACGCACAGGCTCTCGGATATGCTTTGGGTAAACAAATTGATGGCGATATTGCCACAATGGTTAGTGCCGGAATTTCTTCTGGTGCAACCCTTGGAACGGATGATACCTTGACTGATGCAGAAATTGAAACGGCTTTAGCCTCTTTAGGTGAAGCTGACCTCGATTACAGAGATGGGAATTTAACCCTTATGGTTAATCCAACTTTGTATGCAGACCTATTGAATAATGCAAAATTTGTTCGATATGATTCTCGTGGTAATGGTTCTGCGATTGGTTCAGGAAGGCTTGGGGAAATTTATGGCTTGCCCGTAGAAATGTCCAATGCCCTTTCAAGTGGTGGAACTGCCGTTAGTGGTGTGATTTTTCATAAATCTTGTGGTGCAGTTGCTTTTCAACAAGGCGTTCGCTCACAGGCTCAGTATGATATAGACTATCTCAGCACGAAAGTAGTTTTCGATGCGGTTTACGGTTCAAAAATCATACACCCAACACGTGGATATAAATTCACTAATGCCTCTTAATAGAGGTTGATATATGATTATGGGGCTTAGATTCATTTTTAAGCCCCCTAATCGCCTGATTATGGAGATATAATGGCAACAAGGACAGACTTATCAAATATTGCAGTCGCAGAGGGATATAAGCAATTAATCCATGTTGGAGATTCTACGGGTATTGATTCAAGTACCGGGAGAACGCTTTATGATGGAGATGGAACGGCAACAGATTTAGAGTTATCGGGTAACTCGGTAAATATAAAAACCCGACTAAAACTTAATGGGAGTGGGGTACTGGCAACGGCAAGCGAATTGAACCAATTAGATGATAGACAAGTGGGCGGTAATAACGCCGACGATATAGTCGAACTTGGAGCAACGCAATCATTAAATAACAAAACATTAGACGGAGGAACTTTCTAATGGCTAATAAAATCATACTAAAAAGAGGTGCTGACGCCAACGTGAGTTCGCTTGTTCCGGCAAGTAAGGGTGAACCGGTTTGGGGTACTACATCTAATAAATTATACGTAGCAAGTGGAACATCCGCCGGAAATTTTGAATGGGTTGGTGCAACCATCCTTGACGAAGATGCGATGGGTTCAGACTCAGCGACAAAACTCGCTACACAACAATCAATTAAAGCTTACGTTGATGCTCAAGATTCAAATATAGCATCCGATAGTTTAACATTTACAAACAAGACTTTTGATGTAGAGGGGACAGGAAACTCAATATCAAATATTGATGTCGCCGACCTTAAATCCGGGGTGCTTGATACTGATATAAGTTCAGTCTCTTCATCCGACGATACTCTTGCATCAGCTAAAGCGGTTAAAACTTATGTAGATGCTCAAGTAACTGCACAAGATTTAGACTTTTCAACAGATAGCGGTAGTGGTGCGGTTGATTTAGATTCTCAAACACTTGCTTTCACAAGTGGCGAAGGGATGGATATTACTCATTCTTCTCAGGCGGTTACGATTGCCGGGGAAGATGCTTCAACAAGCAATAAAGGGGTTGCATCGTTTTCAAGTGCTGACTTTGATGTTTCAAGTGGTGCAGTCTCAGTAAATAGTTTATCGAATTCCCAATTAGATAATAGTTCGATTTCAGTAACCGACGGAACGACTGCGAGTGATATTTCTTTAGGTAACACGTTGACATTTACTGCGGTCGGGAATGAAACTGAAATAACTCAATCTGGTGGAGTAGTTACGATTGGATTGCCTAACGATGTAACTATCGGAGGTAACCTTACCGTATCAGGGACAACTACCACTATTGATAGTAGCACAGTCAGTACGGAAGATGTCATGATAGAACTCGCCAAAGGCAATGATTCAGCGGATAGTGTGGACTTCGGGATGTATGGAAAATATAGTGACGGTTCAACTACAAAATATTCTGGTTGGTTCAGAAATCAAGATGGCTCTTTTTCCGCCGGGGGTTCAACGTACACCGATGCAATTACATTTTATCAAGAATATTCCAAAGAAGCACCGGGGACAACTTCAAGTCTAATTGATACGGCTCACGCATCGTTCTCACTTGCACCAATCGAATGTAGTGCGGTGAATGGTGCGGTAGTTGACGGGGGAACATTCTAAGGAGTTTAAAAAATGGCTAATACGGTTTTATTAAAGAAAAGCGGGACTGCATCTGCTACACCGTCGTCATTGACTCACGGTGAATTGGCTATCAATTATGCCGACGGAAAACTCTATTATAAGAATAGTTCTGATTCAATAATTGAATTCCAAGCATCCGCAACCCCGGACGGTTCAGACACCCAAATTCAATATAACGATTCGGGGTCAATGGGTTCGAGTGCATCTCTCACATTTGATGGCACAGGAATTTCAACAGGCGCATCTTCGTTTTCGGGTGATATTTCAGCAAATAATCTGAGTGGGACGAATACAGGCGATAATGCTTCTAATTCTAATATTGCTTATACATCTGCAATAGCTGAAGGTAATAGCGGATTGGTTCCGGCAGACCCAAGCGACACAACGAAATTCCTACGTTCAGACGGAACTTGGGTTGTTCCGTCATATACGACCAATACAAATACCAATCAATTAACAACCTTTACCGTATCTGCGACAACCGATACTAATCCAACCACTATATCGCAAGGCGATGACTTAATGTTTACTGCGGGTACTGGTATCACTTGTGAAACAACGGCAGACGGCACAGTTACTATTACAAACTCTTCTCCCGATACTACTTACACTCACCCAACTACTGCCGGGAATAAGCACATTCCAACAGGCGGGAGTGCGGGGAAGTTCTTAAAATATTCTTCAAGTGGAACCGCAACTTGGGAAACGCCGTCATATACAACTAATACTGAATGCGGAGGTGATGGTCATGCAAAATATACTGATACTGAAGCAGTCTCAGCAATCAACGCAACCACTTCTATAAGTACAACTTGTGATACTCCTAATATTGTTCAAACTGATTATACCACAGGAGCGGATGTAACTGCAAATAATACTTGTGATACTCCTCATATTGCAGGTGATTGGAGAGGATTAGGAAATACCTCTACTACTGCTTGCGCCGGAAACGATTCAAGATTAAGTGATGCACGGACACCGACTTCTCACACACATGACTATCTCCCATTAGGTGGTGGGGATTTAACAGGTGCATTGAATATAGGGTCTGCTATTGGGACAAGAGATAAATGTTTAAGTATTACAACTGGTAGTACTGGAAACTCTGCAATTGCAGTTCAAACTGGTGCGAGTGGTCATACTAATGTTTGGAGTGTGTTGCCACACAATGAATACATATTTATGGGGACTGGTATTTATTATGATGGTTCAACTTGGGTACATCAATCATCAAATGCTTATAACTCATTATTTGGATTATGTAACAGTTCAACTCGTGGTGCAAGTTGGTGGGCATCAAGCAACAGCACTGGTTCATGGAATCAGGCGGATAATGTTCCTCTATGGAATACTCAAGGTCAATGGAACGGTGATATTAATACAACTTATAACGCCACATTTGGTGGTGATATATATTTAGGCTCATCGTCTACACGGATAGAACAATATTCTTCCAATGTGGGACGAATTCATATACATGGTAGTGGTGATAATTATTTATTAGTCGGATGTGTTGATGATAATGGTTGGGGATATATAGAAAGCCAAAATAATGCCAATGGACTATATCTCTGGGCAAGTGCATTCCGTTTTGATGCTGGACATCTTGGTTCATATGATGATGGTGAAGTTGATTTGGGTGTATCAGGTAATAGATTCAGGAATTTAAACATAAGCGGTACTGCCACAATTGGTGGAGAAGTATCATCTAACACCCATAAAATAACTGAATCGGGGAAAAGTTGGTACAATATAAACGCAAATTATCTTGGATTCAACACTTGGATACAGAGTAGTGGACAACATGCGTTGTATGCTCCCAGTAGCGGGTTTGGAAGTAGTCATTGGTATCCGTCCAATAATGGTTCTCATGGTGCTTGGAGAATGGTTGGAAATACGGGTGGCTATGGTGGTTTCTACGATGAATATAGTGCGGTTTCTGTGGGTATGCACGATTCTGCGGGTAATGGTGGAACCTATAGAGTAGCACAAGGCAAATGGCACTTCTATTTTCTAATGGCTGATAATTGCTTGGGTGTTAACACATCTGCCACTTCATCATCCTATGGGTTGTATGTAAATGGTGCGATTTATGCGACAGGAGATGTTGTCGCCTATTCAGACGCAAGAGTGAAAACAAATATCGAAACAATAGATAATCCTTTAGACAAAGTAATGGCTCTGCGTGGAGTGTATTATAATAGAATTGACGAAGGGGAAGAAACATCGAGGAAAGCAATAGGGGAGAGATGTGTCGGAATGATAGCACAAGAACTAAACGAGGTTCTACCCGAAGCAGTAACATACGCTAAAGATATAGACCGATATGGGATTGATTATGGTAAGGTGACATCCGTACTTATTGAAGCCATAAAAGAATTGAAAAATGAAGTAAACGAATTAAGGAGTAAATATGGCGTTAACTAAATCAATAGATGCTTATGGGGTGAGTTTCCCCGAAGCATACATAGTAGTAGTTCGGGTTGAATATGATAAGGGATTGAACTTACCGACAGACCCATCTACTCGTCCCGCTAATGGATATATGGAGGTTTATACATATTCAAATAAGGGCTCGAGAGATTCAGATTCACAACCACTTAGTTCGGAAAAAATCCCTTTTGATGTGGATACTAAAATAAAAATTGACCCAGTAACACAAGCATATAATTATCTGATTGAGAATGAATCATATAACGATGCGGAACCAGTATAAGGAATAAATAATGGCTTTAGCAAGTTCAGGACAAATATCAATGAGTCAGATTAACACCGAATTGGGTCGGAGTTCGTCATCACAAATTTCATTGGATAGTGCTGAAAATGGAAGTTATGCTACCATTAATTCAAATAGTTCATCAAAACCATCTTCATCCAATCCGGCAAGCATGAGTGAATGGTATTCGTATAATCATTCGGCGGGGGGGATTGTAACTGATAATTTAGTTTTTCACATGGATGCCGGGAATACATCAAGCCTTTCAAGTTATTCAAATGGAGCGAGTATAAATAATGTTACTTGGTCGGATTTGCAGAATAGTTATAATGCGACAATAAAGGGTTCGACCTATACGACGACCTATGGCGGTGGAATCAATTTCGGAACGACAGGGAATACTTCAAACTACATTTTATTTGACCACACGGCTATTAGTACAGGGGGGGTTGGTTCACCTCCTTGGAGTGTAGAAATATGGTCTATTGCAGATGCGAATAATGGGAGCCTGTCAACATTATGGGGAGCCGGAGGGGCATCGAATAAAATGTTAATGTATTTCGCCGAGGGCGAGGGGCGTTGGCACTACAATGATGTTGGTGACACACGATTGTCACATTCATCTGTATCGGGGAATTCGTCTTATAAGGGGACTGGTTCTGTAACTCAATGGGTGATGGTTGCTCCTTCATCTACATCCACACAGTCAGTTTTATTATATAAAAATGGGGCAAGCGAAAGTCACACGGCGCAACATTCAAGGAACACTAACATAACAGGCGTTTCGTCGGGTATGCTTATGATTGGACAAGAGCAGGATTCTAATGGTGGGGGTTTTGCATCAAATCAATGTTGGCTTGGACGGATATATATTGTCCGGGTATATGGAGATGCCCTCTCGACGACAGAAATCGCATCAAATTGGAACACAAATAAATCAAGATTCGGACATTAATATGGCACTTAAAAAATCATTTCAAACAGAATTTGGCACTACGCACGCTGACGCATATCACCGCATAGGTTCTATCATAATAAATAAAGACAAATCCTCAGATGCTTACATTATGGGATTCACCGTAGAAATATACATTGATGAAGAAAAACGGAACGGCGATAATTATAAACATATAGCGACAAAATTCGCTGAATGTGAAATAGACCCGGCGGTTAATTGTGTGAAACAAGGTTACAATGAACTAAAAGCAAATCACGATTATGCTGAAGCAGAAGATGTTTAACCTACAAAACTACAATACTACGCAGAGTAAAATACTACTCGCATGAGTAAAATACTACGCAGATGCTAAAAGCAATAGGATATTTCGTGATTGGAATCTTCGCCGGGTTAACAGTTGCCGAATTGATGAAGGATGCAAAGCCCATAGAAAAGATAGCTATCTATGATGGGTATATAGTGCGGTACGATTATCCTCACTATTACAGATACGGATATGACTACTATTACAGACCTTTAGAAGTTCGTCAATATACGCCAGTTAGAAGTAGTGGTGGCGGTAAAGGGGTTAGTGGGACTACCCACACAGGAACCGTGAGAAAAGATACACCAGAGAGAAAGAAATCTTGGGGGAATAAGTATTAGTTGACAAATGACAAAAAATTTAATTAACAAAAAGGAAACCCCGAAATGACAACACAAGAACGACTAGATCAGTTGAGAGAGCAACAGCGACAGGCTGAAGTAAACTTTCACCAGATCACCGGTGCGATTGCTGTGATGGAACAGCAACTCGCCGATGAGCAGGAAGCCCCCAAAGAGACTCCGAAAGAAGAGGGTAAGAAAAAATAATGCCCCGCACCACTTTAGATATTCCACCAGCACCAAAAGACCTGCGTGAATATAGGGCGAAGATATGGACAGAGGTTCATCTATTGCGCCACGACTTGCATCAGGTTGAAATGCTTGAGGCTGAGGTTGGAATTTTAAAGGGCGAGGTTAGGACTGCAAAGACATGGACTAAGGCTATGGGGTTTTTCCTTGGTTCAGTCGTTGCGGTCATGGAGTATTTGCGACGATTTATTGGTTAGTTTAAACGCACTAGCTTGATGAGATTTTACCTATATTATTTATCCAATAATCAACAAAAAGAAAAAACATGGGATTTGATGCGTATGCCGAATATGGCGCCATAGGAGTAATTGTACTCCTCTTTATTGGAATGATTCAATTCTTAAAGTCAACCATGATGGGGAAACTCATTGAAGTTGAGAAAATCTGTATCAAATTAATTGATAGATGGAATCGAAGTGACGAAGTGAGGGACAGACGGCATGAAGATTTGGTCAAAGAAATGAATGACCAGTCGGATGACCTTGCTTACTTAAAAGGAAGGATAAACGGGGGAATTAAATGAAAGAAGTTGTACAAGTTTTGGTAGAGAACTGGGAATATGTGGTTATTGCCATCTTGGCTATTGATAAGGCCGTGGCACTCTCACCATCAGAGTGGGACGATCTGTTGTGGACTAGTGTTAAGAAAAGTATCTATAAAATAGCGGGAAAATAAATGTTAAGAAGAATGATCCAAAGGCTTGTTAGGAAACATGGTATGGTTGGCCTACTAATGATGATAGGTGACTATGCCGTAAAAGCTACTAAATCCAAGAAAGATGATGAGATATGGGAAGAGGTAAAGGCTCTTCTCGAAAGTTTTTAAATGCCCAAGCTGGGCAGTAGATCGCTATCCCGTTTAAACGGTGTTGACCCACGCTTAGTGGCTCTCTGCCATGCGGTAGTTAGGGATTTTGATATTACGGTAATAGAGGGGTTACGTAGCCTTGAAACGCAGAAAAAATACGTCAAGCAAGGAAAGTCAAAGACACTTAAATCAAAACACCTCGAAGGCCGTGCTATTGATGTGGCTCCATACCCAGTGGACTGGGACAATGACGCTAGGTTTTATTATATGTGCGGAATGTTCAGGGCTTATGCAATGGCGATGGGTGTAAAGATTAGGCTTGGTATGGATTGGGACGGGGATGGAAAGTTTGGAGTGCGTGGTAAGTATACAGGCAAAGAAAAGTTTAAAGACCTTGTTCATGTGGAATTAAATGACTAATTTCTGAGCAAGGATAGGGAAAAAAATTTAACACTCTGTGTTATTCTTTCCTGTGTTTGGAGCCCCCTGAGAAATCGGGGGGCTTTGTGTTTCTATCCACAGGTAAAAAGGTAAAGCCAAATATTGAAGATGGCGTGTTTCAATAACCAATATAGTTTTTCTCTAAACAAAAGCATTACTCCCAATTCTACTCCCAATGGAATGGGAGGTTGTCGACAAACATTGGGTTCGAATCCCTCCCCCTCCGCTCAAGCAAATATTTGTGTTATCGACGAGAAATCTCTCCTCGATAAAATATTTAGCAAACTCACTCATAGTCTTTCATGTGCTATTAAAACCCTTGATAGTCACTAAGGGTACTCCCAATTCTACTCCCATTTTTATGCAGTGAATTGTTTGAAGTTTTGGGTGATGACCTGTACGCATCGATTGAAATCGATTTCCGCATAAACTCCAATACTGCTTTCGGTACCCAAAATTTTCCCAACCTGTCTTTCATCAAAACCATTATTAATTAAATAAGTAACGGTGGTATGACGAATTGAGTGGAGGTCTGTATGGTAACCATTATGATTGTCGCTAATATGTTTTTGAAACCTTTCCCGTGATTTTCGCTGGTCTTCTTTTCCCTGACATATATTATAGATCATATCTCCATAGTTGATGAGGTCGGGTGTCATCATTAGCTTTCGATATTGCCCAGACTTTTCCTGAAAAATCCCCGTCTCTATAACTTCAGGGGTCAGGCTCCCCCCATCAGTCGCCCTGCACCCTGTATGCAATAAGATTGTCCAGTACACTTTATCAGTAAATACTTTTGCATTTTCGATTGCATCCTCTACCCAATCTAATGGTAAAGGTTTTCGTGGAGCAGTCGCCCGTGTTGAAGGCATAAATCCAATCACCGTCATCGGATTGTCGTCTAAGTGTTTCATATTCACCGCCCAGCCAATCATTTGTTTGACTTCCGCAAGATAATTATGAATTGTCTTTTGGGTTCGTACCTTGCCAGTGTGAGGAACAATTTCTCCAGACAAAATTGATTTATATTCTTCAGCCTCTGCAAAATCGAAGTTACGGACAAATTTATTCCCCCAATGCTTGATAAAATGGTCAAGTTTGATTCGATAATAGGTCGCTTTTCTGCCTCTCTTTTTAGGCTTAACTGCATTGATCTTTGGCTTAATGACTAGGCGTTGATAGTCTTTGTAGAGCTGTTTGAAGGTTATATCGGTGCGCTCTTTTTCCCTTATATCTTCAGGTTTAATTTCACCATTTTTCAATTGCGCTACCTTGAAATCCAATGTAAGAGCAAACCTCTTGGCGTGTTGGAGGTTTTGTGTTCCCAAAGACCTCTTCTTAATCGCACCTTTGTGCTCGTAGTACCAATTGCCCTTGCCTTCTCTTTTAAATATTGTTCCCATCAGATATACTCACAATCGGGGCAACCTTCGTCCAAGCAAGTCATAATAGCATTAGAATATTTCTTGCCATTAAGACCGAACTCTCTCGCTTTTATGTGCATTGTGCAATAGTTACCATTTTTCTTTTTTAATCGAACTGTCAAGTTTCTATCTTTTTGAGTCAATGCTTTCTTTGTCTTCTCTAAATCGTCTTTATGTATAAAATCTAAAATATCAGAACCAATCATTTCCTCTTCCGTCCAGCCGAGTGCCCTTTCGAGTTCGGGATTTATTGCTTTAACTTTACCATTGCGGGAACAGGACATTGGATTAGGGCTGTGGTAAAAAGTCCAATGCCATTGTTTAGTGATGTTTTCAAGTAGTTTAGCCATCTCTTCAAAGGCTTCTGGGTGGGGGGAATAGGTTAAATCACCTTTTTCGAGTTCTTCATTCTTTTTTGTCAATACATCAATTTGATTGAGCAAATTTGTTTGTAGCCTCACGTCCATCTTATTTTTTCTCTCCATTCTTTGGGGGTTATATAGGGGGTGATCTGAGGGAAGGTCGAAATAATCAGGTGTTACCTCAACGCTGTTGCAAATAGAATAAAGCGCACGTTGACTCGGATTACGTGTCCCCTGTTCGTACTGGGAAACAACACTGGAACTGATTCCGCAAATTTTTGCAAAATCAGTTTGTGTAAGAACCAGTTTCTTTCGCAGGGCTTTTATTCTCTTCATGTTTGTCGTCTGGTTTGTCATATTAATCTCTCCATTAATATTTTGTTAAAAAGGTCTTATTATCAAAAAACGCTTGCACTAGTTTTGCAAGGTTTGTAACTTCTCAAGTCTCATTTAAGACTATTACGGAAGGTAAGTTAATGCATAATACAACAGAAGTTCAAGAGCTATTTTATAAGGTGAATGAAGTCGCTGACATATTACAAACGACCCCCAAAACAATACGTGGATATATCACTGGAAAGATTCTAAGGGCACACAGATTACCATTTAAGGGTGGGTACCGTATACATAAGGATGACCTGATTTCTTTTTTGGAGGGACTTCGACTTGCAAAATAAATATTTAGAAAACTATTTCCCGAATACTGTTCGTCAGACAACCCCATTGGGTCGAGCTTACAAAGACCTTACTGATGACAGTGACCATCCATTCCTTGCCCTCTCTGTCACCACAATACTCGGATTGACGTTGGCGAAGGGCATAGGGTTTGACCAGTGGCTAAAAAACAATGGTCGATTCAGTGATTGGATCAGGGATTATAAAGCTCATATGGGTACAGCCGTTCATATTATGTGTGAAGACCTTTACAATGGTAAGGAAGTCTCTCTCTCCGACATCCAATACCAGATTCAGCGTCACCTCACTAAGCAAGACATTGCTGAGGGGGGTGGACACGCTAAGGTGGAACGCACCGTTAGGCTGTACCTTGAGAGCTTTCTCAAGTTTTATGAAGACAATGAGATGACCACGTGGAAAACTGAATTACAATTATTTGACAGTAGGGTTCCCTATGCTGGCACCGTTGATTGGGTTGGAAAACTCAATGGTGAGCCCAGCATATTAGACATTAAGACAGGCGCAGAGGTAGACAGCCACGAGTATCAGCTTATTGCCTATGGCTTGTTGCATAACTATATGTTCCCCAAGAATAAGATCAAAAAATTATACACCTTATACATAAAGAGTGGGTACAGGATTAAGCCAACCTATAAGCTGGCTGAGGTTAGCTGGGATTTAAGTGAGGACTGGAGACGGATTCTCAGGCTTGCACTTAGTATCCATGGTAAGAAGGGGATATGGAAATTTCCCAAGAGGTTTGAGCCTCGGAAGACTTTCAAACTAACAGAAGGAGCTAATAATGGCTAAAAAACAGTACAACAGAGTAATGAGTGGTGGGTTGTGGAAATCGGATGGTGATAACCCCGAGATTGTGCTTAGTGGAAACGTACAAATGGCAAGTGAGATAGAAAGACTGAAAAAGGCTGGTGAAAAAGAGCCCTATTCAAAGGCTGAAAGATACTCAGCAACCGTTTTTAAAAATGCGGATGCTACAGGTAAACAGCCTGAGTTTAATTTGGTTATTTCAGAGGTACGAGGAGAGGACGACGGGTTGCCCTTCTAGGATGACCTTTAATGAGTTATGCGAGATGACTGCTGATATGACAGTGGATCAAACAATCGAATTGTATTCACAACATTCCGATAAGGACTGCATTGCCTGTTGTGGTGGTGGTCACTCGTATGACTTTGTTGAAAATTATGTCGAGCCCTGCTGGTGTCTAAAAGTGGACTATAACTAAAACAAAAGACATGTAATGCAGAAAAGATATAACAATTGAAACATACCAACCAAGCCAGCGCACATGAATATTGATTTATCCTTTTCAGAGTGTTTAAACGGGGCGAATGTGGGAACGCTACGCCATCTAGAGTCGATCTTTAGAGGACGAACTAGTCGATTCCCCCACAAATTCCCAGAGCAAGGACTATTATATCATCAGCAAGGTGCAATTGCCGAGCTGGCCTTCGCAAAGCTCAGTGATTGCTACTGGGCACAGCACGTCAACAGATTTCACGAAGAAGATTTAAGAGGTATTGAGGTGCGCTTTTCCAATCGAGACGACACTAAGGTTAGACCTGATGATCATAATATATGGATCGTATCTATGGGAGGGGAACTGCCCACCTATAAGTACAAGGGTTGTATATATAGTGAAGAGGCTAAACGACCTGAATGGGAGAAAGATTTTGGTGGGTACGGTAAGCCCGCATTTTTTGTACCCAACGAATATTTAGACAGTGATCTTCCCCCTACATATAAAGAGGAGGCACTGCCATGAAGTCTAGGGCATTTGAAGGAATATGGATTCCGGCTGAGGTTATGAGGTGTGAGGATATGACCATCCACCAAAAGCTGGTGTTCAGTATGGTCTCAAATCTGTCCACTGACTCTGAGCCCTGCTATGCCAGTAACCAGTACATCGGCAAGATACTTGGGATTCACCCCACCCGTGTTAGTGTTCATATTAACAACCTAAAAAAACTTGGATTTATTAAGGTTCTTATGGAGCGGGATAAGAAGGCTCATGTCACCAAACGACTTTTATACCCAATAGCTGAAATGCGCTTTCGCATAGCCCCCCTAAGCGGAACCGCTAACGGGGTCTCAGACGGAAACCTAATTAGCGGAACCGCTAAAGAGATAATAAAGAGTTATAATAAAGAATATAATAAAGATACAGATAATTCAATTAAGATAATTAAGGATAGGGAAGGTGATGAAGCCTTTGAATTATTTTGGAAAACTATTCCATCCATTAGAAGGATAAATAAGCCTCTCACCAAAAAACATTGGCAGGAGGCAGTACATAAGGAAAGCGTGGGGAAGATACAGGGGGCGATGGAGCTTTTCGTCGAGCGGGTTGAACCACAATTTATAAAGACCAGCTACAACTGGCTTAAGGAGGAGAGATGGAAGGCCGTCCCTCCCAAACAGGAAAAAGTAAGGAAGGGGTTTGAGTATGTCTAATGAAGATTTATTGACCACCATGTTTGCAGTTCATGGGAAGAGGGCGATGGATGCACAGTTTAATGAGTACCTAAAGATATTTGACAGGCTGGGGAATGAAAAAGCAAAAAAAATATTCCAGCACGTTAGAGACCATGAGGATCGGTTCCCAACAATTAAACAGTTATGGGGCATTGTTAATTCCCTTGGCCTAACAAACAAAACCCCATCCCACCTAAGAGTTTATGATGACTGCTACTATTGTGGAGGGGTAGGGTATGTGCCTTTCCTGATTAGCCCCAAGAGAGACAAGAGGGTAAATAATTATAACACGGAAATGTATGCGTGCAAGTGCAGTGCGGGGCAAGATGTCCCTGATAGTATGAAAAGATATTTTGAGACATTCAAGGAATTACAATTTGATGAGGTGATTGATGGACACAACTATCCCCAGCTTATCACAAGAAAGCAACAAAACTTTTCAGACCAACTGCACAAGGAGAATAACTATGTCGCAGATACCAACCCAAAAACAAATCAGAGACACACTAGCACACTGGACAATGGAAACCTTAGAAAAGAACTTAAGACGATTACAGAGAGAAATTTTGAGACTAAAGCTAGGTAAAGGAAGTCAAACTGTTATACAGCACCTCCAACAAGAGTTCGACAATACAAAGGGAACACTAGATGCATTTCAGGAAAAAAGGGAGAATCAAGAGAACGTGGACGGACAACCTATTCAGCAGATACATCAGAGAGAGGGCTGACTGGAAGTGTCAGCACCCCGACTGCGATAAGACGTTCGATAAGAATGATAGTAAGCAGGCTCGAAAGTTGCATTGTTGTCATATTGGTTATGGTCGTGGGCATATTCCTACTCGCTGGTGTGAGTATAACTGCCTTGCTCTTTGTATGTATCACCATGATTGGGTTGATCAGCATCCTTTCCTTGCTCTTAGCTTATTGCATAAACATTTTTCCATGGTTGAAATCTTATTTGTCAAGGATCAATATTCAGACAAAATGATTCGCAGAATTAATAAAAAATTTGAGAAGAAGGAACGAGAGAGAATTAAAGGATTAATGAAGGAACTACAGAATGGATAAGTACGAACTGCCCGAAGGGGGTTATGAGGTGTTACTGCTTGCCCTACAGATATTTGAAAAGTACGGATACAAATATCCCAGCATCGTAAATGAAGAACACTACGTTGTGGCAAATAAGATTGCCCGTGAATTATTGCTACTGGGAGCGAATGATGACCGAACTAACAAGTGAACACAAAACACTACTGTCCAACATGATCACAGTCAGAAATAAATACAGAAAGATGATCCTTGAGAAAGTTCTAAAGGATCAAGACATAAGCAGAGTGACTCAACGATTAAAAGCAGTGGAAAAACAACTATGTCAGATAAAAGAAAGTGGAATGAAGGAGATAGCATCCAATGGGTGATAGACCAAATGACCAAAAGTGTCGTTCAGGAAGTAAAACCTGACGGCTATGCAAATATAAATTATGACAAAAACTTGGGAGACAAGCATCTCGTATGGTGTGGCAGATGCGGATACGTATATGACCAACTCTACGGGGACAGCTATCCCAATTTCCCTAAATTTGGAAAGGAAAGAAAAGATCATGAGCAAAGAGAAAATTGTTACGACAGAGAACCCTGACGTGGCTGACGTGACTGATGTGATGCTTAGAGAATACCCAACCCTAATGAACAGCGTCAAGACTCATATGAATGAGTGCTTTCGGCTAATGGCTAGAAAGCAGAGGATGTATGGGATGGGGAATATTGGGATGAACGGCAATCAAAAGCTGGCGCTATTGGGCGTAGCTATCCGACTAAACGACAAGATACAGCGATTGCTAAATATGTTGGAAAAAGATTTGGTCGATAATGAGGAGAGTTTAATTGACACGGCGCAGGATATTACTAACTACGGCGCCATTCTAAATACGGTGCTAAAGGATGAGTGGAAAAAATGAAGGTCTATTTCGACGGAGAAGAACAAAATACAGAAAAGATGATGCCTTTAAGAAAAGGAGGGGGAAAGAAATCCTTGATTTTAGGATTGACTACTCTGATGATCAGCGCTGGCAAACTGCTATTGGTAGGGTTGCAATTGCTCAGGATAAAATTGGAGTCAAGAGTGCTATGGCTTGTATGGAGAGCGTTATTAGGGATATTGAATATAGGCGAGAGGGTTATGTCTATTGCTCACCAGCCCAACTCGAAGAGGCGCTGAAAAGAATGCGAAAGATTTATTTACAAATAAAAGAAAGTGAGCGGATAAAGTAATGGAAGAATTTACGTGCATAGAGTGTGACCGCTTATATGACGAGAGTGATGGAGACACTGACGAGCGTTTATGTGATGAATGTCTGAATGAGGAACCTGATGATGTCTTGCATCCCAACTTCATTGATCAGGTGGATGGGTTGGTTGGGTAAATAACTTTATCAGATTGGTTGATACTGTTTAAACAGTGTACGGCCTTGGTTGGCAAACCAAAAAAAAAGCCCCCAAAGGATTGCTCCAGTGGGGGCTTTTCTGTTTCCTACGTTAACTCGCTTTGGGCTTGAGCAAATGTATCTGACTGAGTGTGTGCTTTTGAACACCAATCCTTAAGGATATGACCAACTAACTGCTCTTTGGGAATTCCCATTTGCATGGCTCGAATCTTAAGGTTTGTTTCAGTAGGTCTATTTATGCACGCCCGAATCGTCTTGCTAACGGGTTTTATCATGGGCACTCTTCACCTCGCTTTCTTTATTTTCATCTTCATACAACAACTTCGCATCATCTACTTTCATAATACACAGTTCCATAAGGGTTTTATCTGAGCTTGGATCAATCAATACTTCAACCTGAGCCATCTCTACACGGTCTCCATCTTTCCAGTTCAGCATCTTCATCAATATTGGTGGTAGGACGAGCTCGTGTATAGCATTGCTATGTCCTCTAACGCATATTGAGATATTGCCATGTTCATCAACTTCGCCTTTTTTAAATCGTCCCATCACTTCACCTCATAGTTTGTCAGATATAGTTCCTGTATGCCTGCCACCAGTGCCTTAGCCCTATCCAACTGTTTGGGGCTACAATTCGGTAATAGCTCTAATGCTCTCTTACTACATTCCTCATTTGGCGCAGTAATACACAACACTAATCCATAGATTAAGGTATCATATTTATTTGCGTGTTTAAAATCCATTTCTATTCTCCTTCTGTTTGTTTGTGTTACGACTTAATTGTCGTAGAGGATAGTGGGGGAAACGATCCCCCACGAGTTCCAAACTATCCTTGGTTGACACTGTTTAAACAGTGTTGATCCACCATCACTCATAGACTTTGTCTCGATGAAACAGAATTGATTTGATTGCACATTCCAAATCCTCAACCCTCTGCTCAAGCATGAAGATGTGATCACTGAGGTTAGCGATCACTACAAGGGTCTGCCTTGTCACTTGAGCCTGTGAGCTTTCTGTCTGTCTTGCGATTTGATCTTCAGCCTCCTTAGTGGCCGTTTCAAGCAATTCAATGGCTCTTGCATTTAGTTCCCTGTTTGCCTCAGGGCTGTAATCAGATGACCTGCTCACAAAGTCAGAGCAGAATCTTTTGTGGTCGCTCATTTTACACCGTCACATTTCTTCTTGCCAAATCGGCCACCTGACCACAATGTCTGAGGTTTTCTCTGATAACATCTCTTGGCGATTCACCATCTTCATCTTGTTTGAAATATGATTTCTTGGCGTGGCTTTCCATAGCAATCAACAAATACTCAACAGCCGTCTCCCACGTCAACGAGAAATCTATGGTATGAACATTATTATTTTCACTCATAGTTCTATTTTCCTTTTGTTCGTTTGTGCATTGGTCACACCATGCGACCAATTGAACCCTGCCAAGGAATCGAACCTTGGGTAAACCATTCAGGGTTTCAGTCTGAATCTAATCAGGCTCTTCGGATCACAGCAAAGCCACCCTCAGCCAGTGTCCTGACTGATAGCGTCTGGCCATTGAGCTTATTGAATCTGCTCACCTGCGCCCTGATGTTCCTCAGGATGTTTTTAGATGAGGTTTTGTACGTCTTAGCGTCTCCAATATTCATGGAGGCCATCCAAGACCGCTTTCTCAATGCGCCAGCCCTTTGCCCTTTTTGGACAAAGATTAGTGTGTTAGCATCTGTGAATTGCATCTGACTTTCCTTTTGTTTGTTTTGAAATAACGGCATCATGCCGTTGAGGATAGTGGGGGAAACGATCCCCCACATGCTCCAAGCTATCCTACCCCAATGTCTCACCATATCCATCATATTCAACAGTCGGGTATCTATCCCTTCTGTAGGGGTATCGATCAGACTCATAGCAGTCGTCACAGTACAAGCCTGTATATATTCCGTATGCGTCCTGTCTAGCCCATCGATGGTAAGTGATTGGTCTCATATGATCAGACTGTTTATCACAGCCTTGACATTGAACTTGATCAACTTCATTGGTAAGTTTCATTTTATTTCTCCTTCATATTCTTTTACTGCATCTCGTAGAATTTGAAAAGCCACTTTTTGCGCCTTATCTACTGATTTTTTATAGTTAGGAAGAAGTGTATTAAATCCCTTCTCTGCGTAGGCGATTTTTCCTTCTAAAAATAGTTCTACAATTATTCTTAATTGTTCTTGTGTCATTTTATTTCTCCTTCTGTCTGTTTGTGTAATGGCTTAATTGCCATTGAGGATAGGGGAGGAATTGAACCTCCCCAAATACCATTCTATCCTTTTACCTGTTTACTCATGATTACGGCCTGCTCGGCACACCAATCTTGAGTGGTTTTAGCCCACTGAATAAACTGGGGCTTTAGGTTGTGGTTGCTTTCCTTCGTAACAACCGTTTTGGTTTTCTGAACACAGTGTTGTGGCATGACTGTTTTCATCCCATCTTCAGCAGTGTTTAAACAGACTCCATCCAAGACCTCTGTCAGCAATCTAATGATGCTATCATAGGCATCACCACTTACCGACAAACCCTTAGAATTGATGTACTGACGTACTTTTGTTTTTTGGATCATTACTTCTTCTCCTTCTTCAGCTTTTTTCTGAAGTTTAGCCTGCTGTCACGCTTGGCAAACTCCCGATTGTATCAGTCTGATGGCCTCTCGACCAATCCTACCCTGAAGATTCCAACATAACTTAGTGTCGATCAAATGTTGGTAAGCCTTAAAGTATAACTCTTCAGCTTTCTCTATTCCAATCTCTGACACACTATAACCAGCTAATTCCCAACACCCATCTGCAATCATCGAAGCTTGGAAGGTGTTTAAACACTCTCCAGTTACTTTGTTACCGTGGGAATCATATGGGTTATTGGTTGACTTATTCTGTTTTTTAATCGTGCTTAATCCATGCATGATTTGTCTCCTTCTGTTTGTTTGTGCATTAACCATACCTTATGGCTAATTGAACTCAGGGGAGGAATTGAACCTCCCCATAGCTACCAAGCCTGAGTTTATTTGGTGACGTACCATTTCATATCTCCACCACCATTTCTTCCTGATGTATCGGACAAAACGGTGTCCCATAGTTTATAATTGAAGTGCGTGATTGTCTGACGATAATTCCACAACCTTCCTCACACACCACCTTGAGCATTCTTGTGGTTTGTTTACGTCCATTCGCTGGAATCCATTTCTTGTGGGGCATCTTCCCGACCTTCCTGAGCCACTTCCTGATCTCCTTCGCTAATTCCTTGCCCACTGACGTGGCAGTCATCTTGCCTTCCAGCCCAACATCCTCAGCCACCCACCTGAATGCAGTCTTGTGACCATGGCCTTTGGTGATTGCATGAATCATTTCATGTATTAAAACACCAACTATCTGAACCTGATTAGTAAGATTGGGTGTTATGAATATTTCGGTCTCGAACTTCTCACCAGCAACATTATAGTCATAATGGCATTGTCCAATGTGACCAAGCTTAACGTCTACACCACCTTTATGGGCGTGAGCCTTCACTCGTTGATTGGGGCTGTACGCCATATTGAACTGTACCTTCTTGAGGTTCAGGGGCTTAACTGAAAATCCCCTGATCGTACGCCGTTTAAACAGTGTGCCATTAATTATCTTGGCTATCTCATGGAGCCACTGCTCTCTTGTTTCATATTTCATAATGAATCTCCTGTTTTGTTTGTGTGTTACAGCTTGTGCTGTAGAACCCGAGGGTGGAATCGAACCACCCTCTTGAACCGTTCGGGTTATCTATCTTGGGTAAAAGTGCGTTAACTCGACAGACGTTCGTCTATACTCATCATCACTACCTTCAGTAATAACAAGCACCCTATCTTTGGTTAACGTGTCCCTTAATACTCTTTCTCTTCCAAGAACACGAGGCCTTCCTGTTGAAGATTTCACTTCAGACTTATTTTGGAAATTGTGGTCGTGTCTTACGACCTCAACACTACCATATCCATCCTTATTGTCATAAACCAATACTGCGTCTCCATTTGACAATTTTAACCAAATCTTTTGGTGATCTTCATGGTTATCGATGTTGTTATGAGTTATTTTCATTTTAGTCTCCTGTTGTTTTCTTGTGTGTTACGTCGTCATGACGTAGTGGGCTGGTCAGCAGTGAACTGAATAACGTCTACACGTTCCAGCCCTACACAAACATTAGGTATTATAGTGATCGTCTATTCTATCGAGATAACCGCCAGCATCTGACTTTATATAAATCTGCAACTACCCGAGACTGCTCTGCTAAGTAAGTCGGTCATTGATCCATCCATGCTGAATTACATCTCAATTTCCACTCTGATCACTTATTGCGACGGTACTGCCGTCACTCAAGGTTTTGTCGAGGAGTATTCCCTCGATGCATCCGCTCAAAACCATCTAATTTTCAAATAACGTCTATAAGAGTGTATCACAAATGTCACACATGTGTCAAGCATTATTTTAGAATTAATTAAATAAGATTGGTTCACTCGTCGTGATACAGTTAGGATGATTGTATTAGGATAGGGTCACTGTTGCAGTTATTATGCACCCGATTCAGGCACACTTTTTCGTTTTGGGAAAGCATTATGAGTAATGATCGTGGCCTTATTGTATAGGGTGATGATCTAGGGGCGGGATAGATACCCTCGATTTGTCGAGGAGAGACATGATAATGAGAGTAGGATCGGGAGTAATTATGGAGTGTTTTTTTAATAAATATTGGGTGACCGACCCCCGTGCCCGCCGATGGGGACTTCACATGTGCGTGTGGTCTAGTTAGTAATTGTCACAGGGAATATTGTAAATGAAAAACAAGAAAAACTTAGCGAAGTCATGGGGAGAATGGATTAGAAATCATCCACAAACCCCCACACTTCTACAAAAAATATTTGACACCGCAATGGCAGATGGTGACGAAAATCAATGGAAAGCTATTAACGCACTTATAGACCGGATTGCCCCGCATCTTAAGAGTGTTGAGATGGAGGTCAGCGGTGAGTTACATAAAGGTGTTATTGTCCTCCCTGAAAAGAAGATAAAGGCAACCCCCCCCGTCAAAACTGAGGTGGATCGTGTTGCTGAGGAGGTAATACGGGATATATCTGCGGAAGCCTAGATGCCTGAAAAAATAATATGGCAACCCCATGAGGGTGCACAGACAACTGCGCTCCAGCAGACCTGTTTTGAAACCCTTTACGGTGGTGCGAGAGGCGGGGGCAAGACAGAGGCAGGACTCGCTTGGCTGATTGAGCCCACATATCTAGAGAGTGAGAAGTACAGGGCGCTTGTCATTCGGAGAAACTATGACGACTTACGTGACTGGATTGATCGTGCCAAAATGTTTTATAGGAGTTTAGGCGTTAGGGTTACCGGAAATCCTGCCGAATTTACTTTCCCCAGTGGCGCAAAGATCAGGACAGGTCACTTAGCAGACAGTGACGCCACATATAAATATTTGGGTCACGAATACCATAAAATTCTTATTGAAGAGCTCACTATTATTCCTGAAGAGGAAAACTATTTACGTCTTATATCTACGTGCCGTTCTACGGTAAAGGGGCTAGTCCCCCAAGTGTTCTGTACAACTAATCCCGGCGGTACTGGGCATATGTGGGTTAAGCAACGGTTTGTGGACGTTGCACGAGAGGAAGAGTATATAGACCCCATTACCGGAAGAACACGAATATTTATTCCGTCCCGTGTTTACGATAATCCTACCCTTATGAAAACCGACCCTAATTATGTTAAAACCCTAGAGGGTCTACCTGAAGAATTGCGTCGTGCATGGCTGGATGGGGATTGGGATGTTTTCAGCGGACAGTATTTTAATAAGTGGAGGAACGAGAAACATGTTGTTAAACCTTTTAAAATCCCTGATGACTGGTATCGTTACCGCTGTATTGACTATGGCTTTGCTAATTATTTCGCTACTCTATGGCTTGCTGTGGATTATGACGGCTGTGTATGGGTATATAGAGAGCACTATGAAAAAGGTCAGACCTTAAGCTACCACATTAAAAAGATTAAAGAATTAAGTGGGGATGAAAAATATCAAAACACAGTAGCTGATCCCAGTATGTGGATACGAAACCCCCAAAATACTAACAACTGGTCAAATGCCTTACCCACCCATATGTCTATTGCTGACATTATGCTCTTTGATGGGGTGTCGGTAAATAGGGCAAATAACGACAGAATTAGCGGATGGAACTTGGTTCGTGAATATTTAGAATGGAATGATGAGGATAAACGTGAGCCCCGTATTAAATTTTTCTCAAATTGCAAAAATATAATTCGGACACTACCAATGTTAGTTCATTCAGAAAAAAAGCCGGAGGACGTAGATACGACTCAAGAAGATCACGCTCCAGATGCTCTCAGATACGGGCTGATGTATATCGGTAGGCCGAGTAAAGATACTGTTAAGCCTTATTTACAAAGGGAGTTGGAAAAATTATTGGCGATGGAAAGCAATCTGGACGGGGTAAGAAATTAGTTACAGTGGTTGTGTTCGATGATATCGGCTCCATCCACGAAATTACGATGCCCTCTTGCGGTTCTGATAATATACAACTAAAGGGCAGTGAGATGCACGAATACGAGGTTGCGCTATTGGCGGTTGCAACAAGATTCGTGGCAATTGAATCATTCCCACAAGATTACCCAAAGGAAAATCTATGCTAGAGACTTCAGAAAATTATAAGCCCACCCCTCAAGATATGGAGACGGTTAAGCGCTGTGAGGCCATGTTTCAGATGGCAAGAAAGGCACGCTCTTCCGTGACCAAGCTATGGCGGGAGGCAGAGGGACTATATCAGGGCAATCACTGGGAAGGTATGAATATGCCCCAGTTCAAAAACCAAATCACGGTTGACCTAATTGCCTCAGCTATAGATACAATGATCCCAATTCTAACATCTCGCCCCCCCAAAATAGATATCATTTCTGTCACTGGTGATGATAAGGGGAGCAATGTCGCCGACACACTGCAAGCGTTCATGGATGAGCTCTGGAAGATAAGAGACATGCAGAATTTAATTCCTGAATTTTTGCTCGACTATCTTGTTTATGGAACGGGGATTATAAAAACGAGCTGGAACAATGCAGACGACATGCCCGATTGCGACATCATTGATCCTTTTAATTTTTATATCAACCCCTCCGCAACCAAACTGGAAAACGCAGAGTGGGTATGTTTGGCCTCAGCTATGCCAATATATGAGATAAAAGAAAGATTTGCCAATGGCAAACATGTGAAGGCCATGTCAGATTTAGACAAGTATGAGGCCACCAAGATGGGTAAGTCAAACTTTGGTGATGATAAAATTCAGGTAACAGATACAAAGGGGACTGAAACAAATTATTATGAGGGCTATGGTAAGGCTATGGAAGATTTAGAGCCCCGTGCACTTGTTGTTGAGTGCTACATGAGAGACCCCAGTAAAGAATATGTAGTGACAGAGGATGGCAAAGAAACCTCTAAGATGAAATACCCAAACGGCATGAGGCAGGTTGTTGTAAGCAACGGAATTTTATTGTATGACGGGCAAACTAAATACCCCTTCTTTAACAAAGAGAATCACTGCCCACACCCATTCCCCTTTGTTGCAATCAAAAATACTGGCTCTCCCCACTCATTTTGGGGGAAGCCTGAGCCAAAAAGATTAAAGTCTCTCAATTTAGCCATGGACAGAATCAGTTCTCAGGTGATGGACAATATTCATTTGACAGCAAACCCAATGTGGATCGTAGATGAAACGACGGGTGTAGAGAATCAAATATCTAATAAGCCTGCACAGATCATACGAAAGAAGGGCGCAGGAAATGTTCAGATGCAGTCACCCCCAAGTATGCCCAACTATGTCTTCAATTTTTATCAATTACTTAATGATGTGTTTGAGACCGTTAGTGGTATAAATAAGGCGACACAGGGGAAAGAGGCGAGCAATGTTAATAGTGGTGTTCAGGCTCAAATATACAGGCAGGCCAGCACAACAAAAATAGATTTTAAATCCCGTACGCTAGATCAGGCAATATCGGTACTTGGGGCTATGTGGGTTGCTATGTTTAAGTATCTTGGTAATCAGGTTGTCAGGGTAAACTATGTGGGTAACGACGGCGTAACGGAGCCCCGTGACATGATCGGTGTAATGTTTCGAGATATAGATTTAATGGTTCGGGCGAAGGCGGGCAGTATGTTACCTGAAAACAGAATGTTCGTAGAGAACAAGATTCTACAGCTTGCTCAACTGGGTATAGTAACCGACCCTGAGTATATTGTTGAAAACATGGAAATGCCTTCAAAGGAAAGATTACTAGAACATATACGCAAGGAAAAAGAAAAAGCAGAGCAACCAATGACCCCTGACCAGCTTGGGGGCAATGAAGATGAGATATACAAAACACTTATGGAAAACCCTGAGTTAGCTGATAAAGTATAGTACGCTTTGTTTAGTTTAGATGTGTATAGCATATAAGATTTCGATAATGCAGTTCTTACAATTATAGGAGAAACATGCTATGAGTGAGAACATAGAAGGTGGCACTTACGGTGAAGTGATAACTAGTGAGGTTGCTGACTCCCTATTTACACCCGATGAGGGGGAGCAACAGACAGCCGAGCCCGTAAGCCAGCCCGACAGTGAGGTAACGACTGACGAACCAGTAGAGACTCAGGCAACTGAGCAACCCGAAAGTTCTGAAGAGACAGTTCCTACGGAAGAAGGTCAACCCGATCAAGTTCAAATGAACGAGTTTGAAGTTGATGGGAAGACATACACAGCGGAACAGATAACTGAGGCTCTTAACGACTCTCAGAATAAGGGTGAATGGCAAAGGTCAAACACTCAAAAGGCGCAAGAGCTCTCTGAACGAGAGAAGGAGCTCCAATCTGAATTCGACCGCATCAATGGTGTGATGACGGACGAAGAGACTGTGGAAACCATGAAAGATGTATTGGGCGAAGACCATGAGTTTTTCAAGGAGTCAACCGTAAAGTTTTCAGAAAAAGACGCAGAACCAGCTCAAGAGCAAGCGCCTGCCGTACAAGATGACGGTAGGATTAACGACCTAGAGGCTCAGGTACGGGAAATGCAACTTAAAGAACAGGTTGCAAATGAGATCAATCATCTCGTACAGGCACACCCTGAGCTCAAGGATGATGGCGATGCAATATCTGAGGTGTTAGATATTGCCGTAGACCGCAATATAGCGGACTTAGAAGACGCCTTTACTCTTGCACAGGCTAGGGCGACTGAGGAATCTGCAATAATGAAAGCTGTAAAGAAACTAAAGGATGCTGACGATTTGAAGGCGATCCCCGAAGTGGATAGTAATAAGAAGGGAGACCATAGCCCAACGGTTACGAAGTCACCCAACTTTGATCACGCTAGGGAAATTGCTCTAAATGATTATCAGCTTTTTGAGTAAATCATATTAACAATGGGGGTAAAGTCAAATGGCTTTAAACTATGACAATTTATCTGCTCTGACAAAGAATCAATATATTCCTTTGATGGTAGATAACATATTTAACAGTAACGTGTTGACCCACCGCCTCTTAAAAAAATCTAAAGCTACAGCCAGTGGCAACAAGGTATTACAGCCTGTTGAATACGGGAAGAATGGAGCCCAAGGTTTTTACGATGGATATGATGTTCTTTCAACTGCACCAACTGAAGTTTTTACCGACGCAGAGTATGAATGGAAACAAATGTATTCCACTATCGCAATCTCAGGTCGGGAAGAGGCTTTAAATGACGGCAAGGAAAGAGTAATCGATCTATTGGAGGCCAAAGTTAAAAACGCTGAAAAATCCATGAAGGATTTATTTGGCGACACGTTATACGGAACTAGCGCAGGCTCAGGCGATGAGTTTGTTGGACTACAGCACATTATCAAGGCCGACCGCACACTTGGTGGAATAAACTCTACAGATTATTCTTGGTGGGATGGTGGCTATATTGTTGCTAGTGGAAACTCGCCAACGTATGCAGACCTTGCAACAGACGGCGATGCTGACTTCATTCAGGATCATCTACGTAAGGCAGTGAGTTCGTTAACTATCGATGGGCAACGTCCGTCAATGATAGTAACCACTCCAGTCATACTGGATGCTTATGAAGAGTCTCTAACAGCTCAGAAGCGTTTTGGCGCATCTGCCGGTTCCAAAGCTGACGCTGGATTCAGGAACTTATTGTTCCGTGACATTCCAGTGTTCGCTGACGATCACTGTCCTGATGGAATGATGTTCTTTCTAAACGAGAGCTTTATTCAATTCAGACATCACAGAAAGAGAAACTTCAAATTTGAACCCTTTCAAAAGCCTCTTAATCAAGACGCTAGGGTTGCGAAGGTTCTATGGCTGGGGGCATTAACCTGTTCTGCTCCTCGCTATCAGGGTATCATAACAGGGCTACCAAGTTCATACTAATAGGAGTATATAATGGCAACAGCACAATCAAGTTCTGATAAAAAAACTGTCGGAATGATTACAGAAAAAGATGCTGGTGGATTCCAATACACTGCTATTGGCGGTGTGCGTATGTACACCGGACAGGGTGCCCCTGACCACGCATCTGTGAAAGGCTCTATGTACGTTAACACAAGTTCAGGCGTATTGTATATTTGTACAGTCGCTACTGGCACTTGGGTTAAAGTCGGAGCGCAAACATAAAAACCGTAGGTGTGGGGTGTTTAAACGCACCCCACGCTTATACTAATTAGGGGAAAAAATGGACGGAACTGAAATGGTAGATATGCTCGGACTTAGGTTAGAAGACCCAAGCGAGGCATCATTTACATCGGCAACAAAAATTAAGGCAATTAATATTGCACAGCGAACTGTTGTTAATTTAATTGACAACGCATATCTGACAGAACTGCAAAATATTGATTCATACACATTACACGCTACTAATGGATTCACGGCAAACGCACTGACAAGTGGATCTTCAGCCTTTTTAAGTTTGGGGGTAGACCCGATCAGAGGTGGTGTAATAGCGGTAAAGGGCTACAATAAAACTGGCGCAGAAGGCAGTTATGTAGTATCAGACCTTGGGTTTGCAAATATGATCGAACCGCAGGACGTTAAGCGGTTGGAAAATTCTTATTTGGCTGGCTCCACGTCTAATGTGGTAGCCTATGTATTCAAAGAATCTCTTTATGTCGAACCAACTACAGTTGAGGCTGTGGATATTTGGTTCTTAAAAAATCCAACCGATATTGCTAATGATGATACGGAATGCGAACTTAATATAGCCTTACATGAGGTCATATTGGATTTCGCCGAATCACAGCTTTGGAAGATGGACAATAAGCCTGACAGGGCTGGTGTTGCTTACACAAACGCAATCAACCAAATAAAAGCACTCAACGAGAGATATCAGGTCGAAAAGCCAAAAGGTATTGGTACACAAGGCAGAGCATAATGCTTTGGTCTGCAATCGTAGATCGGTCTTGTGTTCCGTTTGAGCCTAGCGATGAAGTAAAGCTAAAGGCGAAAAAATACGGAGAAGAGGCACAGCAGGATTTTGCATACCACACCCGCTCTCACGAGCGAATCCGTGGTATCTATATTGATCAAGACGACCGTGTAGTTGCACTGCCGGCAGACTTTATTGAGCTCGCTGGTTATGTCGAATTCCGCAACCGCATTCTAAGACCATACCCTGAGCACAGGCTTTATCCAAGGAGAACATCTGATGGTACCTATCGCACAGGAACACCTGAGTGGTATGAAATTAAGGGTAATAATCTATACCTATATCCTTCCCCATCATCTGTAGGCATTCTTCAATTTCAATACACCGCCACAATTAACAATTTAGAGGACAGTTCAAGTGCCTACAAAAAACTGAACTACGAGAGCTTAATATCGGGTTATTGGATTGTTGGTAAGGAGATTCAAGGGAGAACCTCCAACGCCTCAGCGACCATAGAAGAAGATATTAACGATAACGATTCCGGCACCCTAGTCCTCTCTAACGTGAGTGGGACGTTTCAATCAGGGGAGCAGATTGTTCAGCTAGACGAAGAGCAGGCGATGAATCTAATTGAGGAAAGCTCTTGGAGCTCTTTACTTTCAAATTGGGATCAAATAGGTCTGGGTGCCCGAGCCACAACGGACGGCCTTGCCTATTCACACTCAAGCGCTGGGGATAAACCAGCAATTCTACAGGCATACCACCCCTTCTTAATTGATTATATAAAAGCTATGCTCTATGAAGATGAGGGCAGGTATGATATATCCGATAGACATATGTCTAGATATGCGACTAATAAGCAGTTAGTAAAGGGTCAATTCCAAAACAGACAGCGCTATGGCGCCCAGCAAGTTCATGATGCATTATGATCGTAGAAATTCCAATATTTGATGGCGGTTTAATAACCAATGTTGATCCTGAAGATATTCCTAAAACAGCCAGCTCGGACACTGAAAACTTTGATGTTGATGTAAAAGGGAAACTTGTTAAAAGGAAAGGTTTGGAGAGCAAGGGAACTCTCACAGGCTCACACCTCTCTCAACTATTTTACTGGTCTGACCCCAACTTAACGAACAACGCAATATGGGTCAGCTACGAAACACAGAACGATCAAATTGTTACCTTCGCTGTTAATAATAACGGATCATTCGGCACTAAGACTGCACTCGCCACACTATCCTCATCACCTTCCGATATTCAAATCATCCCTATGGCTAACAGCCTAAGATTTGCCAATGGCAAGGGGGAAGACGTTGGCTTTCTGCAATATATTGATAGAAAATTTTTCTTCCATAATAACACTCAAGGGTGGAGTTATGACGATTTAAAGTATGATGATGCCAGCCCCACCTACCCAACAACATGGGAGTTGGAGCACGTAGAAACGGTCACGGGAAAGATGGCGTTAGGTACATACTATTATAAGGTCGTTCCGGTATTTGATGGTGTGCAGGAGGTACAATTTGAAGATCAGTTTATAAAAAACGAACTATCAGAAGATGATAAGGGGACTCACTTCACTCTTAAGATTGATGAGGACGACTATAACCCTAGAATTACGGGGGCAAATGTTTATCGGCACTTTAGTGAAGATGACAGTATTCAGCCGGTATATCGCCTGATTAAATCAATAAACCTCGCCACAAAGGACACTTCAGACGACATTGATACGGGGCACGATTCGGCAAATATGGGTAGGGCTGTATATTTTCCAAATGGAGGTGTAACTACTGTTATAGACAGTCTTACTTCAATAGCTGAAGGAGCAAGTTCTTCTCCAAATTATGAGATAAAATTAGTTGCAGGTTCTACCACTTATATCATAAAAAATGATGAGAACAGTGGAACAACTGCATCATATACAGATAACTTAATTACTTTAAATACAGACCTTCCAAGTGATCAAGATTGGTGGAATGAAACTATCACATTAACCGTTACATATGATGAACAAGGTGAATCGTCACCGCAAAACACTAATGGTAATATTGCAAACGGTTATGGTGGAAGAGATGTTATTTATGATGGGAGATCAAGCGGTTATTGGGATTTTTCAATTGGAGAGAAAAATGATTGGGTCGTTCAGGTTGGTTCACAGAGACTGACAATCCTTGAAAGTATCAAAAGGGTAATAAAGATAAACGCCGATTCCACAACACTAGGGACAGGTCAGACTATAGGTACACTATCGAATGGGTATTACTATGAGTACCTTTCAAATAACGAGATAAAACTTCATATAATGGATACAAACGGGACTAACGATCGAACCCACAGGCTTAGTACCACCAAAAATAAGGTGAATTATACGTCAGGGACTTTTTCCAATGGGCGCTTTTTTGCTGGGAACGTAAGGCTTGATCCTGATGACGAGGCTGAGGATCATAGTGACTTTATAATTTTTAGCCCCATTAATCAGCCCGACATATTGCCCATCTCCAATTATATACAGATCAAGGACACGCAGGGTGGCGACATAGTAGCTATGCGAACATTGAACGATAATATAATTGTTTTTATGGAGAGAGGGGTACATCAGATATATGCCCCCTCATCGAACCCATCCTCATTCTCCTTAAGGGAGAGCGAGGCTAATGTTGGGTGTGTATCGGCAAACTCAATAGTGGAGGCAGGTCAGGTTATCTTTTTTGCTGGGAATGATAATATATATATGACAGGAGCCGGTAGGCCGGCAATTCCTGTGTCTACAGCGATAAAAGACACGTACCAAGGTGCCACAGATTTGTCCAGCACGATAGGTGTGTACGACCCATTGAGAAACAGGGTCTTGTTCAGGTTTGGGAGTGACGGGGAGAATATTTATGCGCTTGACTATCAAAGGATATTGTCAGGTGAAGAGTCTTGGAATAAGATAACCTTCGCCTCCGCAAAGTCAGTTGATAAAATGTCAATTGACGCAAACCTCAATGTATATATAACACATAATGAAAGTTAAGTATGATAGAAAATATTGGAATTAATGGGCAGTGGTCGTGTACCATCACGAGGGCAAACGGCGACTTAGAGTCGTTTAAACAGCCTAACGCAATACATCAGAATCTAAAGGACACAATTACAGACGCTTTAAATTCTGCCGACGCAAACTTTAGCTGTGGGTCAAACTTTCACGGCAATGATGGAAGCGGACAAGGAAGCAATTCAAGCTCCCTAACAGGCATGGGGGCTGGTACTGCCGGAATCAGTATGTCCCTAAGTGGACTTAGCGGTTATTACGGTATGGATAGTTCAGTCGAAACCAACGCAACCAGTAATGGTAGCAGTGGTTACTACTGTGAGTGGCGGGGTACGATAAGAGTAACCCAGTCATATACGGTAACTGCGATATTTTTAGGTAGAAATGCAAGTGGTAGCACTGGGGCATTTAACACAATCTATGCCACTGGATCAAATTGGAGTAATGTTGCGCTTGGGGATGGAGATCAAATGGACATAGTATGGAAGGTAACAATATCATGATTGGAATATTTGAATTATCATTATACCGTGATAATAAACTAATAAAAGAAGTACGCTCACAGAATACTATCGACGCATCAAACGTAGGATTAAAAAAACTTTTGGCTAACCATCTCGTGTCGTCCAGTGGCAACGCTGGGATATTCCTTGATCAGAATTTTACTTCTGCGAATGGAACCCCAAGTCAAGACGGCAAGGATGGTATATTCTTTGATTCAAGTCCAATCCAAGTCAGCCAATATCAAGGAGCCAACGATACGGTTATAGGTTATGGGGCTCTGTGTAATTCCACCACAACTGAACCACAACCTGCAACTAATCAGGCGAGGTGGAAAGCCCGCCGTACTTGGACAGAGTCAACTATGACTGGCTCAAATTATATAACCGATTTTTATTTAGGCATAGACTACCTTGCAGATATGCAGAATGATGGTACTGGTAATTTTGAAACTCCCTTTGCTGAGAAAACATTGAGTTCTTCTGATAAATTCCAACCAGCGACCAATGATATTATAGACGTGACATGGACTATAACGGTAGGATGATGCATGGCATCTATCACAGTAACCAGCCCATCCACTGGAGCTATTTGGGATACAGGTGAATCTCACACAATAAGCTGGACTCGAAGTCCACTTAGCGGTATATGGGGGTCAATATCTATAGACCTTTATAAAAATAATACATTCCAAGAGACAATAGCTATGAACTTAAATAGCAATACCAGCTCCTATAGTTGGGATATAGAGCAGAACTTTACTTCAGGCTCTGATTATATGATTACCGTATCCACATCCTACACTGAAGGTGATCCTTAATGGCAATTCCCGTATCGGGTAGCAGTGGTCAATTTACGATCCAAGACCCGCAGTCGGTTACCCTCTCATCGCCAAATTCAGGATCATACGCTCACAACGTGAGCATGACGATTTCTTGGGCTAAAACAAATTTCACTTCAAATGTAGACCTCTATTGGACAACGAACACAACCTTCTCTACTTCCAATAATATTGGGATAAATCTTTCGGGGGGCTCATTCAGTTGGGATATCCCAGCAACCCTGAGCAGTACAAGTATCTATATTTGGGTACGCAAATACTTAGACAGTAGTGTTAAGGATAGGAGTAACTCCTCAATATCTATAACAGGGATTGTCCTAACCAAAACCATAGCAGATTCCATATCTATTTCAGATGTACCAACTAAGACAGAGTCTACGTGGCGTACATATATATATAAGACCTTAGCAGATTCCATATCTATTTCAGATATCCCAACTAAAACAGAGTCTACGTGGCGTACATATATATATAAGACCCTAACAGATAGTGTCGGGATTGCTGATGACGGTTGGACTAAAACAGAGCGGGAGTGGCATTATGAGAAAACATTAACAGACTCTATTCCCATTACTGATGATGGTTGGACTAAAACAGAGAGTATATGGAGGTCTTATATATATAAGACCTTAACGGATAGTGTAGGTATTACTGATGATGGTTGGACTAAAACAGAGAGTACATGGAGGGAATATTTCTATAAGGTATTGACAGATAGTGTAGGTATCGCCGATGATGGCTGGACAAAGGAAGAGAGGGAGTGGATTAAGTTTAACATCGTAAACGATACGCTCTCACTTCAGGATGATCCTGTTAAGGAAGAGAGAGAATGGATTAAATTTAAAACACTTGTGGATTCTATTGTCACGACAGATGATGGTTGGGAAAAGTTTGAAAGAGAATGGATTAAGTTTACGTCATTGACCAATTCTCTTGCTATTGCGGATGATGGTTGGGAAAAGTTTGAAAGAGAATGGATTAAGTTTACGACTGCACTGGAAACGCTATCCATTCAGGATGACCCAACAATAACCGAAAGGTCGTGGATCAAATTTGCGGTAATCGGTGATTCAATATCTATTGTTGACTTAGCTACTCATGGACATGATGTTCAGGCAAGCGACAGTTTGTCGATATCGGATACTTGGACTGTATCTACCTCCTCCCCATCAACAGGATATATGTTGGGTGATGGTGACGAGACGTTATCTGCAAAATGGAATACCGGCTGGATTTCCCCGACTGACCTCTCCCGAAACCCCATATTAAGACGTTTAAATATGGACTATTCTAGTGGTGACGACGTAACGGTAAAGGTATATGCGAATGAAGATTTAACAACACCCGTAGCCACTAAAACCTTCCCATCCTCCTCGACCCCTATACACAAAAGTATTAGGTTAGGCACAAGGTTTAAGTATTTTCTATTATCGATTGAGACCGCCTCGTCTACTGAGAGCGTCAAGATTGAACGCATTGAAATGGAGATAGATGAATAATGGCTAATTCAACAGTTTATTTACTGGGTGGTACTGACGGCGAAAGTTTTTCTACAAAACGTCGGACAGGCTGGATACCGCTTACTGACATGGCAAGAAATACGACCATACGTCGTTTTAATGCTAGATATAAGAGCCCTGAAACAGTGACTGCAAAAATATATTCAAACGGGGACAATACAAACTCACTATGGGAAGGGTCTTTAAAGGCAAATGATGGGGATAGCGGTGTGGACATTAATGGTGCAGTATCTAGTTCAACAGCAACCTCGATCACAGTTGACAGTAACTCCATATTTAAAGACGGAGATTGGGTAAAGATTGGAAGTGAAATAATGAAAATTGTTAATGTGCCTAGTGCAACATCAATAACGGTTGAAAGGGGTGGTAGGGGTACTACCGCATCAACTCATAGCGATGATGCCAATATTCATTATGCTAACTATCCAAATGACTCAATAGCCATTGGAAGAAGGGCAAACAGTATCATGGTGGAGGTTTTGACTTCTGCCTCAACAAGTACGAGTCTAGAGATAGGAAAATTGGAGGTTGAAGTAGATGGCTAAAAGAAAGTTTGGGGTAGAGCGTAAAGATTATCTTGGCGACCTTTCCCGCAAGCAGGGGTCAATCGAATTTAGCACGGAGGCCATTAACTCTGATGATATGGGGAATGGTGACTTTCGATTCACGAGTTTAAAGGCAAGTCAAATTGACGCTGGCGTACCGGCAAAGGCCGAGGGACGTTTCTATATTAAGGATAGAGAGGGAATTTTGTATTACATAACAGCAACTAAGGTAGGATAATTATGGGTTGGGGAACAGTTTTATCGGCAGGAGCAGGGATGGTCTCTCCGCTCATGGATGCAATGGGTTGGGGCGACAAGGGTGAGGACGCCTACGAAAAATATTTAAAAAGCAAGGGCATTAAAAACGCTGACATACAGAAGCAAATTAGTCAGTCTGCTGGGATACAGGCAGACAAGACTGACATGGCAAAACAGAATGTAATGGGAATACTACAGGGTCAGAATCTTGGTAGTAGTATCATTGGTGCACAGGCAGGCATGAAGGCTGATATCGCTAAAAATCAATTTATCCAAAACAGAATGAACCAGCTTTATAATGAAAAGATGAAGCAGGATACACAAAACCAACAAGATTTAGCTGAATTTAGATTAGGCCGTGCGGGCGCCAAAAGGCAGGGATGGGCAGATTTAATCGGAGGAGGGTTAAGTGCAGGTGGTTTATTAATGGATTGGATGGGTGAACAGAAGAAAGGAAAAGGGACTTAATAAATGCCATACCAATTTGGAACTCAACGACTAGCAAAAAAACCATTAACCGAACTCCTTGAAATGCAAAAGGCTCGTCAAGTTAAAGAGCAAGGCGACGCCATGAGAACAATGCGCCAGTTTAAATTTAGAGATGTATACAAAGACAAAGATGGTGCGTTTAAGGAAAACATTACAGATAAGGACGGGAGATTAATACCCGCCACAATATCTGAGGCATCTTACAGTCAAGCGCTTGATGACAATAGATTCCACAATCAACAAAGGGATACCCTAGGGTTAAACGCCACCCAAACATCGCCAATACAAGAAGAGGAAGAGGACGGTGGGTTTATAGAAGGAGTTAAAAAATTTAGTAAATCTATTTTGAATAGGTTTGGTGGTGATAAAAAAACTAACCCTCCAGCAAAATTACAGACGCTTGATGACGGTCAAAAACTAAATCAAAAAGATCAAATGGCTAATCCAAATATAGGTGGTGTTAATGTTGATTTATCTAAGCCATCAACAGGAGGTGCAGTAACGGCTGATTTATCAAAGCCAGTCATTGAGGACACATCTAAAGGCTTACCGATGGATGTAACTAATAAGGCTCAGACCTCATTTATTCCTGACCCAAATAACCCGACTGAAATAGCTTACCAAAATAGTTTAAACCCAGTGCAGAATAATAAACCTAAAGTATTTACTGGTACACCTGAGACAGAGAAGGCTTATAAATCTAGTCTATATAAGGGTAAGCCAGCTCCTGACTTATCAGATAGGGAAAGAGCCAATATTGCTGATGGGAGTTATGCAAAAACCCATAAAGCTATAGATAAAAGACGTAAACATTTACAGCATATTATTGACGTAAAGAAAGAGCAAAAGGCAAACAAGGGAGAGTTTGCAGAAGTATATGATCCTATATCTAAATCAATGCAACCTAATTCTTATTGGACGCAAGAATTTAAAGATGCTAATTCTCAGACTTTTAAAGATAGTAGGCATAGAGGTGTTAAGCCTAATCAAAGTCGCAGATTAGCTCTCCCTAATAAAGAGGAAGCAAATCGTGGTGCGCAACAACAATTAGCAAATATTGAAGCTAAAAAAATACAAGACGCTAAAGATAAATCATTTATTGCAAGCGCTAAAAGCAGTAATCAAAAAGCAAAAGATGCAATGCGAAGATATCAAGAGAGCATCCGTCCCACAAGTCCAAACACAGCATCAGTTGTTTATAAAGATCGTGATAAAACAACTATATCTCCTGACGTTCAAGACAGAATAAGAATACCCAATATGGCTGAGGCAGATATATTTAGAAACCCTCAAGATGTTCAACGTGCTGGTGGTAGAAAAAACAAGGAAGACTCTATTGTAGCTAAAAATAGAGTTAATAAAGCTAAAAAAGAAGTTCTTGGGAAATTTAGCAAGGATATTAAATCGGGAGCAAAAAGCCTTTTTGATGCATATTCAAGAATGGCTAATCGCAAACCAAAAAAGCAATCAGAGCAATTTAGAAGACTCGGATCATTTAAATAAAATGAACGAAAAAAACGGCTTTCTCTATAAGGTTGTTAACCTATTTGAAAATGGGGATCGGTCATCACGACATAATAATTATGGTGCCCATATATGGACTCCTGAACTAGCAGAAAAATTTGGGGCTCGGAGGGGAGACCCATTTACTGGATCAGATGGCAGAATCTACAACACTGCCTATTATAATGACCCCGACATGGGCAACCAAGCCTCTAACTATGTTATAGATAACATATGGAAGACCAGCAAGGGCGACACCCTGAAGTTCGCAACCACATATACAGGTCTCCCTGAGACCGACCCTACCGTGCAAAACTATGCACAACGCATAAACCAAAGCAAAAGTTCCCAAGATTTAGCCGGAGCCAAAGAGCGTTTAAACAACCGCAATAATCTTTTAAAGCGTAAAGAAGATTTATACGCCGAATTTCCCAAGCAAGAGAAAAAGATTGATAAACTTGTAGAAGAAGGTCGCCACAGTGCTGATGGGATTAGGGACGAACTCTCAAAGTCAATCCCTAAAGAAGATTTTGATTATGAGGCTTTTAAAAGCGATGTTATGACCTCTTTAGATATTTCTGAAGATGAGGTAGAGGGAACAAAGAACGCTTTTATAAGGGGTTATGGTAACTTAAAAACTATGATAAATGTTTTGGGGTATCAGCTAGGCATAAACCCTGAAGAGCGTGTCAAACAGATTGCAATTGAACAGTCAAATCTAGAAGACTTACCAGCCTCAGAGTCTTTTGAACGTGCAATGAACCCTGAAAATGATTTTTCTACCACTCTTAAAGAAATAGGATCAGACCCAATTTCTGTAACAACTCAGTTAGCGGTTGAAAGTTTAACCCAGTTTTTACCAGTAGGTGTTGCCGTTGGTTTGCCCCTTGCTGTTGCTAGTACAATTGTCGGTGCTCCTGTTTGGTTGCCGATTGCTACTGCTTCGGGTATAGCCTCTTTAGGAATAGAATGGTCAAGTGAAATATTAAACAGTTTTGGACAGCAGGGCGTTAATGTAAAAAACCCTGATGAATTAGCATCTGCATTTACAAACGAAGAGATTAATGCGAAGGCTCAACAAGAGGCACTGGAAAAAGGAGTACCTATAATGGTATTAGACGCTATTAGCGGTGGTGTTGCAGGTCGCTATATAAAGATGGCTAGAGGTATGGGGCTTACTCGAAATTTAACTGCTATCGGAAAAGAAATTTTACAACAGGCAGGGTTGGGTGGAGCTGGAGAGGCAATAGGTCAGGCAGTTGCATTAGACCCTGAAGAGGGTGAACAATTTAATATCCCAGCTATAGTCGCAGAAAGTATTGTGGAAATTGGCACAGGCGGTGTTGCAGGTACAGTCAGGCTGACTTTTGATAACGGAAATTCAATAGAAGTCCCTGAAGATGACCCCCTAGTCCAAGATATTATTACCGCCAAAACAAGACAATATCAAGAGCCCACTACAGAAGTAGAGACTGAGTACGCAGGAAGAGTATCTCAATTATCAAAATATAAAGATCAGGTTGGTATTGGGTTTTCAGATTTACCAATCGAAGATGTTTTTACAGAGCAAAGACTGATTGATATAGGGTATGATCCCAGTCAGTACGAGCAACAACTAATCAAGGAAGGAGAAGAAGGCTATGTCGACGACAGTGTTAACAGATATCGCTTACCAGTCCGAGCAACAAACTATGAATTCGGGGACGGTACAAGACGGGTGTTACTCTCAAAAGAGGCAGACCAATCCGATTTCCTTGAGGATACCGCAGAGGCTGTCTACAGTCGAATGGGTTCAGCTAATAAAGAACTTAGGGCTGATATCGACGGCTGGGTAGTGGGTGTGGAAAATGAGGCAAAACTGAAAGGTGAGTCTCTACCGTTTAGTGGGGCAGAGCTATTCTCCAAATCGTTTTTAAAGAGCTTAGGGTACGATGTGCCTCTGCCCGACTATGCGGTACTTCCCGAAAATTTAAAAGACGCCTTCAAGGGTGAGCTTGCCCTAGATGATGGTAGAAATTTAATAGATGGGTTTGAGGTTTTTGATATTATGCCTGAACCTACTGAAGCGATTGATACTACAGAAATAACAGATTTTGCCAAACGAATTGCTACTGGAGAAGAATTAAGCACTCCTGAAGATTTGCAATTCTACGAAAACAATAAAAAAGATATAGAACAAGCTCTTCAGGAATTGCAAGAAAAACCCCCAACTAAAGTTGAGTCAGCTCCTCAACAAGAATTGTTTTCATTGGGAAGACCCTCTACAGAAGAGGTATTTCAAAACTTAAAAAACAAACGACCTATTATAAAGGCTGGTCAAGCTGTTAATGTAAAAGACATTCCAAAAATAATAAACAGAGTTGAAACAATGGCTATGAGGGATATAGCTAAAATATTTGATTCTGACAGTAGCATATCTCCTATTTTAATATCTCCAAGGCGGTGGTATAGAGAAGGTTTAAATAAGGCTATAGAACATACTGCTGAATTTGCCCCCGATGTTTATAATAAAGAATCATATTTCATTACGACATTGGGAATATTAAGCAATGGTCAACCAGTAGATACAAACTATAACCAATCTGTTGATGTTTATATGAACACAGATGAAAACCAAATACCATTTATAGAGTTTACCAGCGATAAGGGTAAATCTTTTCAGGCATTTGGTGGCTTATCAGAAACTGGTAAACCATATGGTGGGGTTAGGGCTCAAACCGTTTCCGAGCATGGAATAAAACTACAAAAAATAATTAATGAATATGGAATAGAAAACATTGACAAATTTTTATTAGGCACATTTAAAGCAAAAGATTTGAAATCTAAATATGGAGCAATGAATTATTTAACTACAAATGCAGAGCTAAATAGCGATGTTTATGGATCAATGATTTTTGGTAATAAAATTGGATCGTATATAGTTAATATGCACGGTATCCATGAGAATGCAGTCCTAGATAGCTGGATGTTTAGAACTTTAGCAAGATACACAGGTCTTGGTAAGGACTCTAAATCTACACCACCAAAAAACGCAATTATTGCAATGAATAAGGCTTTATCTAATGTTGCTAATAGGTGGACAAAGATTACAGGTATACCATGGGGCGTTGATCAAGTTCAGGCAGTACTTTGGTATAATGAAAAAGATCAGTATATTCAATCAGGGGTAAGACCTCAAGAAGGAACAAGTTATGAAGAAATCGCAAAAACAACAGCAAGAACCGTTAGCACATCCGAAGGTACAAAAGTCGGTACTAAAGATGGTGTCCAAAGATCAGATGACACCCGAAAACCAGCAACTGGTCGAAGGTCTGATGTTCAGAGAGACAGTAGCCGAAGAGGTGTTACAAGACAATCCGAAAGCGAATCGTACAGAAGTCTTGGAGATGCTAGAAGATTTCGGAGTCTAACGACCTCTCAAGCCCCTGATTTCCTCAGGGCAATAAATCAGTCAAAAGAACAATCTAAATATGGATCATCTGTATTTGTCTACACGCTAGACGAATATAAAAATATAAAACTCTATATGACCGACAACGGTAGTATGGGGTTTGGCATTAAACCCGATGGTGACATAGTTAGTGCTTTTCATAATAAATCTATAGATAGTAACCCTTTTGCTCTTCAAGCATTAATGCCGTTTGCTATATCAAAGGGCGGAATAAAATTAGAGGCTTTTGATACGGTATTACCCAAAGCATATGCTAAATTTGGATTTGTCGAGGTAGGTAGAGACAGTTGGAATGACGACCATGCTCCTGCCGACTGGGATAAAAAGACATATAAAAACTTTAATAAGGGTGAACCTGACATTGTTTATATGAAACTAGAAGACGCCCCTGAAGGTTTCAGCCTAGGAAGAGCCCAAGAAAAAGAATACGCAAAAGCCTTCAATAAGAAGGTAACTCGCAAAGAGTCTAGGAACGAACGCAGGAATGAGCGTTTGTATAAGCCTCATCAAATTAGGGATACTTTTAGGACACTCTCATCCCAGCTTAACCGCATCCACCCTAAAATAACTGAGAAGCTCCGTCGCTTTCAAAAGCGACACCATGATTTATTTCAGATATATCTTGACGCCACTGCCCCATTTGCTAAAACGCTAAAGAAAATTAAAAAAAGAGCTAGAACCCGCAAGGCTAAGGCTGAATGGGTTGCTCTTAAGCTGGCTTTATATAATGGTGACACGGCAACCGTTGAGGCGATATTAAAAACTAAAAGACGGCTAAAACAGTACCACACTTGGCAGGAGGCACATGAGAGCCTACATGAAAAGGCGATGGCTGTGGGGGTTGATATGGGTCACATTGAGAATCACTTCCCAAGAGAGGTTACTGATCCCAATGCCTTCTTCAAGTATGTTAGCGGGATTACAGCCTCAGCCAAAAGGAGCAAACTCCAAGAAGCCTTTCAGGACGCCCAAGATAAAAAGAATAGAGCCCTGACTGATGAAGAGAAGATTGCCATTGCCAATATATTAATGAGGCAAGAAAAAGGACTGCTCACCAATAAAACAAATTTTGCCAAAAATAGGAAGATAGATCAACTGACTGTAGATCAGCTAAGGTTTTATGACGAACCATATAATAGTTTAGCCCGATACGCATCAGGCATGTCAAAGATGGTAGCCTCAGCGCAATTTCTTGGAGGCCGTCCGAATAGATATAGCGTGAGGACTCTGCCAAAAACAGCTCGAATTAAAGGTGTTGGTATTTATGATAATAAGGTACGGAAATTTTTATTGAATGAAAAGAACGGGCTACTGGTTTTTAGCAGTCGAAAGAGTCCTAATGTTAGCAGGGTTATGGAAGAGCTTAGAAAGGATGAGCAGGCTAGAACGGGCTTACCATATATGGGACTAGAAGACCAAGTCGGGTCAATGATACTCGATCTACAGGCAGAGTTCCATTTAAGTGAAAAGCAAGCCGAAAGAGTCCAACAATTATTTTCTGTTTATTTTAAGCAGGACAGTATGCACCCATTTTTTGCTGGCATGAGAAGTTTCGGCTATATATCAACTATGGGTAGTGTGTTTAGTGCGGTCACACAGCTAGGCGACCTTGGCGTTGCAATTTATAGATCAGGCAAAGGTAAAACATTGGGCTTACTCAGACCCTCCACATACACACGAGTGGTAAGCGAAATGTTTAAAAGTATAACCCGTTTAAACAAGTACAAGCTGAAAGACTTGGGGGTAGATAATAAAATTTTACAAGAATTAAGTGACGACCAAACTCCCCTTCAAAGAACAATGGCATGGGTATTCACTTTATCAGGGTTAAGAATGATGGATAGGGTGGGAAAAGAAACCTACGTTAATACTGTAATGAAGAAATACATAAAGGGCGCAAAACAAATCCGTCGTGGACGTAATAATAAATTAACACGAGACTTAAACAGAAGAATTAAAAGAAAATTTAACACAACTGAATCTGCTCAATTAATAGAAGACCTTGCCTCAGGTAAAAAAACTGAATTGTCTCTATTGCTCGCATATAGTGAACTGCTGGACGTTCAGCCTGTTGCTCAGAGTGAAGTTCCGGTCGGTTACCTAGAACATCCCAATGGCCGGCTATTTTATATGCTAAAAACTTTTATGTTAAAACGTATGGATGTGTTCGTTAATGAGACGGCTATACTGAAGGAAGAGGGGAAGCACGCATCCGCTATAATGAATATGGTTATGCTGGGTACAGTCTTGGCTATGGCAGAGGCTGGCGCAGACAGTATAAAAGACTGGATGGCAGGAAGAAAAACACCACTGCCCGAATTGGTTTGGTCTAACCTTTTGAAATTAGCAGGAGTCTCAAGGTACCATTACTATAACTTTATTAACAGCAAACCGTCTCAGGCAATTATAAAAATGTTAGTTCCACCATATGACTATATAGATGATCCAATAACAGACTTAAAATATTTACACAAGAGACTGGACAAATATAAGAACACACGAACCCCAGCTAAATATGCATGGGAAGATTTTCAAAAGCGTGGAGCAAGATGGATACGCCACATTCCATTATTTGGCAAGCATATGTACTGGATGGAGAAAGATGGTGAGTGGTCAAAAATCATTGATAGATATGCTCCATTTATGTCAGGTGGATATGGGAAAAGGGTGATGAAAGAACGACAAAAGAAAGAACGGAATAAATAGTTTAAAAGTGGCAAAGTTAGGAGATTGAATATATTATGGCAGGTTTAACAAGCAAAACACCGGCACTAACCTATAAGGATTTGCTTACGGTTCATACGGAGGACTCCACCAATCAGGGGCTAGAGTCAACGCTAAAGCCAATTGAGGACGGTGAGGGTATCCAGAGTGCCATTGAAATCTCAACCACTGATGTGAATATTAGTACCCACAATGGTACCAATGGACTCAAACTCAATTCTATATCGGTAAACTCAACCGCCTCGGAGTTAAATAATTTATCGGGCAGGAGCTTTGGGGACTCATCTGCCGTTGTAACGATAAATGGTACACAGGAACTAGACAATAAAATCGTGGATGGGGGAACATTCATTTAGGAAAAAAATATGGCATCAAATACATTACAAATTAAAAGATCATCGACTTTTGACGCAACAGGAAATCCTTCTACGTTGGCGTATGGTGAGTTAGCTTGGTCAAATGCAAACGAAAAACTATTTGTTGGGAAGCAAACCGATAGTGGTGGAACTGTTGGCGCATTTCACATTGCCTCACTGAAAGATATCACAGGAGGAGACGGAATTACCGCAACAGTTACGGCAGGTTTAGCCGATAACAGCATCGACATAGCTCTATCATCAAGCGTAGCGGGGGCAGGCTTAGCACACGCAAGTGGTGTACTGAGCGTGGGGGTTGATGATAGCTCTATTCAAATAACTGGTGACACTATCAATGTTAAATCTGGTGGTGTTACAAACGATATGTTAGACGGTTCGATCTCTAATGCGAATTTAGTCAATGCGAAAGTTGTGGTTACAGATGGCTCTACGCCCTCTGACATTGCTTTAGGCGGTACGCTAACCTTTGCAGGAACAGACAATGAGGTGGCGGTAGCTCAGTCAGGGGGAACTGTAACAGTTAGCCTTCCTGATGACGTTACCATTGGGGACAAATTAACGGTGACTGGAGACCTTGAGGTTGGAGGAACCACCACGACCGTAAACTCTAATACCGTCACAATTGATGATCCTGTTTTCACTTTAGGCGGGGACACAGCACCATCAAGCGAGACCAGTGGCGATAGGGGGATTGAGTTCAGGTATCATAACGGAACCTCAGCCAAGATAGGCTTTTTCGGGTTCGACAAAACCGACTCAACCTTTAGATATATCCCTGACGCCACAAATAGCTCTGAGGCATTTAGCGGGTCAGTAGGGAATGCTGAGTTCGCATCAATAAAGGCTACAGCGGTTACTGACGCATCTATCGACGCCGGCACATTCTAACAGAGAGGTCATTAAAAAATGGCAGATAATACACTTCAGATCAAAAGAAGTTCTACTGCATCAACAAGTCCACCTGTAACCGGAGGTTCAACATTAGTTGCTGGTGAACTGGCGATTAATACTACCGACAAAAAACTTTACTTTAAAGATTCTAGCGGAAATCTCAAATATTTCGTTGAATCAGGAGAAGCTCAGGCAACAGCTAATGCAGAAGCGGTTGCTATGAGCGTGGCGCTTGGTTGAGGTAGGATATGGCAAATACTTTTAGACTTAAATCCAAAGCAAATGTAACTAATAATGCTATAAGTCACGCTGACGCTAAAATTTATACAGCAGGTGGAAGTGTGGTTTCTACTGTAGTATTGGGTATTTCTCTATCTAACACAACAGCTAATAGTGTTACTGCTGACGTCCAAATAGAATCCGATACAACTCACAATTCCGAGACCAATTCCACTGCATATTTAGGAAAATCTCTACCAATACCTTCAGGAGGTACATTAGAAATAATGCAGGGAAATAAGTTAGTTCTTGAGGACACTGACATTATACGTGTTAGGGCTAGTGCTGGTTCAGCAGTAGACGCACTTATTTCTATTATGGAGATTACCTAATGTCTTACCATGGGAATGAGCCTTCAAAGGTAGCAGTTTCGGTAGGGCAGGGTGTTATAGACGCCTCACACATCCAAGACGCATCAATCACAACGCTTGATCTAGCTAACGATGCGATAACAGCAAACCAAATAGACGATGACGGAACTGGTTTCCAAATGGGGAGCCTTGGTCTTGGTGGTGCAGTTAGCGGTGAGGAAAAACTCACAGTTACTGGTACGGCAA
>Ga0080013_1000525_pt1 | contig 54614 bp, 63 predicted proteins | sample ETNvirenome_6_85_FD_69236 | JGI IMG/M metagenome (GOLD analysis project Ga0080013, IMG submission 69236) | Marine viral communities from the Pacific Ocean - ETNP_6_85 (SPADES assembly) (version 2) | ecosystem: Environmental > Aquatic > Marine > Oceanic | place: Pacific Ocean | collected 2013-06-19
GTAAAATAGTAACTAAATCACCACCACCAGAATCTTCAAATAAAATAGAGGTTCCTAATGTTCTAATAACAGTTGTATCACTACTTGCTAATAATACACCTCTTTGCGTTCCTCCTGAATCTTTCATCCTTATTTCATCTGTATTGTCAAGCAGAATATCGCCTCCAGAAATGTGTAACAATGCATCAGGACTCGTTGTCCCGATGCCGACTCTTCCATCTCCCGCATTTCCGCCGCCTGTAATTGTTAAGGTTGCATCAGTTGAAGGGTCAAGTCCATGATGTGCAGATAAAAACATTTTATTTATATTAGCATTCCCATCATGACTTTCCCAAATTACAGCACCGTAGTTTGTATATGCTGTAGAAGTATTTATTCTTAATTTGCCAATAATATTCAGTTCAGATTTAGGGTCATCTGTGCCGATACCCAGATTCCCATTTGCTAATAAACTCATCTTTTGAGTACCGCCCATCCTGAAATGAATAGGGTCTGAACCTGTACTGTCCATAGTTACTGAACTGCCACGATGTTGGAAAAGCAATGCACCATCTCCACCACTTCTACCATTTTCAAGTTTTATTGCAGGGTCATCATCGGCAGAAGAATAAACGTGTAATAATTCTGATGGTAAACTCGCAGTCCAATCTTTACTACCAATACCAAGTTTTTTATTTACTGTATCTGCAAAAAGAGTTATTTTCCCATCATTAGCACCAGTAAATGCTATACCTGCGTTCCCTCTAAAAATTTCACCATCCCAAGCGGAATTATTACTATAAGCATATCCAACACGTTGAGCAGTAGGTGATGAATACCCACTATATATAGCGTGATTCCAATCGTCATTCTCTGCCAAAAATAATGCATCTCTTACATTACTACTCGTTCCAAGATAAATTCCACCAGTTGCGTCTACAGCCATTATTCAATCTCCTCCAATACAAATTTATATTTCTTACCTGTTAATTCATTTCTGATAGCCAAATATTCTTCTTCTTCCCAAATGGTATAGTGTCCATTGTTCGTTGGACTTTTAAGGATTAAATCTCCAGAAGTAATAGAGCCTGTAGCTGCTATATTCCCAGTAATTGTTAATGTACCACTCGCAAGTGTCATTAAATCAGTATCTGAAGTATGACCAATGGTAGTCCCATTAATAATTACATTATCTACTGTTAGTGTAGTGAGAGTACTTACTGAAGTGATATTAGGCTGGGCTGCTGTTGTTACAGTAGCTGCTGTGCCTGTAGTATTCTGATTAAGAGTGGCGACTCTAGCTGCTGCTAAAGTGCCAGAAGATATATTATCAGCATTGGTTGTATCAGTCGTGGCAGAAGTTGCCAGACCATGAGAACCTACAGAAGTCAACGCACCACTTACCTTAGAGGTAGCGATAGCTGCTGAAGCATTTACATCCGCATTTACAATTACGCCATCAGAGATGTGCGATGATAGAATCTCATCGTCACCAATCTGTATCGCTTGTTCTGCTGGTTTAAAACCATGATAAGCCACTAGGTAATCTCCATAACTGAAATTAACGCATCAATGGAAGTAGCTGCGCTTGCTCTTATTCTGAGAGCGTCAGTGTCCTCAAGGACTAATTTATTTCCTTGCATTATTTCTAGAGTTCCTCCTGCAGGTACGGGTAAGGATTTTCCTAAATATGTATCGCTGTTAATTTCTGTGTCAGATGTATTAGATACTACTCTAACATCCGCAGTAACGCTTCCACTAGTAATATTTGCTAGTGATATTCCAAGAACAACTGTATGAGTCGCAGATGGCACGGTATACACAAGAGCATCTGCGTGACTAATTGCTTCATTTGTTACATTTGCTTGTGTCTTTAATTTAAAAGTATTAGCCATTATATCATCCTAACGCTATTGCTAAAGCAGTAGCATTTCCCTCTGCAGCCGATTGAGCAGCGTCAGCTTTTGTTTGTACTTGAACTGAGTCAATAAACTCTCTAACAGCATCTCCACTATCTTTAAAGTATATTTTCTTAGAACCAGAATTGTAGTTTAATACTAATTCTCCATATTCTAAATCACCTGCACTAGGAGCTCCAGTAGCGTCACCCTTCCTTCTAAAAAGAATCTTGTTATTACGAGGCATCTATTACTCTCTTTCTAGTATGAACCGCCATCAACGGTTGCTGCTTGAAGTGACCCCATTCTTAAGTCTGCAAATGCAAAACCAGTGCCTGCCTTCGATACAGTTGTAGTTGGAGCAGCTTGGTTGCCATGATAAAGTATATACTCAGCTTGGTCAGCATCGTAGGATAACCCTAAATATTTAGTTGTCGCAGATTCTACGTATTTACCATAGAACCCTATATCCACCAATTGCCCTGCATTGTTACTTGCATATTGTACTAGAGGGTCTTCAACAGTTACAGTTGCCACATTTGTAGTAACGGTATCTCCTGAAACGGTTAAATCTCCTGCGATTGTAACATCGTCTGGAAGACCAATTTGGACAGTCCCCCCTGCTTGAGATACTGTTACTTCACTAGATGTCCCTGAGAAAGTTAAAGTATTCCCCAGGTCTATATCTGATGCAGTGCTCCCGTCAGTTACAACTATTTTTGAATTGGAAAGCTTTGCATTTGCAATTGAGCCTGCTAACATAGCATTAGTAACACCAAGAGCTTTCACTCTCATTGTATCACTATTCGTTTCAATAGAACTATCGTCAACATTAACTTTTAGTACATTTGAGTCATAGCCTAAGCCATCACCAGCTGCATTAGAGTTAATCATTGAACCTTCTACTGCATTCGCTCCAATTGTAAGGACACCACTACTATTAATAGTAGCATCTCCACTCATTGCCTTGTTATCAAAAGAGTCTGAACCATCATATAATAACATATGACCAGTCGCAAGATTGGCAATAGTTGTATCAGCTAATTCAGAAAGAGCGTCTTGAGTATCTAATTGGTCATCTACATACGCTTTAATTGATTGTTGCGTTGCAAGTGAAGTTGCTGAGTCTGAACCCATCGCATCTTCGTCAAGGATGGTTGCACCAACCCATGATTTTGTGCTTGCAGTGGTTGCTATATACAGCTTTGGAACATCTACACTAAATAGGGGTTCACCTGCAACCATGCTAGCAGTAGGAGCAGAGTCATCATCTCCCCGTCTTATTTGTATTGTATTATTTCGTGGCATTGTTACTTCCTTATTTGGCTATTAATAGGAACCGCCATCGACAGTTCCTGATATGCTAGAGACTAACTCATTCCATGAGTCCTCATCTCTAACGTAAAGTTTGTCATCGTCAGTATCATACCACATATCCCCCTCAGTCACCGCTGACGTTGGGGCTGTGGTCTGTACTGCTATCTGTGTTGCTATTTCTTCAAGAGCGTCTTGCACATTCTTCGCAGTAAGACTCGCTGAAGAAGTAGGTATCTTAGACGCATCTATCGAAAAACTTTCGCTAGTCTTTTGTACTTGTTTAGTTCCAATGGACTTACTAGCTACATTTGATGTTGTTTTAATTGTTGCCATTAGAATGTCGGGGTCGCAGTAGAATCAACTGTGACCTCTCCTTGTGCTTGTTTTACAAAATCTGAACCCTTTTTTTCAATCAAATCCCAATATCCCTCGAATCCATCAGAAAAACATTGTGTTTTATTACCTGCCATTACTATCACTATTGTACCTCCATCCGTACCTGACGCAGTAACACTATCAAAATCAACTGAAGTAGCTGCTCCGCTAACCCAAGCACTTGTGTAGACTGGGCCAGTAAAACTAGTCCCACTAAAATCTTTAACAATTTTAGCAGCATATGTACATCCAGAGGATGTCCACGGGCTAGCCACAGTTAATGTTAGTTCGAAATCCTCACCTTGCTTCATTTCTACATTAGCGTAGGTCTTAGATTGACTTGGTTGTATCAAAGCCATTTTAGTATAAGAATAATACGTTAGCTGAATTTGATTTAGTTGCACATATTGGGTAAATATGACCAGCCAATAACCCAGTGAATGTAACCACTGCATCATTTACTGTTAAATCATAATTCCCAGCAACCAAGACATATATTCCCCTACACGCATCTTGGTCGTTTGTAGTAGCAACCACTGCTTTTATATAAGGGGATACGCTTTCATTAACTGAATAGTCCTGTATTCCTTTAGCCATTTTTAACTCCTATTGTTATAAGTATACAATTTCTGCGTAAATACTTCCACTAGATGAAGTCAATTGTATTTCAGCAATATTATCACATCCATCACTTAATCCATGCAATGTTATTGACTCACCATCTTCAAGTTTAAACCCAGCTACGTCAGTAGCCCCATGCGCTCCGCCTAATCCTACATTTAATGTCACCCCTGATGCAGTAGCCACATCTTTATCTGATGTGGTGAATCCTGAGTGTTTTATATAAATATAGTCAGCAATTGCAGTGCTACTACCAATAGCGGCTGCTGTTGTAACTGCTTTAGACGCTGAAACATGGGCAACTGTTTCATCGGATTCTAATTCAAAGTCTCCTACTCCTCCGAGACCCTGAACAGCGGTATCCGTTGTCCCAATATCTGAAGTAGGCATATCACCTACCTCAGCAACTCTATGATAAACTTGAGTGCTTGTACTAACTCTCATTCTTGTTGATGCCATTCTATTCTCCTGTTATCTAACACTACTTACTGGACTTGAGAGAGAAATAGATATTTTTCTCTTATTGCTCTCATTGTCAGCAAGTTTCTTGTAAAATTCTTTCATATAATATTCTTTCAATTGAATATTCCCTTGTTTAGCTGCGTCTTGAGCCTGAACAAAACAAACACAAGCTAAACTTAACATCCTATTTAAATTAATATGACTAGTCTCCTCAGGGGATGTAACCTCAGCTAAAGTGGGATTCGTCCATGTCGTTTCATTGGTATCCGTAGCTAAAGTATTTGGGTCTAAATCTACAAATGGTTTTACATATGCATTATATTCAACCCTAAGACCTTCGCTAATAGTTTCATCAGGATATATTAACTCATTATCATCAGCATTTATCCTACCGTTAACATCAGGAGTCAAAAAGCTATTCTTCCTGTATCTATACAGTTGCATTTTCTGACCATTGATACGCCAAAAATAATTTGAACTAGTATCAAAACTCATGGATTTTCATCCTCTGTGATATAATGCTCACCAGATATCCTTCTAATTTTCTTGTACTTATTGTCATCTTCAGTATCTAAAACACTAATAGAATTTATGGATATTAAATCAGCTGGTAAATCATAATCTCGCTGATTTTTAGTTATATTAATCTTCTTAGTTTTAAGGTTTTCTGCTTGAGTAGACTCTATTAAATGTATAGCATCCTTTACCCAAGCGATAGCAAGATTGGTATCTCTTATTCCAGCTCTTTCCATTACTTCTAAAACTGTCATTATTTTCTCCTAGTAGCTCTAGAATGTCTAGCTTTTCTACGTCTTGATTTACGACTTCTTAATAAATTTTTCATTCTAGATGACTTAGCTCTTTTTACTTTCCTTGGCTTCGATACTCTTCTCTTCCTTCTTTTCCTAGCCATTAGGTAGCCGAACCTTGTTCCTTTCTTTGTTCTTGTTGTTGTTGAGGAGGAGCTGTTAACATTCCTGTTATAGCCTTTAATTCACCAATTGACCTTTGATAATAATCTTGTGAGTCCTGTTGAGCCATTTGGCATTGAGTATTTAATTGATTTATTACTCCAACCAAGGCTCCTGCTTCAGCTAAATACTGACCAGCCTTTTGCATCTTTCCACCAAAATCTTGTATTTCTTGCCCAATGTCAGATTGATGCTGTTGAAGTTTTGCTCCATAATCTTGGATAACTTGATTCGATTCCGCACTAAAAGCTTGAGTTTTTCGTTGCTCTTCACTTAAGGCTTCTTGCAACAATGCATTAAACTTAGCAATAGCCGTTCCTGACTTTCCTTGATGCTTCTGGACTGCTTCTTGAACCTTAGCTGAGTATTCTTGGATATAAACATTAGACTTCTCTCTCCACTCAGAAATAGCCGCGTTAGCCTTTTCTCTAAATTGACCAATAGCCTGAGTAGACTTCTGTGTATATGTACCTAATTTTTCTTGTACTTTTGCACTATACTCAGCCATTCTAACACTCTCAATAGCAGTATACTTGGCGGTATGAGAAGATGCCTCAGCATTAAATTTGTTAATAACAGAAGTAGCTTCTTCAGAATACTTTTGAACTCTAGAAGTTCCCAAAGCAGAAAACTCATTAATCTTTGAGGTAGACTTAGAGGTGAACTCCTGAACCTTCGCATTGGCTACTCTCTCAAACTCGGATACTTTTGCTTGAACCTCAGTATTATACTTCTCTGTATCCCTCTGATACTGGTCAACCTTAGATTGCATTAACATTTGTTGATTCTGGATTGATGCATTATAACTTTGAACCTTATTTTGCAATTCAGCTGATGATTTCTCTACAACAGCTCTATATTTTGCTAATTGATTCTGATATCTTGACATTTCTGCATCACTCTTTTGAGAGTATTCTTCTAATTTTCTTTGTTCTTTCGCCATAGATGTTTGAGCCCTAGAAACTTCTTGGGCTGCAGTATTTAATACTGAGGTTACCATTTCAGGGTCTTCTTCTTCTAACCATTCCTGAGCTGAATCAAAATCAGTAGCTGTCCCTGGTAGGTCACCCCCTACGCTTGCACTGGTATCTATTAAGTTTTGAGCCTTAGAAAGAGCATCATCTGTGTTAGTCCAATCAAATGTGAACTGAGGAAGACTAAAGTCAGGTAAAGGAGCACCCGTAACTGTAAAATCTGTTACCAACACATCAGTAGGAGGAGTATAACTAATAACTCCTGAAGTTGGTACTGTAGGCATTGTTAAAGTTGGATAATCGCTAATAATAGGCATATCTGTTAGAACAGGAAGAATAGGAGCCTCTGGGAACCCTGTCATTCCAGAAGGATAATCACTCACTGTTAAAGATGAGGTAACAGAAGGCATTGCCTCCATTACTTCTTCTCTAAGAGATTCTATACTTGGAAAAGAAGGAATTGTAGTCATTGTTTGGTCAACATAATCTGGTATACTATCCATTGTTATATCAATTTGAGTTCCTGAAAGAGTAGGTAAAACAAGAGCCACTGGAGCAGGTACTTTAATATAAGTAGGTAAAGTAGATTCAAAATTGACTAAATAAGTACCAGTTATTGTACTTAAATGCGTTGTTATTGTATCTCTATAAGTTTGGCATAGCCTTTTCATATCTAAAGAGCATGCGTAATAAAGAGCAACATTCTCATATTCTGCTAAAATCCATTGTTCTGTATTTTCATCAATTGTAGGAGGAGCTGCATATACTATAACTCCCTTATCTCCAGTCCCTGCGGTTATGGATGTTGTAGAAGATGCCCCTACCTTTGTATATGCCTGATTTGTAGTAGAATCATTATAATCAGGGGCTGGTTTAATATAAATCTTTCCTGCTAATTTATAAAATTTAGGGAACATTTTTGTAGGTCTTAATAAGGAATTAGCTTCATCAAATATATGAACTCCCTTATCAGATACCTCTTCTGCTATTCTTTTTACTTTATTCCCGTTAGAATCGAAACCATCCTCTCTATAAACCGATAAAATCTTGTCGTATGATATCCCTGAACCCTCGGACAAGGTATGTTTAAAAACTAAATCCAAAGTGGCTGATGCAGTGGCATCTTTACTGAGACCTAAACTTGTATTTGTTACAATTGAAGAAATAGTCGTACCATTTGGTATTCCAGTACCCGTTACTAGCATTCCTACTTGTAAACCAGTTGTAGAACTTAATGTCACGGTAGGGCTATCACTGGTAGTTCCACATGATGCGGTTACAGACGCAGTTTGAGTGCTAGACCACCCATCTACTTCAATCGTAGATGCAATACTCCATAAGAACTTCTCAGGAAGAGAAGCTACTAAAAACCTTGCCCCAGCCTCGAGAGATGGGAGCAATTTTCTACTTTTAGTAGGTTGTCCTGTTATGCTATTGACTTTTTCCCAAAGTTTAAGTGCCATTATGTTCCTAAGTTAACTCACCAGGGTCGGGGCAAAAGGCAGAAAGGAGGTGAAAAACCTTAAGCCCCTCGCCTAGCAAGAGTTATGTTGCCTATTTCCAGACAGCGTGAGCTTCAGGCATTTGATATTCAAAGCCTGACTCTGTCAGAATCATATCTACACGTTTATCAGTTCCAGTGTTTTCTAAAGATTGAACACCTACATAAACTGATGTATCACGGTTGATACCATTTCCAACTAACGGACGATACTTAACATGATTTAAGTTCACACCAAGTATCTTAACTGCGCTTCGGTCAAGTGCGATACAACGAGTTACATTCATATCTCCATAAGGAGTTGCGATTGTAGTCATATCGAGTCCTAAGACCTTTTTGCGGCCAGTGATAGCTAAATCAGCACTAAACTGAGTATCAATACCCAAGTTTTGTGAGAAATAACCACCAAGCTTATGCAACCAGTTATAAACATCAGTGCTACAGAAATAAACTGTGGCTCTAGATTGATTATAACGTGGGTCAATGTATTTACTGATATCATCAAGGAAATCGTCAACTGTTTTAGCGGTAGTCCAAGCAAATTGGTTACCGTAATTTAAAACATAGTCAACTGCTCCTTGTGTATGAGTAACACCATCACCGTCAGTGTACTGAGAAGAGAATAGTGCAGCTTGTTCGATATCCCACTTATGCTCAATTAACTTGTCTCTCCATACTCTTGCCCATTCATTGGGTTCGTATTTAAGGACAGTTGCTCTTGCAGTATTGGTCATACCAAATTCGCTACGGAAGATTTGCGTCTGTCCGTAACCTGTACTATAAGGATTATCTTTCCATGTCTTCCCTATTAAACTAGAACCTTCAGGTTGTGAGTTACCTACAACATAAGAACGCATTGGCTCAAGAGCTGTTGCGATATCTTTGTCGTAAGCTTGTAATACAGGAGCATCTCCTGAGTAAGAACAAAGTTCTCCACTAGCTGCTCTAATTACTTTAGCTTCAACCAATTTAGCTTCTACGCATCCTGCAAGTACCTGAGAACCACCAGTGTTGGCGGTATTAGATATGTCAGTTTGGTCTCCTACTCCACCAGTAATGATTCTTGCTAAACAATAATCGTTAACTGATGTGCCGCCTTGAGCGGTTGAGGATAGGTTAATTTGGATGATTTGGTCATCCATAAGGAATTCAGGGGCTGTTCCTGCTGAACCAACAGCTATTGCACCAGAAGATTGACCCGATACATTTTGTATGTTACCAGCTGATTGATAATCAGTTGCCATCCATACTTTAATCGTGTCGCCTAATGCGATAGTTGCTGGAGAGGAAGCCTTTGCAGCTTGGAATAGAGCGTTGTCAAATGAGTCGTCACCGCTATTTGCGCGATAACCAACTACATATGCATAACGTTTCATCCAAGACTGTCTCTTTTCAGTGAACTTGAAAGATGGGTCATCCGTAGGTTTCTTCGCTACTTTAGCGACCATTCTGAAGAAAGGAGTTTGCGCAATTGCTAACTCAGTAAATCTCTCAGCGAAATTATACTTTCTCCGAAGGTCACCAGTTCCGAGCGACGAGCCCTGTGATGCCGCATAGCCTTCATCTAATCCCGTACTGTGTTTTTGAAATAATGCGCCTGCCACGGGGTACGTAGCGTCTGATTGTGCCATTATAAAACTCCAGTCGTTTTATTTGTCTACTCTATAATGACTGTTCGACCTTTAGCCAAGTAGACGGTTTATTGTATCTTCACCACCTAAAAGTTGGTCAAAAACATTATCGTCTGGAGAGGCGTCTGGTTGAGGGGTACTTCCAGCAGATGACAAAGATTGAGGTCTATTCCCCACACTTTGCATTTGCTTTGATACTTCGTCTTGAGCTGCACGTTGAATATTCCTGTCTCGTGCTTCTCTGTTTTTTAGATAATATATATCATCAAGGCTAAGTTTTTTATTCTTCGCAAAATTAACAAATTCTTTCCAATCATCTGGGTTCATATCATGAGTTTGCTTAAAATCTTCTTCAGAATTAAGTCTTTCATTTTCTGTACTTTGACGACGGCTAAAATCTGATAATCTGCGTTGAACTAAACCATCAACGGTTGCATTTAGCACTTTTGCAGAGTCAGAGTCAGGATTATCAAATGCCTCATTCCCATCAAACATAAAATCTTCTCCAAGATTAAGTTGTTCTTTCATACTCGTAGGGGCATTACCACCACCCTCAAAATAATTTCTCACATGAGTAATTAGTTTAGGGTCTTCTTTCATAGCGTCCAATATCGGCATATATGGTTCAAGTTCGGAAAGCTTAGAGTTTAACCTCTTTGCTTCTCTACTCGATGCCGAATATCGGTCTTGTAAGTTGCCTACATCTGTGTTATTAGATGGTTGACTTACGTTACCGTCTTCAGGGCTCTGAGACACGTTGTTATCAGTATCCATTTCTGAGGTTGACTGAGAAGGCTCGTCATCGTAAACAATTCCGTTTGCGGATTTATCCAGAGCATCGAAAAATGCTTGTGAATCATCCCCAGAATCGTTTGATTTCTCAATATTTAAGACATCTATATCAGGGGACTCAATTTGAGTGTTGCTCTGTTGTATGTCTGGCATGTTAAAAACTCCTTTTTATAAACAGAATTAATTTAACCATCTGTGGGTATTCAATCCAAGATTATTTTTCTGTTTGTTTAACGTCTTCAATGGCTCTTGCCATATCCTTTTTCATGTTCTGGAACTCCCCTTGCATTAGACCTCTTAAGGTCTTTTGCTGGGCTTCCGTATCCACAACATCTTTTCTTATTTCTCCTTCAGCTTGTTGTACTTTCATCTTTATACCTGACTGTACCAACTGACGCTCAAGGGTTTCAATAGTTCCCTCCTTATCTTTTAACGCTTCCTCCATTTGCTGAACTTGTGAAGATAATTGTGAGTACAATGACTTTCTTTGAGCCACTTGCTTCTTACCTCTGATGTCAGTTTCAGCTAACATCGCTATATCATCTATCAATCCAGCCTGGAACCATCTGAAATATTCTTCTAATAAAGCCCACCTGTTGACTGGTAATGTAGCCCCTGCTACCATTCTTACGTCAAAGCGAGCTGTTTCGTAATCCATCCATCTACCTATAGCCTCTCCATAATCGTTGTAGATAGGAATATTAATTTCTACTTGTTTTTCTTCAACATTAGTATCTATCTGCCCAGCTTCAGGTTGAACAATTCTAAATACCTTATTTGTTGAATAAGTTTTTTGAGCTATTTCTTTAAAAGATTTACCAACATGCTCTAGGCAAGGCTCCACTATACTATTCATCCATGCTCTAATTCTACGAGTTCCATACTCATCATTAGCTAAAAGACCCCTATATGTCTCAGGTTGAGCTTGTGTATTTCCCATCATTGATGAATAAATACCGCTAATGTATTCTACATCTTGTTTACCTTCTTGCGTAATGGTATAAAAAGCATTATTAATAGCTGCTGGTTGTACAGGTGTAGGAGGTTGAAATCCTTGTCTGTATTTTAACAATGCGCCTGCAGACGAAGAATATTGTTCCCACTCTTCCTCAGGAATAGAACCTTCTTCATAAATCCATCTAAGATTTGATGCCAAATTAGCATTATGAATCATAATTTGATGAGCTTTATTAATTTCTTGTTGTTTGCCAATTAAAGGAACAACTGCTGACATAGGGTATGGAGTACCTGTGTATGTATATGGAATAGGAATTATTGGATAGTGTTCAAAAGGGAGAACATATTCATATAAAAATGTATCTTCACCACAACTACAAGTTAATTGTATTTGAGTTTTATTGAATGGAGTTGCACTAACAATTCTTTCTTCAATGCTAGGGTTCTCAGACATTATATCATATTCTCGTTTTGATACTACCTTTCTTTCCACCCTCTCTAACTTTGATTGCACCTCAGACTGTACCCGCTGTCTTTGTTCATCAATAGCTTTCTGAGCCTCTTTTTGTGCTTTTTGGGATTCTAGGACAGCTCTCTCTTCAATAATTTCACCATTAGCTAATGATTGTTGGATAGCGGTTAATTGTTCCTGAAGACTTACCTGAACCTCTTGTTCAAACTCCTTCATTTTAACAGTTAATAATTCACGGGCTTCTTCTTGTTCTTCTTGAGTTGGGACTGCTCTCACCATTAATGCGAGATAAGGAACTTTAATTTTCTTATAGCATTCAAAGAAAGAAATTAAATCCTCATCCTCCCCAGAAGTTTTAAAAGTTCCACCAATATCTTCAGATACAATACTATCTCTGTCTCTAAAATCCGTCTCAGAATAAGAAGAAACACTCACAGAGCCTGTAGCCCTTTCAATTTTTGAGGAATAATCAGGAAGTAATAACTTTAATTGAGCCTTAGATAAAACTTTTCTAACAGTAATAAAACCAGCATCTCTAAATAAAAAGTCTCTAGAAACAGGGTCTACAAATACATCAAATGGGTCTATTCTTTTAAACTCTACTTCTCCTCTACCATTATCAGCATCAGAATTAACATCTATATGAAAATATCCTATCCCTTTGGTAAGAGCGTCTAAAACTATTTGAGAATAAAGAGATTTACCATTAGACAAATACCAACAGTAATCAGATATCTCAGAATGAACCTGGGCAACATCTGTGTCTGAGCCCTCAGAACCAACAGCCTTCCATCTAGGGTTATTAGAAGTTACAAAATACTTCATAATTTCAACTATTGGAGTGATTCTATTGATAATAAAATCAGGCATTCCTGACTCTCTCAATCCATTTCTTTCCTCTGTCGTCAGTTGCTCATTTAAATAAAAATCATAACCCCTCTGGGCTACAAATTGCCATTTACCTCTTTGAGCCGTATTAGCCTTATTCCAAAGTTGGTAGTTCTCTCCTGCTTTTACTTTATTACTTTTTCTTGCCATTATACTAAATACTTTCTACAGACATCTATAAAATGCTGAGGGTCGCCTTTTCCTTGCTCTGTATTGTAATATCTTTTCCAGTATTTTGCTTGTCCTTCTATAGTATTAGGCATCTTCTTAGGAACTCTCCAATACTTTAAACGACAATGAACAATACCAGCAGCTATATTTCTTTCCAATATTTCTCCCCATGTTGATTCCTCGAAGGTTTGCCAATGTTTAACATCTACATAACTAGCAGCTGCACATTGTTGCATTAAACCTGGGCGATGTTTAAGATAGTGCATTAAATTATCTACACAGGTTGCGGGCTCTACTTGCCAGAAACTTCTAGCAGGCCCGTCACCTAACTGTCGAATATATTCATATCTGCTTTCTACAATCCCAGTCGCAACAACAAGTTGAACTGCGTCGTCAGTTGCGAATCTAGTCCCCATCCTTAGACAAGTTTGCTTTACAAGAGATTGTATTTGTGGGATGCTAATCAAAGCTAATAATTGCTCTTACTCTTCATAGAGTCAATAAGTTTATCTTCTACAGAATTCTGTCTCTTTTTTAAAAAATCTTTTACTTTTTTATTATAAGTATTTTTCTTTATAATTTCTTCAGCGGCAAATCCTTGAAACCAATCTCTTTCATATTCTTTATAAGCTTTGTCTGTATAATCTCCCCATGTTTCATCGACTCCAGTCGGCCCTAAATCATATCCTAATCTTGATAATCTTGACTGAAGAGATTTAATGTCTGTACCCTTCTCTCCACCTGGAGACCATCCGTGGGTTTTAAACTTTGAATAATGTCGTCTCCACAATTCTGAGTATGTTTCCATCGCCTGTAATGATGTACGGCGAGTCCCTTGATTATCTCTATGATGCTTCCTCTCTTCTCTAGTCATAACGTTTGCTCTGGGATGGGGTGACCACTTACTATAACCTCCCTTTTCATCAACTCCAGGTACATATTCACGATACGAGATTGTATCATCTACATCAGAATCTAACCAACCTTTGTATTGTTTCTGCTTTAAGCTCTCTTGCGTCATGCTACTATCCAATTCTTTGCTTTTCTTACTGGTTTAAACCACTTTTTCTCTTTATTCTGAGAATAATTAGGTGGAAATGAGTGCAAATTTGCGTAATAAAGTGTTTCAATGGTGTCATCGTGAGCCATTCTAGGGCCGAAAGTAAGTATTTCGTTGCTTAAATCAAACATATTCTCTCTTATATGTACTGTTCCCATACTGAATCTACCACTTAAACCACTATAAATTCTGTTTCTTTTATTAGTCCCCCCTGGTTTTTCAGGAATTACAGCAATATCAAAACGATTTATACGTCTTCTTTCATCATTTAATGCCTGGAAAATTGAACGGTTCATAGCCACATCTTCAACCGTAGCAGATGTACAATGATATTTGTTATAAAGTTCTATAATATAATCTACTACACCTTTCTTTTCTATAGGTTCCCCATCTTGTCCCTTTGCCCCTATGGTTGGAATAGAACGATGTCTTTCATACTCTAGGACATATAGATTATTATTAACGTCCACAGCGATAACCATAATAACGCTAAAATCAGAGTCTTTAGTGTCAATATCAGTAGCAGGGTCACAACCGATGAACGTATTAACAGGAATCTTTTCCCCGTCGATATGTATATAGTTAACGCCTTCTTCGTTTTCATAAAATCCCTCCCAATATTTTATATGTTGTCTTCTCCATACAGAGTCCTCTTCTGATTGAACTTCCATCATATATTCTTGGAAGAACTTCGCAGGTTGTCCTGAATCTCTGTAAAACTTCTTCTTCTCTTCTAACTTACTAGATGGAAAAAACGAAGGCCAAAGCACACTCCCATTTGGGAGTATGGCTTTATATGTGACTACCTTCCATGCAAATTCTTCTTTTTTCTTTTTATTACGTTCAAAATTAATGATAAGATTGTTGATAAAGGAATCATAATGAACAGGAGTACCGTTAACACGGAGCCTACCAGTATGAGGCTCAAGAGCGGGATATACAACAGCAGTGACCAGATTAGCATTTTTAGCTCTAGCATCAACTGTGATAGTGTTTTGTTCGTGCTCGAAGTCATCAAGGCATATGAGGTCGTACCGTTTATGGAGTTTCGCTCCTCCACGAATTCCCGCGACATTAGATTTTGAAATAAGTTTGCAGCCATTTTCTAACTCTATATCTTCCTCTGTCCATTTTCTACCCTTTAAATTTCCAAAGAAATACTTTATTCTTTCGTTGTATTCAAAGTGATATTTGATGTAATCCATATTGCCTACTGACAATTTCTGAGTAGCAGACACCCAAGCATAGAAATGCATATCATCTTTAGGGCAAAATGCAAAATCTTTAATGATTGAACATTTGGTTAGGACAGTTTTACCGTGCCCTCTGGGTAAGATAATAGCAAGCTGCTTCACCTCTTTATCATCAATAGAATCAGCCATCTCGTAATGAAAGGCTGGAGTCTCAGAGCGCATAAAGTCATCTGGTAAGAATAATTTACCAAACGCTATTAAATCTTTACTCGCTAGGAGTAGTGCTTTTTCGGCTTCGTTTACGTTTTGGCTGTTTATATTTGCCATCTATGAATTTCTTAAAACCCTTCATATCCTTTTTATACTCGATATAATCCTCGAAGACCCTCTCTAAATCATCTTGTCTTAAACTTGATACTTGAGACCAATTCACCAAACCCTTTATTGAACGTATAAGATGATGTTTTGTTATAGGGCTTCTATTTGGATGTTTACTCATCCTTGTCCTCTTTTCTTTTTACGATAATACTTCTTACTTCCTTTTATACCAAACTTTGAACATCTTCCTTCTCCTTGCCTAGTCTTTTTCCCATTTTTCTTAGGCTTGTACTCATCATTAAGATACATTTAATTTTCCCAGCACTTCACCTTACCCTCAGAAAACTCCATAGTAATCCATCCAGTTCTTATGACAGGATACATCGAATATCGTGCATACTCAGCGTATCGCAAGAAAGAACCTCCCCTTACATACCAACGACGCTTAAGAGCTTCTTCATCGCCATCAACCATAATCGAATCAACAGGTTTAGCATAGAGCTGGTGATTATGACCGAGTACAAATACATCACCTTCGGAGTAAACAGCTGCCAATTTATCCAATTCGAGGTCGCCATTTTTTGCACAGCTTTTACCGTGTCCACTAACAAGAAACCATTCCTTTTCCTTAACTTTAATTCTTGAATACCCTGGATATTGATAGTAAGGTACGTTCAATTCAGCCGCAAGAGTCTTACAAACATCAAAATCTAGTATGTTAAAACTACGGAGAAAATCATGATTGCCCCCACGGATAAATAAGCATTTATCTTTGATTGGAGCAACCAATCTCAGAAAAGCAAGATACTGGTCATCAGGAAGGATTGCTTGTCCTCTTTGAGATATTTTATAGTGAGGAGGAATCAATTCAATTAAATCTCCGTTACCAAACCAAACCGCATTTGGGTCTTTAGATATTATCGAGACAGCCTCACTAAACTTCTTGAAATCAAACTCATGAGCCCCTACGTGGATATCAGTAAGGCAATGCACACGAATTACACCCTCTGAAGCATACGAAAAAATCTCACCAGGCTTAATAGTCGGATTATTATATTCTTTTACTTCAGTATCTATGACTATAGAAAAATACTTTAGACAAGAATTACATTTGAACTTTTGGAAAATCTTGTCTTTGCTTTTCCCCTTACCATCTTTTTTGGTGTACATAGAAGTACAATGTGGACAAACCATTATACCTCCTTCCCTGAGCTAAGAATCTTTCTCTCCGCTTTTTCTATTTGCTCAGGGGAGAACCCTTGAAACATTCCGACAATTCCCTGCTCTATTTTCTTAACGCCAGTTCCTAGAGTCCCTATCGCCTTACCTAGTTCTTTTAAGGATTGAAGGGCAATATTTTCATCAGCTGATGTTTCAGCTAAGACTTTTAGATTATTTAAGATGTACTCATGGTTTATCCCTAAAGATTTAGCAATATCCTGTACACCCCTCTCAACTTCTTTCATTACACGCTCCTGTTTTAAAAGGACGACTGCTTTTCTTTTTGCTTTATCTGGGGAATCCTCTTCATAGGCATCCATATAAGCTTTAACTGCACCCATCCCTACGGCTACATTTGTAGCAAATAACTTTTCTTTATTAGTAACGCTCTTTCTTTCTTTTACTCTTTTATTAGGATTAGTGATAGTTCTAGAGAAAGTATATCTATTCGGATGTCTTGTAAAATCGGAATCCATGAAATTCTTAGAATCTATAATAAAAGTACCCACAACAGTCCTAACATACCCCTTTGCATATTTATAATTTTTTGAATCTTTTGGATGAGAGATGCTATTCACTTTGAGTAATTGAAGGATATTCCCATCGTCACTCCATACCCAATCTCCCTCTTTGCCATCTCTCCAGTCCTCTACTGGGGTGATATCAGGATGGTCTTTATAAAATTCAGAAATGTGTTCATAAACAAAATGTTCCTTTTTTTTGATGGTATTTGACTTCATCCTGATTGAGGGAAGGGGTCTGTATTTCCTAATTGAGCCCAGAGAGAATCAATCAATCCTATAACCTCGGTGGGGATATAAAACCTTTTACCATTAATCTCAATTGGGGATAGTTCTTCATCCGCAGAAGCTAACCTAGAGAGTACTCGCTCTTGCTCTTCATAAGGCAATTGGGCTAACCACTCTATTGAAATTGAAGACATAAGGCATATAACTGTTTAACTGTTAGCAACTGTTTTCTTTTCTTTCTTTTCTTTCTTTATATTACTTTCTTTCTTTTCTTTCTTTTCTTTTAGTATTTCAGCAGCCATTTCTAGGATAACTTTATCAAATTCACGGTCTTCTTGCTCAGCCTCACGAGCAGCTACTCCAGTTAAACCTTCTTTGCCAGATAATTGCTTTGATGTTATGTAACCGTCCTTCATGTATCTAATTTAAGGGTATCCCCAGGTTCTTTTCAAGAAAAATTGTAGCATTTTGAAAGACACTCTTGTTTTGGGGGTACACCACTTAAAAGTGGTTTTTCGTAAATAGAATTTACGTTAAAACGTAGTTTATGTTTTTTAAAAGTATTTGTATAGATAATTATACAGAAATGGAGATGATTAAATCGCAATAATCAAGTTTAAAGCATTCGACTACAAGGGTGGTCGTGCTCTTAAGCGGTGGCGTGCTCCCAGAGTCATAAGCATTGAGTCCTTAAAGCAAGCGTTAGGCGTAGGCATACAAGCCCTAGCTGTACGTAAGCAAGACAGGTATGCGTGGGATGAAGAGCAGATAGCTAAAGCTGTATTGCAATTCCTAGAGAACGTGATGATTCAAGCTCATACTGAAATGAACAGAGATGACGCATTAGCACTAGAAGACGCTATTCAAGACGACTTCAAGGATTTATATGCTGATATGGAAGTTATTCAGAACGCACGTGAGTCTTACGGCATGAACCGCAAAATGTCCAAGAAAGCAAAGCTGTTGTCTGGTTAAACAGACAGCAGCAATGCTGCTATATATATATTCAGTACATATTCATGTATAAGATGAGCATAAAATGAGTATATGATACGAGCATACATTCATCTCTAATATATATACCTTTTAATAGAACCTGGGCACTAACTTAAATACCAGGAAAAGTTTAAAATCTTAGTACTTTAGTGTGGGTGGTGAAGTCGGAATTGGAAACCCCGTACATAGCCCTGTTTCCACACATTAGAGTGCTAAGTGATATTTTTCGCATCATCTTGACCCCTGGGAAACCCTATCCATCGTGAAGGCGCATCCAGTTGCATCAGTTGAAGCATTTTAGGGCAGATTGTCTCTTCCGCAGTTTGCCCAAAAAAATTTATTATATGGGTAGGCTATGTTGATAATGATTTTATCACCAGACCGCTCATGATAGTATCATTGAATGGAATAACCATGTAAGTATGCTGAAGGTGAAATGAGTAGAAATACGAGTAGAAATACAAGTAACCTTCAGTAACCGCTGATTAGGTCATAGTTACCAGCATAAATCATGGGCATTGGTTATTATCATTCATTGTATTAAATTTCCAAGTTTTACCTTCGGGTAATCGGCCGCATATGGTCGTTAGATAAACCTAGAAATAGGTATAAAGTGGAAGCATCTCAAAGAGGTGTTATAAGCGATACTATTTATAGTATTTAAGTATGCAAATGAGTTATGTACAAGTCTACGGTTAAGTCTCTCTGAGCGGCTAAGTCTTGTATTTGTGCTTGGGTAAAGTACGATGAGGTAGCAATACCAATAAGAGAACTCATAGTAAATGGCATAAGTGTGCGAGCAGTTGCTGTTTATAGTCGATATATGTTATCTTATCGAAAGAATAAGATGATAGTTGTCAAGACCATATTTTTATGTTTGTCGCAAAACATAGGTATAGGAGGTTGTCGTAGTATACTTGCTTGAAAGAGTGAGGTCTACAATCAACAGCACAACCTTCACCATACCCTTCTTTACCAATTAAGATTGGCGGGCTATACCTGCTATATTCATAATAATAAAGAAAATCAACAGTCTGTTGACGGTTAAGAGCATAGGACACTCTACCTCTGAAACAATGAGGTGCATCTGGGCTCGAAAGGCTCGGTGTTCATGGTGAAAGCTCAGGTTGGCTTTATAAGTCATTAGGCGGTCGGCAGACCTGCACTGCAGTTATTAACTGTGTATACAACTTAACCGTTACGAGTGATGAGCGTTACTCATTGTGTCTGATAGGATACTAGTCGCAAGATTAGTGGACAAAAGAGGGAAACAATACTCCTCTCAAAGACTTATCGCATCAACCTGTAGTCTCAGGGTGATATTTACAGCAATTAAGATGATATGAGAAGTATAAGGGTGTAAGTGTGAGCAAACCGTCTTTACATACCCATAAGCAATCAGTTCTAACTCATAGAACTAATGAACGAAGTTAGACTACCTTTATTTAGCGTGAATAAAGTAAAAAGGTCACCTGCGTCTTGGAGACGACAAGCTATACGGTATAGCTCGGAGGCATGAGTATGTACAAAGCCAATGAACAAAGCACCATTTTTTAAATGATAAGAGGGAATTAGCAATGGTATATGCATATCAAAAAAAAGGAACATTTCATAAAAATGGATGGAATCTATCTTTATGGGATAATCTTATTGAAATTGTTAGAGAAGAATATTTCTTTTGTATTACATGGGATAGGGGTGAATTACAATACAATATGTGGTTCAGATATGGTGAATTTAATTATTTTGAAATATATAATACTGAAACTGACAGAGTAGAGTATTGTAGTGATAAAAATTTAATGAAAGAAATGAATGAATTAAAGGAAGAATGGGATGAATGGAGAAAACTATAAAATTAAAAACTAAAAAGGAGGAAGTATAGTTATGGATAAAAATGATAGAATAACTATGATAGATGCCCTTCATTCTGTTGGCATTTATAAACAATTGCTTGATAGTTTAAATGATAATAAAATACAATCATTATTTAGTTTAATTGGATGGGCAGCTTCTTCCTCTTATACTGATGATATCAAGGATGAAAAGTGTGAACACACTGGAAATAAGGAAGTTGCTGAAGAGTACTATGGAAGCGAAGTTCATCAGTACACCACTTATTATATCTGTGAAGATTGTGGAGAAGAAGTGGATGATGAAGAATGACTGTTAAAAAATGTCAAAGTCAAAGACATGTAAAAGCTGAAGTCATATTAAATGCATGGAAAAACTATTGTAGAACTTCATGGATTTATAGACTTCTAGAAAGGTTAGGTTTAAAATAATGAAAATTAAAAAGACCAAAGACTATGATAAATTTGTATTTATCAAAATTAATCGAGATATTATGACTACTCATGTTAACAATTTAAATAAATCATTTAATATTGTTGGTGAAAGGTTAGATATGTACCCGATTATTGTGAAGCCACTTAAAAAGAAGTATGCGAGTGGAGCATATCCAAATGGAAAGCACGAAATATGGGACGGACAGCATAGATTTGTAACTGCTAGAAATAAGGATAGTTTTATATATTATATGATTGATGAAGAAGATGTATTGCAGCCCGAACATTTAGCATATCTTCAGACATCTAAATCATGGAACTTAGATAATTATCTAAATAAATATTGTTCTTTAGCCAATACAATAGGCAAAGGAACTTATGATGATTATAAGATTTATGATGGGTTTAAAAGGAAGAGTGGATGGAGTCACAACTGTGTTATTGCTTTATTAGTTAGTAACACTAAAGGCGCTGTGGCATCATTTAAAGAAGGTCATTTTAAAATTGAAAGAAGCATTACCGATGCTAATAACATTATTGAAATGATTACTGACTTTGGAAGTCATTTTAAGTATTATAAGGCACGAAGCTTTGTGCTTGCTATGCTTAGAATCATCACTAGGGTAGAAAATTATAACCATAAAAGAATGATGGCTAAGATGGAATACTTGAGTGAAAAATTAGTTAAATGCCCTGATGCAACAACGTATGTCTTGCTTTTAGAGAAATTGTATAACTTTAACTCTACTGGTGATTACATACGTTTCGTCTAGGTGATGCGAAGGGACAGGGTTGCCGTGGGGGTGACCCTGTTCTAACTTTAATTAATAAGGAGGAATATTATGGCTAAAGCCGTAAAAGTATCAAGAGATGATTTTGAATCTTATCTAGATGTTCAAAATTATGGAGCATGGAATATGTTATCTAGTGAAGCACGAGCTGCCACTGGATTAGAAGAAGAGATATATTCAAAGATAATAAAAAATTATAGTGGATTATCTAAAAAATATAACGATGAAAAGGAGAAAGACCAATGGGTTTTGACATTTACGGATTAAATCCGCAACATAATAAGAAAGAACCTTTACAGTTGACTAAACTTAAATCAGAGTTTGAACAAGATGGTTGGATGCAATATGATAAAATGACTGAAAAGCAAAGGAATCTATACTTTAAGTTGGATGATAAAGTTAAAGAAGATAATCCAGGTGGATACTTTAGAAACAATGTATGGTGGTGGAGACCGTTATGGGACTTTGTATGTAATACTTGTGATGATTTCTTGAGTGAAAAAGATATGGAAGGTGGAAATTATAACGATGGTAGAAAGATAGCAAAATATAAAGCTATAAAAATCGGAAAAAGACTGTCTGAAAATCTAGCTGATGGGACTGTTCATATGGTATATAGAAGATATGAATTAGCAAAAGCAAAAGCAGATGTTCATAATAAAAAAGTTAAAAAAGAAATGGATAAAATCAGTAAAAATTGCAAAGCTAAACATGGTGATGACTTAGTACCTGCTGATTATCCAGAACCATATCGTACTCAATGGGAAACAGCTCAGAGTAAAGAAAACTGGATATCTCACTATCCATTTAATGTAGATAATGTTAAAGCATTTGCTACATTTTGTCAACAGAGTGGAGGATTTGAAATATGTTAAAGATAAGAGAAATACATACTCAAAAAGATAACGTATTAAAGCATTTAAGAAGTGGAAGAGAAATTAATTCTTTAGATGCCTTAGAACAATATGGTTGCTTCAGATTAGCTGCTATCATATGGAATTTAAGGGATGAGGGTCATAAAATTGTTACTAAGACAGTAATAAGTAAATATGGCAAATCGTTTGCATCCTACAAATTAAATGACGATTTAGTACCGTCTCAAAAGTAGTGCTAGAGAAGTTGGGGTAGATAGATAAATATTGTTAAATTACTACAATAATATGTCATGCCAAATTCTACCCTTGACTTCTATCTTCGTATATTATTAAATTTAGAAGGGTTAAATAAGGTAAGTAAATGATAAATGTAGAACAAATATATCATGACTATTTACTGTCCGAATCTAAGAATCATATTAAAAAATATAAAGATTATAAGGGTTGGTACAGTGCTTCTTCAGCTGGTTCATGCTTCATAAAACAGCATTTAAAATCTAAAGGAACAGATGAAAAACCTATGGATGAACGCACAATGAGGGTTCTTAGACTGGGAACAATTGTTCATTCAGATATTGAAAAAGCGTTAGCTGAAGAAAGTAAAAATATTGATAAAAGTCAAGTAAAGTTGTATTCAGAAAAGAGAATTACTTTACCTGATGTGAATGTAGTTGGTCATCTTGACATAGGTGTACATCTTTTAATAGAAGATAAACTTTTTGTGTATGATTTAAAGACTGCTCATTCATTTAAATGGAAAAAAGTGTTTGGAAGAAATATAGACCCAAAACCATCTGTTAATTATCAATTGCAGTTGGGTACTTATGGCATGGGCTTGGGAAGAGAGCTTGAATGTGAAGACGTAGAGTTATGTCTCCTTTGGTATAAAAAGGATGATTCTCGTATGAAATTACAAACCATAGATAGTATGTGGTTAGATAATGCTTATGAATATTGGGTAGAGTTAAATGAAACATTAGCAGATTCCGTTCCTAGTCCAGGAAGCACCAATGCTCCTGTATATAATTGGGAATGTAATTATTGTCCATATAAAGGGACAGCCTGTGAGGGTGTATGACAGCTGCTGAATTAATGGGGTATCTTATGCATTTTGAACCTGATGCGGTTGTTGATATGTCTTCTGATGAAGAAGGTAATAGCTATGGAGATATTGCTCCACAGTTCGCTGAAGGTCAATTATTGGATGGAAGAAAGGTTTATACCCTGTATCCAATGAATAGCGAAGACCCTTTAAACAGATATTTAATTAATAAAATACCACCAAAGGAGGAAAAGAGTGAGTAATATAAAAGAGATTGATGTCATATTTAGTGAACTTAATTCTTTAAATGTAAATAATTACACACAAAAGAAAGGTCAATTTACTTATCTAAGTTGGGCCTGGGCAGTTAGGGAGTTATTAAAAGTATCCCCAGATGCTACATGGAAAATACACCAATTTGGTTATGATGGTGTAAGTTGCCAACCGTATATGCAAACAGAAGCAGGATGTTTTGTTCAAGTTACCGTAACAGTTAATGGTATAGATAGAACTCAAGTACATCCAGTATTAGATAATCGTAATCAAACAATAGAAAAACCAAATGCATTTCAAGTTAATACATCAATACAAAGATGCTTGGCTAAAGCAATAGCACTGCACGGATTGGGATTATATATTTATGCAGGTGAAGACTTGCCTCATGAAGACCCAATTTCTCGAGCAGAAGAAGATGAATTAATTTCAGTAGCTGCTGCTATTTCTGAAGAAATGGAAGAACAGGTATCTACTTCTTTAACTGATGGTAGTGTAAACAGAACTAACTACAAAGGTTCACTATCAAAGTTAAAAAGAATGATGAAAGAAGGCAAATCATGAAAAATCTAAAGATAGATAATGACGCTTGGGATGATGCCCTTTTTAAGAAGGGTGTTATCTATACCGTGGGTACTAATGATGGTGCCCACTTTAAACAGGTTGAGTTTATTGGAACTAAGTTATATCATGGAAAATCTATGATGGTATTTAAGACTAATGACGAAAGACGATTAACTGTCAATCCCAGCTATCAATCATTTGTAATAGAAGACCCATATAAACCTGAGTTTATAATAGGAGATTTTGATACAGATGCTTTACTTGAAGTTGAGATTGCAAACCAAGAAGGAGTTAACCATTAATGGGTAAACTAACTGTAAAAGAAGCCGAAGAGCTAAAAGAGAAAGGTATCTTATCTAAAAAAGCTGTTGCAGAAATGCAAAAGTCAGGATTAATTGGTACTCGTAAAAGAGGTGTAAGAAAATATATGAAAACTGCTGATGGGAATTGGGTATGTCCCCAGTTATATTTTCAAGGATTGAATAATAGTGAATATAGTAAACGAATGATTGAGTTTAGAGATGAGTTTAATACTTTGTTAAAAAAGTATACAACTGAACGCTCAACAATTAAACAATAAATAAGGAGTAAAAGTGAAAAGTCTAGAAAACACAATAGTCAGTAAATCTGATTCTGCTAGATTACCTATCGTTCCTGGAACATATCCTGCTCATGTGAGCGAATTTGCTTCTATGGAATATAATGATAGTATCGTTTTCAATTTAACCTATGTTATAGCAACTGAGGCCAGTCAATTAGAAATAAATAAAATGTTTCTTGATGATGGTCAATTAGTTAAAACGACAGACGCTGAAGGTGCAGATGTTATGATAAGTGCATCATATATGTCTGGAAAGCCTTTTAAGGGCGGTGGAGTTTGGTTAACACCAAGTCCAGGACAAGGTGAAGGTTGGAAGAATAAAAAGTACCAACAACATTGTGAAAATATGGGAATTGTATTTGATACAAACGATGACGGTGAAACCATTCTTGGAGAAATAGAAGAGAATGATGTAGTTGGAAAACCTGTTCTTATTAAATTAGGACAAGAGGAGTATACCAAAGATGGACAAACAAAGACTGCATGGAAAGTCTTTACTGTCTATCCGTGGAAAGAAGGAAGTATTATGTCAGCTGAAGAAATGAAATCTGACGTACCTTTCTAAATTAAAGTAAGGATAGGCATTGCCAGTATTCCTGTCGATATGAAATGAGTGTACACAGAATATGTTATGGCTCTATCCTTATTTTGCTTAAATTAAGACGAGCGGTTTGCTTTAATCACACCTCGGATTAGCTTACCCCTTCCACAATACCCTCCTCAAAAGTGAGCCGCTCAAATTTTAACTTAGGGGATTATTGAGCGTACTGAGTGTTCTTTAGGTTGATATACTTGGTTGGCAAAGACTTAATAATCCCTTAAATTCTGTTAAAAGGAGATTATATGCAGAACAAAGAAACAATCGATAGATTAAACAACCCCCCAATTATCAAAAACAAAAAACCAATAGACTTAGGTGATATGCCTGAAGATATGAATTTAGAATTAGCTAAGGTTGCTATATATGATATAATAGAAGAGATTTGTGAAAAATATAAAGAAGGTGATTTGCGTTCAAAAACATTTAGATATAACTTAGGTGTCGCAATATTTAGAAAAATTATGAATGAAGGCTTTATTTATAGAGTTATAGACAGAGGCGATGAATTGGAGAAAAATAATGAACGAAGCAATAGTGACAATAAAAGCGACTGAATCTGAACTTAAATGTTTAATATGGTCTCTTAATGCCATCAAAACGATTAGGTTGCCTGTAGAACCTGAATGGAAAAAACCTTATAAAGCTTTATTGAAAGATTTAGAAAAAATAAGAGACGGTATTCAAGAAGAAAGAAGGAATATTATAAATGATAAGAAAAAAGAAGAAAAACTCAGGAATATTGACTGCGAAACATGTGATTGATAGAATGGTAAAGAAGGCCTTAAAGAATGGCTTTAAGGCTATACCATCTCGTAATCATATGTATTTGGAAGATGTGGAAGATGGGGAATACTTTAACACAGGCCGTTTAAAAGGTATTAAAATAGAGACTGGGAATATGGGTACAAAAGTTATTGTACTTGATATTAAAATGGCAAAGGAAGATGTTAATTATTATTTAGGCAAGCAATTGCTAGGGAATAAAACGGAGGTACTAAAATGAGTATATTATTAGATATAGCACAAGTATGGTTTCTTGTTCTTATATGGAAAAAATTAGAAGAACTTTTAAAAGAAGCAAGGAAGGAATATTAATGAGTATGAGAGTAACATTAGATTTTCAAGAACCTATCATTTATAGATACGAGGGAGAGGTAGAAATAACGGGAAAAAATTATCCTTTTCAAGTAAATTGGAATAATGAAATGGGAGAAGTCGTTTCTATTGACTGGGCAATCATGCCCAGTGAAAAATTAATGAAGGCTGAAAAAAGAATAACACAGCTAGTTTCTAAGGTTATAAAAGAAGATGCAAAGATTATAATTGTTTAAAGGAGGAATTATGGGACAAATGTCTTGGTTAGCGCATTTAGTAGATACGCAAGATGAGAAGGGCTTAATAGAGTTTTTAGCAGGAAAAGGATTTAAAAAACCAGATTATGCTGCAAAAGAATTCTTAAAAGCTGCTAATGAAATTAAGGAAGATGAAAAGAAAAAAGAAAAAAATGGATAAATGTCCAGCGTGTGGTTTTAAATACAATAGATATCCAAAAGCAACACAAATAAGAGACTTATTATTTCAAAGAGATAAAGATACAAAGAAAACATTAAAGAAAGTTATTGGATTAATAAGAGAAAATATCCCCTCAGAGGACACAGATGATAAAACCCACAAGTTCTTATGGGGATTAAAAGATATCGAGAATAAGGTCATACTGTGGGGTATAAAAGTATATATAAGCAGTAATATGCATCTGTCAGCAAAGGGATTCGCTTTCTTAAGAGCGATTATCCAAAATCATGCTAAAGATAGAAAAGCATTAGAAAAAGCAGAGTTAAAAAAATTAGGTAAAACACCCAAATCACTTAAAATAAAAAGGAAGGAGTTGGGGTATGATAAATAAAGCATTGTTTCCAGTAACAGAGGTACCAGCTGTTGGTATCCCTGAAAATGGAAAAGAAATAGATAGCACAGGATATAAATTCATTATGAGAGAAGATACTGGTGAAATTCTTAGTTGTATGACTAACGAATATCAATTAGTAACCAATCAACAGTTGTATGATGCGTCTATTGACACATTAAGAAAAGTAGGAGCAGTAGAGAGGGAAGTAAAAGTGTTAGCTGACGGTAAGCGTTCTATTATGAGATATGTAATACCAAATGTTAAAGTAAAAGTTTCAAAGGATGATATAGTAAATCCTGAAATAATGTTAAAAAACAGTTATGATGGCTCATGGGAGATAGGTATTCAAGCAGGAGCATATCGTTTAGTATGTTCCAATGGGATGGTTATTGGTGTTGTCTTGTCTAAAAAGTCAAATAAGCACTCAATATATAACCCTAGAATATCAGAGCTACCTGAATTAATTACAGAAACTATTGAAACAACTGCAAGTGTATTCAAAGATGATTTTGCATTAATGCTTGACACAAAAGTGAATAAAGACCACGTACAAAAACTCATAGAAATGATTCCTACTAACGTAATGGAGCCATTTATTCAGTATTTAATGTCCCATAATCCAGATAATTATTGGGATTTAATCAATGCTGCTACATGGGTTAATACTCATCACATGAATAGAGCTTATAACTCTACTCATCAATTTGAATCTCAAATATTTCCAACCATTACTAGATGGACAAATGAAGAAGCGAGAGCATAAACCAAAAAAGTACCTTAGTTCTGTTTACGATTGGAAAAATAAAACCAGTTGGCCGTTCAAAGGAGACGTTGATGACCCTGAATATTTAAAAGCAAGGTCTAAACTTTTTCAAGAGAACGGTAACGGCTGGTGGTGGGGTCAAAAGAAACCAGAGGAGCAATAATGAACATAGATTGTCCTGTAATAATACCTTATTATGGTGGAAAATATTATCTAAGTCAAAAGCTAGTTCCTATGATTCCAGCTCACGATAAATACATAGAAATGTTTGCTGGGGGTCTCTCAATGTTCTTTAGGAAAAAGAAAGTAGGGTGGAATGTAGTTAACGATTTAGATAAAAATGTAGTAAACTTATATACTGTTTTAGCTGAAAAATTTGATGAGTTTGTTCATCATATAAGCTGGTATGTTAAGAGCAGGAGTTTACATGAAATACTTAAAGAGTACATTAAAAGCACAAAAGTTGAAGTCATACCAGACGCTAAAAGAGCAGCTAGATATTACTATTTAATTCGTTGTTCATTTAATAATAATCCTCAAGGGACATTTAGTAAAAACTCAGCTGACTGGAATACTGATAACTTAATTAAAGATTTAAAGTATTCAAGAAAATATCTTAATGATGTTTTAATTGAAAATTTAGATTTCAGAACATTGGTGGATAGGTATCCTCCTAATAAAGGAGATTTTTGGTACTTAGACCCACCATATATTGTGGCAGGAACTAGAAATGATTACTACATACACTCTCTTGGCGAACAAGACCATATTGACTTGCGCAACATTTGTAAAGTTATAGATGATAGTGGTGGTAATTTTATGGTAAGCTATGATGATAAACCTGAAGTCCATGAACTTTATAAAGATTATGTAATAGAGGCTATTCCAGTTAAATACGCTGGTCAAACGCAAAAAAGAGAATACAAAAACGAATTAGTTATTACTAATTATGACAAAGTAGCTTATCAAGAAACCTTATTCGATGGAGGATAATATGAAAACAGATATCAAACTTCCCCCAAACGATATGGAAGCAGAAGAATGTGTACTTGGTGCTATACTATTAGGAGGATGGGATACATATGATGCAGTTTCAGCAATCATACAAGATGATGAAGCTTTCTATGACCATTTAACTAAACATACTTGGAGAGCTATGGGAAGACTTAGAAGAGCTGAACAAGTAATAGAACCTCTGACACTGTTAAACGAAACCAAAAAGAAGAATAATGCCGTTACTGCATATTGGATGACTGGGCTACCTGAAAAGGTTGTCGGGGCTGCGATGGCAAAACAGCATGCTAAGATGGTTTGGGAAAAATTCGTTCAACGACAAGTTGGAAAGACCGCTTACAAACTATATAACGCAAGTTTCTCTAATATAGACACTACTCGTGTTATCTTAGAAGAACATGGCAGGTATGTAGATGACTTAAGGGCTCTCCTGCCTTCCAGGAATGGGGATATAGGTACGATAATTAAAGAGACAGTAGATAAGATTATCAAAGGAAACGCTATGATACCCTTTAATTTTAAACCATTAGATGAATTTTCAGGCGGAATGACGCGAGGTGAAATAACCGTACTAGGCGGCAGACCAGGACATGGCAAAACTACTCTTGTAGTTAACCTTATTAGAAAATTAGTTGAAGATGGTAAGCGAGTATTGCTATTCAATCGTGAAATGAGTAATACTGAAATGATGAGAAAAGTAATAGTGATGGAATCTAAAGATATAACATATGACGATGTAAGAAAAAATGTGATTCCTAAAAAAGTTGAAGAAAAATTGTTAAACGGAGTTTCATCCACTGTGAGTGATAAGTATGCCAATTTAGTAATGTATGAAGATATACGCTCATTGGAAGAATCCCTCGGTGAGATTACTAAGTTTAAACCAGATGTGATTATAGATGATTACATTCAATTGATTTCAGTTGGGAGTGCTTCTTTAGAACGAAGATTCCAGTTGGAAAAGATTATGAATGATTATAAATGGATTTGTAAAAAGGAAAACTGTTCTGCTATCCTAGTAAGTCAGTTAAACAGAGAGATAGAAAGAAGATTCGACCCAAAACCTAAGCTTAGTGATTTTGCTGAAAGTGGAGTTATAGAACAGTGTGCTGAATCCGCGCTGTTCGTATACTATCCCTACCAGTATGATGATGAAAAATTTAGTCCATATTCTATTAGCGTAATAGCTGCTAAATCTAGATATGGATTAACTGGAGAAAGCACTTTAGGTTTTAATGGGAATAAGTGTAGATTCTATAATACAGAATCGAAAGCTTTACTTGAATCTAAAAAGTGATAATAAGCAAACACATCAGTTGCCGAGGTTGTAGCTATCAACAGCGCGGTGACTGTTTGTGGTTTGCAAGACCCAAAAGTATACCTCATGAAGTATTCTCGAAAGGATGTAAGCATAGAGTGTCTAAAGTTGAATCAATACCTCATCACCCAGCTGTAGAAAGGATTGTAGACCTATTCCACGGCGAACTGATATAGCATACATAGGAATAGACCCTGGTTATAACGGTGGTATATCAGTTGTGTGGCCAGATAGAACTATTGATGCTTATAGATTCCCAGCTAAACTATACAAACTTCCTAAAATATTACTGTCTATTAAAAATCATTGTCATGTAGAAGGATTTAAAGAATGTTGGATGATAGAAGATGTTCATGCATTGAGAGGTTCGTCAGCTAAGGGAACTTTTACTTTTGGTAGAAATTTAGGTGTTTGGGAGGGTATCCTATCAACACTAAATATAAAGTGGATAAAGATTAGTCCTAAAGAATGGCAAAAAGAATATAAATTAACAGTTCAAGGCAAAGAAAGAAAAAACAAATTAAAAACATTCGCTCAAAGATATGTTAATAATTCTAAAAGTACGTTCAACGTTACATTTGCAACTGCAGATGCTATTTTAATTGCTAAATATTACAAAAGAAAGGGCTTTGGCTATGAAAAACTTTAAATTAGGGAATAAATACGCAGGGATTCATCTTACAAACAATATATTTTCAATAGGATTTTTCCCATTTGTATTATCATTCGCAGCTACACCTAGGTCAATAAGGATAAGTATAACATTTTTTAGTATTTGTCTTGATGTAGGAGTGTCAAAAACATTTAAATTTGAATGATTATCTCCATTCAACAACGAGGGCGATATTTTGGCTCGCGAACCTTAACCGATGAAGGTAAATCGGGGTATTGCCCTTAATATTCTATTAAATTTTCATAGTCAGTTCGAGACTTCTGCTTTTGTATAATATTAGATAGATTCTTCATCTTAGTCTTATTATCAGCTCTTGGGTCGTACATTTTATTTCCTTTAGTTGGAACACCAATCATCGACCTTAATCCCTTATTGACTTCTTTAGTAGTTTCAGAAGGATATGCTTTAAATAGATGTCTTATCATATCATATCCTCTTCCCTCTACTATAGATGGTATTATCTTAGACTGTAATTGACCTGCCATTGTATTAATCTTATACCACCTAGATTCTGCTTCCTTGTCTTTAGTCATTCTAGAATAATCAAGGTTACCAAAGCTTATTTTATATAAGTCTGATTTTGTTCCATTTAATAATCCTGAAGCTTCAAAAGCATATCTAATATCATCAGGTAATGGCCCGAGGAACTCACCTACAATTCCTCTTGTTATTTTATCAGTGTCATCTCTATCAACTATAGTTTCATGCAACCCTTTTATTTTTTCAATGGTATCATTTTCATAAATATTATATGCATTAACATTAAATATTCCACTTAACAATCCAACCATAGCATATATAGCACCATATCTATAGTGATACATCATCTCAGGAGATGTCCAATCCCCAACCATAACAGATTCTTTCGCACCCCTTATCATTTTAGCTTGTGTAGATATTAATGAATGAGGGTAATGCATTAACATATTAAACCAAGAAGATACAGCACCAGCTGCAACTTTTCCAGAATATATTGGATTACCAGCTGAATCTAATTCTCCAGGGACTCCTCTAATAAATTTTGATTTAGCATGTGGAGCATATTCATAAGCCCAACTATTAACTGCTTTAAGAGCAAAATTCTTAGCGTCTTGTTCAATTATCTTAGGTGCTCTATTAGAACCAAATTGTCTTTCAAGACCCTTCATATAGTTACCATTATTAATCATAGTATCGTAATAGAGAGCCATAGACCTTCTGAACATATATCTTCTTTGCATATTTTCAGTAATTCTATGAAATACTAGAGACTTGTCAACAGTCCAATTCATTCCCTGCTTTAAAACCTTGCCAATCCCAGACCCATCTTTATATTCAAAAGAGCCAGTAGCTTCATTAAATTTAATATCTTGAACCTTTATACCCTCTGATGGCAATAAACCTTGAGTGATTAATTCCCTAGCTCCCTCAGCCTCGTTAAAGGCGAAACCAGTTTCCTTTTCAGCGCTATCTACCATATCTGATAGTTCTTTGCTTTGCAGTGATTCCTTCGCACTTTTCATTGCCTTATGCCCATAATAAGAATAATAGAACCCAGCAGATGCCAAGTTTCTAACAGAACCAGTAAACCCTAAACCCATAGTCCTAATAGCTGTTGTCGCCCCTATAGTATATGTTAAATCGTTTATCCATTTAGGTCTATCTGCATATCCTCTTGTAGACACAGTGTAAATATCTTCTAAATAATCAGACATACTCTGAGTATAATCACCAGTTATTTTTTTATTTTTTGGAAGTTTTCTTAAAAATTTTGTATAACTTGATTTAAGTCTTTGTTGTTTATTAAATGTAATAACATCAAATCCATAAGTTCTCATCACTGCCAAAGGGTCTTGCTGATAATATAAATCTATATTTTCTAATCTTTTTTTAGAATGCTTATGTTGACCAAAGTCTTCAATGAGCGGCAATAAATCATTTATTTCCTTTTCACCAATTCTAGATTTCTTCGCATCATACTCAGTTATATTTCTTGCATATATAGAATCAACCTTTTTTCTTAGTGAGGCTAAATCTTCTATTATATATTGTGGGTAATATGCATCATTATCTCGTATTGCCTTCTGAGCGTACTGTATTTTCTCAACCTGATTCTTCAGTCTCTTATTTACCGTATAAGATACATCCTTTCTACTGGAAACTCCATTTGAAAGTAAGATATTATCTATCAATGTATCTAAACTGTTATCAAGAACTTGTCCCATCTCTTTAAAATATTCTTTAGCAACTTTAGCGGCTTTTACAACTCCATTATGATAATTAGCAGCTTTCTTTGTAAACGAACCATCAGAGCTAGAGGTTTGTATTAAATCTCTAAATTGACTAATAATAAGACCGTCATCTGATTCCATTAATTGCTTCATCTTAGCCTCCAAAGAAGCTCTTTTGCCCTCCGTGGGAGCTGTAGCCATATCTTGTTCTAGCCTTGCTATATCACTGGAAACCTTTATCATGTTACTGCCAAATATACCAGCCTTAGCTATGTCCTTATAAGCACCCATTAAAGCAGAAGCAACAACCCTACCCCTATTTTTAACTTTTGCTATTTGATTTCTCTCATACGCAACAGCTCTATCTATATTTTCATAGAACTCAAGAGCTAGTGGGTCTCTTGAAACTATATCTTGAGGTACTCCAATAATATTTTCAAATGGATTAACAAATCCTTTCTTTCTTAACCTTGCTTCATATTGGTCAATTTCTCTCGCCAGCCTAGCAACTTCATGTTCTGATAATATAAAATCTGGATGAAATCTCTTCATTGGATTAATTCTTGCTCTTAATATTTTATCTATCATCCTATAAGAGCCTGCGAAATCACCATTAGAAGATGACTCCATTGGCCCGTGAAACTCCTGTATAGCTTTGCTACTATTCCACTTATTTTGAATTTTAGTTATATTATCATGATGCTTTTCGTGATTCTTTTCCCCAAAGCTTTTCTCTCCAGGTGTCCCAATATAATTACATCCATTAATTAATGCCATAATATCTCCTTAACCCCCCTTACACCAGGGTTTCTCAATAGTCCCTCTTTTCAAAAATCTTATAAAACCTCTTGCTCCCTCTGCATTTTGGTACTCAACCCTACTAGTTGGTACTATCATACCTTGATTATCAAAGAATTTTCTAATCATTGGGTCAGTATAACCGACTAATGTTCCAGCCATATTAGCATCTTCAGTACTTAAGGCATTATAATCTGTGCTAAATCCCTTGTTATACATCTTTCTATCCATTTCAAACTCAGCGCCTTCACCTCTACTAGAAGCATTCCACTCTTCAACTATTCTACCAGTTAATCCTTTATCTCCTTCACTAACATATCCCATTCCATTGTTATCCATCCACTCAAATAGTTCTGTGAATAACCTTCTATTTATTTTAAAGGTAGGAAAATCAATTCGTTTGCCACCTTCTACATTCACAGTGGTAAATCCCTCAACGCTTCTTGGTGTTATTAAATATTTTACAACTTGCTCTACCATATCCTGGTCAAAGGCCTTGCCGTCAAAAGCCCACTCTCTCATATGAGCATCTATAAGTCTCTGAGATTTTGTTTTAGCTCTTGTATAAATTTCCTTTCTTCTAGCCCTATTCTGGTTTACCAACTGATTGGCTTGAAAACCTTCTGCATTTAATCCACTTATCAACATTTCAGATTTATCTACAAAGTCTAGCTCTGAGAAAGCCTGGTTATCCTTACCCCTTACAATATCTTTAGCAGTCACATGGGCAGTAATTGCCATAAGTCCAAAGCTATGTCTTAAATCAGAATGTGTCATATCGGTGGGCATCAAGGGATTCCTTAACTCTATATAAGAGTATCCGTCATCTTTTTGATAATAACTCCATTTTGGCTTTATATTCCCAACAAATTGAAGTTTTTGTGAATCCATATCAGCTATTCTATCAGCTGTCCCTCTGTACTTCCAAACATAAAGATTATATTTATCATTATTTGTCCTTACAGCAGTGCCATTCCCACTCTTAATAGACTTTCTATGCTTGTATGCCTTAGGGTCTACGGCTATACTATCCCATGCCTTATCTTTAATGTAGTTTAAAGCCTTTTGTGTCGAGCCAATTCTTCTCTCTAAAGCAAGTAATTTTTCTGAGTTAGGAGCGTATCTTTCACCTTGATACCATCTGTCAAGAGACTTTAAAGCTTGTAATTCAGAGTTTAGAGCAGCTGCAACAGCTCCTCTTTTCTGAGCCTTCGAAACAGATACATCAATTCTACTATCTAAAACAGATTCAAATTCAAGCATCGTATCCAAGTCGCCATTAGTTATACGTTCAACAATAGATGTTGTTGATAGATGACCATTTATCAAGGCCAAAGTTTCTATACTAGAGACCATTCTATCTGCGAAATCACCAACCTGCCTTCTCCATTCTCTAGGAACATTCCCCCAAACCTCATCTCTTGGGTTTAAGAAGCTTTTATTATTTAGTCTTCTTAGAATATAACCAGCTTGACCTAAATCTATTCTATCCGCCTGTACAGTCGTAGAATTTTGTTTTGTATAATTAAAATTAATTATTGGGTCTACATTAAAATTCTTTGGAAGACCTTCTCTAAATAATTCTCCTAAATTTTGTAATATTTTCTGCTTGTCTTTGCCTGTTTTGTTTAATACCTCTTTCAATCCAGGTAGTTGACCTTTACCAAAAAAGAGATGAATTGTATCAAGAGCTAAATCTTTATTACCCTTACCGCCATTTGCTGCTAATGCTTTTTTAAAAACCCTATCAAATAAAACTCTATTCATTTCCCTAGTGTCGCCAAACAAACTTTGCAAATCACCATAAGCTTTTCTCATCTCCTTGTCGGTTGGCTGTCTACTACCACCCTCATCATAAACATCATTAAATAACTTTGAACCTTCCCTAACCATCTTCAGAGCTTCCTTAATAACCTCTCTTGACGCTAACCCCCAATGAGCAGCAGGAGTATCTCCCCCTTTACTCCAAAACAAACTATTATCTTTACCAACTAAGTAATGACTTAACTCAACATCGGTAGGTCTATCACCAAACAACATAGCATTTAAAAGAGCCTCTCTACCCTCTTTTGCTATAGCATTTGTACCTTTATTAACATCCACAGAGCTTTGATTAAATATAAATTGTCTCATTACTGCATTAAATTTTCGAGACGCAGGGGAGTTCCCCTCAGCGTATGGAGTGTTGGCTATATCTAACATATTAAATGTTGTATATTTGGAATTGCCATGTCTGTCCTTACCAACATATAGCTTTATAGACATCTGAGCATTGCTTAAATGAGTTAAAGCAGATTTAATTCCAATAGCAGAACCAACATTCATCTTTTGTTGTTCATACTGCCCCATATAGTCTCCCATACCAAACTTTTGAGTTGCTCCAGCTACGAAATTTTCATCAAGACCAAATAGATTAATAACTGGTGATTCTTTAGGCATTTGTCTATAGTCAGTAACTTTAGCAAAGTTTTTCATATTATTTGCCATAATATCTATACCCCTATCGAAGTTTAGATAGAATCTATCACCATCGTTATCTCTTTGGAAACCAACCCTTTGGTCATAAGAATTTATTCTAACTATCTTACCATCGGTATGGTCAGCAGTCTTTTCTCCCATTTTACTTACTCGTAAGGTAGCCAAATCATAACCAACTCTAGGTATAGGATAACCTTCTATTGTTAATCCAAAATCAGCTTTCTTAAAAAGGTTACTCGAAACCCCAGCTTTTTTAAAAAGCATATGCCCCACTTTCTTAATAAAGCCTGCATCAGTAGACCTTCCTGCTATAACCTCTACCCATTTTTGTAGTTCACCGTATGTCTTTGGCCCGTTCATTCGTTCTCTTTTCGGTAAAGGTTTTCCTTTTTTGTCTACGCCTTCCCAAAGCTCTCTTAATCTAGTGTAAACTTTTAGAGCATCTTGATTTCGTTTGACATTCTCCTTGACAGTATAAGGGTCATAATCATTTTCCATAACTCTGCCATTACTATCTTCTTTTCTCATAGCAAGGGTTTTACCAAAAGCTCTATTCTTTTCTATTTTTCCGTCTTTCCCTATTAAATTGTCTACTCCACCGTTATTAAATACAAATGTAATATCGCTAAAATTATTGATAAGTTTCCCCGCCATATCAAAAGGCAAATCAGTCTCACCTATATTTGTTTGAACTCTATCTACAATTTCTTTTCCTTCTATTACTTTAGCAAAGTTAGGAATCCTTAATTCGCCATTCATATCAGGAGCTATCATAGCATCTAGAGAGTTTTCGTTGTTCATTTTGCGAAGTAAATCAAGCAACGGGCCTTGCATAAAACGTCTAAGAGTATGTCTTATTATTGGGTTATCGGATGTCATTCCAACCTCTATAAGTCTCTCAGATAAAGAAATCGCACCCTCGGTGTATCTCATTCCCTCCTGTCTTTTTGCTTCAAAGAAAATTTGAGCCAGAGCTGCGTTACCATCATTTCTAGACTTATCAAAATAAGAGACTTTATCAATCATGTCCTCAAGTCCTTGCCATACTCTCAATTCCTCATGATATCCCCTGCTTTGATAATCACCAATAGAATGAGACCTTGAAGAAGCACTCTTTTCAACATTAACAACGCCTAGACCGATACTAGATATATCAACTCCAATTTGATTCTTAACACCTAATTTATTTATTTGACCAATCCAATCATTAGTATTGCCGCCAATTTGGAGAGGCTCTACATTCCCCATTAACTTAGCAGAAGACTCACCTAATAAAACATCTATCTTTGAATTATCCATTTTAGCTGCGACAGTAGGGTCATAAACATAATATCCCTTCGCCATCATAGTTCCATCAGATTCATTGTAAAATGTATAAGGCTTTATACCATTAAATTCATTCGGGTCTCTACCTTTAACAGCTGCTAGAACCTTCATAAATCTTGTCCCAATGTATTTAACACCATCAATAGAAGAAGCCTCTAAACTTGGATAAAATGTATCTTGTCCATTTTCACGCCGTTCTGCATCTCTCTGCAGTTCAAGCCTCATATTTTTAGCGAGAGCTTTTTGAGCCTTGCTAACATTAGGATTATTTTCCATGGCTTGTAAAGTTCTTTTAACAAGACTTCCAACATGGAATGGGCTTTGTCTATTCCAACTTCCATCTCCTAGCTTAGCCTCATCACGAAATACACCATAATTAACCTTGTTGTTCTTGTAGTGCGTTAAATCTTTTTTGAGATTACCCCAAGTTTTAGTCCTCTTTATCATATAATTAAAAACTTTTTCATTCATAGCCTGACTTGTTCCACCATTCGCTAGGGCAGCTCTTTGGTGAATCTTAGATTCCCACAATTGTCTTTCACTAGTATTTTTAAATATGTCTGGATTTAAATAATCTTTTATCCATCCTTGTTTCATATTGGAATCAATAAATAGTGCAGACATTTTCAATTCTGTTGTCCTGGGTGTATCTCCACCATTTAATACATCATCCCACATTTTCTTAAAAGATTCCTTTTGAGTCCCTTTTAGGCTCTTTGATGAGGTATCATACCAATCCCTAAACATAGAATTAAGAATAATATGATTCGGTTTATTATTCTCAAATAGGAAATTTTCTGTACCAACTTTTATAAAGAATGGATTTTCTCCCTTGCCAGGCATCCCTAGAGCAGCTAATTTAGGGTCAGGGGCAGGAGTATCCTTGTCCGTTGGTAGGAGTTCTTCGTATAGTTTATGTTCTAAATATGTATTTGATATCTTCGCACCTTCTACCTTGCCCTCCATCAAATCCACAATATATTTATTTAAATCATTCTCCCTAGACCAAATATTCACAGAGCTTCTTCTTGGTCTTCCATATAAACCAGATTCTTTTCCTTTTTCAACGAGCCTTGGGAGCTGACCGCTGTTATTTAAATACCAACCTTCAAATTGTCTTAAAAATTCAACAGTTGGGCTTGTAAATCTTGAATCAGTTGGCTCAAATATTAAATCACCATCAACAAAACGAGCACTTCTTATTTCTCTAGAGTTAATTGCATAATGAAGAAGAGTAAGACCGTCTCTCTCTTGAAACTCTCTAACTTTATCATTTATGGCTTGTTTCTTTTTCCACGGAGAAAGATTATCAAACTCCTTACCTGTCCCCAATCTCTCACGAAGAATTGCATCCATTCTATCTCCAGGATTCGAGTGGTCAGCTATATCTCTTATTAATTCAGCGTCTAACTGATTAGGATTGTCTTTAGACATTAAATCATATTCTTGACCTATCTGTATAGCAGTTTTAATGTCATCTCTTCTCTGATGCTGGTCTAAAGTAGTTCTTAACCTGTTAACAGCTTCCTCAAATAAGCCTTTGTTAGATATATTCTTTTGTAGATTTAACTGAGCCTCCATCTGAGTTCTAGCTTTTTCTAAATGTTGCCAGCTCACACCTGGCTTATCAGCAAAAGCTTGTAGAACATCCGCTAGAGTGTGTTTGCTCTCAGAGTCTTTCATACCAGCGAACTCCATTAGAGCCAATTTAGCTTCTCTTTTAGCCGAAATAATAGCCTGAGCCCCCACAGCCCCATCTTCAGAGTATCCCATTAAAATATTTAAAGCTTTTCTAAATTCGGCTTTTTGATGAATCTCACCCATACTTCCCTGCAGTAGGCGTTCTCTTACTGTAGTGACATATGTATTCAACCCATCAGATGTCTCCTCATATCCCTCAGTATTCATCTCTCTAACTTTTTTGTTTAAATCTTTACGAAGAGACCTAAATTCTTTAATTAATAGCTTAGAAGCATCCGTTGGTTCGCCAGAAGTTTCTTCTGTATATGACTTTATTAAGTCAGTAAGTTTGTCTCTAACTTGAACAATTGTTTCCAATCTGTCTCCCAATGGAACATCAATATTAAAATTTTGGGATAATACGTCTGATATTCTAGCTATTTCTTTCTCAATTCCGACTGATACACCAGTCCCAATTTTGTCAACAGCCGCTATAATTTCAGCATTTAAATTCTTTAAGTGTTTTGTATCTCTAGACTCATATAAAGTCCTTATTTCATTTAACGTAGGCATTCTTAATTCTTTGCCGTCTGGAAGAACCTCAGTTGATTCAAGTAGATAACTTTCTTCTACTACATTATCAACAGCTTTCATTTCCTTTCTTATTTCCTGAGCCTCTTTTAATCTAGCATTCCATTCTGAAGAGTTTTGTTCTATCCCCTGTTCTGTCATCATTTTTTCGATAACACGGTCGCTCATTACAAAGAAAGTTCCATCACGATTAGGAACAACAAATCCTATTTTCATCCCATCTTTAAATAATTGAGCCGTTTCGACAGGTAGGTCAACATTGTCTAGATACCTTTTCATGAAATAATCTACACCAAGCCTACCGACTCCATTAATTGACATTTCACTTGGTTTATCGCCAAATACTTCACCATACGCATTATAGATTTTTTTCATATCGTCTTCAGTGACCTTTACAGTCTCAGTATGTCTTTCAGGATTTCGAGTAGTTTGAGACCTCATTTCCCATAGTTCTCTCATCGACTGTTTCATAACATTGAAATTTTCTTCTGCCTCTGAGGTAGGTGCTTCTTTTCCTTCTTCTTTTAATGCTTTCTTTTTATCAGCAGAATCAAAGACGACCTGTTTGTCCCAATTAAGGGGAAACAATCCGTTTCTATTAAATAGAGTTTCCCACCCAGCTGAAAAATCTGCAATCGCAGCAGCAGTTTCCTTAGAAGATGATTTTCCTACGATAAAGTCATATAATCTATTTGCCCTCTTCCATTGTTGAGAACTTATCATAGCATCTAAGAAAACATTATTATTTATGGATGGCTCCCCATCGTAAGAAGTAAGCATTTGATTAGAGCCAGGATAAAACGACCTAACTAAAATAGATTCATATTTCTTAATAACATCTTGAACCGCCTGTAGTCCTCCGTTTTCGCCCCACCCAACCTTATCGTTACCTACTTTGTCTATATTTTTACCATCAAATGTTTTATTTGAGGTGGAAGCAATTCCTTCTCTTTTCAGTAACTCTATGGTAGTGTGTAAAGAATTTATAGTCCCATTAACACTCGCTTCATCTCCAAAGTTAATTACCCCTGCCTGAATAGTTTCTTTGCCATCTCTTCCTGTTATAACCTCAAATGGAATATTTAAATCATTCAACTCTTTGAACATCCCAATATATACTTGCTTTACATGCTCTCCCATTAACTCACTTAATTTAGCCTTAGTCCCCTGAAAGCCTAAGTTTTTAATTGTTTCCCCATCTAATTCTATTGCTTCGAGCTTATCTTTAATTGTTGTCAGCTGCTCTTCACTTAGACTTCTAACATCTAGTACATCTTTTTCCCCCTTAATCCCACTAGCTTTAACATGAGAATTATAAAGAGTAGCCAGTTCAGCGACTATTTTATGAGTATGGCTATTGAAAGCATTAAGGTCAACTTGTACGCCCTTACCTTTTTTACCTTTTAATAAATCAGCTTGTTCCCCCTTAACATTATCAAATATTTCAATAATCTTCTTAGCATCTGGGCCTGATATAACTTTAGAAACATCTTCCATTGCTTTATCAAATATGAACATGCCCTCTAAATGAGTAGGGTCTATATCAAGAGTTCTCAATACTTCATGATATCTACCCATATCCATTTGATATTGCATAGCTTCTTTCTTACCCCATTCCCCCTTTGATTTAGTCATCAAACCTGCCATAATCATATGAGTATACAATTCTAACGGTTCCATGTGTTGAAATTCGCCATTTTTCCAAGAAGGAGCATTCATAGCCATAGCACCTACTATCATTCTTGGAGAAGAGCCCATGAAATCACTTATATAATCCCATCTCCATTTCTTAGACGCATCGGATATAATATTCTTCCTCATTAAGCCTAGGTAGTTAATAACATCATCTAAAGGCATATTATCAACTTCGTTTAGTAATTGCTCTCCAGTCTTTCCTTTAAACACTTGGTCTTTCAAGGCACTTCTATTAACAATATCTTTATGTGTACCATTTAACATCTGTTTCATTAGATGTCGCATACTACCTTCAGCGTTTGCCCCTAAACCATCAGCCATTTTTTGATAGTTAGTGTTTTTAAATTTACTTAGTAATAATCCCCATCCTTGCTTAATACTCATATTACCAGTTTTGCCTCTAAACCCTGGGACTAATCCTCTAATAGCTGGAAAAAGAGCTGACATATATACAGTATTCCATGCAACGTGACCTGCATCCCACGGCATATCATGAGTAGATGATTGTAATTTAGACGAAACAGCTCCATGTACTCCAAGTAGTGCGATATCTTGAACCGCCATCCCTAAATATTTAGCTATTGTATCATTAATTTTACCTCCAAAAGCTCTTCCAAAGACTTCATGACCCCACTCAGCTATGTTATTAACATTATAACCATTTTTCATTACTTTATCTGTAAATCTACCAGCTATTTCGTCAGCTAATCCCCTCATTCTGCTCGGGCCCATCTTAACCCCAGAGTCTTGCAGAGCCCTTATAACAGCGTTTACAGAAGCTTGGTTGAAGTTTTTAGTTGCCTGTTCAGCTCCCTCTAAGCCTGCTCTAACGCCAGCTAAACTTGGTATTCTCTTTTTAGCTTCATTGACTAGTTCTCTTTGAACCGATTGACCTGAAGCTTGTAATTGCTTAGCTATTTGTGTATTTTTTCTAAGACTACCAGCTTTTGTTAAATTTTTATGTCCCTCAGGGTAAAGTTTTCCTGCTCTATTTAGAATACGTTGGGATGATAGAACCTCATCAGCGGCTTTATTAATACCCTTAACAGCTCCTTTCTTGGCAACCCTAGAAGCACCAAATGATAAAAGTTTAGCCGCTCCTCTAAAACCACCAGGCCCAGGCAAGAATAATGCTCCACCACCTGCCCCAACAGCGGCAGCCTTTTCGGAGCCAGTCAGTGTATCCCATTGGAAAGGCTCATCGATTCCCATTTGTTTTAGAACAAAACCAGGAGATTCCCATAGATATGACTCTAGTCCGTACCAAAGACCAACTCCTAAAGTCTTTAATAAACTTGAATCTCGTTCAGGGGTTCCGTGAACAGCTTGCCCAAGAGGGGCTCTTTTTGTAGTATTTCCCGATGGGGCAGATATTAACGGGGCACTAAAAGTCTTTTTAGTCAGACCCATATCTTGGGATTTCTGATTAGATATATATGTATTTAACTTTGTGAGCTGGTCACCATCTAACTCAATCCCCCTTAAAGCTAGCTTATTTAAATACTGCTGTTTTACATTATCGAAATTTTGTGGCATTATTTACTATTTACTATTATTTGACTTAATCTTTTTATCTCTTCTTCATAGAAAGAATCTTTATCTGTAAAATATTTACTATTTTTATTTACTACATTTTTCCTTAACATTGCTCTTTTCTCTTTAAGATTAGTTACCTCAGATTGCATTTGCCTAAGAGAAGCTTGCGTCTCATAAATCGCAGTCAATTTATTTTTATAATCCTTATATTCTCCAATTTCTTCATAATTGAGTTCGTATTGCCCTGCCCATTCTGGATTAGATGTTATATCTCCAGACTCTTTATTCCTAAACATAAGAGGGGTACTATTAAATTCATTATTACCTATTATTGTAGGCTCCCTAAATCCTATAAAATCCCACTCATATAAAAAAGAGGGCATTTCTACTCCTTGAAAACTTGGCATAACTCTATCTTCTTCAACAGGCTTAGGCTCATCAACAAAATTTTTGAGAAATTCCTGTGAGTTAAAAGATTCGGTAAAGGAATCTACTAAAGGAGGAGCATCTATTGTTAAATTATTATATAGATTATCAATAGACTGCGTCATAACAGTCCCGACTACCTCTTCATCGGTGGTTAGCTCAATTGCCTTACGAAGAGCAAGAGTTGATGTAGTATCGGTTGATGTGGTATTTTCGGAATTTATATCTTCACCTGTTACAAAACCAGGAAGATTTACCCCTGTCCTCCTATCCTTATACATCTGCCTAGTTGTTTCATTTAAAAGGTTTAACTCTCCCATTAAAAAAGTTATCGAGTCATTCATTTCGCCCATATTAATGAATTCATCTTCAGTCGTAAATGTAGATAAAATACCACTTGACTTCATCAGCTCAAAAACAGACATCGCAATCTCCCTATCCGCATCAGACGCTACATCTAATTTAGTAAATGCTTGGGACAAATAACCAGCTGCGGATTTGATAACCCGTACCTGTTCATCGGGGCTTGAGACTACAGTATTTGCTATCTCAGCAGCAGACTGCATTAACTCCATCCCAAAAGCTGTACTTATACCATGCTTTTTATGAATTCCATCTACACGTTTTAAAAGCTCATCCTCAAACGTTACCATAGACTCCAAAGCATCGTCAGAATCTGCATATTTCATGTGGGGTAATTGATAAGCAATAGATGTAGTCTTGTGAACTATTGACGCAGCAGTTAATTCAGCTTCTTTCTCTATGTCACCCACTTGCCGATTAAAATCAGCATCTTGGTCTGCTTTTATACCTGCATATACTTGATTAACAGCTGCCATCTTAGCAACTTCACTATTTTGAACCAACTGAACCTGCTGAACAATCTTATTCCACATATGGTCATTATCTAATAAGCCTTCAAATATAGTACCTGGCTTATCTAAGGATATTCTCAAGTTCTTATACTCTCCCTCGTCAACTGTAAGATTAGCTTTAAATTGTAGAAAATTATCCAATTTAGGATTTAGATTTTTGTCTTTAGAATCACGATACCATTGAGGGGCTTTAGTGTCCACATACATATCAAGCTCCTGGGCAATCTGAATATTCTTTTGTTTTTGTTTAATTCTATCGCGTAAAATATCATTATATTTAGAAGTGGTACTCATAATATCAGATATACTTAAATCTCCTTGATTAATGAGTCCAGAATTATTCTTTAATTCAGTTGCAAAGCTTTTAAGTAAATCACTTCCATCTTTAGTTTGCTCGTAATAAGGTAATTTAGATAGAGTGTCCTCCGAGTAATTAAGACCTTTTAATTGCTCTTCTAAAGTAGACTCTTTTTGCTTTAAATCGTTACTTAAGTTTCTTAAGCTGGTTAAATGTTGCAGCCCCAATTCATGTTGTACTCGCTCGGATTGCATTTGTTCTTGTGAAGCAATTCGCTTGTCTTGAAGTAAGACGGATTGTCTAAAAGCATCGTCCCTCCTTTTATCTTCTCTATACATCCTCTCCATAGCAGCTAATGAACTAAGAAAATTTGCCCCACTTTGAGCATAAAATCTATCAGTAAACTGTTTCTGATTATTACCGTTCATTAGTCGCCTCTCAAATTTTTAACTTTTGACATAATTGAGCCCGCTGCTCTTTCAGCTGTGCCAATCTTAGAAAATACATCTTGGAAAGCCTTTATCTTCATATCTTGACCAGTAAATTCTAAATCTTTCTTTCCCTGGTCATATAGTTTCTTCATAGAATCAACTGCATTATCTACGTCAGCTACTCTTTTATAATTTCTTGCCATTGTAGCTGGAGCATCCATAGCAGTTTGATAAATATCTCCTAGCTTATCTCCAACGCTATGCATTAGTTTTTTACCACCATGCTCTAATTTCTCAGACACTATATCCATACTACCATAAAAACTTTTGCCGACATTACCTATCGACCCAACGGTCTTAACAGCAGCCTTCTCTAATACGTTAGCTTGTTCATCTGCTATTGCTTGCTGCTGGGCTCCTCCAATCATATTGACTAAGAGCTTTCCTCCTTGATATACTGCGTATGCTGTTAAAGGGTCTATTGGCATTATTCAAATCCTTTCAATTCTCTTCTAGCGAATTGTCTACGGCTAACATACATGTCGTACATACTATCTCCAAACAAATCCCTTGCCGCATCTCTAGCTTTCTCAGATGTCATATCCTGACCTCCCACCCTGCGAGCCTGTCTAGTTAAGCTATTAATATTCTGTTGATTAAATTTTTCTTGATACTGAAGAGAAGACTTATCTGTGCCACCCATAAATTCTTTATGAAATTTCCCCATTTCTATACCTCCACCACTACGTCTAGTCTGCCCGACTGGAGTCATATCTTCATAAGGAGAAGCTTCTTTAATTGGGTTTTCAGAGGTATATTGACCAGGAGAAGTATACGACTTATTTACAGTCCCATATTCAGATACATCTCCCAAAGATTTAGTCCCCCCTGCTTTATATAAATCAGACATATTTTTTAAGTCAGTCCCACTTATTTGTTGAAATTGTTCCACTCCCTCTTTATCTTTAAAATATCTTGTATGCATTTGGTCTTTATCAACTCCTTGATATGTGTCCCAAAGAGTATCAGGTTGCTTATATTCAAAACCAGCCTCTTTAGCTACATTCGCAGCGTCAGCATGTTCTTGAGCCCCTTCTTGGTATCCCTTAAATAGAGAAAACCCAGCGTCTAAAGTCTGATTCCATCGTCCTTCTTTAGCCTTCTGTTCTCTCATTTTACCAAAATAAGACCCAGTAGCTTCACTAACACTTCTTGATGCTTCTGAGAAGTCCGAGTAAAACTCTTGTGTTCCTGTTACTATATCTCCATATCCAGCCATTGTTTCTCCTTCGTAGAATTTACTACCTTAAGATATCTTTTCAAATCCCAATTATATTTGAATGTGTATTACTTTTCCATCGTCACCATCAGCACCTGCCACCCCTTGCATCGTTAAATCCCCAGTAGGAGATGCACCTCCACTCCCATTTGGGCAATCAACTGTCCCCCCTATAGTCCCTGTAGTCGTTATTAAAACAATTACACCACCATTCCCACCTGCACCTCCACCTCCAGAACCACCTCTTGCTAAATTGTTAGCAGATGGAGTTGTATTATTTATTCCAGAACTTACTCCACTTCCTCCTGCTCCACCAGCTTTACCATTAGAATTTACTACGCAATTAGACTTAGCAACGCCAGGGGCTCCATCAGAACCATCTCCAGCTGATGCGCCGCTACCAGCACTAGCTGCCCCTCCTCCACCACCCCCACCGCCTGAAGCTCCAGAAGATACGTTCAATCTCTTAGCTGTATCAGACGCATCCATGACATCTCTCATCATTAAAACTAAGTGAGGGTCTATTGTATTTAATCTAGTTATTGCTTTTGTGGACGTTGCTGCGCCACCCGCAGCTCCGTCACCACCTGGTGCTGGCATATTTTACTCCTTATACTCCTGCTGATTGACCACCATCGCCACCATCTCCACCTGATGCTCTGATTGTTCCACTATTACTAATATATCTTGCTGAAATTAAAATAGTTCCACCTGTCCCACCACCTCCACCGCCTGCGCCACCTGACATTCCATATAATCCAGCGTCACCAGCAGCCCCTCCCGCTGAACCTGAAGTACCTTCGGCTAGGCTACCACCTAATCCACCAGCACCGCCTGCTCCACCGCCACCAACGCCTCCAGAAGTATCTCCGTCACCTCCATCTGTCCCCCCACTCCCTAAATTGTATACAGAAGCTCCGCTTTCAACTGTGAATGTTCCTTTGCAAAATATTCTATATCCTCTTGTATGTAATATAACACCAGTTTTAACTGTAAAATCATTAAAATAAGCATCTGACTGCATATACCATTTAGTAGTATCTCTATACATTATTCTAGAACCATATCCATTACTAACTTCAGAAGAAGTCTCAGGAGGAACATTAACTGCATAAGAATACTCACCATACGCACTACTTCTAGAAGAGGTACTAATCCATGTATCTACATATGAAGAACCATTATATGAATCTTGTCCTCCACCAAATAATCTAGTTCTTTCTATGAGATAAGTATTAGAAGTAATATCTCCATTTTTTGCAAATGTTATATTATTATCAGCAAAAGATGCGGAACCATCTCTATTTATAGCCCACTCATCAGTCACTATATTACCATCTGCTGTCATAACAATTTGAGCATCTCCATCAGCTATACCCATAATTGAAGTACTATTTATTTCCCATCCTCCTACATAACCAGAAGTTTTAGTAGCATTATTCGCAGCTGTAGCTGCTGTCCCAAGCACAGAATCGTCAGAGGTATTATCTACATTATTTAAAGCCATTGTAGTTTTTAAAGTACTTGGACTTTCGTTAACAACATTATTAAGGTCAACATCAGTTTTAGTTGTATTTTCATTTAATGTATTAGTTGCATTAAGGTCTACTCCTCCAATACTAACCGTACCACTAAAAGTACCAGTTGCCGCTGACAATGCCCCAGCAAATGTTCCTGATGCTGCTGACAATGCTCCAGAAAATGTTCCACCTCCATCTATAGCCAAAGTTGAACCATTCCAAGTTAATTTAGAACCTAAAGAAAAATTAGAACTACTATCTATATAAAAACCAGTATTAGCATTACCATGAGTTCCAGTTCCAGTATAAAGTTTACTTGAAGCCATGCTTATACCACCAATAGAACCACTATTAGCAAATATGTGACCTTTTAAATAAACACTATCCGAATACAATCCATATAAATTTGATTGAGAGCCACTTAATCCTGCATCAGTATCAGTTATACCATCTAATCTTCCTAGTCTTGCTTTCTCTGTTGAAGCACTCCCCCAATTAGCCCAACTATTAACACCATCCTTTATAACTATATAAGGGGCTTTAGAATCATCAGCACTTAGATAAAGAACAGCATCTCTATTTGTATTTGTAGTATTTCCTATTCTTACTACATCATCGCCAACTCCAAACGAACCAGTATCAGCAGGTAAATCTCCATCTCTAGTGACAGTAATTGTTCTCCCACTTACACTAGTGACTCTTCTTACAAGTCTCCTTATAATTTGTAGAGTACCACCACCAGTATCTCCACCCGAAGTGCCTGTTAAATCAGCTCTTTGAACCATTACTATATCATTATCATGGAATGGACAAACTCCATTATCACTTGGGTCTTCAAATGTTATATCACTACCATCAATGCTCTCTACCTTAGCAACTGCTGTGATTAAAACACTTCCATTAGTAGCTCTCAACTGTTGCAGTAAAAGTTCATAAACTGAAAGAGTACCCCTAATAGAAGCACTAGAGAACTCAGCATGAGCTGTATTGTCTATCTTCCATCCACCACCTGTGAAACCAGAAGTAAATGGATTAGAAGTAATATCATCTCCATCTACTATAATATCTCCAAACGTTACATTAGAAGACGTTAAGACATTTTGATTCATATCATATAAATAATTTGCCCCTTGTCCTGTGTTTAAGGTTGTGGCAGTAATTGTCCCGAATTGGACATTAGAGGAAGTTGTTAGATGCTGACCAGTATTATAAGCTAACTGAGTGTCTCCAATAGAGTCATTAACGACACTTAATGCCGCTGTACTGCCTTCACTTTGAGTATGACTAACAGCGACTTGACTATTGCCTGTTAGATTAGTCATATAATTACCAGTCGTGTCTGTTGTGAGAGCGACTGAATTTGGTTGAATTGTTGCAGTCAATGTTCCATTGGCGAGATTAGTTAAGGTTACATTGCCTCCTAAATCACCAGCTAAAGTGATAACAGGAGATTTATTTATTGTAGTCCCTGATGCGATGTCTCCACCGTTAATATCAATACCAGAGAATGTAGGTGTGCCTGTAAAAGCATGGTTGCCCGTAATGGTTCTAGCCGATGTATTATGAACATATTGACTATGGTCATCATCCCCTAGATTAGTCAAATCAGAATGAGAACCAACAGATGTGCCAGCCCCTGTCCCTGATGCGACAGCCCCTCCTCTAAATACTACTTGTTGTCCAATTGGTCTTCCTGAAAAATTTCCCGTAGATGTAGACATCTCATTCCAACCCAACTCTCCCTTTACTAAATGCACAAGACCCTTACCAGGTATTTGAGTAAAGGATTGGTCTCCTAAATTCCCTGAGCGTGAATGAGGTGTACCCCTCTTGGTTCTAGGGGCATCTGCATGCTCATGTCTAGCTTGTCTTGTTTCTTTAGATGTGGGCATTACCTAAGTGTTCTTTCTCTATACACTATCGTCATATCATTTATTTGAAAATTCTTTGGGACTGTCCCATTGGCTGCAATCTTTAACTGAATCGACCTGATTGAATTTGCTTCAGAACTAACATTTGGCTTTAATGTAGTAACATTCCAATCAGTCCCAGTAGGAGTCCCTAAATCTCCCATTGGAGGAGGAGAGCCAACGTTAGCCCCGTATTCTAAGTTTTTTGTTTGAGCGGATTCTCCATTTGTTCCATAAGTAATCGTTACATTAGAATCAGCGGCTGCATCTACAGCGTCGTTAGGAGATTTCCATGTTAATATTACCTTGTATATTCTTTTGAGGGTACCTGGATTTCCAAAATCAATATCTTTTGTCTTTATTAATAAGTTAGCAGTAGACGACTCCGAATCATCCCACTGTAAAAGATTCCCTGATGAATCCAAAACCTTGACTACATTATTATCTAATATGAAGTTGCTATAAGTAGCAAAATTAAGTTTTTGTTGATGCCTAGTCCATCCTTGAGTTGTTAAGCAATACTCATATAAATCTCTATAGCTATTCCCACTATCATTTACCCAGCTGCCTGTTACAAATAACTTTCTTTTATTTGGTAGATAAAATGTTTGACTATTAGGCATAATATGGTCTGCCCATTCACTTGGTTTAATAGACCCTTCAGTTAAGTTCGTAACCTTTTGACCATCGTAAAGATAACAACCATTCTCATTCGCCCACGCAACTCCAAAATCAGTTTTAGAAGCAGCTCCTGGATGAGTAATCCCCATACCAACAAAAGTATCCTCTAAAAATTCAGTAGATTTAGTTGCATTTATTAAATACATTGTATTTCTTTTAAATTGTAAAATTCTATCTGCATAGGTGTTTAAGTGTATTATATCATCGCCATCATTTATAGCAACATCTATTTCTCTTCCTGCTGAAGGGAAACAATCAAAAGAATTGGTCACAGACTTAATCATTCTGTCCCCATACACCTTACCGTCTTGTTCAATATTTCCTATATAGACTTTTCTATTTAATACAACAGCCGTTTTATATTTTGCAGATATTGTATCGACAGTCGACTTAAATCCATTTAACGCATCAAATGATTCGAGAAGAGGTAACCCAGTTGTTTCTATTAAATTTGATTTATTACAAGTAGATGAAAATGTTGCGAAAGCATCAATAGTAGAGCCAAGTTTATCAGCAGGAAAATCAGGCTCCCATGCCCCCTTTAATCCCTTAAGAAAATCTAATTCAGAAACTCTATAAGGAACATCCTCATCTATCATATACAGATTAGAACCAGTTATCCTATTATTTGTAATAGATTTAATATATGCATTTATACCTATCTTATAACCCCAATCATTTGGGTGTAAGGCTATAGAGGATGGGAATGAATACAATAAACTCTCAGCGTCTTGATTCTCATCATAAATAAATGAATATGCAAAGTCCTTAATCCCTTTAGCCCCTGAACTACCGACTTTATCTGAATCCCCTACTCTTAAATCAGAAACATGAAGCACAGAATAAGAGTCGTCTGGCCCTCCCTCTGTGGAAAGACCCCCTGAACCAGTAAATTGTAAACTCAAATCAGCCCGAAAGGTAAAGCCAGTGGGAGTCATTGATGTTACTGCAGTATTACTCTTTCCTGTTATTTCATCATAGGGTAATTCAAGGACAACCCACTCACCATAATTAGCCTCAAGAATTGGAGTTATATCTACTTCCCAATAAAATGTTTGATTGGAACTATTTTTTATAGTTATTCTTGCGTTAGTAAATTTTATCTGACATACTACACTATCAGCAATTGCCAAAGTATGTGTCCCAAGCCACATATCTCTATTCTCCTTATCTTCAGTTCTTACTGCTATATAATATGACTTTCCAGAAACTAAATTATCGCTAGGAGAAGTAAATGATGGGGATGTCCATTCATGTCTTATATCAGCTTGGTCACTAGTCACAGGAGAACTATCAGTCCCAAGTTGCCATCCAAACCTTCTATAATAAGTAGACCCATCAAATCCGCCTGCATATCTTTCGTCATGTTGCCGAACATTACCTGAGCTATCAGTCATAGTAAAAGCACTTGACGAGGAGAACAGCTGGGAGCTTGTCCCAATTTCCTCAGTATCATCTCTTAAATTTCTGACATGCCACCAAATTCTATCATCAGAAAGGGCTGCGGCGTTTGTAGGAGCAACTAATTTCATTTCGCCACTAGTAGGTGAAGACAAAGCCTGGTCTTCTTTATACCAACCCTTTTTATCTACAGTAACTCCATCTGTGTAAAGAGTTCTATTTAGAGCACCAATCCAAACAGGGTCATTGCCAGCCGCAAAAGTTGCATCGCTAGCCCTTATAGCTCCATCAACACTATAAAAGAATAATTTAGGACTCTCATCACTCTGCAAATCCAAGAAATCAACAGATGTGTTTAAATGAGTAGGTGTTTCCCAATCCCCTCCATCTGGGCTCCAATAAAGCTTTTGGTCAGCCTCTCTATAAGCTAATATATAATCTGTTCTAGTCGGGGCAGGGTCACCATCCCAGTCCTTATGAAAATCAGATGAAAATCTGAAAAGACCATAACCTCTAATATTAGTACTAACTTCAGGCTTTGTAGAAGCTGAATTTGTTATAGTGGTTAAACTACCAGCGTTAGTTATTCTTCCAATATCATCAACTGATACATCTTTCGCTTCAGATAATTGATTATCTAATATATCCCTTGCATCAGATTTTGTATTTAAACCACCGTGGTAAGAGTCTACCTTGTGGAATTTACGAGGCATTTATTTCTTTATGACTTTTTTTACTGCTTTTGCTTTTTTCACTACTTTAGTTACTTCATCTTCTGCATTTTCTAAAGCTTTTCTTACTTTAGCAACGATTTCATCGTCTTTAGTGCTTGAAGTTAAGGAAGTAGCAAACTCCGCATATTCAATAACGGCTTCAATCATCCCTTTTTTCTTCACAAGATGTTTGATAAACTTGCTTAATAATCTAAATGATTTTATCATTACTTATCTTTCCCAGCCAATTTAAAGACTGCTTTTTTAACTGATGTCCATAACAAATCATCCCATTTACTAGGACTAAGAGCTACGGCTTTGTCAATTGCGAGAATGGCAATAAGAACATATTCCCAATTCTGTGCAACTATTTCTACAACTTCTTTCATAATATTCTCCTTAATGAATTATCATTGCAACCACTACTTGAACAAAACCAACCACTATAACAACCCCAATAGCAACGCCTTTCCACTTAGATATAATACTCTCGTGCTTGGCAATACTGCCATTCTGCTTATCTAAATGAGATTCTATTCGTTTAATATGATGATAGATGTTCTCAATATGAGCATTAGTTTTAGCATTTTGGACTGCTATATCTGTTACTTTATCTTCCAGAGCGTGTCTAAAGTGCCATACGTTTTGTTTTTCTTGAACCATCTTTTATTTCATAATTAACCTTTATGCCAACAAACTCAAACCTAACAATAGGTGTTGAATTAGTAGTCTTAGGATTGTAGTAAATTAGTTTCATTATTTCTTATCTTCTTTTTCTTTCTTCTTAGATTCTTTTTCTTCAGCTTCCTTATCTATAATCATCTGCTGAATAAGAGCAATTGCTCCAGTTATTTGATGGAAGTTTGCTTCCATTTGTTTCTGCTGATTCGTCAGCTCTTCTAGTCTTTCGTCTAAAGTAGGCATTTCTGCTCCTCCTTTTGTTAGTTGTTATTTCTGAATGACCTTAACAGGTCTCTGTTCAGTTCTTGTATTTCGTCTTTGGTTTCAGCCATTGTCTCTGTAATCTGTTCTTTTAGACTATCCATCCTGTGATGCATGGCTTCAACCTTCTTATCTGTATTAATGAATTTATGTATAAATATGATACACATGAAAACTAATACTCCTGTGACTCCTAACCGTTCAACTAAGTCAATAATATCCATTAATACTTAGTTCCCTTAGTTTTATTTCTATCATAATAATTAGCGATTAATGTAACCGACCCTATCAAAAGGGTAGTCCAAAAAAGGATGATTATAAATTCTAACATCAATATTTATTCCCCCAAGTTTTCCTTCTCTCAGGTAAATCTTTTCTCACAGTTCCTGTGTGGGTAGTTCCACTAACCTCTTTACCGCCACCACTACTGCCACCACCACTTCCACCTCTAACTGGCGTATATTGACGAACTTCTAAAGGTCTGTAATAGTAATCATATATCATTCTGTTATCATTTCTATATCTATAATAGTGAGGATAATCGTACCGCACTATATACCCATCATAGA
>Ga0080013_1000526_pt1 | contig 54610 bp, 76 predicted proteins | sample ETNvirenome_6_85_FD_69236 | JGI IMG/M metagenome (GOLD analysis project Ga0080013, IMG submission 69236) | Marine viral communities from the Pacific Ocean - ETNP_6_85 (SPADES assembly) (version 2) | ecosystem: Environmental > Aquatic > Marine > Oceanic | place: Pacific Ocean | collected 2013-06-19
TCACAAGGGCGTGCGCTACCTGCGAGGGTAGCGGCGTCCGCGAGAGCCAAACGGGCGTTGAAAGCGATTGCCCTGTTTGCGACGGGTCAGGCGATGAAACTTTCGCCGTGTCCCTATACGAAACCGAAGCGGACGTGCGGGAGGATTACCCAAAAGCGCTGGCAATTGAGGGGGCGCTATGACCTTTGAAGCGTCACCGTATTACGGCGAAGAAGAAGAGATCTTGGGCTGGGGGATTTGGTCCCCCAGCCTAGGCGATTGGGTTATTGACGATGGGCTAGATGAAATTGAGGCCCGCCACATCGCGGCATACCTTAACGGGAAACGCGACATGCCACGCAACAGCCACCGCATCCTAAGATATTACGGCCTTATAGAATAAAAAAGGGCGGCCGAAGGGCCGCCCTAAATTTATGCAATCCGGAGCCTGGCCCGGAGGGTTTCTATTTCGCGGGTCCGCCTGTCCTCCCAAGCGGCCCGAGTCCTTTTTCGGCCGTCCTTCCCGACCTTGTGGAAAAATTTAGAGCTCTCTAAACGCGCGAGAGCACTGCGGCGACGATCTTCAACGTTCTTCATGATGTTTCCCCTTTTTCTGACCAGTATTCGTCTGGCGTGCAGTCCAAAACAAAATAACCCTGACCATGGTCGCCAGCGGCTTTCTTAGCCTCCTCTAAGGTTAGTTGTTCATCATTAGGCCCTGATTTAAATACGCCAAAATCAGTCCCCCCATGACACGTTGCGACACAATATTTATCAGACATATTTCTCTCCCTTGTTAAAAAAGTGCGGTGGTTGATTACCTTGGCCCCAATGTCACCGCCAGCCGATCCTCAGCTCTCACTATGGCGGCAGGGGGCGGGCGCGTCAGGCAACCTATTTTCGGGTGACGCCACCGCTCACCTCCCCAAATTAGCCCCCTTCTACAACCCGTATTCGGCGCGCCATTCGGTCGTCGCATCGACCAGAACGGCGTCCGCCAAAATTTTGTTACGATAAACGTCGCCCATCTCCCCTTCGGGGACTATGGGGGACTTGACCTTGCAAAACCACTTCGCATAGGGGTCTTTGTCCTCGCTCGTGGCGTGCTTCCAAGTGTGCAGCACTTCCCAGCGCCAGCCCGTGCGGGGGTCTTCATAGACCGCATACGGGCGGTCTGCGGGAGCGGTTTTCCGGAATAGATTCTTTGCCATTTCTAATTTCCCTTTGTTTGCTGTTGACGGTTCCCATTATACACGGGACGCTGCTGGTGTCAACAGCGCCCCGCTATTTTTATGCCGGAATTTTGACTTTTTTGCGTTCCCTTTCCAGCAAGTCTAAAAGCAGTCCCTCGCTCACGAGCTCTTCGCGGAGGTCTTCACGGTTCCACCAATCAACACGGTAGACTTCAACGTAAACATCCGTGACCTGTGGAAATGGTCCGCCAGAAGATACGGAAACCTTATACCAGTACTCGGAATCGCTGCTGAACTGCCAAGGCTCGCGCGTACTAATAAGGCGAACACCGCCGCCATCACTTGGCTTATTCGCCGCGACGAACGCCGCCGCATAATCGTCAGCCTCAAACCTAGGCAATTCCCACGCGAACGGTTTGGCATCTTCAATCCAAACCAATCCGCCGCATTCCGACAAAACGCCATCAACCACGCTCCGCAGCCCATGGTACGGGTAGCCATCGTGATGCTTATAAACATGGTATCGCGAGCCATTAGGATCGCAAAAAGTGTAACAGGCTCTTGTGGACATTTTCTTCCCTTTCGTTGTTGACAGGATGATACTCCCATATATAATGGTATGCGTCAACAGCAAATGAGGGAAATTATGAAAACAAAATTAGTATTCTGGTCAAAAGACCTCGCGCCAATGATGAAACACGCGATGGCGCATGAGCGGAAAATTCCGTACACGGGCGAAACAACGGAAGAACAAGGCCTTTGGCTGGTCAAGGATGAGGGTATCTACCTAATGTCACCAACCGAAAAAAGGTTTCGGGCGGTCGTCTACGCCAAGGGCTACAAGCCAACAAAAGCAAATCGTGACACGCTGTGGGATAAGACCCACGCCATTAGCGGCGACGATTTTGCGGAGTTCCTACCCTTATCCGAAGGGCAGGTTGCAAATATTTGCAAGGGTGGTTCAATCACCGTTTGGATAGAAGGGGAGCAATTGGAATATGCAGCGTAACGATGCAGGTTTCTACGGAAACGAAACAGTCAATTGCGATTCTTGTGGGGGGATGTTTGACCCCCACAATTCGCCGTGCGAATGGTTAGAAACCAAATTGGTTTGCGGCACGTGCTTCCACGGATACACGGAAGATGAACTGAACGAACGCCTAGAGTAGTTGACGGGGGAGCGGGGCCGGCCGTAAGCTGCCGGCGCCCGTACCTCGAGCGCGATTACCTCCCTGGTTGCTGCTCGGTAACTACCGGGTGCCCCGGCCGCCACCCTGGCCGGGGCTTTTTTATGCCCCGACCCCGACCGACCCGACCCCGACCGACCCGATAAACCCGACTTGACATCCTGGAAAATAATGGTAATATAGGACCGTCAACAACCAACAACGGGAAAATCACCATGAAACCCAAGTTCACAAAATTCTTTTCGACTGATAGCGCGAAGGCTATCAAAGCCGACAAGTATGGATACCTAAACGCCATCAACTATATGGCTCCCCATACCACGGGCGGGGCCGGTAACTTGTGCCCGCACTCGAGCCAAGGTTGCCGCGGCTTATGCCTTGGTATGTACAGCGGGCAAGCCGCCATGGTTTCCGACCTTGAACACGGAACCAACACGGTGCGCGAAAGCCGCAAAGCAAAGGCGCAGTTTTTTATGACCGACCGGAACGCGTTCATGGCCGAAATGGCGCACCATATCCGCGCAATGGTCCGGAAAGCGGAACGCGAAAACAAGAAGCTGGCCATTCGTCCGAACGGGTCAACGGACATTCCGTTTGAGCGGGTAAAAACGGACAATGGCCAAACGTTGCCGGAACGGTTCCCGGAAACGCAATTCATTGACTACACCAAAAACGCACGGCGCATTCTGGACCAGCGCAAGCCAGACAACTATCACTTGACCTTTAGCCTATCGGAAACGAACAAAGCCGACGCGGAAAAGGTACTCGCCGCGGGTCATAACGTGGCGGTAGTGTTTGGCCATGGCCAGCCTAAAACGTTCATGGGTTGCCCCGTCATCGACGGGACGGAACATGACTTGCGGCATTTGGACCCGTCGCCTGTCATTGTCGGGCTGGATCCGAAGGGCAAGAAAGCGAAAGCGGACGAAAGCGGCTTTGTAGTGCGGGGGTACTGATGACCAAATTCACAGCAAAAGATCGCGCTTGGCACGCACGCGAAATGTACCTACTCGAGCGGGACGGTCGAAGGGAGGTTCGGCCGTGCCCCCGTTGCGGGGGCAAACGAGACCCCGTCCGACACAATTACCGATCGATCGCGGACCATTACACGGAACAGGGAACCCCTGTCAGCGAAGCCCTGGTTGGCAACATGATTGAGGAATATGTCGCATACAGGGACCTGATAACGAAAGAACTCCAGAGTTCGGCGCCGGTTGTTGACACATAATGGCGCCGCGCCACCCGATGCATCGGGTGGCCGCCCCGACCGGCTTTTCCCCTTGAGCCGGTCGGGGTATTTTATTCGGCGGCAGATTGCCGCGGGCCACCGGCCCCGACACGACCCCGAACGATCTCGAGCAACGCATCGAAAAACCCCGACCCCGACCCGACCGGCCCCGACCAAAGGCACGGGACCATTGTCCCTGACCCGACCGACCCCGACCTAAGTCCGTGTTCCGCGAGGCCCCGACCTTGGCTACCGTCAAACAAATATAGGTTTGAGGAAGAGAGAGGGGCAACAAGGAAGAAACTTACGCCACCCGACTGAGAATACGCAAAATTCCAAGCAACTTGATGTGCTGAAACATTTACGCGGTTAGTCTTGGTTGTTTTGAGTTCTATCCAAAAAGCCAAACTTTCCGCGCATACATGAACGTCTGGGATACCTCCCCCAAACCTATTTTCAATCCTCGTGGTGTGCCAATGCTTTGGCATCTTTGCCCGAAGATTCTTCCACATCAGCGTTTCGGGATTCTGCGCCATCTATAACCTCATACTGGGCTTCTACAAAAACGCTTGGGTGGTTCTTCCTCAATTCTGAAAGCCTGTTCTCAATTTCGTCACGGCTCATGTTCTCAATGGCGTGGAAGTGGTTCGTCTCCCGTCGATCCGTTGTAAGGCCGCCCAAGGCAGATCTAGTCTTTTCCGCGTTGATAGCTGCGGAGAAATGACCGGCTTCTTCAGCACCTTCCGAGAGTTCGCGGAGCCTCTTCAACTGACCCATGAGGGTTACACCATACTTCCGTTCACGCTCCTCCCTGAGCTCTGAAACGTACTCGGCAACGTGCGGGAAGTATTTAGCGTTGAGCAGTTTGTGCGCTTGGATTTTCGCGATACCGTTCTTGTCAGAGTACCCGGCAAGACGCGCGCATTCCGCGTTTGAGTGCGTACCGTCCACGTAATGTCGGGCAAAGGTCTTTTGCCGATTGGTCAGCTTCCGCCCGTGAGCCTCTTCAATTTGCTCTGCTTTCACTTCCATTTTACGCTTCATCGAGGTCTCTCCCTATAACAAGCACTTTTCAAAATAACCCTGTTATTTCCCATGGTCAAATGGCCGTGCGGCTAGAAAAGTGTATAAAAAGGGTACCAAGTGTATAGTCTGTATAAAGAGTGTATTGACCTAAATTGAACATTATCAACCTGCTACAGGTAGAAAATACACCCATATACACTTATACACTTATTTTGGTCCAAAATTTATTTTTAAAAAACATTTTTCTCAAATCGCTGTATATAGGGAATAACTGTATTGACCATGGTCCATGTTTAAAGGTACTATGGTTATCCACAAAGAAAGAGATGGAGAAAGTGATGAGTAATCTTGTTGAGATCCAGCCTGTAAACTTTAACGTGTTGAACCTTTCGATCAAGAGTCGGTCGGGGTTGATCTGCAATGCGTATTCGGAAAAGGTCCGTAGGCAGATGCAGGATAAGCACGCGGGCATCAAGAAAGCGGTAAAGCGTGAGAAGCGTAAACCGCAGGAGGAGTATGAAGCCTGTTTTTATAAGCTCGAAGACGGTTCGTATGGTTTTCCTTGTAATGCTTTCAAGCAGGCGGCAATTCGTGCCAGCAAGATGGTTGACGGGATCACCATGACTGACGCTCGTCAGATGTTTTTCATTGAGGCTGATGGTCGTGATGTTGTTCGTCAAATCCCGTGCGTTCGTATTCACGGGGAGCCGATAATGCGGACGGATGAGGTCAAGGTCCAACAGGCCATGGACCTTCGGTATCGTCCTGAGTTCCCGCAATGGAGTGCTACCCTGACGATTGAATATGACGAGGACAACATTTCGGCGTCTTCGATTGCGTCTCTTTTGTATCGTGCGGGTTTGTCCGTTGGCATTGGTGAGTGGCGCCCTGAGAAGAACGGCGATTTTGGTCGTTTTGAATTGGGTGACGTTGCCATGGTCAGTGAGCTTTCGGAGGCGGCATAATGGTGTTGAAAAACTCTGTTTTATCCGATGAGTTAGACAGGATTGACCAGACAGAAACTGGTCTGACGCCAGAGGCGGTTGTTGAGGTCGCAAAGGACCCCAACAACCCGCTCCACTCATGGTTTGAGTGGGACGATGCCAAGGCGGGTCATCAGCATCGGATCAGTCAGGCGCGTGTTTTGATCAAGCGGGTAAAGATTGTTACGCCTTCGGGAAGCAGGACGCCCAAGTATGTTTCTGTTGAGATCAACGACAGCCCTGACCGTCGTTATGAGCCTTTGCAGCGTGTTGTGAAGGATCAGTCCAAGCTTGATTTTGTAATCGGTGAGGTTGTGGGCAGCGTCGATCAATTATCGGCGAAGCTTGAGGCTTTGTCTGAATTGAAGATGGACGCTTCTCAGGCTAATCGTGCGCGCAGTATGCGGGCCTTGTGCCGTGATTTGAAGAGTCACGGGGATTACCTGATCAGTCCTTAACTCGAGTCAGTCGCGGCTGGGCGAGGCGGGGCGGGGCAAGGTACGGCACCGCTAGGCAAGGCAAGGCAGTTTAGGCATGGCGCGGTGTGGCAACGCACAGCAAGGTCAGGCGGGGCCGGGCCGGGTTCGGCAACGCAAGGCAAGGCAGTTATGGCGAGGCAAGGTCCGGCCGGGCAAGTCAGTTTAGGCTAGGCGTGGCAGCGTGCGGCCTGGCGAGTCAGCGTGCGGCAAGGCAAGTCAGTTGCGGTATGGCAAGGCCGGGTAGGGCAAGGCCGGGCATGGCAAGGCAAGTCAGTCGTGGCGAAGCACGGCGCGGCACGGTTGGGCAACTCCGGGCATGGCAAGGCAATTCACATTTGACCGTGGTCCATGATTCATGCTACAATGCGCGAGAACTTAGAAAGGGAGAGTTATGAGAAACCAAGTTATTTCGTTGTATGACTACACGGGCGAGGCTTTACGCCCGTGGGCAGAGGCTGGGTATGAGTGTTTTGCGTATGACATTCAGCATTCCACTTCCACCACCTCGATCCACCGTTCTGGCTCTATCACTTACGCGCACGCTGACCTGTACGACTTAGATACATTGCGTTGTTTACTGCATCGCCATGCGGACAGCGCTGTCTTCATGAGTGCGTTCCCGCCTTGTACGGACCTTGCGGCGTCTGGTGCGCGTTGGTGGTCCAAGAAGGCAAAGGCCAATCCGGATTTTCAGACGGAAGCGGCGAATCATGTTCTGTTAACTGATTGGTTTGCGGGGTCTTTGGGTTGCCCGTACTACATTGAGAACCCTGTGGGTGCGTTATCGCGTTTGTGGCACAAGCCTGATCACAGGTTTGACCCGTGCGATTTTGGTGGTTATTTGCCAGAGGACGATGTTCATCCGAAATGGCCTGACATTATTCCGCCGCGTGATGCGTACCGCAAGCGCACCTGTCTATGGACGGGTGGCGGGTTCAAGATGCCGATGCTTCGCAGTGTTCCGCACTTGTCTATTGCGTATGACAGGACTGATCCGACGAAGAGCCGGGTGTTTTCGCCTATTTTGGGCAAGACGGGCGGCAAGTCGTTAAGGACCAAGAACATCCGCAGTGCGACCCCGCGCGGCTTTGCCCGTGCGGTATTTCAATTCAACCGGCCGTCGCCTGTTCTGGTGGCGAGTGACAGGGAGGAAGAAAATGCCTAGGGAAATCTGTACCACGTGTTACGGGAACGGTTACGTTCGTAACGCGGATGACGATTCGGTGTCTGATTGTAACGTTTGTGACAATCAAGGAGAGGTTAATGTTACGAAACTTATGGAAGTTGGTGTCTCGCAAAGAGAACTGGGAGAGTAGGATGGGTTGGGAATATTTTGCTCTGGTGTTTTTGGGTGGCTTGTTGGCTGGCATGTTTCAGTGGCTTTAAAGACACTGGACCTATTTTCGGGAATCGGTGGCTTCGCGCGAGGGCTCGAGGCCACCGGCTTTTTTAGTACGACCTGTTTTGTAGAGCAGGATCCGTATTGCCAAGCGGTTCTGAAGCATCATTGGCCCGACGTTCCTGTTTTGGAGGATATTAGAAATGTCCAAGGACCCGACCTCCCGACCCGACCCGATGTTATTTGCGGAGGATTCCCTTGCCAGCCATTTTCCCACGCAGGAAAGCAACGAGCTCAAGACGACCCCCGCCACCTCTGGCCGGAAATGTTCAGACTTATCCGGGAATGCAGGCCCACTTGGGTTGTTGGAGAAAACGTTATTGGGCTCGTCCAACTGGGCTTGGACGAAGTACTCTCTGACTTGGAAAACGAAGGCTACGCCACAAGGACGTTTAATATTCCAGCTTGCGCGGTTGGCGCCCCGCACATCCGGCAGCGACTCTGGATTGTTGCACACGCCGACAGCGAAAGCGAACCAGATGGCGCCTTCGATGGCAACATCCGGCAGCGGCAACTGGGTTTCGACTTTGTGGCCGACGCCACGGACAACGGGCTTAGACGGCGGGAGCAACTCACGCAAGGCGGCAAAGGCAAGGGGCATGTGGCCGACGCCGACGCAGGACAGCGCCACGGAGCGGACGAAGGAGTACAGCCAGGGGGGAACGCCTTTGACGTTGGCGGTTCAGATGTTTCCGACGCCGGATGTGGGGGCGGCCAAGGGCCGTGGTCAGAAGTCGGCGGCCGAACGCCACAGGCTTGGTGGCAGTTTGAACCCGATGTGGGTCGCTTGGCTCATGGGGTACCCAATCGAGTATCTCAGTTGCGTGCCTTGGGAAACACGATCATCCCGCAAATCGCGGAAGAAATAGGGTATGCTATTGCCGCGGCTGAAGGAGCCGAATGACATGATAGTGGACGAGAAAGTCCGAATTGAAAAACTGCGGTTGGCTTTACAGGACATTGCCGACGTTTCGTCCCTTGGTTTGGAGGGTGGCACGTGCGTGCAATGGCTCGGCCGCACTGCCAGAGAAGCGCTTGAAGTAGACGATGAGGACCAGCAATGGGGTAATTGACACAAAAGCATTTAACGATTGCCCATGGTGCGGTGCAAACACGCGGTTGGCCTTTGTCCGCGGGCATTACCAATGTACGGCGTGTCACCGGCCGGTGTTGGATTGTTGTGACGGGGAGGTTGAGTATGAAGGTTCTTGCGACAGTGGCAGCGGTTCTTTTGATAGCGACCGCGGCGGAAGCAAAAAACCCTAAAGAGTGCCTAGCAGAGGCAATGTACTTCGAGGCACGGAACCAAGGTTGGCGCGGGATGCTGGCTGTGGGCGTGGTGATTCAGAACAGGGTTCGAGACACGCGATATCCGAACGACATCTGTGCTGTCGTGCGCCAAGGGCGTTATCGGAACGGTCGGCCGATCAAGCACAAGTGCCAGTTCAGCTATTACTGCGACGGCAAGCCAGAACAACCCACTGAAAAAGAACCATGGTCCACGGCTCTAGATCTGGCGGGCGTGCTTCTATCTGGTCATCTTGTGGTCGATGGTTTGGGAGACGCGACCCACTATCACACGACATCTGTCAGACCAAGCTGGTCCAGCAAACTTTCGTTTCGCCGCGTGATAGGGGATCATGTCTTTTATGCCCGTCCTTAATTGGGCATTTTAGAGTCGGTATCAAAATTCTCCAGTATATCCTCGAAATTAGTTTCGTCGAGGATCGCCAGAGTCATCGTCATCATACGGGATGCCGCATGTACCGCCCCTACAGGACCAAGGTCGTCTAGGGCAGTTTCGTAGGCTACGCGAAACAGGACGATTGTCCTTTCTAGGGAGGTCAATTCATTCTTCTCTCGAGCCAACGCACCGACCTTATGATAGAATCGGTCCAAGTCCTGCACCGTGGACATTAATCGATCTCCTTCCGGAACAAGTGCAACACCTGCGCGTCACTGGGCGTTCCCTCGCACGCTTCGACTAAGAAAGCGATTTGTTGCGCGGGCGACCGGTGGTTCTTATCTGCCATCTTCCACAGCTTCTCCCACGTGGGAATTGGAACGGCGACGGATTTATACTTTTTAATATCGGGCACTTACGATCTCCTCCATATGGTTGATTTCATCACAATCCTCCTTACACCCAGCTTTTCCATTTCTTGAGGTGTCTCCTCGCGAGAGGACCCAACACGTGCGCTTCCAGACCGAACCTGTTAGGCCCAAGCCTGCGGTGGAACGTCGCAATGATGAATCGATCACGCTTTTCGTTGATAATCTCTTGAACGCGGCGCGTCACAATGTTGTTGATGGTGTGGTTCCAGACGCCCAATGGTCCGCTGTACACGATAATCTTGTCGCCAGCCCGCGCCTTCGCCAACCATTCTAGAAACTGTTTGGGTTTTAGATATTCCATTTATCTCAACCATTCCTTCAGTTCTTCGCCCATCACCACGGATGCAATATCCATCTTGTTTCGCAGAGATTTAACGATCCGCTCATCGATGGTGTCTTCGGCAATTAGGTCGATGTAAGTCACGTGTTCCTTTTGACCGATGCGGTGCGCCCGATCTTCGGACTGCATTCGGACTGCCAAATCAAAACTGTTCGCAAAATAGACAACGGTTGTCGCGGCCGTCAGCGTAATGCCGTATCCACCCGTCTGCGGGTTACCCACGAAGAACCTGGCCTTTCCGTTTTGAAACCGCTCAATGGCCTCTGACCGTTGTTCGTCTGTGGTGTCACCAAAATAGGTAACGGTGGACTGCGGCCCATACCTTTTGGTAAGCGCGCTTGCGATACGTTTTATGTCGTACCGGAAGCGTGACCAGATAATCGCCTTGCCATCGGTCTCGTCCAAACAGGCAATCAATTCATTGATACGGTTGTCCTCAATCTCAATGATTTCACCACTATCCGATTTGGTGTGACCAGACAGAACTTGCTGCATACGCAGAAGCTGGGTCATGACGTTCGTTGCGGTCATGAACTCGTGGTCATTTATGTGCGCGAGCGCGTATTCCTTCAGATCGTTGTAGATTCGCTTTTGGTCCGAGGACAGTTGCACACTGCGCTGCGAATAAATCTTGCTGGGCAGGTCTAGACACTCGTCCTTCATGACGCGGCTAGAAAAATTTTTAAGAAGCACGGACAATTCTTCGAGGTTCCGATACCCAACAATCTGATCAAACGAATGCGTGCCAAGGTGTTTTCTTTGCCGGATGGCGTATCGATACTGGAACTGGTAAAAGTCCTCGCCGCAGTCGCCCAGAAGGTCGGGCGACATGAATCTACACTGCGCCCAAAGATCCATGGGCGATTGGGTCACGGGAAATCCCGTCAGGATTCTCCGGTAAGTCGCCAAACCCGATAGCTTAATCAACGCCTTGGTTCGTGAGGCCTTGGGCGATTTAATGGCAGTGGACTCATCTATCGCCAGCAGTGCCTTGGACGCTTTCAGAACTGCCGCGAGGTATTGTTGCCCTTTTTTAGTGCTAAGAGCCTCAACGTTCATGACAAGTATGCGAAGACCTTCCCCCGCAGGTTGCATAAAACTAAATAGATTCTCCCGTAGCGCTTTTGTCGGGGTTGGTCGCCATATCAAAGTGGTCGCGTTGTTCGCGACCCTATCAGGCATGTGCGCGGGTATCTCAAGATTGGCCCAGTTGCGGTAAACGCCCTTCGGAGCCACGACAATAAACGTGTCTATCTTATTGTTTTCATATAACATGGTGGCCGTGTCGATGCAGACCTTGGACTTGCCGGTTCCCATCTCCATGAAAAAGGCCCAGTTGATCTTATCCCACGATGCGGATAAAACTTCCTCCTGATGGAGGTATGGCTTGGTTTTAAACGAATAAATCATGGAATAACTATACTATCCCAAATTAAGTGTTGCAACCATAAAAATTATGGACTAAGAATGGGGTCCAGAAAGAGAGAATTTTGATGCCAACAGTTTTTGTGACCCAAGAAAACCCCCGCGTTAACGTTTTACCCGCTGCAAAGTGGGGTGATCTTGAGACTCTCACCAATCCTTATGACCAATTGCACATTAACCCTTCCAGGTTGGTGTCGCAGATTCGTCGCAACCTTCACGGGTTGACCGAGGACGATTGGCTGTTGGCTATGGGCGACCCCGCCATAATTGGCGTGTCGTTTGCTATCGCAGCGGAAATCAACCAAGGCCGGGTAAACATTTTGAAGTGGGATCGTATGGAGAAAACATACTATCCCGTCAAAGTACAATTGCGCGGCGGCGGTATTGAAGACCTTAAAACCTGACGAGGAGATACGTTGATGAGTGAAAGAGAACTATGGAACGAGATCGAGATCGACGCAAACGCATTCAAGGATTTGACAACACAGAACGGCACTGAACTATCGGGACTAATCAAGACAACGACAACAATCATGAACGACCTCAAAGCCGCGGAAGCTGAAGTTAAGCGGTTGAAGGTTGAGCGGGATCGTTATGTGTATGATCTGATCCCGGCCAAAATGAACGAAACCGGCTTGTCGAAAGTCGAGGTCGATGGCAATCAGGTCACGCTTCAGCAGTTCGTAAGCGGAACGATGCCAAAAGACCCCATGCAGCGGGAGATAGCTTTTGCTCATCTGCGCGATATCGGGGCTGGCGACTTTATTAAAAACGAAATTAGCATTCGTTTCGGTTTGTCCGAGGACAACACGGCTAAATCCGTGCAGGCCGACTTGGATGAGCGGGGGTTTGACACGGCGTCAAAGGTCTGGGTTGAGCCCAGCACCCTAAAGAAGCTGATAAAAGACCGAATTGAGGATGGTCGGGAGATCGATCTGGAAATTTTCAACGGTTACGTTGGAACAATTGCGAAAATCAAGGGAGTATAGAAAGATGGCTAAAACAGCAAAGTTACCCGTGGGTTTGGAAGACGCTTTTGCGGAAGACGCGGGGGTTGGTTTCGAGGAGGTAACCTCCGCCGATTTGCAGATACCGTTTCTTCGTATCTTGCAGGCACTGTCGCCTCAACTCAAAAAGTCGGATGCGGCCTTCATCGAAGGTGCCGGTCAGGGCGATATCTTCAACACCGTCACCAACAAGGTTTGGGATGGTAGCGAGGGGGTGGTCGTGATCCCCGTCTATTTTGAGATGAAATTTCTCGAATTTGTTCCGCGCACCCAAGGTGGTGGGTTTGTTGGCGAGTTGGCCGCCGACAGCGACGAGGTTAGGACCGCGTATAGGGACAGCGACACTAACCTTGAACTTTTGCACAATGGCAACGAGCTCGTGCGCTCCGCGCAGCACTACGTGAAGATTGTGCATGAAGACGGCAACCTTGAGAACGCCATTGTTGACATGAAAAAGACACAATTGAAAAGGAGTCGGTTGTGGGTGTCGATGATGATGATGCAGAAGCACAACGGCAGCACGTTGCCGTCGTTTGCGAACACGTATCGTCTCAAGTCTGTTGAGGATGGCAATGACAAGGGTTCTTGGGGATCTTGGTCGATTGCCTTGGAAGGGCGCGTTCCATCTCTTGAAGCGTACAAGGACGCGAAAGAGCTTCACGGCAGCATTAGCCGCGGGGAACTGAAGATTGCGCCACCGCCTGCGGAGGGTGCGATTACGGATCAGTCTGAAGACGTGCCTTTCTAGGATGGGCTTGGCGGCCGCTGGCATTTGTCGGTGGCCGCCGCTTCCCTCATGGATGATAAACTAGCAGAACGGTTCCACGATTTATTTTTAGGATCGCAGGGAGCGCACGGCCAGACCAACGTCCAAGGTCGTAAACGCGGTGGCAAGCAGGCGGCGTCGTATAACCTTGTCCGTGAGCCGTTGACCGTTGACCTTGTGCAGAAGCACCTAAACGGTGGTATTGGGGTCGGCTCCATACCGATTGACGAGACAAACCAGTGTTCCTTCGGTGCGCTGGACATTGACGATTACAGCCTCGACCTGGCCTTACTCTTTTCTAAAGTTAAAAGATTTAATCTGCCGCTGGTGACCTGCCGTTCAAAATCAGGCGGCGCTCATTTGTTTTTATTTTTGTCGGAGAAGGTCGCGGCGTCCGAGATACGTGACCGTCTAGCGGAATTTGCTTCGGCGCTGGGCTGGGGGAATTGCGAAATTTTCCCCAAGCAGGAGGAACTCCTTGCGGAACGCGGGGATGTAGGAAGCTTTATCAATCTCCCGTACCAGAACGCACAGTACACTACGCGGTACGCGCTGACCGAGGACGGTGGCTCTCTGTCCTTGGAGGATTTCCTCACCGTAGCAGAGAAGTCGCGCATAACCGCCAAGGAATTGGCGGAAGTTATTTTGGGCAGCGACAGTGAGATTTTGCCGGATGGGCCACCGTGCCTTCAAAAACTGACGGAATTTGGCATCCCGGAGGGCGGCCGCAACGTAACGCTTTTGAATGTCGGTGTGTACTACAAGCAGTTCTCCCCGGAAAACTGGCGGGAGTTGCTGGAGAAGCATAACCAAGAGTATTGCAATCCGCCTCTGCCCGCTGCGGAGGTCGTTGTGATCCAGCAGCAACTGGACAAGAAGGAATACTTCTACACCTGCAACCAAGAGCCCCTGCACAGTCACTGCAACAAGACCCTGTGCAGGTCGCGCAAGTTTGGTGTCGGTGACGCTAATTCTCACGTGCCGGTTGGCGGGCTTACGGTTGTGGAGTCGGAGCCGCCTGTTTGGTTTGTCGATTGTGACGGCACACGGCTGGAACTGTCCACTAAGCAACTCCAGTTGCAGGTTGAGTTTCAACGAGCGTGTATGGAACAGATGTATTCGATGCCTGCGCGGATGAAGGAATCCGATTGGCGGGACCTTGTTGATGGTCTGTTGAGGGATGCAACCCGGATCTCTGTACCAGAAGAATTGACGCAGAAGGGGTTGTTTACCGAACTACTGGAGAACTTCTGTACTAGCCGCATTCAAGCGCATAGCCCGGAGGAACTGTTGACGGGTAAGCCGTGGACCGAGGAGGGCGTGACCTATTTCAAGCTTAGTTCGCTACAGGAGTTTTTGAAGAGGAACAGCTTCACACAATACACCCGTGGTCAGATCACCGAACGGCTGAAGGAAATGAACGCGGGGGGCAGTTGCGACAAGGTCTACAATTTCCGAGACAATAATGATCAGTGGAAGGCTGTGCGCGTCTGGTTTGTGCCAGAGATGAGCCGCGGTGAGGTTGATTTACCCGATGTTAAGTTTGACGCACAGGAGCCACCGTTTTGATGGTCGTTCCTATGACACTCCGAGAGTCCAATGAATTTGTGCGGAACTTCCACAGGCACAACAAACCTGTGCAAGGCGCAAAATTCTGCATCGGTGCCAGTGATGGCGATAGCCTTTTGGGGGTTGCGATAGTGGGACGGCCGATTGCACGGAAGAATGATGACGGTTTTACGGCAGAGGTAACCCGGCTTTGTGTTTTAGATGACAGCCCCAAGAACACTTGTTCATTTTTATATGGTCGTTGTTGGAGAGTCTGGCAGCAGATGGGGGGCAAGAAAATGATCACCTATACATTGAAGTCGGAAAGTGGGTCTAGTTTGCGTGGCGCAGGCTGGAAGATTATCGGAGAAACTGATGGGTCGGGGTCTTGGCTGAACAGGCCGGGCAGGGATTGGCAACCGGTCTATGGGCAGCTGAAATTTAAATGGGGTGTAGAGAGTGACTGATCAACATGAGACTATCTTAGGACCGCCGGGAACGGGGAAGACCCAAACCAATTCAAACAGGATTCGGGAGTGCATCGAACAGGGTATCCCGCCTGATCGTATCGCGTGCGTCTCTTTTACGCGGAAGGCGGCGCAGGAGAGCCGCGAACGGGTTAGCCGGGATTGGGGTATTGACGAAAGAGATATGCCTTATTTCCAAACGCTGCATTCCATGGCGTTTCGTGCTGGCGGGTACCGTTCCGATGATGTTATCGGCCTCGCAGACATGAAAGAAATTGGGCAAGAGGTCGGGATACCTTTTGGCAGGGGACGCTCCGCCTTCACGGAGTCTGACTTTGACACGCTGGGGCCGTCCAAGGGCGACTTCTACATGAGCCAGTATCATCTAGCGCGTAGCAAGTGTATCGAACTCGAGGAGATGCACCGGCAACTGGCAGACTACAACGTTAAGTGGCCGGAATTGAGGCGTTTGGTACGTGCGTATGAGGACTATAAGTCTGTCCGCGGGAAGATCGATTTCACAGACATGATTGAGAATTTCGTGCGGGAGGACTTGTGCCCAGACATTGATGCCTTGTTTGTTGACGAGGCCCAAGATCTGTCCACCCTTCAATGGGCCATGGTCGGTGTACTTCGGAAGAATCCTCACATACAGGTTTTTACGGGCGATGACGACCAAGCTATAATGAATTTCCAAGGCGCCGATGTTGGCGCGTTTCTCTCCGCGACAGAGAAGAAGACAGTCTTGAGTCAATCCTATCGGTTGCCGGTGTCCGTTTGGCGCCAAGCCCAGGATATTGTTAACCGCATCAGGGACAGAGCTCCGAAGGCGTGGCGGCCCAAGGATGAAGAAGGCAGCGTGCGTTACCACCACGATGTTTGGGATGTACCGATCGATGAGGGCGAGTGGTGTGTTTTGGCTCGAACGAACCGAATCGCGAGTACCATCGCTACGGTTCTACGCGATGAGGGTTGGGTCTACAGCCGGAACGGTCATCCGAGCATTCCGCTGAAAACCTACGAGGCGATTGAGGATTGGGAGATTTGGTGCCGAGGGAACGCTCTGACGGGCGAGAAGGTTCGCAACCTCTACTCCTTCCTAAAATCCGAAGAAGGCTACTCCAAGGGCTTCGGAGCGCGTTCAAGGCCCCTTCTGGGGATACCTTCGGACGATCAGGTCTACATGTCGGACGCCTACGACAAGTTTGGGTTGCTCCAGAGCGGCTCTGCGCGCTGGCACCAAGCCCTTAGTCGTATCGATCTTGATACGAAGAACTATGTGTTGAATGCTCTCCGCCGAAAGGACAACGTCAGGAACCCGCGGATCAAGGTTTCTACCATACACTCAATGAAGGGTGGCGAAGCGGACAACATATTGCTTGTTCCGGATTTATCCTACGCCGCCCACAAGTCGTATCTAAGAGACCCTAGCATAGAACACCGGGTCTTTTATGTGGGGGCGACCAGAGCCAAGAAATCACTTCACGTTATCATGCCGCAAACGAGATGGAGTTACGATATATGAAGCCTGTGGAGATTTTGGAGACGGCCGCTGGTCTTGTAGGGGGAGATCGCGCAGAACAGCATGGAGACTACAGCCTTCTACACCAACGGGTGTCCGATCTGTGGGCGGCGTATCTGAAAGCGGAAGTGAAACCGGAGAACGTTGCGTTCATGATGGTTTTGCTGAAAGTTGTCCGCGACGAAATGGGCATGTTTAATCCAGACGATGGGGTTGATGCTTCAGCGTACACAGCGTTGTGGGCGGCCTTGTCTCAAGAAAGGAAGACTTAATGGCTGACGATGATGAGTCCTTGTACGACTTGCTTCGAGAATACTTAGAGCATCACCGACCCAAGCAGGTTAGCACTGCCGAGATAATTTATAACTGCGCTTTTTGCGAAAAAGAGGTCCGGTTACCCTCTTCGGACCCCATCGGGAAGAACACCGGGGATCCTTCTGTTCAAGTCTTGTGTGAAAAGTGTGCCAAGGAAGAAATGGAAGCTTGCGAGCGAGAGTCAGAGTGGCACGATCATTTGCAATCCTTGCGTGACCGGGGCGTTATTGTTCTTTCGGATTACAGGAACGTCGTTCGATTTGATGACGATATAAAGGTTTGATTCAGAAAATGCGTGAGGATCTTTTTAACGAAAAGGTTTGGTATCCACCGGAACATCTCCCGGACCTGTCTGGGGAAAAAATTATTGCTGTCGATGTGGAAACCAGAGATCCGAACCTACGAGACTTGGGGCCAGGGTGGATAAGAAAGGATGGCAACCTGATTGGTGTGTCCGTCGCCGCTTCTGGGTGGAGTGCCTACCTGCCCATCGCTCACGAAGGTGGTGGGAATATGGCGAAGGACCTCGTACTTAGATGGCTCCAAGACCAACTAAACCACGGTATGGACGTGGTTTTTCACAACGCCCAATACGATTTGGGCTGGCTTTTGAGCGAGGGCGTGGAGGTCAAGGGTCGAATACTCGATACCATGATCGCCGCGCCTTTGCTTGATGAGAATCGCTTTAGCTATTCATTGAATGCGCTTGGGGCGACCTACCTTGGTCAGCGGAAGGCGGAAGAGGATCTCCGTAGGGCCGCCGACCAGCACGGGGTCGATGCCAAAGCGGAAATGTGGAAGTTGCCCGCAGAGCGGGTCGCCCATTACGCTGAAATGGACGCCACCCTTACACTTAACCTGTGGGATGTTCTGCACAAGAAACTGATGGAGGACGATTGCGGCCGGGTGCTGGACATGGAACTGTCGCTGCTGCCCATGGTCTTTGAGATGAAGCGCAGGGGTGTCCGGGTCGATGTAGAAAAGGCGGAGATGACCAAGAAGCGTTTGCAAGAGAAGGAAGATGATCTCCTTAAAAAGGTCTACGATGAGACCAATGTTGAGCTTCATCCGTGGAACGCAAAATCTCTAGCCGCAGTTTTTGAAAAGCTGGGTTTGAGCTATGAAAAAACAGAAAAGTCGAAAGCCCCAAGCTTTACGAAACACTTCTTGAAGAACCACAAGCACCCTATCGCCAAGACAATTTTAGAGATTCGCGAGTACAACAAGGCTAACACAACGTTCGTTGATACGATTCTTAACCATCAGCACAACGGCCGTATTCATTGCCAGTTTAACCAACTGCGCTCCGATGAAGGTGGAACTGTGTCTGGACGCTTCTCGTCAAGCAATCCTAATTTACAGCAAGTTCCCTCTAGGCATCCGGAAATCAAAAAACTCATCAGGGGTCTTTTTCTGCCAGAAGAAGGTTGCCAGTGGGGGAGTTTTGACTACAGCGCCCAAGAACCACGGTGGATGATGCACTATGCGTCCCTGACGCCATCGACCAAGGACAACGATAAGGTTAAAGAGATCGTATCGCAGTACCAATCAGACGACATTGACTTCCACCAGTTGGTCGCGGATATGGCTGGGGTTGAACGAGACCTAGCCAAGACGATCAACCTTGGAATCATGTACGGTATGGGCATTGGAAAGTTGGCCCAGACCCTTGGCGACATTTCTTTTGACGAAGCCAAGGTGTTGCGTAACGAATATGACGAAAAAGTGCCGTTCATTCGTGCGTTGGCTTCCGCGGTTATGGACGCCGCCTCGAGGCGTGCGGAGATCAAGACGATGCTTGGGCGTAAGTGCCGATTCCCCATGCGGGAACTTAGGGGCTATTCCGAGACTTTAAAGCAAAGCATCCATGTCGATAAACTGGAAGAGCGCTGGCGCGACATACTGGAAACGCCCGTGGAGGAAAGAGAGCAGAACTGGGGCAGCATGAACCCGGTCAAGTATCAAGTCGCCTTTGTTTACAAGGCGCTTAACCGCCTAATCCAAGCCTCTGCGGCCGATCAAACGAAGATGGCTATGCGCGACTGCATGGACAATGGTCATTGGCCCATGCTTACAGTTCATGACGAATTGTGCTTCTCGCTTGAGAGCGATGAGCAAAAGGCGGAGATCAAACACATTATGGAAAACTGCGCCCCCGCGCTAACAATCCCGTCAAAGGTAGATATTGGAATAGGCGAGAACTGGGGGCTGGCTAAGTAGGCTTTTTGGATCGTAGGAAATTCAAGTAGTCGCGGGCTAATCTAAGGTCCTCAAACACACGTATAAAACCCGGATGGCTTTCGTCTACCCGCGGGTCAATGATCGCTGACATGGTGGCGCCATCGTCCTGACTGCCGAACTGGTGCCGATCAGCATACTCGTCCACATATTTATATCCGCGCGTCTTGATCATATGTGTCGATAGTTTTGTGTCTACATCTTCGGTTACAAAGTATCCCCATTCATGGTGGTGACCTTGGCCCAGAATCCGAATTGGGATGGTTGAAAATTTGGAGGCCCGCATCGGCCCATGGAGGATGTTGTAGATACTGGTTCCCTTCATGCTGTGCGCCAGCCATGTGGGGCATTTCTTCCCGTTGGGAAACGTGATGTTAAATTTGGCCTGCCAATCAAAAACATGAACTGTGTTTTTGAGCATCTGCTTGATCGTAAAGGCGTTTTCAGTACTCATAGTATCGTGGTTGCCCAACAAGCATAAAAGATACTGGACGCCGCTCTCCACCATCAACCACTCAACAAGACGGTAAGCTGTCGATCTACTGCTATCCTGATCCGCCCATAACCGGATCAAGCGGCCGGCCCAAGCGTTTGAGGCATCGCCCATCTGCACGCAGTACATTCCGGGGGTATTGGCCATGATCTCGCAATCTTCGCGCAACAAGGGCCAATTGCACCCGTTGTCGTCTACATGCGGATCTCCCATCAAGCACAGTGCAATAGGCTTGTTGTCGGGCATTTCTATGTCGAACCATTCTCGAGCCTTGTGGTGAGCGTGTTGTCTTTTAAACCGCTCAGACATGTGGTCGATAATGTTTTCAATGGGCATATCGCTGGCGCCGAAATCCGGGAAAACCGGGACGCCATGCTCTCGGTTAGCCGTCATTGACTGTTTTCGTGCCTGCAACAAGCGAGACCGAAGAGTGCTTTCCGCAAGGTTGAGAGAGCGTGCCGCAGCAGCCACTGTATCGTGCCTAGCGACGGCGTCCAGACATTCCTGTAAGACGCCTTTATCAAGGCTTTGAGCAGCCATTATGTGCCTCGTTTTGGTTCTTTTGGTTCCCGCAGAGTCCAGTTTTGACCGGCCGATGCGACACAAGATTTTCCGCTTGGGTCACTTATGATGATTGTCCAAGAACCTTTTTTTGATACAAACACTTCGACAAGTTGGTTGTCGTTCGTCAACCCATTGGCTGTCAAAACCTCTTGCCACCTGTTCCAAAGCCTTTCAACAACCTCTTCGCGTTTCGCGCAAATGTTCTGCGCGGAAGCAGAAGACACGGCCATAAGAACCAAAACGAAAAAGATTAAGGGTTTCATATCATTAACCAAAATTACCTAAGACAGGTCCGTACCCCCCAATTCCATTCGACAAATCTAACTTTGATCTAACGTAATCTTGGAGCGCGTTGGCTCCGGGCCGTAATGACGCAATACCTCCCATTTGAGAACCTGTGTCAACGAAACCGCCGAGGTGAAATGGCCCGCCTGGAGCATCGCCAGTGTCACTGCCACCGCCGCTAGGACCACTCCCACCGCCAGTGTCATCGGTAGACATTTCTGCCGCCATTTCTGTATCTTCAGTGTCAAACCCAACCGCTGCTGCCGATGCCGTAGCCGCTGCATCGGAGTCTTCTGGATCGTCCGATGTATCGTCTGAACCGGTTGGACCACCAATGCCAGTGAACTGGCCTATCGGATCAATCCCAAACGGCTCCATGTTCTGTGTCTGGGCTTCGTCCTCGCCGAATAAGTAGTTGTAGGCGCGTGCAAGGGTGAAGCCGAACGACAATGGTGCAAGAGCTGGAACCAATAATCCAGCCCCCGTGAATAGGGCGTTAGCCACGTTGAATGAGGTTTTGCTTACTGGCTCAAGCGGGACGTTAGGAGCATTTACGTCTTCAGGAGAGAATTGCGCCGCCTGATTAGTGACCAAGGGGGTAGGGTCTTGGTAAATACCGCCAGTGCTAAATCCTAGAGGTATCCCAGCAATACCTTTGGTCAAACCTTCAGGCATTACTCCAACGAGCTCCATGTCTTACCGTCAAAGGCAACGGCGCTGTGCCTGTTCTTTTGTTCGCTCCGGTAACTGCAATGAACCCAACCAGAGTGAGGCTTCCCCTCCTTGTAAAACTCCAGAATTAATTGATCAAAGTCGCAATTATCGCGAACCCAAAGCGCGGTTTCCTTGTTGCCAACACCCGGAACCTCAAAGTCTACCGCCTCACCCTCTACATGCTGCGACTTGTCAGAGGATCCGATCTCCCTGTTAAGGGCCAAGCAGCGAAAACCACTGCTAGGGGAAAACGGAACACCGTAGTGGTTGCGAACCGGCTCGAGAATGTTCTCACAGACCAAGGCCAGTTTTTCAATGACCAAGGCCCGCGGTTCATTGTTAATGCCCAGACGAGCGGCCGTATCCGACTTAATTAATTCTGCCAGGCTGAAGTGTTCCGAGAGTTGCATTATCGACCGCCTACCAAGTCCTGTCGGGCCTGTACGCGTGGGTCCATCTGCTCACGCATAGCTTGGCGAAGTGGGTCCACGGCTTGCTGCGCTTGGGCCGCGGCTGCGGGAATTTCGGGCAATTGCTGCTGTAGGTTTTGGACCATTGGCCGGGCAACGTCTACCGCTTGCGATACATTTTGGCGAATACCTTCACGGGTATCCGGATCAAGACTTTCGGAAGCTTTGGTTAAACCAATTACCCGTGCTTCTGTCCCAGCGATTTCTCTAAGCCTGCGTCGAAAAACGCTTAAATTCCCCAACTGTTTTTTAGCGGCGTCGTTCGCCTGCTTTCTAGTAAGATTAACACCGTCTGCTCGCGCCTTCGCCAAGATGTCATCTGTAAGAGCGCGGATACCAGCCTTTAAATCCGTTGCTCTAATGCTTGGGCTTGTCATTAATTTTAGGAAGCGTTTGCTACGCAAGATTCGCCCACTGGCATAGATACTGGCTACCGAAGCAATACCTGACACAGGTTCCGCTAATATTCTCATGCCTATGCCCGCAGCATAGGCTGATGAAGCAAGGCCGCCTTTCCCGCGGAGGGATCGATCCCCAACAGGCAGCTTCGTTAGTTTTAAAAGATCCTGTACCGTCTCTGGTCCCAATATCTTGTTTAAAGAACCACGCTGGTTCATGTTTTCTAACGCAGCCCGCATACCGTTTTGCCATGCCCCGTTTATTACGGCTTCCTCCGTAACCCCATCTGGAAAAGCCTCACGAATAACACGAGACATCGCAGCGTCCCGTAAACCATATGGTTGGTTAAGCACAGCGTCAGGAACCTTGGAAACAAGATCATCCAGCAAACGAGGATCTTTTACCGCCGCTTGGATTAAAGTGTCAGCGTCATCAACCCTACCAGACTTGATTGCTTGGAATAATGCACTTGTACTTTGTGCTTGCGCTTCAGCAACGTCGTCTTGAAGGTTGGACACAATGTTACGCATGTTGGAGTTAATAATGGTGTTGGTATCAGCGTTCTGAAATCTTAAACCACCCTTAACTCTGTCTCGGGCAACCAAGGCAAAATCTTTTAAAACGCTGTTCAATCTTCGGGCTTCAGATTCCCCAAAAAGTTCTTGCTGGACTTCCTTGCCTAAGTCGTCAAACTGCCGCCGAAACTTTACCGGGTCGAACACATCCATATCGTTGGATTTTTGCCAAGCTGTCTTCATCCATGATTTTGCCAGCATCTGACGACTTACATCTTTATGAAGTCTGCCGGATGCCGCCGCTGCGGAGTCTGCCGCGTGTAAAGTAAACGTCTCAGCTAAGTCATTTAAGACACTGTTTCGATAAGGGTCCCAAGGGCCAAGAGTTTCTAAAAACTTTTCGGGCTTAAAACTTAAACCAATTTTCCTTAAAGCTTTTGCCTTAGCATCGCCAAAGTTAGCCGCTAGTGCTGGAAAATTGTTTTGAAGAAGTCTGTTTATTTCCTCAATGTTATTCTTTTTCGCTGCGTCAGCCATCAACAACCATTGAGTTTCCGGAACAGATTGAAGGGTTCCACGAACAGACTCTTCGGGCGTTACGGCTTTTAAATATTTTTTAAGAAGTTCTGGCTTGCCGTTTTGTACAACGGTCTCCACCACTGAGTTTAAATCTGCGAAGTACCCATCTTTGACGTTACGATTAAGCATGTTCAAGGCGCCTGTTTTAAATGATTCAGCGCCTTTTGCGTAATGTGCATCGGCTTCTTTTAAAAGACGAAAGCCGTCGTCTAAAGTTTTTAAGGTTTGTTCAGCTTCCTGCCTACTTAAAAACATTCCGGGGTTTTTCCCTTGGGGAATGTTTACGAAAGGTCCGAGATCGCGATATTGCGGCACAGCATTTGGTGAAGTGTTTAAGATAGACCTGACGACACTTACTCTTTCCATTACATCTTTGTTCGCGGCCGAAAACATATTGTCCAACGTATCGGCCAATTCTTTTAATTCAAAATCCCCAACGTCACCAACCAAGCTACTACTACGAGAATTGTTTACCGCAGTACGAAGCGTCTGGAGCTCTTTCAAAGTGTAGTCGTCAGTCTTCCCTAAAATATACTTGTACACTGGATTGTTTTTTAATCCAGATTCTTCAGCCAAAGGTTGCTTGAGTTGTCTTTTTACAACGGCTTGTAAATCTGAAGATTTAAAAAGCTTGTTTTCTCCAAGCGCTTCTGACGCATTGCCGTATAGCTGTTTGTTATTGTTCTGCCACAGGCGAACCATACGAGTTACTTCGTTTTGAAAGGCTGCGGCAGTTTCGTCTCCTGGCGTGTACAACTTTTTCAGCAAAGCTATTTCTTCGTCTATAACTTTACGAAGATGCTGGTTAGCCAACCTCACAGCATCATCAGGATCTTTCATTGCTTGCGCCAGCATGTTGGTAATGTTTTTGGCGTTTTGATCAAGGGCTTCGCCCAAAGCGTCCCCGCTCAACTCACCATTTCTGTATTTATTTAACAAGTCTTCAACATATTTACGGTTTGAACGGGCGGCCGCTCTGTTAGGAAAAATCCCTTCATGAATAGCCTGCATTCTACCCAAAACAGCCTTTCCCGTAGCATCGAGAATAGTGGGCCTCAAACCTTCTTCCATGGCTTCTCTAGTGGAAGTTCGTTGCAGTTGCACAGCTGCCGCTTTTGCCTGCCCTGCTGTTAGGCCCTGATCCATAAGGTCTGAAATAACTTGAGCGTCAGGGTTGCCGGGTCCTTTAATTATCCGACCAAGGCCTTTAAGCACGCCGCCGATAAGGAGGTTACCCCCTGCGTTAAACGCCGCCGCTGTAGCTACATCACCGTATATTTCATCAGCCGATTGTAATTGAGAACCTTCTCGAGTTTCTAAGTACTCATCCGCCCCCTTACCGAGACCCGCTCCAAGACCTATTAGGATCGATCCTGGGATCAGACCAAGACCAGATGCCGCCATGGCGGCACCAGTAGCACCAATCAATTCCCCCCGGTACTTTCCTAAAAACTCAACAACATCTGGCGCGTCAAACAATCCAAGGAAACCACCCCCCGGTCGGTTGAACCACATGGTTCCAGAGTTCGCTAAATTGTTGTTAGCTTTAATTTCGGGGGAAATATTGTCTAGTTTAAGAAAGTAATTACCGCTGTCATCTCTGCCGAAAGAGTCTGGTCCGTACTTCTCAGTTAAAAACTTTTCTTCTTCCTCAACCGTATCTTTTTTACCAAACTCCCAACGAGTGTTGTAATCGGTAACCTGACCCTCAATAGTGGGTGAGAAAGAAGGTTCGGACGTTGACGGGTCTCCTCCGGTCAAACCCGATTGTTCCCCACGGGCACGGGCCACAATTTCGTCAAAAGACGCCGTTCCGTAATCAAAAGTTTTTTCAACAAATAATTCTGGGTTTCGTTCTCGAAGACCGTCAACAGCATCCTTTATTTGTTGCTCGTTGGCGTCTTCAAAATCGACAACGTCGCCCGATGGAAATTCTATTTGGGTCATTTAGACCAAGTTCCTTTTTCAATGTTGTACCCAAAATCAGACAACTTACGAACTCTTCCCGGACTAGCACTAGGATCCCACTTCCTTAAAATAGATTTTCGTTGCTCTCGTAGAACATCTCTAAAAAATCTTCCGCCACCAGGCACGGTCAAAGTCCCCACGGAATCTTCCGCAAACTTCATTCTAGCCAACCCCTGTCTTTCGTCGTTTTCCAGCGTTTGCCACAACACTGTTACTTTGTCTCTTAAAATATCAACATCAGCACCCATGGGAGCCCACAAATAATCTGCAAACACACCTGCAATTTGATCCGCTCTGGTTCTATCTGGCGTAGATATAGTGCGGTTAGATTCACCTAAAATAGCGGTAATTTTCTTTGCAATGACCGCTTGAACGCGACTGATGTACTTCTCTTTGTCTTCTCCTTCTTTTTTTAATATTGATTTATTGTCGGTAAAACCAAACGCGTTTGAGAACCTATTCCAACTTTGGCCAATCACGCCTCTGATGCCCGTTACTGGTTGATTTTCGCGAAACAAAATTTCTACAGCAGGCCCCAGTAACGTTTTACTTTGCACAGAATCTAAAACTTTTTGAGCGTTACTCGCATAGTCGTCCCCTACTTTAAGCCATTTAGAAGTTATTTGCCCTTCACCAGCAAGTTTAGCTTGGGCCTCAATTAACTGTTTTGTAGCTTTTACCCCAGAAATCCAGTTTTTGAAAGGATCGCTTGTAGGCAAATATCCTTTGGGTATATTTCCGGCCCGTAAATCTGCTTTTGTAACGGTCTTCAAGTCCCCCGTCTTAGGGTTCATGACGCTTATTAAATCTCTTTCTTTTTCCGCAAAAGCTCTCAACCGTTCCGTATCTTTATCAACCGCCGCGAGTGCATATTTGGCCGCTGACAAATTAACCTGACGGTCCCACATTCGTTTTTCTTTAGCGTCCTTTGCAAACTGCGGACCAAGGCCTTTCAGACCTTCGGCAATGTTGACAAGAGCGTAGGGGCTTTGCCCCGCCATAATTTTTAAACCCGCTTCCATTATGGCGTAACCCTTTTCGGAATCGGACATTCCCTTGTATTCCGACCCCATAGCATCCTTAAATCTTTTAAAGTAGTCGCTCATTCCCTTTTTGGTTTCGTCAGGTGTTTCCGCTTCTTTGACAACATCATCAAAACCAGCAGCGAGTAAGGCTTCTATAGACCTCTGTCCTGACCCCGGTGCATCGCTTGCGTCTTCCGCATCAATTTCAGCCCGGTCAAAAGCATCATCGGACGGACCAGAATCACTTGTGGAGCCCACAGTTTCTTGCGCGCCTTCAACAACGGCGTTTTGTTCTTTTAATATTTTTTCCGCAGATTTCCCTGTAACAACATCTGAGAAATCAGCGGCTAAACCGAGTAAACCCGGCTTGTCTAAATCCATTGCTTCAATTTCCGCAGAAGTAATGTCTTCGCCGCTGGTGTCAGGTGGTTCTCCACTCGCCACACGTCCACCAAAACCTTCCGTGGCTTGGCGATAGGGGGTTTCATAAGTCTCAATTAAATCCTTAGACAACACCTCCGAAAGTACTTCGCCGCTTACCTGTGGGTCAGCCTGCAACGCCTTTTTACTGGTGTCGCTAATTCGATCCAAAATCTCTTGGTCAGAAACCCCTGAAACAGTCGGTCGGCGTCTAAGGGCTTCCCCTATCGCAAACTGCTGTTCAGCAAACTTCAAGTTACCAACCTCATCGGGGTGTTGTATAGATACAGTGTTCCAAAGATCTACAAAGGTATCTCTTGCTCTGCCTGTTAACTGCCCCGCTTCTCTCAATATAGAATCCGCAACATTGTACGGAACCTTGGCAGCATCTTCTAACAAAGAACCAGGCCCTTGCATCCTTTGCCCTGAACCCGGTGCCCACCAAGGACCGCTTGTTGCTGTTTTTGAGTCAAGAACGCCGCCCGTTAGTTTTGCCTCGTCAGGAAACACTTCCGAAGCGGTGTTATAACTTCCCGCCCTTCGTTTAAGTGCTTCTGGGTCGGCGCCCGGTCCGATCCGTGTGCGTTCCCCAGACCTAGGGTCCATTCCTCTTGGAGTCAATCCTGACACAATTTGTGAAATAAGGCCTTCAGAACCTGTAATATCCTCTATTGGTTCAACCGCTCCAGCGCGGGACTGCGTTACCTGTGCGGGTTTAGGTATCTCCACTACATCGCCATTAGGCATCGTGAAATATTGAGTAGAGGGACCGGAAGGATTCCATTTGGGAATCTGAACAGCACCACCGTTACTAAACTCCGCTGCTTCGACCATCGTGCTGCCACCAGCGGGATTAACGGCATCCGCCGCCACCGCTTCCATGAGAGGAACGGAAGACGATAAAATGCCCATGGACGGTTGAACAGGAGCGGCCGTCTGTTGTGGTGAAACCACTCCGCCACCAGCAAACATCTTACGGTTCGCTAAAACGGTCTGTATCGGATACCGACGATCAATCATGATTATCCCGCCCTACTTCCAAAGACGCTGCCCAACGGATTGCCTAAAGCCTGATTAAGGCCTAGGCCCGCAATGCCCGCTCCGACAAGTTGCGAGAATCCTGATGGCGAAGGTGCTGTCGCCGCGGACAATGTCGATTGAGCGGTGCCAATGGTCGGTTTCAGAATGTCTGACATCCAACCAAACCGTTGATATGGCTCATAAGCCTGACGCAATGCCCTTTGATAATCCGCGTCAAACTGCCTCTGCTGTGTCTGCTGACCAATTGCGCCCAGTTGCGACTGTATCTGCGCCTGTTGGCCCAGCATACCTTGACCCAGATTGGCTATATTCGCCTGCGTAGTTCCCAACGATCCAATGCCTAGACCCAAACGGGCCGCTTCCTGCGCCTGTTGGGCGCCGAGTCCTGATAATTGGGCGCCAAGTCCCGCTTGTGTTTGGGCGAACCCTGTTTGAAGACCTGTCTGAGCTTGTCCAAGGCCGGTCAACCCCTGACCTCGCTGTAAGGCACGTTGCCGAGCCGCCTCAAAAGCTGATTGCCCCGTTTGGGTTCCAAACTGGGACTCTGCCTGTGCGCGGCGTTGTTGGGCCTCAAAAGCTGCCTGCGCTTGTTGAGCGGCACTTTGAAAACCCGCCTGACGCATACCTGCGGCCGTGCGTGCTTGTTGTTCGAGAACGTTTCGGGCAAGTTCGCCGCGCGCCAAAACATCTCTGGAACCACCAAAAGCGCCCGTTTGAGTTGCTGCTGCCGCTTGTTGGTTCGCCGCTATCTCCCCTTCCCTGCGGATATCCGCCAACGCCTGTTGAACAGCCTGTTGTTCAAAAGGATTTTGAAATCTGGATATGGTGGCTGGATCAAAACCTTCAGCGGTGTACCCTTGACCCGGAGCAAACTGACCCGCCGAGGCTCCAAAAGCCTGTCCGGCCTGTGTGAGATTTTGTGTGCCAGCAGGACCCGCGCCAAGACCCTCTATGGCGCCAGCGACGGTTCCTTGACCTGCGGTAAATGTTCGTCCAACGTCTTGGCCCAACCCCTGAAGTGTTGCAAGACCTGTCCCAACCGTCCCCTGTCCCTGTTGCAAAAGCGGTTGAAATTGCCCCAAACCCTCACCAACTTTTTGAGCAGTTTGGGTCAGAGGATCAAGACCCGCAATTTGCTGTTCGGGCTGCGTAATTTGAACGTCCCTTACACCTGCGGCTAAATCTAGAAGGTCCTTTTGTTGCGCTTCAATGAACGGAGCTTGCCGTAGTATCTGTTCTTGTGTTGTAGTAGACATTACGCTGTTCCTCCTTCAAATCGGCGCATCATGTCATACATTCGAGCCGCTCCAAGGTTTCGATCTCCTCCGCCAGCGTTCCGCACGGCTTCTGCGGTCATGACGAACTCGCCGTCCGAAAGCCGCGCCGGGATGCTGTCCGAGGTCCCCGTGCCAGGGCCGATAACTTCACCGCCCATGTCATATCTACCGGGCAGTTCCGGTACAAACATCCAATCAGGTCTGGCAGACTTGCCCCCGGTCAGGTATTCAAATTGAGAACGTGTCCGGGTAGGCTGACCGTGCCATTTAAAGTAAAGATCTTGAGCCTCCGGGGAGTTTTTATCGGAAATTCTTTTCCACTTGTCGTAGGCCTCCATTTCTTCACTTGCTGCACTAAGGTTTTTATTGCGAAGCTCTTCCTCTTCTTCTGCATAATCAAAAGCTCCGCCAAGATAAGCTGCCCCTAGGCCAAGCGCGGCAGCACCACCGTATTTTTGAACGATACCAGGCATTGCGTTACTTTTCCCGACCTCCATGGCTTCTTTTATCCTTGAATTCCAAAGGTCGCTTCCTTCTTGGACATTAGCCTGTCGGAGAAGTTTTTGGGCATTGGATATACTGTCCTGTTGTGATTGAAGTATAGCCGCGTCACCATAAAGTGTTGTATCTCCAACCGTGTATTCTGGTTTAGCCCAAGGCGTGTATTGTTTAGCCCGATCTAATACGCTTAAATCTCCTTCAGGTTGCAATCTTGAATTAGCGATACCTGTGTTTTCCGCGGCTGGTGGTGAAAGGTCTGCCCCAGTTGTCGTTGTTGGTGCTGTTGGTGCTGCTGGCACAGGTGCCGCTGCCGCTCTCTTATAGAGTTCTTCTGCGGTCATAAATTGGGTCGGATTTGTAGCCGCTTGCGCCTCTGCCGTCATGTTCATGAACGGATCCTGCGCTATTGTTCCATAATCACTTCCTAAATCAGCTGGATCCAGAAAGTCAGAAACAGGACTTGTCTGTACAACACTACCCGGTTGTACAACAGTTTGTCCTGCGGTTCCTGTGGCAGTACCAACACTGCCTGAAGGATTTAAACCACCCAATCCGGTTCCGGCTAAAGCATCGGGATTATATCGAGGCGTCAAGGTCTTGCCGAACATCCCAGCGCCAGCCAAGGATTTGGCCGATCCAAAAATACCTTGTTGTAACGGATTAAGAGGCCCGCTGCTGAACAGATTACTTGCGGCCGTGAACGGTGTTGTAAGGCCTTGCTGCAAGCCGCCCATGAAAGTACCCGTAGGACTCATGGCACCGCCAATACCGCCCATGAGCCCTTGGGTGGCCCACGAGATGCCCGCTGACTTCAGAGCATCTCCCCAAGAACCGCCCTGAAGTTTGGTGACAAGACCAGACGCAACAATTCCGCCAATACCCGGCGCAATCATGTTGCCGACAATTGGCGCAATAATAGGAAGCGCCTTCTTAAATACCTTCTTTACCGCCTTAAAAATCTTTTTAAAGAAAAACTCTGGTTGACCCGTAACCGGGTTAATCGAATTAAGGTTACTACCAACAACGTAACGATTGGGGTCCTCAATCCCCATCATCATCATCTGGCGGAAAAGGTCCCGCTTTAACTGCGGGTTGCTGTCCAAAACCTCCTTGGGAATAACCGTTTCGCCTTCGGCCGCATGAACCATGTATTCATCGCCGTAGCGACCCAACGTGGCTAACCCAGAAGCCAATGCTTCGACAGAAGGTTCCCCAGCATATTTAGGAGTAGACAACATCACGTGAGCTCCAAAACGTTTGCAAACGCCATAATCTTTGACGCCGTGTCACAATTAAGAAGGAGCGTGTCTCCTGTCTCCAAGACAAAGGGTCCTGTGTGGGACACGTCTGCGGTCGTTGCTATGCTGTCTTTCTGAAGCGTGACCGTTGCTGAAGCTGAACTATCAGTTATCTTCAACAATACCACTATTGTACCAGAATGACTATTGTACAAGTTTAAATCTTTGACAATGGCCGTTGTGGCCGAAGGACACGTGTAGATTGTCACGTCTCCCGTAGACCCAACCGTCGTAAGAATGTTTTTATACGCAGAAGCCATTAGTTCATGAACCAGTTCAAACCGTTCGTGTCATCCTGCCCACTAATAACCGCAGGAATTTCGGTTCTGGTCAACGCGGTTTCTATATCACTGACAACTTGAATCATTAGTTCTGCGTCATATTGCTGCGGCAGCAATGGAAGCGATACTTCGAGCAATTTAGCCATTAGCGCCTACCATCAGGTCGGATATCCAACCGAACATCGCCCAAGGTCCATTGAACGTCAGTCGCGCTGCTCTGAACTCGCAGCACCGCAGATCGCGCCCTTGACCGTAGAAAAGCCTGTTCCGTAGAACTTTTAATAGAGCTCGTGGAGTTCGTTGTTAGACTGTTTCCGGGATAATCTCTTGTCTTCAGCACGTAATCTATCGTGGTGTCCGAATCTGAACTGGAAATGTCCGCATCAGGTATTAACCTACTGATAAACGAAAACTGTTCTCCGTCCCCTAACGCAAACACAGAAGACTCAATAAACGGGGACATCGCCGCTCCGTCGTCCGTGGTCCCCGTTTCGTGAGAGTAAATGTAGTTCAAACTGTCCGAAACGCCCGCGGCTCGAGGCTTAGAGTGTAGCCCAAAATCAACCCATGCCGTCCGGGCCAACGAACCAATGTCCCAGGTGTTGTCTTGGTAGTTGTATTTAACGTACCTATCGACATCGTCACTACTGGAAGAACAATAAAACCAGAAGACTTCGTTAAACATTCGATTTGCGCCAGCAAAAAATTTAAGAGTCTTGTCGTAGTTTAGGTCGTCAAACACATACCGTAACACGGTACAGGGAATAGTTTGTATTTGACCCGTAAACACGAAGAAGTTTTCTTTGTCCATCCAAAAAACGCGGTCCCCAATTGCCGTAGCGGCATTTGGGGAAATGATAGATATATTGTTGGCTAAAAGGTTAAATGAGAACGTAAACGGCGGTCCAACGAATCTCATGCCGTACAAGGACGAATCTGTCCAAATCAAAATTTGCTGTCGGGTTTCGATTCCTGTGATTATTTCCGAACCTGAAGACAGCCTTTGGTCGCCGGCCGTGTTCGTTACCTGTGGCGTCCAATCAACAGCGCTTTCTTGGTCTGACCAGCGAACCAATAAGAGATCCTGTTCCGTGGTTCCAAGAGTGTTTGCTCCAAGACAAATAACGTGTCTGTCCGTGTCTGATACTAGCACCTGACGCGCCGTAGTGGGTGCGTCAGACGCACCTGTTTGAGCGCTCAAAGCCGTTGCCCTAGTGGACAGCCCTAACGTAGCGTCCCAATAATAAACGTTATCGTCTCGGACATTCATTATTACGTCTTCGCCCCAGTTGTCTTGGGACCACAGGCGCGCGGGGTGGCCAGTTATAAAGGGGGCTACGGCGTCACCAAATCCGTAAAACCCATTGGCTTCTTTGACGATATCGCCATCGGCATGAGCCGCCGCGCTAGTGCCTTTTGCACCTCGAACAACACCTGCATTCAAAGTGTTACTGGACTTTCCCGTGTACTGTATGAGTTCGTCGTCAACCTGTATCAGACCAACGAAGGTCACCGTCGCACCACTGGAATGAGTTGCTGTCGTGGTTCCATCAGCCCCTCTGGTGATGTCACTAAGAACGTTTCCTGAGTTGGTTCTGTATTCGATATTTTCGCTGTCTATTTTGACGGTTCCTCTGGAAGGCATCCCAGAAGAATCTGCTAAACTGATTGTTGTATCAACGATAGCAACTGCCGCAGATGTCGTTGTAGAAGCCGTTTCAAAATCAGACGCAGATGTCAGTGCTATCGACGTTACGCTGTCGTTTATGCCACCGTCCAAGGTGGTTTGGCTGTATGTCAGGGTCTGACCGCCCCAAAACCCCGCCCCAAAACCAGCCTCTGAGAGTACCTCCTCTTTACCGATATGGATTTGGTAGTTGGCGATTACAGCCGAACCTCCTCCCGCTGTTGATCCAGATGAGGCAGAGCCTCCCGTATCTACCGTAAAACTATTCGCAGAGACGATAGATGCTATAACCTGCTCTTTATTAAGATCTGCCGTGGTCAAGCCATCAAAAGCGGTGGCCCCACTAAACGTTACAAAATCACCTTCAACAGCAGAATGTCCTACTGCGGTCACCGTTATAACACCAGACCCAGAACTACCTGAAGTAAAGGGGTTGGTGCCTAACGTTGCAGTGCTTCGGATAGGCGTAATGTCGTAGAAGGCGTTGCCGTTCTCTAAATAGAATTTAGAGGTCGTACCTACGCCCATAAGTTTTAACGCGTCCAAAGTGACCCAACACTTTAAGGACCGGACAGTGCCTACAACAGATGATCCACTGACCCGTTCCCAGCCGCCAATCTTTTCTGGCCGCCCTTTTCGGAAACGTATGAGGTTTGAGTCGAACCAGCCTTGGGAATCCGCGAACCGTGTGCTTTCCCTGTTGATACCAGGCTTAAATTGAACTTTTGTCAGAGGCATTTATATCTTCCAAAGCATACCCGCCATAAGGAGGATCACTGCGCCAGCAGACCCAATTAGTATCATTTCAAGGCGTTTAATACGTTCTACGGTCTCTTTCCAACGTTCCGCGCACACCGCTTCATGGGTGTTTAGTTTTGCCTCAACATCTCGTATCGTGGTCGCCACCGTACTGCCCCGCCTTTAAATCTTTGTACAAATTTGCACACACTTAACTTTCTAATTCAGGCCAATCGTAAAGAATTCCAGACTTTGTTACGCTACCGTCTTCGTTAGCCGTATAAGACACAAACAGTGCAGCTACAGCATCTGTATTCTCTGCACCGTCAATCGCATTTTCCATCTCCGTTGCTTTAGCGCGAATAGCATCCCGCCAATCTTGGATATTACTTGGTATAGCTGTACCATTATCAGCTTTGCGTACAATTGCCCAATCAGTTTGAGCAAGTAGAGCACCCTGTTGCACTTTAACTTCTTCTTTTAAGTTCGATTTGACGCCAGGGTTTATTACCTGATTACCATCTTCGTCTTTAATCTTATCCCCGTCGCCATCTACAGCATCGGTATCGTCTAAATTTCTGGCAGTTTTATTTATTTTGCCGTCCGAATCCATGAACCAATCATATAGACGACTATCCGGCGGCGTCTCTTCGACAACTTCGGTCAATCCTGCCGCTGCTTTTTCATCTGCCGACCAAATGTTCCAATTGGGCGGATGTTGAATACCGTGATCATCAACCCAAGGTTTTCCAATATTGATCGTTTTGCCGTTATATTTCCACATAACAAACTCCTAATTTGTCACCGCATACGACGGCGGAAGCGTGCCGTTAATTTGCAACGCATTTGCTGTCACCAGAGAATAGCTGTTTGACCCGGTCGAGTTATAACTCGAACTGCTGCTGATAACCTTGAAGCCGTTGTTGCATAAATTAACGTGAGTGCCATACGTTACGGCGTTGGAATTAATCGTCAACGCATCGCTTGGTGACGGCTGAAATCCCAAATAAACGAACGGCCCATTTGTACTTCCATTGCCCGTAAATGAGCCTGTTGCCGGATTTGAAAAAGTCACTGTTGATTGGCTGGAAGACGCCAGACATTGGAACCCGCTTGGCACCGCGTATTTGAAATCACCAACGCCGTTTGTGTCGGTGTTTCCTCCCGCAGTTTCCGCGCCTCCGAACGTGCTGTCCGCACCAAAATTTACAAAATAATCTTCACTGGATGACGTTGAGGTGCCAAAAACATATTCAGTATCAGCTTGAATTGAGATACCACCCGTATTCGATGCCGGTGCGCCACTGTCGTACCAAGTTCCGTTTTCTCCCCACCAAATTTTATTATTGTCTAAATCAACGGCCAACATGATTATGTCACCCGCCGACATCGTCGCCGCACCAGTTATAGCGGTGCTGCTTCCGTTCGTGTAGTAGTAGCCGTCCCCGGAGTACATCCCATACCCCAAGCCGTGCGACGAGGTCGTATAGCCAATATAGTAGCTGTAGTTTTTGCTGGCAGTCGCCGCATCGTGAATGCACGACGGGAATCCGTTCGCTCCAGTATCGGTGTGAATACGAGTTTCGTAATAATATTTACCGGTTTTCCCCATAGATTTGCTTGCAAAAACTGAATACCAATTTGCGCTGCCAACGGCCAAGCGGTTGCCATACTCCAGATTCGACACCTCTGTTAATTGACCGTTTACACCACTCAAAATGGGGAAGACTAGACTGGGCGTATGCACTGATTGATTTGCACTGCTCATACTGTTTGCAGTTAAATCATTGTTATTGCTGCTTATATCGTTTCCGAGTGCGGAACTGTCGGAAAAGTCTAGGCAAAAACTGTTGCCACCGGCAGACGATGCGAGCGCAGCTATATCTGCATCAGCTTTAGGAACAATTTGTGCATCGTTTGGCGCAAAAGTCTGTGTATCTACGAAATCAGATATCGAAACATCGCCGCCTTGAATTGATTGGCCGTCAAGCATGACCGGCTGTGCGATATAGACTTTTCCATAACTTGCTGCAAATGCACCGACAAGTTCCTTAGACGTATTGTTAAAACTGCTTCCCCAATAACTCCGCTGGTCAAGCGAAAAGCTAGTTATCTCTTCGCCGTTAACGTAGAACTTACCTTTATTGCTTGCCGTTGCTTCATCAAGTTTAAAACTGGCCAGTATGTGATACCAGCCATCATCTCTAAACTTTGCGGTAGATTTTACCGCGTATCCATCTGCTGAAAAATAAGCTAGACCATTCTCCCACTTAACGCCGGAATTTCCAACGCCGGAATTAGCGTTATTTCCGATACTTAGTAACTGTTCTCCGCCGCTGCTCATTGGAGCAGAAATCTGAAACCAACACGCCATCGTCACTTCATTAGTGCTGAAGCTGCTGGTCGAACGATCCAAATAATCCGACGACCCATCCAACCAGACAGAGTTGCCAATTAGCGTGGAGTCAAATCCACTGTCCGCATTAGCAAACCATTGTGAGCTAAACATTGTCATTAGCTGAAAGCCTTTTGCACAGCGCCCAACTGGATTGAACCAGAAGCCTTAACAAAATATGGTATGACATCAACCGCATTAGCGGAGGTGCTGAGTGTAATTCCAGAACCTCCGGCAGTTTCGTAGTCTGTTCCCAGACTCAAAGTTCGTGACCCAGTGCCATCTTGTATGCAAACTATAACACCAGCCTGTCCAACCTGTTCTGTAGATGGATTAGCTAGAGTGACGTTTCCGGTAAATGTAAGCACAAAATTTTGGTTAGCTCCAAAATCTAGAGTGACACTGCCAGTATTACTTGTGTCTGTATCTGTGGTGGCTATCAGCGTGCCAGTAACAGTTGCCCCAACAGAGGTCGTTGCGATTTTCGCACTATTGTCGTGATAAAGAGTAACCGCACCGTCTTTAACTGCCTGAAGATAACTTTCGGATGTACCGGCAGACGTTAGCGCCAAGTTGTCGCCAGCTAAATACAAATTGCCTGTCCCGGCGTCGTTAATATAACTGTGACTTCCGGAATGATAAATCTCTAGATCGCTACCAGCGCCAAGTAGAATTTTAGCGTTATCGGGAAACAAAATATCGTCGGAGCCGGTTGGCACCGTAAAAACTGTTTCGTCGGCGTCATTTTTGACCGTCAGATCCGATGTGCTGCCTTGTCCGGTTAAGATCAATCCTTCGGCGGCAGTGTAACCAATTGCAGCGTTGTCACCGGCAGAGGTATCTCCTGCTGGTTCAACCGTTCCACTAGCGATTAAGTTACCTGTAGCCGTAATAGTTGTGCCTTGGATAGTAGATGCGCCCACTATAGTACCTGACACATCTAGGTTGGCATTAACATCTGCTAATGTAGCGTTAAGTTCAATCTCATCTGTAGCATTGATATCTAGAATAGTGGCGCTTGGGGCGTTGATATATTGAGAAGCGTCATTAAACTGAAGCGCCATTGTACTGTTTAAAAGCAGTCCAGTATCAGCAACATGGGTCAGCGTTACATCTTGGTCATCACCAAAACCAATTACAGCACCGTCAGCGAGATAAAGATCACTAAATTCTAATGAAGTTGTACCAAGCGCAGCACCATCTGACGCATCTGGCACAAACGCTGTAGTGGCAGTTATGGTTGTACCTTGAATAGTCGAACTGCCCGTCACTGCGCCCGTAACCGCAAGAGTACTACCTAGTGTAGCAGCACCATCAATTGCGGCCGCGCCAGTAACTTCCAACGTACCAATTTGAAGATCCGCGAGAGCATCGACAACGGCAGCGCCAGAACCCGCGCCATCACAATAAACAACCGCGTTTTTACCGTTTTGGACGGTGACGTTTGCGCCTGTACCTTGAGAAAGAATAACGGAATACGGCCCGCTAGAACCAGAATCGGTAGTGGCGTTTTCAATAATAAAGTATGTCTTTGCCGTATTCGGGGCGATGGTTACGGTGTTATTTGCTCCTAACGCCCCCGTAAATTTAATAACCCGGTACATACCATCTTGAAGGTTTTCAGTACCAGAACCTGGGGATGCTTCACGTACTGTCAAAGTATGGGTCGAACCAGACAACGCCACGGTGGTATAGGAAGCGATGCGGTCCAGAAGATCAAAATTGTGGTTGGTCGTAGTACCCCACGTTCCTGATTGCTCTCCGGATCCAATCTTCTCTATGCCAAAACTTGTCGTAAAGGTAGAAGCCATGTTCTCTTCCTATGCCGCTATATCAGTCCATTCAGGTGTCTGCCCCGGAACTATTCCGCCCCATTCAGGTGTCTGCCCCGGAACTATTATACCCCAGACAAATGCGTTGCCAACCGCCGTAGAGGCTTGCACCCCTGTAACCCCGGTTGAGATGTTTACAGTTACACTACCAACCGCTGTAGCAGCAGATACCCCAGAAGGAGTAACGTTCGCCGTTCCCGATACACTTACACTACCAACCGCTGTAGCAGCAGATACCCCCGTAACTGACATAACAACGCTGATAGTTACACTACCAACCGCTGTAGCAGCAGATACCCCAGAAGGAGTAACGTTCGCCGCTCCCGCTACAGTTACACTACCAACCGCTGTGGCCGAAGATACCCCAGAAGGAGTAACGTTCGCCGTTCCAACTACCGTAACACTGCCAACTGCCGTCGAAGCAGAAATTCCCGTGACGGAAAGCTGTATGTCTACTCGTACACTACCAACCGCCGTAGCAGCGGACACTCCCGTAACTGGAAGAGAACTATTCCACGCCCCGGAGTTCCAAGTCCCTCTGCCCCAGCCAAAAACAGACATTACGCAATACGAATCAAAGCGTTGTTAGCGTCGTTTGTGGGCATCGTAACAGTAAAGTTACCGGCACTCGAAGAACTGTCCGCGCCAAAGTTAATCACACAAACGGCGGGCTTTGCCGCGTGGGTTGTAGTGCCCGCGGTTCCTGCGTTTGCTAACGTAGAGTTATAAATCAGGGCACCTCGCGCATCCGTAATAGTGGCTGAAGACCACGTAACATCCGCCATGTCTATAAACGCTGTAGGAACAGAACTGCTGTTGTCTGCGAGTCCTATCGTTACACTCGACAACGCTTCTCCGCCTGCGGTGTAGTTCGTACCGCTAACCTCGTTGCTTGTTGAATAACCCGTGGTGTCGGCATCAATAGACGAACTGTTGGTGAACAACGCTATCTTAAAGGTATCTGCGTTAATGGTAGTGCCGTCCCCACGGGAGTGCGAAGTCCAAAAATGAATGCCCGCATTTATCTCACGCTTGTAACTTCCGCAAACTGCGGATGATCCAATAGCCATTACAAACTCCTTATAATCTCGGCCATATCGTGATGGCCTTGCTGTTTCAATAAAACGTAGATACTAGTTCTTTCGTTTTCTGCCATCTTGGCCATGTAAAAACCCAATACTTCCCGTATGTGATCTCTATAAGCAAGTGCCTGATCTCGTATAACAGGCGGGGCGGTTTCCGAAACAACCATTATCTTGTTAAGCGCCATCTCCGCCATTTGTTCTGGCGAATGACCCCCGTTATCAGACGTAAAAACTAGCGCATTTCCTAGTTTACTGTGAGCGGAGCCGTCCACTGTTACGCAACTCCCCTTCTAACACGATCATATCTGTACTGATCGCGTGTCTGCAAGCCTTCTCCAAGGTTCTTCAACCATTGCAGAGATTCGCCGTATCGTTGGTTGTAGAGGCTCAAAAGGTCGGGCTCTCCCTTGAGGAACGTGTAAGCTTCAAAAAGTGACCCATACAACAACGCCAATTCTGCGTTTGTCCCTAACCAACTTGTTCCATCGGAGGACTCCGTAATGGATTGCGGCCGGTAGAAATAGTGTAGCTCTACGGTGTAGTTTGAATCTGGGGTTGGCGCGACCAAAAATGTTTTTTGGTCCCAATCACCGTAATACAACGGAACTCCTGTTGTCGCGGGATTTGGCGTGTAGTCCTGCAACATCGTGACCTGCTTGTATAACAGGAACTCCTTGCTCGAGGAGACTATGACGCTCAAAGAGTTTTGAGCAAGAAAATCGCTGGGCTTCGCAAGATAAGAATTACCAGAAGTCAACGTACCTTGTGAGTTCTTACGAAAAACATCCAACTGAGCTTCTTTAAGAATCCGTTCTTCGGCGTTAATGATAAAACGCGGCAACTGACTAACAAAGGTCGATTCCGTGCTTTGAACGTAATCTTGGATTGCTGTTTTAAGTGTTGTAAACGTGAATGCCATGAAGCACCTCTATTACGAAGACAGGGTGACCGGACCCGCCGAAGCTATGGCACCGCCCCCAGTTACGTTCCCGGTTGTAGCCGTTCCGCTGCTGGCGCTAAATGTATATGTGTCGTCAGAAACCTTGGTTATGGAATAGCCTGCGGCTTGTTCCAAAGCACTCTCTGTAAACCCGTCGAAGGCCTCTACCGTTCTAAACCGTACAGTGTCACCCGTACTCCTGCCATGCCCTGGTTCTGTTACCGTAATAACGGCCGAACCGCTTGCGGAAGATTTGAAAGAGTTTAACGCAAGTAAAACACTAACAGCAGGTTCAACACGATCTGGTCGAGCATTCCGCAAAGCCTGCGGGTCACCAATAACCCTTTTTGGTTCTATCTGCGGCTGTTTCGACTCATACTCGTCAGGCCCAACAAGACTGCCATTCCACTCCTTTAACATCACGCGCAACGGGTACGCTCTTCCAGAACGATCCGATATACCTAGCGCGTATGTGCCTGCGGCATATCTTGGCATTACCTAATACTCAGCGACGAAAAACTAGGAACTAATCTTAACGCAGTTCTTTCTGAATCTTCACTGGCGGCACGCATGAACTCTTCGTCGTACACCGCCTTGAGAGTAGGTAATAATTGAGGTGCCTTTTTCATCGACAGGTAGTATGCAAGGCCTGCTGTAAGGCACGGTAAAAATCTAAACGGAACATCCGCGGTGTTTACGCCTGCGTCTGCGTCCTCAATGCGCCGAATACGGTAGTAGATTAGTTGGTCCGTAGAATTTTCTGGAGAGGGCCAAACCGTAATGGTCGGAGTAATTAAACGGTCCATGTAGAATTGAGACGGCCGGCCTTGTGTAGTCTTGTCCGGAGTATCTAGATAGTCTCCTCGACTAATCCTGGTGATACCTATGTCCGTTCCGCTGCGTCGAACAACAGCTTCCAGAACGTCTACTGAAGACTGAACGTCTAACAAGCTTGGGTCCGCACTAATAGTAGTACTCGCAGAACTACTGGAGCCTGTTATGGTTTCACCTGCGGTAAAAGAACCTGACGGAACCGTGATTGTTATGGTGGTTGAGGAGGGTTTTGTTATAACGGAAGCCGTAGACCCACTAGACCCTCCCGTTATCGTTTCCCCCACGCTAAGATTTGTCGATGCCCCAACCGTAGCCGTAATCACCCCTATAGGGTATGTCGCTACAGAAGATGTAGTCGATAATTGAGCAAGGTTCTGCGTAATCTCTTCGACTGTCCAGAGATTAAGACCACGGTTCGCCCATTCCGCAAAGAGAAGGTTTAAAGAACGCCGTGCGGTTCGAGCATCGTAACCTGTACGGAACTCAAGACCGCAACGCTCAAAGGCCTCCTCTGTGATTTCGGCCATATCAAGGTTAAAATCAACAGATCCAGAGGTTGCCATTTAATTTACCTAGTACTCTTTCAAGCAGTAAAGAACTACAGAGTAGGTGTCCCCGCTACTGTGGCCCACAGTGGTAAACTTAATGTCGCCCGTCTTACCAGACGCCGCCGCGACATTCGGCAAACCACTAATGTCGGAATAATCCAGCGTATCGGAATAATCTGCTGGAAGTTCCGCAGCGATAACGTTCGTAGACGCATTCCAAAGAACTTTTACGCCCATCCCCACTGTGGAGAAGGCTATCTTTTTAATGCGAACACCTGTGCAAGCGGTTCCGTCCTGCCGCGAAGCCAGAGCAGACACATCCACTTTAGTGACTGCCGATTCCCCGGTTCCATCGCTAGTGTTGGTGCAGTAAATGACGGCGTTTCGGTCTCCGTCTTGTACTGTCGTTGCTGTAACAGCGTCAGCCATATAAACCTCCTCTAGAGGCTGGGGGGCTACCGCCCCCCAACACTAACTATTCAAACGGCGTGGCTAAAGTTCCATCGCCATGGAGGAATGCTTCGCAGTGCCACACGGCCGCGGTGGTGGCTTTCAAGCGAATAACACCACCTACAAGCCAACCTTGCTCGGCGCTTCCGAGGTCAATCGTGTCATCGTTACTGGCGTCAGGGATAAAAGTATTGGTGTCGCCAGCCGTCGCCGGATCAAAAATTTGAGCAAACCCAGAGTAAAGATCACTGGTGTTTTCTGTGTTGATCTGACCCGCGCCCGTAAAGGTCGTGCCCACAATAAAGGTGTAGTTCAGACCCGCGGCCGCAGTCGGCAACGTAACAACGATGCCCGCCGCACGGTTCAACGTAAAGACTGCCCCAGACTGAGTTGTAGCAACCGTGTAGGTCGCATCTTCAATCGAAACAACGTTGTCATACGATGAGACATAACCTGTCGTCACCACATTACCGCTGCTGTCAACATCGAGATTGGTGGTCACCGCACCCGTGGTTGCGTTGACGCTAATTTGCTCAAAACCGTTTTCGGACCGAACCGGACCGTTAAATGTCGTGTTAGCCATCAGGCTTCCTCCTTACGAGAGATTGGCCCTAGAGTCTTCGTAAGCGTCTGCTGGGACAGTCGCTAGGGCTATATGGTTCCCAGATTAAAATAACAAAACAAATAACGTAAAACGGAGGAGGGCTATTAAGAACCCCCCTCCTTTTTATTTACGCACCCGGAGATCCGTATACGCAGCGCGGGTCAGAATACCCGAAGCTGTAGCGTTCCCGTGCCTTGAAACGGACGTTGCCCGTATCAAAGTCACCTTCCATCTTCGTGGACATCGGCATACGTTCAAAGTGAACGAAACCGCGGGGAGCATCCGTCTTAATGAAGAACGCATCCGTGTCCGTCAGATAGTGGTTAACAACGTAACCCTGCGGGAGCATACCCATGTTCCGCATAGCGTTAACGTCGTTATCCGCGCTTCCGGGACGAAGAGTGGATTCCAGCAGACGATCTGCAACGAATTGCAGGGCCGGCGGGATAATCAGTTTCTGACCACGAACCGATACTTTGAGGCCGCGCTCATCGACAAAAGCTGCGATGTCGATAAGAGCATTCTCAAGGCTGGTTTCGTTCAAGTCAGCAGCGGTGCTGGGCTCGTTACGAAGATCGTTGTTGTTCGTAAGAGGATGGTCAGTCGCACAGAGCTCCTTACCATCGCCGCCCGTAAAGGTGCTGTCGAAAGCATTGTTCAGCGTAGCGGCACCCTTCACCTGCTTGGTGTTGGCCATACTACGTGCCAAAGCCTTCGTATAACGCGAAGCCAGACGATCATACAAATTATCCTCGATAGCCTCTTCCGTGATGGAAAAGGCCAGGGCAATCGTCTCATGCGTATACCTGGCGGTGTACGCTTCTTGCGCGTCATCGAACGAGACAGCCGAACCCTCTGCCTTAACAGGGGCCGAGCCGAAGCCGGAAAGCATCACCTCTTCTTCAAAAGCACGTTCTGAAGATTCAGTGTCATAAATTTCCGAGGCCTCGTCGTCGTACCTAGCATACTCAAGGCCGAAAAGGGCATTGAGACCAGGCTCTAGCTCTTTAGCTAGTTGGGCTCTACTAATAGCCATTTTTCAGTCCTCCTATACGCCAGTGGTTGAAGGTGTACCAGCAGCAATAGCACCATTGTTGCTATTGAAGTGGTTGTTCAACCGAACAATTGCGCCAATCCCAGCCGCCGAAAAATCAGCGTTCTCTGGATCATCGACCCAACCCATGATACGCATCTGCAAGGCGGCCGTGGTAGCAATCGTGCTGATTGCAAGGCGACCCAGAGAAACGCCCGTGGCATCAGTGCCGGTGATCGCAGTCGAGAAATTAGCGTTCGCAAAAACCGCAGCGCGAGCCGTGGCTTTATTGGTCCACGAGGCATCCGTCGCAATAACATAAAGCTGCATCGGATCATCGTTGACAAACGCTTTTACTGGATGATTGGAGTCTGCCCCGGTACCGGGCCAGTAGTTACTCCAAACCGTCTTCCCAGTGGTACTGGACACGTACTCGCAACCTTGAAACACACCCAAAAGACCCACCGTACCACCGGCAGCGGCGCCTGGGGCGTCGATATAACCGGTGGAAAGCGGAATCACGGGCTCGCCGTGATACAGCTTGTTGGTGTTTCCATTCGCGATTTCATAGGCAGAGTACTGGGTCATACCAGTGGAATTTGAGGCCCCGCCCTGTTTGTTTAGGGGGCGAAGACCAAAGCTTCCATTACTGTTAGCCATGTTCTCTCCTAGTCCTCATTTTGAGGACCTCCAAAAGTTACACGAGATTGCCGATCAGGTTTGTTAATCGGCATCGCCGGATGTTGCTCACGAGCTAAGTCGTTATCAACAGCCGTCATCTGGTTCTTTGTCATGTCTCGGAAATACGCATCGCGCTCCTCAACAATCTCAACCGGAACTCTTGCAAGCAAAAGACCACCTACTCCGATAACCCCAGCGTGCTTACCATCTTCAACGGTTGGAACCTCAAAATCAGGGTACTCATCACCACGCACCAGTTCCCACCCCTCTCGGGATCTTGCTGCTACGTTTTTGCGGTCATCAAAACCCATCACTTCGGTTCTAATCCATCGATGCTTGTAGCCCTCTGGGGGCGGCGGTGCGTCCAACATGGACGGTGGCTTCCAAGGTTCTCTGCGTGCTTGCCTTGCACGGGTTTGGTTGGCTCGAGGCGTTCTCGTAGACTTTTCGCGAGATGTGTTCTCAGTACTCATGGCTAATCCCTCACATATTTTGCATATTCTTCAAGCGGCACATTTAGCTTCTTAGCTATGGCAACTTGAGACGGGGTTAACCGCACAGTTTTCCGTCCAGTCTTTTTGCGGGAAGCGGAAGATTCGGCCGACGCAACCTTTCTTCCCCCGTTATTCTTCGACTTGGGATCAAGTTTATTCGGAAACTCATTCCTAAGTCTAGAATCTAATTCAGCATAGTACTCATCTGAAGTCGGGTCAAACCCCTCGTCCTCAACCAACCTACGATGTATGCCAAACGCACCGTAGGTCATAACTTCATCGTTGCCGAACCAAGTGTTCTCCGCAGCCCAAGCCTCTGCCTTTGGGTCTGGCGTTGCCTGCGGTTGGGGTTGCGATGGTTGGGGTGGTAGCGGTGGGGGAGCCGGTGTTTCCGATTCAACCCTTTGCACCTTTTTGGTTCGAGCAACATCTGCGTTAGATTTCTGAACCGTTAAATTGGCTAAATCTTCCTGCGCTTTAACCAGTTTATCAACGTCACCCGTTTCATGAGCCTCACGAAGGGCTTGTTTCGCTGAATCAAGCTCACTGGAAACACGGCCGTCAAACTGGGTCATATACCCTTCATCAAGGGCGTTGATACGCTGCTTGAGATTTTCGTTTTCCTTACGAACGTTCTCAGCAAACTCAAGGGCTGTTTGCTTCTGCCGCTCCTCTTCCCTGAAACGCTTGGTTAGTTGACCAATGCGGTCTTTAACCCCAGCGCTATAATCCTCAAGTTCACCAGAAGAATCTTCCGGCGCTTCCGCGGATAGCGGAGCGTCTTCTGTGTCTTCTTGCGGTGAAATGTTTACTTCCATGGCGTCTTCGTCTTTGTCGCCAACGTCAATCTTGGTCTCGTCAGGCATGGTCGTTCTCCATGTTTCTTTCTAGATGTGTTTGATGTCGTCTGGCTCAAGGATGGTTGCTATGACCTCGTCATCATTGATGATACGGACCTCTCCGCCATCAATCTTAAAACGAGCCCCGGCATACCTGCCGATGCATACCCAATCGCCTTCGTTACACCAATTGCGGTCGTTCTCCTCACCGAATTTTGAAGAGTCTTGGTAAGCCAGCTTGCCGACCTTCAAGACATACGCGACTACTGTCGCCAAGGCTTCTCGGTCTCGAACGGCGTCAGGAATATGGATTCCTCCGTCCGTAGTAGCCTTGCCCATGTACGGCATCACCAAAAGACGCCATCCCGTAGGTTGCGGGAGTCGGTCCCTCATCTTCTTGCTTACAAGAGAAGGGTCTAGGACTTTCTCGTCTTTATTAACATAGGCAGACGCGAGAACTTTCTCTTTGGTGGCTTTCTGCTCCGCTATAACGTGGTCTGGAACGTATAGGGTTTTGCTCATTCTTCCTCCGTGGTTTGCAGGAGATCCTTTATCTCCCGTTGACTAAATTCTAAGCCTTCGAGCTCTCCAACAAGTTTTTGGTAAGACTCCATGTCTTTTGGAGCGCCGTGCAGGATCGCATCCTGTGTAAGTTCTATGCGACTTTCAATTGCTCGTAACAGGTTGTAAGCGAAAGTCGTTGGGTCAGCCATGTTTTAGAAAGACCCCTTAAAGTTTTTACCCTTTACCGCGCCGCCCTTGGAATACTTGATGGGGCCGCGGTCACTGTAGCTTACGCCACCGCCCATGTAGCCAAGTTCGTCTTGGACTACACCGCCCATGTTTCGCCCTGTAAGGCTATCCATTTCGCCCAATTTCTCCATGGCTGCGTCGTAGGATCTTTTCAAAGCTTCAGGATCACTTATGAGGGAAGCGGCGGTGTTTTCACTGACGCCGTGAACACTCTGGACAGCTTTCAGCATCTCTTCCAAAGTGGGGGATTTTTTATCCTTGACCACCTCCTCTTTCGCTTTCGCGCCCCCACCGTCCTGATACGGAATAGGCTTTCCATCTTTCATAGGCATTAGAAAGTCCCCTTTCCGCCGTTGTTGTTGAAGTGACGAGCGCGAACCTGGTTCTCCGTGCTTTTAATCAAAGAACTGTCCTCGTCACGCTCTTCTGGACGATACCGCATCGGGGACATCCGCCCAAGGCGTACAACCATGACCGTTCCGCCCATGCCGCGGTTCATCTCAAAGCCACCCATGCCGGGTGCCCCACTCATGTCATTCATCATACTGGCTCTACGCATAAGACCACCTGCTTCCTGTTCTGTGATGCCCATCTGGTCAGACATCTGGTCAACCATGCCACCATCTCGATACCCAGCTTTCATTTCTGCATAAGCCTTATCACTGACGGTGCTTTTACTCTTAGAACGCGACGTTCCAGCCTTTTTACGCCTATTAATGTTTTCTACCAAGGACATTTAACATCTCCACCTTTTACGAGCCTGTCTTAAACGGCTTTTTGGATTCTTCGCCGCCTTCGGAAACTTCTTCATCTGACCGGCCGACCTAGCGCAATAAGACTTCCGCCTTTTCGCCGCAGCGCTACCCTTTTTAACTTTACCCGTAACGGCCGTCTTTAGTTTAGAGCCAGGATTCTTCTTGCGATACGCCTCTACGCCCTTCTTCGTCATCCCAGCACCCTTGCTGGTCTTGCGATAGTTCGCACCTTTGCCCTTGGTGGTGCGGCGGATGGGCTTCTCTTTTCTAGCCATTTTGTTTCACGTGAAACATTACGCTTTCTTCCGCGCTTTTTTCTTAGCGGCAGCAGACGGTAATTCACTGTAATGATACAGTTTTTTGCTGTTTTTCGTGTGCTTCGCGCCAGAATGCAAATCGCCGTTGGGCATCTTATGCGTGCCACCGGTATGTTTAGTACCGTCCTTGTAGTAATGCGCCATACCCTTCGCCATATTACGCTTTCCTTTTTTCAGACTCCGACAAAGCTATCGCAATAGCCTGCTTCCTACTCTTAACCTTCGGACCCTTCTTGCTTCCACTCCGCAACTTACCCTCTTTATGTTCTTTTAGCACCTTCCGGATTTTACTCTTGCGCTTGGCCTTGCGCATGCGCTTTCCGCCGGTCAGCTGCTTGGAAGTCTGGGCGCGGGAAATGGCCATTAATTCCCTCTTCCTGCGGCGCCTTGCTCAATGCGCTCACGATTAACCTCCGCCCGCAACAGGGCAATGTCCTCTTGCGAGTCAATCTTGTCTGCGGCCAACTCTTCCTTGGTCTTCTCCTTCGCAACATCAAACAGCAGACGCTGATCAAACTCTTCAGCCTTACGCTGTATGTCGGAAGCCTTGATGTCCAGTTCCTTAGAGCGAAGTTCCACCAGCGGATCCTCCTGCTCCGGGGGCATCAGCATCGCCATCACTTCCTGCGTGTACTGAGCAATCAATTCAGCGACCATGGACTCTGGATCGCCCATCTGTGGCATCGGAGGAGCCATCTCTGGTGAGATTTGACCCATTTGAATAGCCTGCTGCACCTGCATGGCCTGCATCTGAACCTGCTGCATCTGCATTTCAACCTCTTGCCGTGCCTTCAGAGCGATATGTTCGCTCAAATGTGATTGCAACATCGCTTGAGCAGGCGGCGCCGTCATTACCATCGGCGTTTTCATAAACGCAATGTGCGTCATAATGTGCGCGTCATGGTTTTGGCCGGGGAAAGCCTGCAACGGTTTCAGGGTTAGTGCAGTTGCGTTCTCAACGCCGGGGTCTACAGGTTGAGGCGGTTGCGGCGCCGGAAGCAACGCTTCAATGTTATGAACGCCAATCGCTTCGTACATCCTGCGATACGCTTCATAAAGATTATGCATTTCCGGGCTGGCTTGCGCCAACTGCAACTGTGTTTGCGCCAACGCCAACCGCTGGGACATGGAGAAGATATTAGGATCAGATACGGGTATAACATCGACACGATTATCAAAATCCGCCTGCTTTATAGATGTTTCGGCTCCATATACGTTGTAGGGATACATCGGCGGAAGAGATTCCGCGAACACACGGGACAACATCTTAAATTCTTGCTTCTGCGCGTAATGCAGTCGCTTGTGGATCGCAGACATTACCTTTGATCCACGTTCCAGAAGTGCAACGGTCGTCCCTACCGCCGCCTGCTGGTTACCGTCACCAACCTGCATGTCGGCAATGGCCGCGAACCGCTGTCCAGCCTGTACCACAAAGCCCAGCAGCGACATCAGTGTTTGGCTAGGCTCCTTGTACGGAAGTGGCATGATGCTTTCTCTAAGGGCGCCACCAGGTACGTCGATATCGCGAAACTCACCAGGAGAAAGAGGCTCATCAGAATCACGAATACGAATCCCACGAGCTTTAAAACCAGCAGGAAGATTTGCGAGAGTGCCTGCATCAATTAACTGCCTCAAAATTGAAGTCGCTGACCGGCCCAACCCGCCAATCATGTGGAGCAAACCAAACCCATAGAAGCCCAGACCAGGCAGGAACTTGTAATGGGTGAAGTACTGAAGCTTCTTGTAGTACTCGTCGCCCTCAACCCAGTTGCGACGAACGGAAAGAACCTTTGAACTGCCCTCGTCTATCGTAACGATGTAAGGAAGCTTAATGCCCGTCGCTTCGCCGTCCAATGGGCTAACATGCTCGAACCCCGGTAGGTCCAAATCCGTGTGAATCTCGAGCAACGTGCAATCCTGCTCATCGGCGCCCGTCCGCTCTATCCCTACAAGTTCGCGCTCCTTCTCGCGAACCTCGTCGTCCTCCTCATACGCCATGATATCAACGTCACGGTAAAATCCTGCCGCTTGAAACTTGCGAACATCGTTCGTGTTCATGCGGATAACGTGAGTGATGCGTGACGCCGAAGATAAATCGGCCGCGTTATACGGAACCAAAAGGTCGTCAGCCGGTACAAAGCGAGAAACTGCCCTGTCCAAAATATCGTCAAAGTAGACTTTTTTAAACGCGCTACCCGCCAACGGCAGATAAAACAGCAAACGGTCCATCTCCGGGTCGTATTCGTCCATGACATTCATAATTTGGTAGTTCATGAACTCCTGAACACGCTGCGCCTGATTTTCTACCTCCGGATTTGACGCGCCAACAACTTGGGTGCGAACAGGCCCAGAACTAGGCAACAGTTCCTTGTAGGCTTGCGCCTGGAACTGTGTGACCGCTTCCGCAATAACAGGATGCGTGACGCCGCTGGACCCGCGGAACGGCTCCTCGCGACTCTCGTACTTAATGCCTAGGAGATCCAACCCCTCCGTGTAGGCGTCCTCCCACTCCTGACGGCCGGCCTTGTCATCCTCATAATAGCCCGTGAGCTCTGAAGCTATGTCCATCAGAACGCGCTCATCCAAAACTTCGGCTAGATTAGCGTCCGGTTCAGCCTGCAACTGCTCCTGAATCATCTGTTCAAAGTTCAGGATAACAGAGCCGTCTTCCTGTTCCTCAATGTCGGTAGGCTCTTCGACCTCCTCAACCTCAATTTCTTCCTCCGACAAGCCACCCAACGGCATACCCTGTGAAGGCATCCCACTATCGATCAAGGAAACTGGTTCATCGGCCATGGTTTACTTACCTTTCTCGGCTTGCCACGCACGCGCTTTGCTCATGCTGCGAGAACCAAACCAAAATGCGATTATTGAAGAGAATATAACAGAAGTTTCCGGGTCCCAGATAGCAACTAGGCCCGCAGACAGGTCCATGCCCTGCGTATTCACCATACTGTACAGTGTGACGCCCTTGATCGTCGCAAACAGCAAAAAGAAGGCGTAAGTAAGGACAGGGCGAACAGAACCCCGGAGAGCGTTGACAAAACCTCCAGCGTCAATAGACCTGTCATGCTCATATATCCCTTTTGCCTCGGCAATATCCGCCTCGGCGTCCAATTCCTTTATTTTTAACTCTGAAAGCTTGTCCGCGTACTTGGCTTTCGCCTCTAACAGCGAAATTTCCTGCTCGTTCGCCTGCTTTTGCTTAAAATACCCTAAAACCTCTGGAATTATCGATGTTCCAAAGCCTAATGCCGTCCCTAGCAACGACATAATCATCGAATTTTACCCCAAAGGATCATTTTCGGCTCATATATGCGCTCATTCCCATATAAGCGCATGTAACTCCAGAAAAAGCTATGTATGCGAGCCCCAAAAGGTCGCTTATAGACTTCAATCTACTCTCGCTCACCACAAAAAACAAAAGACCGGTCATTCCGGCCATGATCGCAAGAGCGCACCACGCCATATGACGCTGGGCATCCATCTTTTCGGCCTTTTCAATGGCTTCAAGAGCCGCCAGTTCCGAGTCCGACACAACACCGTCGCCGTCAAGGTCCAAATCTTGATAACGACTGTCCCTTTCAAGCTTCTTTTGTGTCATTTCTTCTCGTTCCACAACTCAAACAAGACCTTAACCTTGTCTTTCAACACTTCCAGATCACCATGCATCTTGGCTAACACTATAATCAAGCCAACAACAGCAACCAGGACGGGCCACCCCGCGTTAAATAAGTCTATTACAGAAACATTACTTCCATCCGGCATGGCTCCGCCCCGTACACAGACTTAAATAACGCCTTTTTCTTTCAACAAAAAGCCAACAGCGCCGCCAACCATACCAACAACGATAACAATCGGCTGAGAAACCAAAACACCTACACCAACGATCACACCACCCAAGGCAGCGTAACTCGAGGGCTCCTGCATCCGTTCCTTAATCCATTCCATTGGACAGACTCCTAATTGTTATACCTAATAATACTGACGAAAAGCTAACACATTTGAAACCTCTTCGTCTTCTTCGTCCGTGTCAAGGCTTACAAAGCCACCCTTGCGGTAACGAATAAGCGCCATCGTCATCGAATCGCAAAAATCATCGTGATCCCCATTCGGAAATGCCGCACACTCGTCTATCACATCCTCCGAAAAACGCTTCTCCGGAGCCCAAACACGCCCAGACTCAAACATTGGCGCAACCATGTGCATCCGCGTGTGCTTGTCATTGCCCCTGGACGGCGTGTAGTTCACAACCGGTATCCCTATCCGCCTCAACTCGTCCGTGAGCGGTGTACCAGTAGCCTTCGCCTCAATCAAAACCATGTCAGGCTCCCAGTAATTATACTCCTCTAATGCCGTCTCCTTCAACTCCGGAAAATCCCAACGGCCGCGCTTCGCATCCATCAAAATAATGTTGTCAGGACCACCCTCTTGAGGCTGAAATACACCCCACGTTGTAATGGCCGAATAATCCGCCGTCTCCTTCTTGCTAAACGCCGTGTCGTAACTCTGCATAATATAACTAACCGGCGGTATCGACTCCTTCTCCCACTTGTTCCACCACTCCTTCTTGATAATCGCACCCTCTTCAGCAACAGGGTTCTGCTGCCACTGCGCGTTCCACTTGCCCAAGGACAACGATGCCTTGACCCTTAACAACTCATCCTTCTTCCAAAACTCAGGCCACAGCAAATTGCCGCTCGGCAAAATCGCCGGAAACTCAACAATGTCCCACTGATCAGACATCACATCAGAGGCCTGCGCCTTAATCAGCTTCCCCGTCAAATCCTTCAAAGACCAACGCGTCATTACAACAACAATAGATCCACCCGGCTGTAACCGCTGACGAGGGCCAGATGTGTACCACTCATACGCATTCTCCATAGCCGTCTCAGATAACGCATCCTGCTCCGAGTGCGGATCATCAATAATTAACAAATCAGCACCGCGACCCGTGATCGCACCACCAACACCCGCCGCATAATACTCGCCACCCTGACCCGTCTCCCAACGACCCGCCGCCTTGGAATCCGCCTTCAAATCAACGTCAGGAAATATCTGCTTGTAAACCTCCAACTCCATCAAGTTACGAACCTTACGACCAAACCTCACAGCCAACTCAGCCGTGTGCGTCGTCTGAATGATCTTCAACGCAGGATTCTTCCCAATCAACCACGCCGGTAACAAATAACTCGCAAACTCACTCTTCGTATGACGAGGCGGCATGTTGACAATGATCCTCGAACCGCGGTTCACGGACAACTTTTCAAATTGCTTCGCTACCTGCTTGTGATGACTCCCCTCAATGAAACCATCGTAAACATGCTTAACAAAAACCATGAAGTCAGCCTGGGCACGCTCACGTATCTCCAAAACATTGCGCGCCTGCTCCAAAGCAAGAATCTCACGCAAAACCTCATCAGACGCCGTCAACATGACAATCTCCAAATGAAATTATATATGTGAAAAATTGTAGGCGATTTTGTTTCAAAACAATAGGGGGGCCTAAATGACAGATACACTGAATTATATCCGCGGAACACTATCTTCCGTCCTCGCTCCGCTCGGTCGGGCGGCCGCCAGGCCGAAGCCCGACGGTCGGTCGGGAGACGATCAATCGACCGTCTCCCTAAGTACCTAAGCCCGACTAGCTGTGCGTGTGACCGTCCTCTTCAATCCCGATCCACATGTTCGCCCAAGGGACGACGACACACCCCATGATGTGGTCATGATAGGCGGTTCGGCGGAATGCCAAATACGTTTTGGGTTTGGCGTTCCAGTTGACCGTATTGTAGAGACGTAGAAGCGCCTCGCGTTGTTTCCTTGTAATGGGCTTGGTCTTTGGTTTTACTTTTAAGAAGGACGAGCGTCTCATTTTATATTCCCTTGAAGTAATGGGCGCGGCGTGATGCCGCGCCCAGTTGCGATTAACCTGAAATTATGTAGGACGCTTTGCGTCCATTGTGCGGTTTAGTCAATTTCTCGAATTGATGGCGCGTAATCTTTTTGTCTTTGATTGCTTGGCGAAACCACGCAATAGCATCGGCCTCTTTCAAAGACCCATGCGGGCCTTTTGCGCCCACACCTTCGCGGAAGGAAAACTTTTCACCCGTTGGCAATTTCTCAACAGGGTTTTCTTCATTCAACAGATGGCTGTAAGTTTTCTTAAATGTGTCGATATCTTTGCCCAACTGTTTGATTTGTTTTTGTTTTTGTACCGCTTCGATCAAGTCTGTTTCAAAAGTCATTGTTAATTTCCCTTGTTTCGTTTCCGTATAACACAAGTGTTATACCGCGATATCCCATGGTGCGTCAAGCCTAAATCATAATTAATTTGCATTTAATGTGAATAAATGGGATGGTGTGGCATGGACAATTACAGGGGATAATCATGCGGACAGTACTGTGTTTTATAGGTGGGCTGGTGGCGTTGCCCAGCGCAATTGTAATGGTCGCACAATTGTGTTGGCTTTTAGATGTCGGCTGGTTGCAAACGGCAACGACTAGCGACCGTGTGCAGTTTTCACTTCTAACACTTGCCGCAGCTATCGCCATCTATGGCGGGCTGAAGTGTTTCGACGCGGCGAGGCGCTTGTGAGGGGCGCCGGCCGTTAACCTGGTAGACTATACATCTACCAGGGGCCTCGGCCCCTGGCGGGCGACCGGCGGCAGGCCTCGAGGCCCGACCCCGACCCGACCGAGCATAAAAAAAGGGCGGCCCGAAGACCGCCCCGACCCCGACCCGATGGGGTTATGTCATTCCGTAAAAACTCCCGCAACCTTCATACCCTTCATGAACGTATCCCCCCGACACTTCAATGTCGGGGTTCTGTTTTATAATGGCCGCGATTACAGGTCGGGGCGCATCCCACGCCGTCAGAAACCTATAGGTCGCTGTTGTCAAACGGTCAGAAAGTTTCTCAATAACAACGTCTTCATTCGAGCATGCATTCCATTTGGTTCCCCAGTGTTCGCTTTGCCAATCGTACCATGTTGGGATCCCCTCGCGGTCGCACCGTTCCCTGTCCTTGAGGGTGAGGTTCTCGCGGAACATGTTCTTGGGCGGGGCTATCACTTTCTCGAAATCCATATGCTGGCCCATTTGATCAACAAAGGCCATTACGGTCTCATGGTCGCCCGTCAATTCTAACGTGTTTTGCGTATAGTTTGGCATGTCGATTTCCCTCATTTATTGTTGACTATGGGATAATATGGCACTATAGTGTGACTGTCAACAACAGAGGGAAAACAGATGTCTTCATACATACAGATCCACAAAGTCTCAGAGGTGAAGCTGGAAACGCGGCACCACAGGAATCCAAAAGAAGCCACGAACCCATTCTCGGTTACCGTGTTGGAGGTTAAGGACAAGGACGGCCACCGTTCGGTGATTCAGCTGTTCCACGAAGATCCGGACCTGAAAATTGAGGACCTAAAAATTGAATAGTTTCCTCATCACAAGGGCGTGCGCTACCTGCGAGGGTAGCGGCGTCCGCGAGAGCCAAACGGGCGTTGAAAGCGATTGCCCTGTTTGCGACGGGTCAGGCGATGAAACTTTCGCCGTGTCCCTATACGAAA
>Ga0080013_1000528_pt1 | contig 54485 bp, 56 predicted proteins | sample ETNvirenome_6_85_FD_69236 | JGI IMG/M metagenome (GOLD analysis project Ga0080013, IMG submission 69236) | Marine viral communities from the Pacific Ocean - ETNP_6_85 (SPADES assembly) (version 2) | ecosystem: Environmental > Aquatic > Marine > Oceanic | place: Pacific Ocean | collected 2013-06-19
TGATAATAAATTTACTATTGTAAAAAGACCTACCGGATCTACTAACTATAATGAATGGGATACTTTTGATGGTTCAACTACTATTCCTGCAGGAGGATCAGCAGGAAGAACAGTAGCAAGTGGATTTGCTCAGAAGTTAGGATTTACTTCCTTTTCAGAAGGTGGGTCAGGCGGAAGTAATGATCCATTACCTGTTAGCTTGTTATACTTTACTGCGGAAATAATTACAAACGAACATGTTAAATTACAATGGGAAACCGTTAGTGAACAAAACAATGATCGTTTTGAAATTGAAAGAAGTAGTGATGGTATCATTTATGATATAATTGGAATAGTGGATGGAAATGGTAGTACTAATGAAAGCATTACTTATATCTTTAATGATAGATTTCCATCAACTGGATTTAATTATTATAGATTCCGTCAAGTAGATTATGATGGTAACTGGGAATACAGCAATACAGTAGCTGTTAAGTTATTAGACGAATCAGATATTCCTATATACATTTATGATATTATAGGAAGGAATGTCTATATTGGTGTAGATTATTTACCCCAAGGCATTTATATCTTCCAATATGAAGATGGTAGAGTAGAACGGATGTATATTGATAATAGAAATCGTTAATCAATAACAGCAATTACCCGACAAGGATTTTGCTAGGAGCAGATATGGCTAATAAATGCTAGTATCTGCTCCTTTTTTAGATTGGCATAATTTTTTCATAGAACATTAGTATGAGAACTATATTAATTATATTAATTATATTATTTACAGTAACAACTTATTCTCAGGAGAATGATGATATCTATTGGACCATATATGATGTTGATACTGTTGAAGAAGAAACCAATACTTACATACCTAATAATTACTATACAGATTATACATCAAGAATAAATAGATTTCATAGACGTCCTTATTATACGTCTTATTGGTCATATCATAATCCTTATTGGTATTCTTATTATTATCCATTTTATACAAGCTATTATTGGTGGTGGTATAGCCCTTATAAATATTATAGCTATCACTCATTTTATAATAGCTGGCACTCATTATATAATTATTCCCATTGGTATACTTATAGACCAACTTACCATTATTCGCATCGTCATAAACCACATCATTATGTACATCATAAAAAGTCCAACAGTAATAAAAAACAAGTTGTATATAAGCCCGTAAAAACAAATAAACCAAGACCATATCCAGCTTATCAAAAGCCAAAGGTTGTTAATACTAAGTCAACTATAAGAACCTATCCCACTTATGTGAAACCCAAACAACCTATTCGAACGAATGAAATTAAACACGTTAATAATAATGTAGTCAGGAATGTTCAAAAGCCAAAAGTGAATACAAATTTCTCTCATAAAAAAATTCAACATACGCGACCAGTTAATGTAAAAAATCCACGATAAAATAAATCAATTTTTATTTTAATAATATGAAAAAATTTCGTATATTAGCATAGAATAATTTATACTAACTTTAATTTTAAAAAAATGAGTAAAATTTTTAATGGTAAAAAATATGGTTCCAATTGGGATTCAATTGACTTTGAATTGAATCACGGTAGGACTAAAGATTCGGAGGGAATAGATATAATTGGATTCCTTCTAATAGACAGACATCGTATTCCGATTACTTGGACGGAAGCTTCTAAAATAACTCAGGAGCTGGATGATGGTAAATATACATATAATGTAGCAAAGAAATTGGGATTATTAGGAAACCCTATGAAAGCTAAAAATATTATTAGAATTTAGGAAATAAAATGGAAAAATATTATTATTTAATAGCAGGTTTATTGATTGGATATTCGTTTACCCACATATTTATATTTAGGAGATATGGTAAAATTCTTGAGCAATTTAAGGAGAGAGCCATAGATCTTAATATTATAATTAAATTGCTAAAAGAAGAAGTAGAAAAAAGAAAGCGTCCTTATTATCCAAAAAAGAAAAAATATAATGGCGCAAAGAAAGTTAAAAAGTAAATGAACCGTTAGTACTTGTATTAGCTACTCAGCGAGACGAGGGTTCGAATCCCTCCACCTCCACAAAAGGTATTTACAATATGGGGGTGTCTGGAATTGATCGGGAGATAAGGATATGAGGAAGGTTCACCGCAGCAACTGGCGAACACGTTGAACTAGCAATGGCGGCCTAAGGGCCCCCGGAGCTGACGGCTACAAGGATTACGTCGTAAAATCCTGGGTGGGTGTTCTCATAGGATGGGGACCCAGGGAGGGACTAAATATTATTATGACAAAATGTCATATTATTATGACAAAATGTCACAATACATGGAATGGCATATTATTTGACATATATAAGTGAGTATAATAAATAAAAATATGTTTAACCTTAAAAGGAGTAATTATGTTAACACTGAGAAATAATTTTTTACCAACACATACAAAATTAAATTTAAATAATCTTTTGGACGATTTTTTTACGTCCCCACTTTTATCTGATTGGAGTTTATCTAATCCGATTAAAAATACCTTTACAACGGATGAAACGAATTCGTCTTATGATGTAGAGATAGCCATTCCAGGTCTATCAAAAAAAGATATTCATATAGAAACTAAAGATAGAAATCTAACGGTATCTTATGAAGCAAAAAACGAGAATAAAAACTCTTTTATATCCTCTTCGTTTAAGAAGACATTTCTAATACCCGAGGACGTAAATATAAATAAAATCAAAGCAACTACCGATAATGGTATTCTTAAGATAGTATTTCCAAAGAAAGAAAATTCGAAAGCTAAAGTTATTGAAGTTCAATAATTGGGTTATGTTGGTGAAATATAGGGGGAGTAATGTCCCCCTTATTTTTGTATTATGATAGAGGAAATATATAAACATAAAGATGCAGTTTATATGGTGCATAGAAGTGTACCTGATCATAATATTGATTCAAAATATAAGATGTTAAATGTTTGGAGAGAACATCTTGCTCAATATGGAAAAAATATTGATAAGATTTTTAAACGTTCTAATAGATTTTTATTTTGTGAAACTATTCGCGAAGTTGAAATTATTAATTAATTTTTAATATGTATTTAATAAAATAGAAAGTTTTAAATGAAATATAAAATATTAACTGAAAAATACTTAGAGAATTCCAGACAACTTATTTCGTCAGTTATTTCAACAATGTCGAATCCCGACATCAGTAAAGAAGAAAATATAGTTTTGCTAAAAAGAGCTTTAGCACAGTTGGATGAAGCCATAGAGAAGGTGAATCTTGAGTCAGATGAGGTCTAAGATTCTCCCATATCTAATAGCTTTTTCAGCATTATCAGTATCGGCATCTGCAGCATTTTATTCAGTATATGGATTAAGTAAATTATTTGCTGGTGCAAGTACTCAGGTTATTATAATGACCGGATCTTTAGAGGTAGCTAAGTTGGTAGTTGCTTCTTTACTCTATCAGTATTGGTCTACCATTAATAAGGCTTTAAGAACCTATTTATTGATAGCATGTTTTATTCTTATGGTTATTACTAGTGGAGGTATTTATGGATTCCTTTCTGGAGCATATCATTCAACTGCAATTAAATCAAAATTGTTAGATAAATCTTTGGCTGTTTTAGAACAAAAACAAATAAGATTTGAGGAATCAAAAAATGATTTTAAATTGGAGAAAGACCAGTTAAATAAATCTATATCAGATTTAAGAATAGCACTTTCAAATCCAACTCAAGTACAATATATTGATAGAGAAACAGGCCAATTGATCACAACATCTTCTAGTTCAGCTAGAAGGGTATTACAAGACGAATTAAAAATTACAGTAGAAGATAGGAATGAAGTTAATATTAAATTGGAAGCATTTACAGATTCTTTAACTTCAGTAGATATGCAAATATTAAATAAAGAGATATCCAACGAAGATGAGAGGGAATTGGGACCTCTTAAGTATATTGCAGAGTTAACTAATGTCGAAATGGATCGAGTTGTTAATTGGTTTTTATTGTTGATTATTTTTGTATTTGATCCTTTGGCAATTGCATTAATTGTTGCAGCAAATTTCGCTTTTGGTCGGTTCAATATTAAAAGCCCCATAGAGATAGATGAATATCATAAAAAAAGAAATGAACATTTAGAAAAAGTTATGATGTCTGTGCCAGAGGGTCTTGAATATAATAAGCCCTATTCGATAGAGGAAATTAAAGCAGTTTTACCGAAAGAACCTGAATTGGTTACCGGAACTTATTCAGAAACTGATGCAGCTGAACATTATACTGGACCAGACCCAGTTGAAAAAGAATCTGAAGATACTAAATTAGATGTGGGTGTTTCCGAAATATTAAAAAGATCAAAAAGACTTCCAAGGGGAGCAGGTGGTAAAATCAGAACTATGTTAACTAATGCTAGATATGATAAAGACATAAAAGAAGCATATAAACTATTAATTAAATTCGAAAATCGTGGCTAAGAAAAATAAAATATGGGATTCATATATTGGTGAAGATGGTAATCAATATATGATTTGTGCTAATAGTGAAGTGGGCGGAAAAACTTTTAAGGGAAGATATTGGAAGGGAAAACAGTGTTTTAAATATACTCCTGTTTCAGAAGATGCTAAAGCTATTGTATGTCCTTATTGTTCTAGACAATTGGTAGATCCTCCCGAAATTAAAGATCGGAGACAATCTACTGGAAGACCTAGAGGTTGGCAGTTTATGAAAGAATATGTTGATAAGAATGGAAATGTTTTTCATAAGGGTGAGGAACAAAAACATCTAAGGGGAAAATTTTCACCAACCATTATAACAGAAACTGTAAAGCCCACAAAGAAACAGAAGAAAGAGGTAATAACTATTGCTTTGAAAAATATCAATTCTCTTAAAAAATCTTTAAATGATATAACGACCAAAAGGGAAAGATCTAGTGTAGAATCTAAGATTCGTAAATTAAATAGAATAGCTTCTGGTAGATTTCCTCGTCATTTTGATATTATTCAATTTATAGCAAAATAATTTTTTTATCTAAAATATATTTTGTATATTTAATCAACACTATAAAAATTCGGGAGATATGAATGGACAAATTTATTTACAAAAGGGCCGAAGATGCAAGAGAAGCCCAAAAAATAGAATTTGATATTCCAGACGATTTAACTTGTCAAGAGTTTAGGACCATGTGTATTAGAATGGCACAGGCTTTGGGATATCAAGAAGAAACAATAATAAATACCTTCGGAGAACTTGAGAAAGATGATGTTAGAGATGAATTTGAAACTTTTATTTCAAAACAATTGAAAAAGAATACGGTTGTAGTTGATAAGAAACAATTGAAATTATTGTTTGATTGGAAAGATCCCAAATATGGCAAAAAGGATAAATAAAGATTTAGTCGAGCCAATAGATTCTAAAAAATATTTATATAAAGAAATGGACATCGGCTTAAATGTCGAAGACTCCTTATTATATTTGGTAGGGCCTTTAGAAGATTATTCATCTTATGATTTTATAACTAAGTGTAGGACAATTCTTAAATTTAGGGAATCAAAAGATACTAGTCCAATAAATGTTTTAATCAATTCTCCTGGGGGATGTATGTACGAAATGTTTTCCATAATTGATTATATGAATCAACTTGAAGTAAAGATTAATATTGCCTGTAGAGGATTTGCAATGAGTGCGGCAGCTATGGTTCTAGCTTGTGGTACCGGAAAGAGATCGGCAAGTAGGCATTCAACCATAATGTTACACGAAGGATCAGCTTGGAACATAGGCAAAAATTCAGATATACAGGCATCTGCAAAGCACTCTTTACATATGGAATCTATGGCAAATAATTTATTAGAAAATAAAACAAAGAAAAACGCCAGATGGTGGAAGAAAAACACTAGAACAGATTTATTTCTTTCAGCTGAAGAAGCCTTGGATTTTGGAATAATAGATGAGATACTTTAGAATTATATTATTAATATTTTGTTTTGTGTATTTGGCCACTACTATAAATTGGGTGAATAATATAACACAAAATTTTAAAAATGAAATAGATTCGCTACATAAAAAATATGATATATTATTATTCGAAAGAGATTCTTTAGAATTAATATTAGATTCATTACCATTGGGTCATCCATTAGATTCAATTAAAATTAGTGAAAATTTTGGAGCCAGAAGGCATCCAATAACAAAACGATGGAATTGGCATTGTGGATTAGATTTAAAAGGGACATATACAGATACAATTTACGCTACAGGTTCAGGTCGTATAATAAAAGCAAATTGGTTTCGTGGTTATGGTAGATGTGTTATTATTAAACACAAAGGCGGGTATAAATCACTTTATGGTCATATGAATAAATTATTCGTTAAATGGAATGATGATATAAAAGACGGAGATCCAATTGGTACTGTTGGTAGTACTGGATTTTCAACTGGTACCCACTTGCATTATGAAATTAGTCGATATGGTAAACGTACCGATCCAAAATACTACTTGACTGGTTAAAAATGAGTAACATCGAAGATGTATTATATGAAGCTACGGAATTGGGTATCTATAGAAAAGTTATTAATAGAATGAATAAACTACAGAAAAAAAATCCCCATGGTCATTTAAATAGTTTATATGACGAGGCATTACGAATTGAAAAAAATAAATTAAAGAATAAAAAAAAATGAATTTAACAGCAGAACAAATACAAGAGAATTGGAATAAATTAATAGACATTATTACTAATAATTTTAGTGGAGAACGTTGTGATAATTTGATTACGATGTATGAAGCTCTCAAGGATAGAATTATTACAGCACCAGCATCTGGGATTGAGCATTTTCATAATTGTTTTCCCGGAGGATATCTAGATCACATATTAAGAGTCATTGAGTTTTCCGAAAAGCTTTTTAACTTATGGATCGAATCTGGAGCTACTATAGATTATTCAAAAGAGGAATTAATCTTTGTGGCTTTAAATCATGATTTGGGGAAGATTGGAGATTTGGATAATGATCATTATATTCCCAATCCGAGTGAATGGCACCGTAAAAATCAGGGAAAAATATATTCCACTAATCCAGATATTGTACACATGTCAGTACCCCATAGAGGCCTTTGGTTATTACAAGAACATGATATTAAGCTTAGCAAGAACGAAATGATTTCTATTTTGGTTCATGATGGAGCTTATGAGGACGCTAATACCACATATTTGAAATCATATCTTCCGGAAAGATCCTTAAGAACAAACTTACCAATAATAATTCACCATGCAGATCACATGGCTTCAAGAATTGAATGTGAGTTATGGAAAAAAGAAGATAGTGGAAATGTAAAACCTCAATTTACAAATACTTCTAAAACAAATCGTTTGAGAAGTTTAGCTAATAAAAATACCACAACAAATTCTGCTTCTAAATTATTTGATGATCTGTTTAAGGAATAATAATGTATTGGATAATATTGATATTGGGAATCTATAGTATAGTTTCTATTTTTATAATAACAAATCTTTTGAAAAAGTATGAAAAATTAGAAGACTATTCAGAGACTCTGGAGATTTGGGTTAATAATTTAAACACAAGATTAAATCAGATTTATAGCCAGATTAAATCAATCGACCAAAAGGGATCTTTTGAAGCTGATGACGAAGTTGGAAGTACTTTTGATCAAATAAGAGATACCATTCAAACTCTGGATGATTTTATATTAAAGAATGAGGATAAGAATTTAGATGACCATAAAGAAAAAAAGTAAAAAGAAAAATTATTTTACACTAGAAGCTCAAGATGCTATTGTAGCATACAATAAAGAAGAAGACCCCACCATAAGAAATAAGATTTATAATGATAGTATTAAATATCCATTTGAAAAGATGGTTGAAAATATTATTCACACCTTTAAATTTTATTATTTTGATTATCCATTTAAAGAAGTTCAACATGAAGTTGTCTCTTTCTTAATAGAGAAAATGCCCAAATATACAGAAGGTAAAGGTAAAGCCTTTTCTTATTTTTCTATAGTTGCCAAAAATTATCTAATACACCACAACAATAATAATTATAGATTATTAAAGATCAAGGATAATATTTCTAAAATTGATACAACTAGAGATATTAGCGGAGAAGTCCAAAGAGAAAAACATTTAGAAGATACATATCTATTCATGGAAGAATTTATAAAGTATTGTGAAAAGAATCCCAAGAGCATTGTTACAAAAGAAAGAGATCTAAATATATTATATGCTCTAATGGAAATTTTTAAAAACCGAGGTAATCTAGAAAATTTTAATAAAAAAGCAATCTATATATTAGTTCGCGAAATGGTTGATGTTAAGACTCAATACATAACCAAGGTGATTAACAACCTAAAACAAAAGTATATTATCTTATACAAAGAATTTCTTTCCAATGGTACCTTAAAAAATCAATAAAATTACTTTATTTTTATATTTATAATAGATATGAATAATGAAGAAATTTTTGAGGGTAAAACCTTTCAAGATCTATTGGCAGACATTTATAAAAATGCCAAAGAAAAAGAAAAGCAAATAAATTTATTAATTAAAGAGCTCAAGCCTCATATTAAAAATATTGGAGATGCTACTGTTGTGGTTCCTCTGATAAAAGAATATTTGGAAATTGGGGTTAAGAATGATGAGCATTTGATAAAGATGGCTGCTATTGTTCAAAGGGCTATGTCAAGATCTATGGATGGATCTTCGGAATTATTATTAACCGAGGAAGAAAAGAAACAACTATTGGATCAGATGGAAAAAATTGAGGATGATATTTCCTATAATGAAAGTTAAATGAGATATGAAAAAATTAGAATTTATTAATTTAATAAAAGAAGCTATAATCCCCGAAGTACGTAAGGTAGTCAGGGAAGAACTAGGAATGTTAAAGGAAAAGAAAGTCGATCATTCCAAGGTCATAGATCACGGTATAAGAATGTCGGAATTAGCTGATTCAAATAGGATTAAAAAACCAATTAAAAGAAAAAAGTTTTCGAAGGATCCCGGTTTGAATGATATCTTAAATGAAACTGCCATGGATATGTCAGATCCGGAAGAGTATAAGACACTAGGAGGAAAACCCTTTACTGGAAACATGGCTCAGATGATGGGAATGAATCCTGATGAGATGTTTGGAGATCAAAAAGTAACTGCTGAATCCATGATACCAGATGACAAGAAACACATTCAAATTCCAGATGCTGTTCAGAAGGCATTAACTAGAGATTATAGCCAATTGGTTAAAGCTATGGATAAAAAGAAGGTTTAACTGAATGGTAGAATCCTGGCTTTATACTGGCGGAAATAATTCAACAACTCGGGATTCAACTAGAGTTTTTAACACTAAAGTAAATACTGAAGCCAAATTACAAGATAGAAGTTTAAATCTACCCATGGATCTTGGATACGGTGTTGTGACGGGAATAACTGAAGACACCTCTGGTATTCCATCTGGAATAAAAGTTCTTTTAACAAAAAGAAATAATAATCCAGCATCTACAGTTTCAGATCCCATTGTTGCTTTTCCACTATCTAAAGATTTAACTAAAATTCCCCTTATAAATGAGACGGTTTTATGTATTAGATTACCAATAACTTTGGGCCCGGGAGATTCGGAGCAATGGTATTATTTTTCTAGCATTAATTCTTTTGACAATATTAACAATAATTTAGTTGGTGGGGTTACTTACGATAGAAGGGGAGATTATAATGGTGAAACTTTTGTTTCTCAAGTAGTTCCAAATATGAAACTATTTGAAGGTGATACGTTAGTTCAAGGTAGATTTGGGAATACGGTAAGACTTAGTAGTACTAGTGTGGACAATGATTGGTCAGTGGGAGGAACTTCTGGACATCCCATAACAATAATATCTAATGGTGGTGGAGATTTAGAAAACTTAGATGATGATCCTTCTTCCATATATTTAACTGATGATCAATCTTTGCCCATTTATTTACAATCTCCTGCACCGCCGACTCTCCAACCACCAGAACAATATTCTGGAACTAGTCAAGTAGTAATTTCTTCGGATAAATTGGTTTTTTATACGAAAAATGGAGTTGGAGATATTATAATATCTAGTTTGGGTACTGCTTATTTGATGGGAACCAATATTCATCTTGCAACTAATGAATGGTCAAATGTGGATTTTACTGCATTGATGGATATAATTGAAGGACTTATAGATCAATTAAAGGATCTTACTTCAGGCCAAGCAAAATTTGCCACTGGAGTTGGCCCAACGGGACCTGCTACAAATATGAGTCAAGTCATGAAATTAAAAACCGATCTTGCTCTTTTGAAAGGATAAATCATGTTTAATTATGCAGCAATCCCTAAATCTTTAGGAGAAAATAAAATTATAAGCTCATCACCAGCCGCCGTAGCAGCAGGAACTTCTTATGCATGGGCAGCTGCAGAATGGACTGACTTCATTAGTAGTTTTGCTAGAACAGTAACTCCTCCTGTACTACCCCCGGTTGAATGGGCTGGAAGAACAGCTTTATATGGAATTTTATATTCGGGACTTTTAACTCCGGGTGGATTCACTAGTGCATTAAGAATAGGTCTTTATACATATGCAGGATTTTTAGCTCTTGGTATGTTACCTGCTTTTGTTGGTATACCTCCGCTAATTCCAGTATTTCCCGAACCTGCAATTGCAATGGGGATGTCTAGTCCTTTTGTTCCTGGATATCAAGTTATGTTAGCTCATTATACTGCGATTGCTTTATTTTTTCAAACTGGATTTGCTGTAAGTACAGTTCCCCCATTTCCTGTAGTTAAGTGGATTTAAAATTTTAGAAATTAATATTTATATTATGATTAATTATGGCTAGAGAAGTATTTAAATATGAACCCATAGATTCTGAACCAGACGTTGCGGTCGGTTTGGCTTTGCCCATTAATATAATGAGGGGGAAATTTAAATCGACATATACAACAACGGATCAAGCTAGAACAAATTTAAAGAATCTTCTATTAACAATAAAGGGAGAAAGAGTTTTTCAACCAGATTTTGGTACTAATTTATATAAGGTCTTGTTTGAACCGAATACTGAATTTTTGAGAGATAATATAAGAGAAGAAATTAAGAGTTCTGTTTCAAAGTGGACTCCATATATAAATTTAAAATCCATACAAGTGTCTGGACAGGATAATACTGTTAGAGTCAAGATTGATTATAGTGTTTCACCATCAAATTTTGGTTCATCCATTACTTTAGAATTTGATCTGTCTACAGGTATATCGTCTGAGATAGTGGGATAGGAATAATTTAAAATGGCTTATAAAAATTTAAATGTACAAAAAGATTCCAAGGAGATATCTTATCTAAATAAAACCTTTGGCGACTTTAAAGCAAATCTGATAGATTTTGCTAAACAATATTTTCCGGATGCTTATAATGATTTTAATGAGGCAGATCCGGGAACAATGTTTATCGAGATGTCTTCATATGTTGGAGACGTGTTATCTTTTTATTCTGATTATTTATTCAAGGAAAACTTGATACAATATGCTACGGAAAAATCTAATGTTTATTCAATTTCACAAGCTTTGGGATACAAGCCCAAGATATCTGTTTCTGCTAATGTTTTTTTGGATGTATATCAGATAGTTCCACCTACAGGAACTGGTGCTAATGTTACTCCAGATTATAATTATGCACTGAGAATTAATGAAGATATGGGAGTCAGAGCTGATAATGGATCGGAATTTAGGACCATTGAGCCCGTAGATTTTCAGGTAGATTCAGCATTTGATCCCAGAGAGGTGTCAATTTATAGTGTAGATGCCAATGGAACTCCAGAATATTATTTATTAAAGAAAAGGGTTCGAGCGAGATCTGGTGAGATAAGGACACATGATTTTCCTGTTACGGGAATACAGAAAAACTTTAAGATTTTATTATCAGATGAAAACGTTATTGGTATATTGAGTGTTACTGATTCAGATGGTAAAGAATGGAGGGAGGTAGATTATTTGGCTCAAGAAACTGTTTTTAATGAAACGGTTAATTCAAATACAAACGATCCTTCTATGTCTGGCCAATCTGCAGAAACCCCATTTCTTTTGTGTTTAAAAAAAGTTCCAAAGAGATTTATTACAAGAGTAAATTCCGAAAATAAATTAGAACTACAATTTGGTTCTGGGATTAGTAGCAATCCAGACGAAGAAATTATACCAAATCCAGATAATGTTGGATCTGGTTTGCCCGGCAGTGTAAATGAGTTAGATAGAGCTTTTGATCCCTCTAATTTTATTTTTACAAAAACATATGGCCAAGCCCCCAAGGAAACAACTTTTACGATAAAATATTTGGTTGGTAGGGGCATAGAGGATAACGTAGGAAGTGGAGCCATTTCTAACATCTTTACTTCAGTAGTAAATTTAGATACTACAGATCTGATTAATACCACAACTAATACAGTAAAAAATTCTTTAGCAGCATCAAATCCAGCTCCAGCTCAAGGAGGAAAATCTTCAGATACAATTGAAGAGGTTAAAAATAATTCTCTAGCACATTTTAGAACTCAAAATAGGGCAGTAACAAAACAGGATTATTTAATAAGAACATATTCAATGCCGCCAAGATTGGGAAGCATTGCAAAAGCCTGGATTGCAAGAGATGTTCAAATGGTTGGTAGTGCACCAGTCGCTCCTTGTGTTGAAACAGCTTCCCCTGCGGGAGGTAGCCTCGGCGGAGGTGATTCACCTCAAGGTGATTATGAATTTGATGAAGAGGGAAATCCTATAGGAGAATCACCAGCTGGCCACGACAATCCCCCCGGCCAGTTGGGTGGTTTAAGTGTTGATATACCTTCTGTTTTAAATCAGGTTGATAATTGTTTTTCTTTGGATCTATATGTTTTGGGATATAATGCTTCTAAACAATTGACAAAAGTCAATAGTGCAACAAAATTGAATCTCCAAACCTATCTTTCTCAATATAGATTATTAACGGATGCTATAAGCATCAAGAATGCTTTCATAATAAATATTGCAGTATATTTCGATATAGTTCCTCTTCCAAATTTTAATGCGAGAGAGGTTCTTTTATCTTGTGTTGAGAGACTTAGGGATCACTTTAAGATAGACAAATGGCAAATAAATCAACCAATAATAAAAAAAGATCTGACAACACTATTAGCAACTACAGCTGGAGTTCAATCGGTACTGGGAGATCCGGTTGTAGTTAATAAGTGGAAAACATCGGATGGATATTCAGGAAATATTTATAATATTCTAACTGCTACTAAAAATGGAGTTGTTTATCCGTCTTTAGATCCTGCAATTTTTGAAATAAAATATCCGAATAATGACATACAGGGTAGGGTTGTACCAATAACGAGTTAAGGATTTAAAAATGATTTATAGTATTTTTCCAAATGACGATACTACTTTATATGAAGCTTCAAGCAGTTTAAATACTGGTTTGGATGCTATTTTAGAAATAACTAAATTGGGAGATCCATCTGGCTCCGCTGGTTCATTGGTATCTAGTGGCAGCATTTTTAATACTCGTGCTCTAATTAAATTTAATATTACTAGTATATCGGCTTCTGTAGCTGATGGAACCATAACTAGTCCAAAATTCTATTTAAAATTATACGCCACTGAAGTTAAAGATCTAAATATATCCTATAATTTGAAAGCATTTCCCGTCTCTCAATCTTGGAACCCTGGCCAGGGAAGATTATTCAATAATCCAAAATCAGATGTGGGGGCTAGCTGGAAATATAGAGATAGTAAATTGATTGGAACACAATGGACGACTGCTTCATTTGCTGCAGTCTCAACTGGGTCTTTTATCTCTGAACCGGGAGGCGGAACTTGGTATACTTCATCTGTGGCAAGTCAAGCTTTTAGTTCTCAGACTGCTGATGTTAGAATGGATGTAACAGATATTGTTATGAGTTGGATTAGTAGTAGTGTTCCCAATGAGGGTTTTATAGTTAAACGTCCCATGTCTGAAGAAAATAATTCTACAGCATATGGAAGTCTTAAATTTTTCTCGCGAGATACGAATACAATATATCTTCCCAAACTTCAAGTTGCGTGGGACGATAGTTCCTTTGCAACAGGATCCTTATCAGCATTGACGGATGAAGATATTATATTATACATGAAAAATAATGTAAATTCATATCCTTCTGGGTCTAGATCTAAATTTAGAGTTGTGGGAAGGGAGAGATACCCGGCCAAGACTTTTGCAACACAATCTTCAGCATTGACGATAAAATATCTTCCGACTTCGTCTTATTATTGCGTAAAGGATGCTTCGACTGAGGAAACTATTATTCCATTTGATCCAGATTATACTAAACTCAGTTGTGATGGTACTGGAAATTATTTTAAATTATGGATGGACGGATTACAGCCAGAGAGATATTATAAATTTGTCTTTAGGGTTGATACTGAAGGCAACACAGTTAAGAGGTTTTTTGATGATGATTATATTTTTAAGGTTACGAGGTAAATAGATGGGGTTTGTAAAATGGAAATATACATTACCTGGTGATAATGTTGCAACACAGGTCGGGGAAAAAAATCTTGGTCCTTTCATGTCTAGTTTGTGGGTCAATCTTGATAGTTCATTTCCTACCTGCTGGCTGGCGTTAAATTACGTATTGAGTGTAGGAGGTACTATCAACAATACTTTTAGTGGGAATTGTCCGGGTTTCAATGCGCAATTCGTCAGTCCATGGAATCTAGTTCACCCTTTCTTTAGTACCATAGATTATGGATTAGGAACCGGTCAATATGAATCAATTCAAGAGTCAGAGTATGAAATATTAAACGATGGAACTTTGGATGTTTCGTCTGATGGTGGATTGAATCCAGCCAATCTGAACAACATCAGTATTAATTTTGGAAAGATTAAAATTCCAACGCAAATAAGATTATTTGATCAAAAGTATTTTGACAATCTTATGGATGTAAGAATACACGAATTATTGCCTAAAATGCCGGCTCGTTGGCCGAAAGAACCACCCAAATTTCGTCAGGTTTGGCATTGGAAGGCTGGCCCTGGTGGATGGCCATCTGGCCCGGAACAATTATGGGGGATTGATACCACTACAGGACAGGGCCATAACGGTCAACCGTTTAAGAAAAATAAAGGCCACTCGTGGTCTAGAGCGGACTATTATCGTCATATGTTTCAGAAGATGGGAGGTAATAATCCTGGTAATTATCCCATGCCTGATGATAGTGTAATAGATGCTTGGGGGTCTATTACTTCTAATTGGAAATATCCCATGCCCCCGGGAATATTGTGTTATAATATTGCTGATTATATTGAAGGAGGAGATAGACATACGCCCTCCGGCGCTTGGAGCTGGGGTACCAAACTAAACCAAAAAGCAACTGGCCCTGCGGGAGTCGGAAAATATGTTGTCCTATACGAGGATCATCCTCTTTTTGTTGCAGATGTATATAATTTTAAAACCACTGATGAATCAGAAATGCCAGAAGAAATAATAGCTTATGGAAAAAATACGGAAGTCGAAACGGGCTTAGAATATGAATGGATCGTGGATGGTAAGACGGTATCAACAGATAGATATTATCAGGTGTGGAATCAAGCTAGAAATCATGATAATATAGGCAGGAGAAACGAAAATGAAAATAATTCTTTTGATACTTCGGCTATTACTGTAACTTTAATAGTAAAGAATAAAGTTGGCTCTGTTTCAACAACTATTCAATATATGGTTTGGGGTGGATTATCCTCTGAACCAGTCCCCGAGGGTTCATCTGATCTTGGGTTTCCTCTTGATTATGGATTGTGGTCAGATACTAATAATACTCCACAAACATCGGTAGATGGTCCACAGACTTTACATTGGGGGACTCCGTTTTGGAAGACCGAGTCTATATCCGGCCGGACTGACCTATCACAGCCCCACATACATGTACCCATGGGAGCTCCCTGGGGTTCTTATTATACATGGGATGGTGATGCAGATGAGGTCATGGTGATCGATGAGGAAATATCTGGCCCAGAGCATTCTCCAGTATATCCGTGGACTATTTTTATGGAGGGCAGAAATGGCACATGGGACGATGATACGATCTATGCTCCTCCGATTGGAGTAACCGGCGAGGGCCCAATCGATTGGAATTCCTCCGATCATGTTTTTAGACAAGCCGAGGTACTAGATGAACAGAATTTCGACTTTGGAGCTCCAATTCCATCATATGCCGGCAATACCACTTACATTGATCAATCAATAAGAATCGATGAAGCTCTAATGATGGGACCTTTTTCCCAAGAAGGATATGGCACGGGACTGGGTTCGCGTTCGTCTACTGGGAATGGATATTTGAATTTTTGGAAAGATAGAGTTTGGTCCTCTGGGGGCTTTCCACCCCAACCACCCTTTACGGGCGCGCCAACTAGTAAAGATGGAGCCAATCTAGATAGGGTTGATCCAGCTTTAACAGGATACGCAGTACCGGGTAATGGTCTCTATAAAAGTATTTGGCTAAGAGGACCAAATGCAAAAGAGGTGCAACAAGATAAGGATCTTATTAAACAATCTGGCCAGGCCCCTCAGAACCCGGGTTTTGGGTCTTTCACGAGCTACTCTCAAACCCCATCCAATGGAGGTCTGGCTACTAGATTTATGCTGAAAATCCAATGGCGCGCTTATGATCCTAGCTACAAAATAAGCGAATACGGTACAGACTATCAATATGGCCCTCCTGAGAGGAATCCATGGGCCCAATGGTTAGTATTAATAGTTCCACCCTTGGGGACATTACCGATAACCAGTAACGGCACCTGGGCTAGAGATACAACTGACGACTACGGAAGGACACCGATTACCACCACAGCCAAATGGGAGAACAGATATACAGCTACGAGTACTAACGATCAAGGCTATGTTCTATTTGATTTTGGCGAAAAAACAACTGGTATGGGTCACCCAAGCTATACATACAATTATGTGCCATGGTTGCCTGTAATTGATCCGGATCGTTATGGTACAGGTGAGGGCTATAAACGATGGTGGAGTTGGTTTTGGCTGGGGATGACCGATGACCATTATGGCGGAACCTCCAAACCGCGGTATTACTCGGATTATACAAATTATCAAAGTGATCAGACAAAATTAGTTTTGGTTTAAAAACTAAAACCATGGGATATAATGACTATATACAAAGACATATCATCAGATAGAATTGATATACTCAAAGCAGATCAATTGGGTATATTACAAAGGGGCGTTGAATCCAAAACCAATTTTGGCCAAACCAAACTAAATTATTGGTTAGATAATACTGGGCAGCCAGCTGAACCTCCCTTTCGTGATTATTTGGAAATTCACTTATATGATGGAGATGACAATCTTTTAAGTAGTAATTATAATGCCGATTATTCCATTCCCAACTCCGAAAATCTTGAATTTAATCTTGTTAATAATTTAAGAGGATTATCCGGGTTTTTTGGAAATTTAAATGTTAAATTAAACTTTTTTAGAAATTTTGTTGGGAGTTTTGAAAAACCAAAGCCAATTATAACAAAAATTTCACCATCTAGATTAGAAGTCAGAATAGAAACGCCAACTAAAGATGATAGCGATGGAATTGTCTTAAATAATAATTTTTTCAATTTTGTTGATGAGGAGTGGAAAAAGGATAATTCTGATTATATTCCTGCATATAAGGAATTATATGTTTTAAATTTTGGAGATAATAATTTAATTCCGATTGTTAATTATCTCCAAGATCGATGGACAGTTCCAAAAAAGCCCCATTCAATAATATTAAAATTTTCCGAACCTCTTAGCAGAGATATTAAAGTGGGAACAGATTGTTGGATATCCCAGCCAATAATTCAATCTGTTTCTTTTCCAATATCCGTAACCTCGCCATTTATTCCAGAAGTAGAAACTGGTAATCAATTATTGGGTCCAAACTTTTTTGTCAATATGGATTTAAACTATTTCTCAAATACAACAGATTTTGAATCTTACAATACTCTCTTAGCAGCCGACGGAAATACAAAACGGGATCTTATAAATAAATATTTTAGTGGTAGTCTGCAAGGCGTTAATTTGGGGATTGATTTTAAAAATTATAATGAATTCATTCATTTTAGTTCAGCCGAAGAGAGGTTGAGAAATTTTAGATATAAGTTGAAATTAGTAGAACAATACGATACTCAAATATCTGATTTAACAACACTATATAGTTCCTCAACTGCGTATCAACCATCTGCAAGTGTCACGGCTTCTTCGGAATTTATAACTAATAGAAATAAGTGGCAGGGAAGAAAAGATCAATTGATTGGAAGCTTTGATCCATATGAATATTATTTGTACTATGAAAGTGGTTCATATGTTACTAGTTCTTATGGAGAATTTACCCTTGCTACTTGGCCTAAAACGAATTCTGTAAAACCATTTACTTTATCTGCAGTTGGTTCTTCTGAGGCAATAGAATGGTTTGGAAATGTTTCGGATCATACCGGTCAGGTATATTCGGCTTCATTATATGATTTAAATAATCCTCATGTTTTGAGGAATACAATACCTGCTCATATCAGAGAAAAACCAGAGAACGAAGATTATGTTCGCTATGTAGATATGATGGGTCAACACTATGATATATTGTATAATTACGTTGATCATATAGGAAAGTTGTATAATCGCGATGAGAGATTATATAGGGGACTTTCAAAAGATTTGATATTTGATTCACTTAAATCATTTGGTTGGGATGCAGTGAGTGGGTTTAATGTTGAAGAATTATGGACTTATGCTTTGGGAACTAATCCAAGTGGTAGTTATGTTAGTTCTTCTTTGGATCCCAATGGTGTTGGCCAATATGTGACTTCGGCATCAAATCCAGCAACTTTAGCATCTATGGGCTACGGCTCTTCTGTTCCAAGAGAAGATATTACAAAAGAGGTCTGGAATAGGATATTGACAAATTTACCATATCTTTATAAAACAAAGGGAACTAAAAGAGGGATCCGAGCATTAATGAATTGTTATGGAATACCTTCAACTATTTTAGAAATTCGAGAATACGGTGGACCAGAGGTTACTCAAAGTGCTAATAGTACTTTTCAATATGATAGATTTAATTATGCATTAAATTTTGATGGATCTGGATATATAAATTGTGATTGGAATCCTGTTAATCAAACAACAATACCTTCTACTTTACAAGGCATGCCTAGATTGCAGGAATTTAGAGTCAAACTTTCTGGAACTTCGGATTATTCATTATTAGTAAGTAGTGGTTCAGCAAAATCAAAAGATATCCAATGGGGAGTCTTTTCAGAATACAGTTCTTCAAATACTATTAATCTTCCAACACAGGGTAGATTAACTTTTGTTTTAAGTGGAAGCAATGGTTATGCTTCAGCATCAACAGCCTATTTACCATTATATGATGGAGATTGGTGGAATGTAAATCTTGCGACTAGTGAACCTGCTACAGGAGATCATACTCCTTCTCCCGATCAAACTTGGATTCTGAAGGTTAAGAAGTCTGCCGATAATTCTCTAGAATGCTTTACAGACGATTGTCGAATAACTCATAGTGGAAGTGTAATTTTAGATTCTTCAACAAATACAGTAATGGGAAATGCAACCTCAAGTTATAATATGGCTTGGGCAGCATCGGGTAGTACTAGATTGAGAATTGGCGGAGCTCCAATGAATGAAGTTGATTCTTCTTTTCCAAGTAGTATGTTTTCTGGATCAATACAAGAGTATAGACAATATATGGAACAATTAAATGATAATATATTGGATGCTCATACTCTATCTCCATTGTCTGTTATTGGAAATCACTATAGTTCTTCTTTTGATCTGATGGTCAGAAGATATACTCTTGGCAGCGATCTTCGTACGTTAGACCGAGCTACTTATACAGCTATATCATCAAGCCATATAAATCAGCACATAGATCAATATTCTACTGGTTCTTTGGGAGGATCAACAAGTGCTTCTGCAGTTGGCTTTACAGCTGGAACGGGGTATTTTGATTTTGAAGAAACTTATTGTACAATAATACCAGATTTGGTGGGTTCCAGGCCGATAAATAAAAAGATTAGAATAGAAGATAATGAATTATTTACTCAAAGTTTGAGTTTAAATGAAAGCTTTCAAACTAGTTCCTGGGAACTTTCACCCATAGATTCCAACAAGGTTTCAGTATCATTATCTCCGACAAATAATATTGATTTAGATATATCCTATCAATTTGGAGGTTTATCTTTTGACGATTTTGTTGGTGATCCAAGAGATCAGTTTAAAACTCAATATTCTGAATTGACAGGATTGCAGTACACTTATAAAAAGAAATTAAATAGTCGATATAACATATATGCATTTTTAAGATTGATGAAATATTTTGATAAAGCCTTATTTTTGCAACTTGAAAGAATGTTACCTGCTAGAGCTAGATCATTTGTTGGAGTAACTATTGAACCAAATCTATTGGAAAGACCTAAGATCAGAGGGACGAATTTATCGGGAAGTTTTACTTCGCTATCTCCTGTTTCAGCTCCTCCAGAGATAAATCTTAATATTAGTAATCCTAATGCTTCTAACGTTCAAGAATCTCTATCTAAATCTGACATTCCATATTATTCTTTGCAATCTGGAATAAGTGCTAGTATATTTTCAAGTAAAATAACGGGCCGATATCCTCAATATGAGGGTTCTATGTATAGTTGGAAGAATTTAGGAAAACTATCTCCTGCAATAGGTGATGCAATAATAGGAGACACTTTTATTGTAGGGGGAGGAATATTTTCTGTAGATGATAATCCATACTCGTTTAGAGAAGCAATTCAACCAAATGTATCGGGATCAACTTTATCAAAAATTAAACAAATTAAGAATGGATTTTTTACTAGCAGTAATGTAACTCCAAAAATGGCGGATATTAGTGCTTCTTTGGGCTTATATGAATCTACATCATTTGCTTATGCTAGAGTTCAGGACTATTTGCCAACAACCATAAATAATTTGTTTTATGAGGGATCTTCATTGTTTAGTGAATTAGTTACCACTCCGGGATCTATGTCGGGAATATATGCCATTGGATCTAGCGGTAATGATTCGTCTTTAAGCTATCAGAGTACTTCAGCAGTACCCGATAATAAACCAGTTATAGAAGTGTTTACAACAACAAACAATGTTTATTATGTAAGAGCTCCTGGTCTTAATAAAACAGAGGCAGTTTCTCCCGATGTAAGGGTTCCTTTTAATTATGCTGGGAATGATGGTCCAGATGGTCCAGCATCCATGTTATTGCCTATACTTGCAAAAGGGAAGGCTCGTGGTAATAAATAATAATAAAAATATACTTATAATAGATTATGGGATATATAGATAATACTTTAGTAACAATAGATGCAATAGTAACTGCAAGGGGTAGAGAACTACTTTCTAAAGGTCGTGCTAAATTTAAAGTTTCTAAATTTGCTGTGGCTGATGACGAAGTAGATTATAGATTATGGGACACTGATAATACAAATGGTTCAGTATATTATGGCCAAGCAATTGAAAACATGTCACTTACAGAGGCCAATCCAAACCAAGATACAACTATGAATTTTAAAATGCTTTCTTTACCTAAAAATATAGAAGTGGTTCCGACGATAGCATTATCAGGGGGAAAGTATTCTCAATTTATGCTTTGCAAAATCCCCCATTTTGGGAATCCAACATACCCATATGCTAATGCAGAGGCCCTCCGGCCAGTGACATATAATCCATCGGATGCTAATATTACATCTGGATATACGGCAATAGTTTCTGATAGGAATATTTTAAGAATAGAAGGTTATGGAAATAAATTCTCTCCTGCTACTGGAGGCACTACTTGGGCTTCCAATAACGGTGGATTTGTTATAGATCCAAGTACTGGAAAATATACAGTCAGGGCAACCGGCCAGTTTTTTGAAATTAATCTAGCTCAGTATGTTAAACCTGGAGAGACTGAAACTGCATCTGTAACCATTATTGCAAATGATACGGCAGGAAAATTTATAGTTAATTTCACCGTGTGGAACCCAGGTTCAAGCCCCATTCCCTCCGGAGGTGGCGGCGGCGGATGCTTTGCTGCTGGAGCTAAAGTTGTAACTAAAAACCGTGGTATTGTTAATATTGAAGATTTAAAAATAGGCGAAAAAGTTCAAACGGAAAGAGGCTGGTCTAAAATTTGGGGATATCAAACTTATACTCACAATTCAGAAATGGATTTTATGGTAATAAAGCATGCAGAAGATCAGATAAAGCTATCGACATTGCATTATATTTATGTAAATAATAAGCCGGTATTTGCAAAAGATGTCAAAGTTGGTGATAAAATAAAATATAAAGGAAAATATGTAAAAGTATCTGAAGTATCTAACAAAAGATCCAAAGGAATATATTCTCCTATGACAATAAATGGAAGAATAAATGTAAATGATATTGATTGTTCGATTTATACAGATGTACCTCACTTCTTAACTTATCCATTAAATAAGATTGCTAGAATCATATTTTTACTTTTCCCAAAAGAAAGATATAAATATTTTAATATGAAACCAGTTAATAAAGATTCTAAACAATTATTACAAGGTATGCATAAGTGGATGTATATTTTTGGAAGGTTAACTGGAGTGACTGACAAAGCTAAAATAGAGGAGAGATTAACTTTAGAGGAATTAAGAAATGAAAAAAAATAGTTATAATATTGCAATAGTTTTAACCCAAGTAATACATTTTATATATCTTATTTTATTAGCTGCATCAATTCCACTTTTAGTCATATACGAACCCTTTTGGGTATGGGTTCCTCTAAATGCTTGGGTGGCACATCATGTTTTTGCTAGATATTGGAGGGATTGTCCTTTAACTAGGATTGAAAATGGATTTCGTAAGAAGATAGGAAAACCCGAAATACAGACATTTACATTATCTTTATTAGAAAAAATAAAGGGTATTAAATAATATGGGATATATTGACGAAAATGAATTAACGGTAGATGCAGTTTTAACCAGACGGGGTAGAGATTTAATGTCTTCTGGAGAAGGAACTTTTGCAATAAGTAAATGGGCTTTAGCTGATGATGGAGTTGATTATAGGTTATGGGATGAGATGCAGTGGACCACTGGATATTTTGGCAATGCAATAGAGAATATGCCAATCTTGGAACCAAATCCCATTGCAAACAGACACTTACATTCTAAATTATATAAGAAGTTACCACAAAATACAAATAAACTTCCTACAATGAAAATTTGGTCGGGTGTTGTTCCGGCCGGTGGATATTTTATCAATAGTTTGAGTTATCAAATAAGTACAAACGATGGTGGTATAATTCTTAATCCGATGCAAGTAAATCCAACCATACCGGATCAAGGATGGGTTATTCCAGGAAATGGAATATTTGCACCCATGGGATATACAGCTGTTGTAAGGGATGCTAGGGTTTTATCTCTTAGTGGTGGTATATTAACAGGAATTAAACTTCCAGATCTGGGATGGTCTACTAACCCCATTCAGTCTATAATGGGAACTTCAAATGGAAATCCAATTGCTACTGTTAGTGCAAATACTTTTTTCTTAGAACCAAAGTTTATTAAAGACACTTCGATTACCGAACAAAATACTCAGGTTTTTATTCATGATAATGAAATAGGACACAATCTCATAATTGATGTTAAAGTAATTAGAGGGCAGATCTCGAATATACCTGGTCCAAGTGGCCCATGGGGGGGAGGCCCATCGGGAAATCCAGGCGGTCCAGGTCAACCATTAGGTCCAATCGGCAAGCCAGGAGGAGGAGGTGGAGGTCCAGGCCCAGGCCCACCGGGTCCAAGTCCACCTGGTCCAGGCCCAGGCCCAACGGGTCCAAGTCCACCTGGTCCAAGCGGCCCAGGAGGACCCTATGGTCCATAAGGTCCAAGTCCACCTGGTCCCAGTCCACTGACTACTAAGACTTATTAGAAGCAGATATTTAATTTGAGAGGATTGAAAAAATAGAAAAAGAATGATTTAATTGGAATAAATTTAAATAAAAATATATTTATATTAGAAGAAACGATTTTAAGGAAAAATTATGGCATATCTAGATTCTGGCACACTTACTGTTGATGCAGTTTTAACAAAATTGGGAAGAGAAAAACTTTCTCAAATGGGACAAGGACTTCAAATAGTTAAATTTGCCTTGGCGGATGACGAAGTAGATTATAGCCTGTGGGATATAAATAATTCGAATGGAAGTGCCTATTATGGCGAAGCAATTGAAAATATGTCTCTCATAGAAGCTAATCCAAATGAAACCTCTACAATGAAGCGTAATTTAATAACATTGCCAAAGAATTCACAGAGACTTCCAACCATTGGAATGGTTGGTGGAATTACTTCTTATACAATAGATTCCGGTACAACAATTCCTTTAATATTAAAGATGCAGACTTTTAATCCCGCAGGAGGAAATGGTACATTGGGATATACGGCTACTATTCTTAGTGGGGCTATTTTACAGATAGAAGGTCAAGGTGTAAATGCTGGTGGGGGAACAAGCTGGTGGCTTAACCAAGGTATACAAACAAATATGGAGAATAGGGTTATTACTGCAACGGGGATGGAATTCTCGATTTTGCCTGTCGCCCAATATAATCAAAATAGGGTAACACAAGTTATGATATCAGGGAATGAGACCGGCGGACATATAGTAGTTGATATTACAGTAAACCAGATGTCAGTAAATGTCCTAGTCACATAACTGTTTAAATTGAAAAAACAATATGAAAAATTTAATTAATAAGGAAATATAGAATGGCAACATTTACACAGTTTGCAGGCACTGAGATTGTATCTGATTTAACAGCTCAAAAAGTTACTAGTACATTATGGAGTAATGGAGCAACATTGGACGGAACTTCTGGTTTGGGATTCTTCACCTCTTCGGCTCAGGGTAGTACATCGGAATCTTTTTATCATGTATATGATTATGATCCATCAAATGCAAATGCCCAGATTCAATTTGATATTGCTTATGGCCATTATGCTGGAAGTGGTTCGACTAAAGCACCTGGAGCTACTGCTGGAATTACTCCAACTCATGCAGTTTATTCTCAATGGAAAAATCTATTATTAGAATCGACCTCAAAGAAGTTCACAATTAATAGTGCACAAAGTCCTGATATATATGTTCTAAATGTTGCAAGAAATAGATATAAACAAAAATTAAGTCCTGAGGGTTTTGAGCTTCATATTAGCGGAGCGATGAATCCATTAAAATTAAAAGCAGATATTGTTACTACTCCAGTACAGGTAAATGGTTTAGATACATATAAAATAGTTAGCGGGACTATAGCCGGAGGCAATGTATCATTAACTCCTGAGTATGGAGTTATGTACCCAGATATGGGCGTTGTTATATTGGGTCCATCTGGGTTAGATGCTTCTGCTTCATTGGGTACTGTAAGGACTAGCGAAACTGATGCTATCAATAGCTCAAGGCTTTTTGAGCATATTAGTGCTAGTAAATATTTTTCTGGAAAGAGCGAAGAACATTTAAAAAGCACTATTTACTTTGTTAATGTAAAAAATGGTGAATATAATTTTACTGCCAATCCCACATTTATTTCCGGATCAGCAACTGATGGAATATTTAGGTTTCAGTCACAGATTGGAGATCCCCAGGTTTATATAACTACAATTGGATTATATAATGCTAATAATGAATTACTAGCAGTTGCAAAATTAAGTAAGCCTCTTTTGAAAAATTTTAGTAGAGAAGTTTCAGCAAGGGTTAAATTAGATTTTTAAAGACTCAAAAATATTCTTATGTCATTAATTTTTAAAGAAATATTTAAAGAAGACATAAGCATAACTCCTTATATTGCTCATAAAACTTGGAATGTTACAGATGAGACTACTGGTAGTTATGGTATAAGAGAATATACGGCCATAAGTTCTTCGCGTACAGGCAATACAGCTATTGCATGGTCATGGTTACCCCTTCAAGGTAAAAATATTGCACCCGTTTCCACTGGCAGCCAGGCAGCTACTGTCAATTATCTCGTCGCTCCTAATACTCCAGGCAGAAAATTGGGATATGAATTAGATGGATCAAGCCATGGGGTTGATAATGCTTTAACTCACCGATCTTTAGATGTTTTATATTATAGACCCAATAGATATAATTTTTCAAATATGGGAGGACCAGTTGGGTCTTATGTCCCGGACACTGTTACCAAATTAGATGCTACTGCTTCGGTCTTATCTATACCAGAACAGATTTGTGGTGATGGTATAAATCCCAAGAGTATTTCTATAACGTCTACTGGAATAGGTGGAACAATAACCGACGATGGATCGGGATATCTTGTTAGTAGTTCTGGAGTAAATGTTGGAGACGTTTTTTATTCGGATGGATTAATGGTAGTTACTAATACTGGATCTGCATTTAAAACAGTCTTTAATGATTTTCAACTTACCTTTCAAGGAACTCATAGGATAATAGAGAATGAATATCGATGTATTATTACGGAACGAGATTTTATGGTACCAACAAATCCAACAGCCATGAGCGGCAGTGGTTTGGATGTAAATTCATTAAACTATCCAACTGGTTCGGGAATATTAGCCGGTTTTGTCTCTTCATCAGATTTTGCACCATACATCACAACAATAGGATTATATAATGAAGATGGAGAATTATTAATAGTTGGCAAACCCAGCCAACCAATTCAAAACTCTCAATATCATGATTTGGAATTTGTATTAAGATTTGACACATAAAATGGAAAGTCATTGGTTTTATAAGAGAAAGGTTTTAAATGAACCTCCCGAAAATATGCATGGTTTTGTTTATATTATATTTAATAAAATAAACGATAAAAAATATATTGGAAGAAAGTATTTTTATTCTATTAGAAGAGTAAAGAAAAAGGGTAGTACCCGAAGAAGGGTTACAAAGAAGGAATCCGATTGGAAACAATATATTGGTAGTTCTAAAAGTCTAATTAGTGATATTGAAAAATATGGAAAAGACAATTTTTCATTTCACATAATATCTTTGGGAGAGACCAAAGGCCAGGTTAATTATTTGGAGGAAAATTTTCAACACAAGTTTGATGTTCTAACATCTCATAATTCAGAAGGAGAAAAAGAGTTTTATAATGATAGCATTGGAAATCGAAAATTTATTTCTATAAAGATCAATGAAAACCTTATAAAATCAATAAAAGTACTTTAATTTTTATTTCTCGATTTTTTTTCGTATATTACATAAGACTTATGGATAATCTTAAACTTCAAAGAATATTAGAAGCTGCTTTGGGTAGTGGAGATTTGTTTAGCGGAGATAATGTAGCATTCAATTGTCCATTCTGTCATCATGTTAAGAAAAAACTTCAGATTAATTTGGTTTCTCATAAATGGCATTGTTGGGTTTGTGATGCAAAAGGAAGAACAATATATACTCTGATAAATAAATTAGATGTTAGTAAGGAGATAAAAAAATCCATATCAAAGATTATAAAGTCAGGAGACTTTAGAGAAAATAAGAATCAAGATTATGAGATCCTTTCCTTGCCAAATAGTTTCACGAGATTTTGGGAAGCAAATAAAAATGATCCAGAATATAAAAATGCAATTAAATATCTTTTGTCAAGAGGATTGAGCGTTTTAGATCTATTGAAATATGATGTTGGATTTTGTACAGAAGGTTTATATTCTGGGATGATAGTCATTCCTAGTTACGACGAGAACGGATTAATAAATTTTTATACGGCAAGAAGCTACTATAAAGATTCTTCGTTTAAGCATCGAAATCCTAGAGTCTCTAAAGATATAATTGGTTTTGAATTATTCATAAATTGGAACGAACCCATAACAATAGTTGAAGGGGCATTTGATGCAATTGCTGTAAATAGAAATGCAATCCCCCTATTTGGTAAAAATATGTCAAATAGATTAAAATTAAAAATTGTTGAAAATAAAGTAAAGGTTGTTAATTTAGCCTTAGATAGTGATGCCATTAATCAGGCTTTAAAGCATTGTGAATATTTAATGGCTAATGGAATTAAAGTAAATCTAATTGAACTTGATAACAAAGATCCCTCAGATCTAGGATATCCTGAATTTACCAAAAGATTGAGTAAAGCAAAAGAATTAGATTTTCAAAAAATAATGGAGTATAAATTATTTTGATAAGAAAAAAATATAAAGTTGATTTTAATAATATATCAACAATCCTACATGTTAGTGATATTCACATTAGGAATTTTAAAAGACACAAGGAATATCGTAGCGTATTTAAAAGGTTATATAAGCAGGCCAGAGAACTTCCAGAAAACAGTATAATATATATCGGAGGAGATGTTGTTCACAATAAGACTGATATTTCACCAGAGCTACTTTCTATGACTTCGGAGTTTTTAAATAGCTTAGCAAACATAAGAAAAACTATATTGATAGCAGGTAATCATGACGCAAATCTTAATAATAAAAGCAGATTAGATTCTCTCTCCCCCATAATTAAAAATTTAAATAATCCAAACCTTTATTACTTAAGGGACACCGGTGTTTATTCATTTGCGGATGTTGACTTTATTGTAATGTCAGTATTTGATAAGCCAGAAGATTATCCCAGAAGTGATTGCTCAAAAGCCAACACAAAAATTGCTCTTTATCATGGACCAATGAATTCTTCAATAACAGATGTGGGTTTTAAAATCAGAAATCCCGAAATGACCATAGACCGCTTTGATGGATTTGATATGGTTTTATTGGGCGACATTCACAAGAAACAATTTCTGAATAAAGAAAAAACGATAGCATATTCATCGAGCCTTATTCAACAAAACTTTGGAGAAACTTTTGATGGTCACGGATATATCATTTGGGATGTAAAAAATCGGAAACCTCTTTTTAAAGAGATGTTAAATGATTATGGTTATTATACTATAAATATAAAAGATGGTAAATGTCCTGATATATCCGATATTCCTAAAATGCCAAGAGTACGTTTGATAACAGAAAATACCTCTAATGCCGAAGTAAAAAAGATTCTCATTTCAATCCGGAAGAGATCCAAAATGCAGGATTATTTTGTTATAAGAAAAGAGAATTCATCGGAAATAAACAGAGGAACAAAAAAGGGTTTTGATTTGATTAGAAACCTAAGAGACGTGGAATATCAAAATGTATTAATTGAAGATTATTTGAATCGTAATTCTTTTTTAGATGACTCTACTTTGAATGTTATAAAATCTATTAATAGAGAAATGAATCAACGATTGGTTGATATTGATGTTGGTAGGAACATAAATTGGAAGATAAAGAATTTTGAGTTTTCCAATATGTTTAGCTTTGGAGAAAAAAATAAAGTTGATTTCACAAAAATGAATGGGACGATTGGATTATTTGCAGCTAATCATATTGGAAAAAGCGCTTTATTAGATTCTATATGTTTTTGTTTGTTTGATAAATGTAGTCGAGCTAGTAAGGCCGAAGACATAATGAATAATAAGAAAAGATCCTTTGATTGTAAAATAAATTTTGAAATAGAGGGGGTTGATTATTTTATTGAAAGAAAAGCTAGATATATTAAAAGTGGCCGGGGTAATGTAAGAGTAGATGTTGATTTTTGGATGAGTGGAGAAGATGGAGATGTTATTTCTTTGAATGGAGAACAGAGAAGAGATACAAACAAGAATATTCGTGGATATATTGGAAGTTACGAGGATTTTGTTCTGACGTCATTATCAGTTCAAAATGATAATACGGGATTTATTGATAAGACCCAAACTGAGAGAAAAGATTTGCTAGGTCAGTTTATGGATTTGAATGTTTTTGAAGAATTATATCAGAATGCTAATGATGAGATTAGGGATATCACTGTATTGCTTAATGATTTTAGGAATAATGATTTTACTAACAAGCTTGCAGAATGTGAAGTTTTAGCTAAGAATAAAAAAATTGACTATAATATTTTAGAAAAAGAAAAAACCTCAAAGATTCGAGAACGTAATAAAATAAATGAAAAAATATTAAATCAAACTAAAAAACTAATTACTATAGATGGCGGAGAATTAGACCTTGAAAAGCTTCAATTAGAAAAGAAAGATGTAAGTAATTCAATAAAATCTGGAGAGGGTTTTTTAGTAAATGTTAAATCGGACTATCAAGATACAGAAGAAAAAATAAAACAGTTAAAGGTGCAATTTAGATCTTATTCCGGTAACTTAAGGAGCAAATATGACGAATATCTTAATATAGAAAAACAATTATTAGGTAAGGGTTCAGATTTGGATCAAATCAAGATTATAGTAAAGAATAAACTAGATAAACTTAAAAAATTAGAAGAACACAAATATGATCCAAATTGTGATTATTGTATAAATAATATTTTTGTCAAAGATGCAATTAAAACTAAAGAAGAATTGAATCATGATAAAATAAAAGTGTCTAATATTCTAAAAGTTCTTGAAAGCTTAAAAGAATCTATATCCAAATTAAATGGAGTCAAAGAAAAATATAATGAAAAGTTAGATTTAGAAATTTTGATAAGGACCGAAGAATCTACCTTAAATAAATCAAAAGATTCCATATATAGTATAAAAACAAAATTAGCTTTAAATGAAAAAAGATTTGAAGAAGTTTTAAATCTTATTGATAAAATTCATAAAAATAAAAGGGACATAGAAAGAAATTCTAAAATTTCAAAAAATATAGAAGCTTTAGAAGTAGATCGAAATACTGTTAATACGAGAATAAATGAATTAGATTCAAATCTCATCGATCTTTATGGAAAAATTAAAGTAGCAGAAACCACAATAACTTCTATTAATTCATCTATAGAAGAAGCTGGAAATCTTGAAGAAAAATATAAAGCCTATGAGCATTATTTGAGAAGCATAAAAAGAAATGGAATTCCATACGAACTGATTTCGAATGCTTTGCCATACTTAGAAGAGGAAGTTAACTCCATATTATCTCAGATGGTAGAATTCAATGTTAAATTTGAAACGGATGGAAAAAATATAAATACCATAATAGATTATGGTACTGCTGGAAGTTGGTCATTAAATCTGACTTCTGGGATGGAAAAATTTATAGCTTCTTTGGCTATTAGGGTTTCACTTATAAGTCTTACTAATTTACCATGTCCCAATTTTATAGCTATTGATGAGGGGTTTGGAAATTTAGATCCCGAGAATATTAATTCCATGAACACTCTTTTTAACTATTTAAAAAATTACTTTGATTTTATATTAATAATTTCTCATATTGATACAATGAAAGATACTACCGAGGACTTAATTGAGATTAATAAGATCGGAGATTATAGTTTAGTTAATTATTAAATTGATATTTATAACTGCATTTATTAATTTATTATTTTAGGATTTCAGAATAGAATGGCACAAAAAATTCTTCGAAGATATTTAGAGAAAATTCCCGTTTCCGTAGAGGATAATAGTCTTAATTCACCAGATTATTTTGGATTTGATCCAGATTCCCTACCAGGATTTTTTCGTCTTGGAATAAACAAGATTATTTCTAAACCCAATATAGATAATTTGCAAATAAATAGTGAAATTGAAATGGAAGCTATTGATGGTGAGGGATATGCATTACCGTTTACAGTAGAGGGTAAAATAGATTCAGCTGATAAAGTGGTATTAAATTTAAGAGTTAGTGAAGATACTCCAATATATAATTTAAAGCTTTATTTTGTTGGAACTCTAAAAGATGGTTCAAAAGTCCGATGGTATAGAACATTTACCGTTAATAGAGAAGGCGTTAAATTTTTTGGATCTCCTTCTGGTTCATTAATTACGGGTTCATTTTTTATTGGTAGAGCTCCTGGAAGGGGGATGGAGATGTCTGGTAAGAGGTCTTCATTTATTAAATCAACTGACTATCAGGGCTTTAATTTGGCCACAGGTTCTCAAGCTCCTTCTGGTTTTATAATGTTTAGTGGATCGGTGCTTCCAACATCTGGAGACGATTATAAGGGTGTTGGTTTAGAGTTGGTATCTGGAAATAAACATTATTTTAGATTCCGATCAAGTCCGGGAGCTTTAGAAATAAAAACTGATAATATTGATATAAGTGGTAGCAATGTTAAGATAAATACTCCATCATTTTTCCTTGGCAGTAGAAATCCTCCTGCTATGCTAAGCGGATCTAATGGTATATTGGAAATTAGCTCTTCAAAATTTTCTTTAGATGTTGGAGGTGGTATTTCGGCAAGTGCAGCGGTATTTCAAAACAGCTGTAAAGCAGATATGTTTATCTATAGAGAAACTAAAATAAGTCCATCCGGCGTAAATGCTGATAATCATCTATTAAATAAGTATGTCTATGGCAGCAGAAATTATATTGTTTTGGAAATGACCGGCAGCTCTGATTATGGAGGTCCTGATACCGGTCATTTCATAAGAATCCAAGGTTTAACAGGAACCTATTCTCCCTTAGCCGAAGAATATCCAATTGGGGCAATTAATATTGCTGGGCCCGGAGATAATAAATACGTTTCCTTTATTATGATAGAAAATGCTATGGGGTCTGGTAATAAACTATATTTTGCTCATGGCAAAACCCATCCGGCCGGTGGCAACATTGAAATTCTGAAATCAGATACTGATGATTGGACAGAAAAATCTTGGAATCAAACAACTGCCTCAGCTGAAGGAGCTTATTCCGGTCTTTTAGCTTTAGATCATGGAGCTCGACTTTTATTTTATAAATCTGAATTTGATTGGAGAATACAATCTACTTCTGAATATAATCATATAGCACCATCATTTTATTCTGGATCTCACCATGGTAATACAAGTCAAACAACAGCTATTAACGCTTATGGGGATATTGATGTTACTAGTGGAAATATATACACAACTGGAAATATAAGTGCAAGCGGGCATATAAGCGCCTCTTCAGGCCATTTTGGAACAATATCAACAACAGTAGCGGATAATATTTTTACTTCTGGTCATATAACAGCCTCTGGAAATTTAGAAGTTGCAGGAGATATAAGCGGAAGTAGTCTTGCAACCTTCAAAAGCTTACGTTTGGATTATGATTCTTTACCAACCTCGGATCCAGCTGTTGCAGGAGTAATTTATATCAACCCCAGTGATAATAGTTTACATATATCTCAAGGGGGATAAAAATAATAAAAGTAATATTTATAACAAATAAAAGGAATAGAAAATGCCGTTAGGAAAATGGTTAATAAATAGATTAATTTCTGAAGACAAGGATATTAAAACAATAGTGGCTATTTACCCGGGTCGATTCCAACCCATGGGCAAACATCATGCTGAGACTTTTAAGGGGTTACGCAAAAAATTTGATGATGCTTATATTGCAACAAGCGGTAAAGTTGATTTACCAAAATCACCATTTAACTTTAATGAGAAAAAGAAGATTATAAATTCTTATGGCATATCAAATATTGTCCAAGTTAAAAACCCATACAAAGCAGAAGAGATTCTTAAAAAATATGATCCTGAAACTACTGCAGCAGTATTTATGGTTGGACAAAAAGATGCAAGTCGCCTTGGTGGTAAATTCTTTAGACCTTGGAAAGGAAAGGCCGAGGTTGGATATGAAGATGGTGCTTATACATTAATAGCTCCTCATAAATCTCTTAGTGTTCCCGGGTATGGTGAAATGAGTGGAACAACAATCAGAACTGCATTGGGTGATAAGTCTTTGGATCCTAAAGAAAAGAAAAAATTATTTAAGGATATTTTTGGTCACACAAAGAATTATGATTTGATTGTTAAAAAATTAGGAAGTCTTCAAGAATCTCTGATAGAAAAATTTGTAATCAAATCGGATTTTAAAAAGATATTGAGTGAAGCAACTAGTACTGTTGGTTTGGGAGGAGGAATGGTTGATGATGGTCCAGTAACTGTATTTTCATCTTTTAAAGGGTATTCATCGAAGGGAGATTTTTATGCTAAGCAGATTGGATGGACAGTAGTAGATTATATATTATCTGGAGCAAAAGAAGTAAAGATAACACCAGATCGTAAGATCGATCCCGTAACATATTTCCCCGCTGGAGTTGCTGGAAAAAAAACACCCATCAATCCAATAGATTTAAAATCAACTCCAGCATATAAAGCCTACGTAAAGAGAATATCTAATATAGCTTTACGGCTTGGATATAAGTTTTTAGATTTTATGGGAGCAGAAGACTCCAAAGAGAAAAAGACTTTTGACAAAGAAAAAATAAAAGAGCCAGATAAATCAATTAAGACACCGACAAACTTATCAGAAAGATTGTTGGATCCCGGTATTTGGAAATCTATAATGGAGACTATTACTCTTCCGGTTGAAATTGGTGATACAGTTTATATGGGCAAATTTAAAAATAAAAAAGTTGTTGTTAAAACTATAAGTTGGAACGAAAAGGGAGATTTGTTGATCAATGGTAAGTCTGCCATGAGAATGAGGATACCGCCCAAACCAAACATTTTTGATGGAGTTGTTATAACGGAGGGTGGAGCTTATGGTCATATGGCTCATCCGTTTGATGATAGAGGATTGACCTTTGGTGATTTTAAAAATATTATTGAGCTATCACTACAAGGTCAATTGGATCTAGAAAGTAGTGCAACAGAAAAAACTGATGGACAAAATCTATTTATTACCTGGTCGGATGGAAAACTAAAAGCAGCTAGAAGTACTGGAGATGTCAAACGTGGTGGCATGGACGTTAAGGCCGTAGCTTCAAAATTTAAGGGCAGAGGAAATATTGAAAAAGCATTTAACTTTGCAATGAATGATTTATCCAAGGCAATAGGTGGTTTAAGTGATAAACAAAAAGCTAAAATATTTGATGGTGGAAACAATTGGGTTAATATGGAGATCATGTACCCTGCATCTCCGAATGTAATTGTATATGATGCACCACATCTTCAGTTTCACAATGTTTTAAAATATAAAGATGGCAAGGCAATTGGAGCTGTATCAGATGGAGCTCGAATTTTGGCCGGGATGATACAGCAGATAAATGCAAATGTTCAAAAAAGTTTTAGCGTAATAGGTCCACAGATTCTCAAGGTAAAACCCCATCAAGATTTTGGAGCCAAGAGATCATATTTCAATTCTAAATTAGATAAGTTAAAATCTAAATTTGGATTATCTGATGCTGCTACATTTTCAGAATATCATCAGACGTGGTGGGAAGATTATGTAGATAAAAATTTTCCAGGAATAGAAAATGCCATAAAAATGGGATTGGTTAAGCGATGGGCTTTTAATGATAAGAGTTATAGACTAAATCTAAAAACCATACCAGATAAAGAACTTCTTAATAAAATTAAATCATTAGATAAGGTTAAGGTTGAACAACAGGTTAAAAAGAATATGTTACCATTTGAAAATTTATTTTTTGAATTGGGTGCTGAAGTCCTCAAGAATGCAGAAGGATTTTTAGCTGCTAATCCTGACAAATCTGTACAAGCTATAAGAAAGCAAGTTGCTAAAGCAATAAGAGATGTTAGGAAGGGTGGAGACCTTAAAAAATTAAATAAAGTTAAGGAACAGTTGGCCAAGATACAAGCTATAGGTGGATTTGATAAGATAGTGCCATCAGAAGGACTTGTTTTTATTTATAAGGGAAATACTTATAAGCTCACAGGAGCATTTGCGAGCATCAATCAAATTACGGGATTAATGACTTTTTAATCTAAAGTTTTGATATTTATTTATACAAATCATGAAGAAAAATATAAAAGAATCTAAAGTTCAAAGGATGAGAAATATTGTCATGGGAAACCACCATGATAAAACTAAAACTCAATCCGGATGGAAAAAATATAAAAATGAAGAACGTGTAGAGGGTGATGTTTGGGACGAAGGTGGAAAAACCTGGACAATAAAGAATGGAATAAAGCAAAATATTACTAAAATGGATAAGATTCGTGAATTGACTAAAATTCCCCCATTTTGTCCAGTATCTGGTAAGCCAATTAAAACCATATATGATAAATTTTGTTATAAAAAATATAAAATGGGATGGGAAGCTTGGATTGAACAAGAAACCAATAAAAAAATAAATAAAACTTGGGAAGAAGATATAAAAGAAAGAAGTCTTAAGAATAAGTATGCATGGCTCAAGGACATAAGAGAAGAATTTGAAGAGTGGGTTAAAGAAGATCCTTCTCGAAAATTTATAACGGAGAATGGTCAAATTGAAGATTGGTCTTGCGGATTAAATAAAGAAAAAACTAAAAAAGAATTTTATAAAAAAGCAAAGAAATTTGAAAAAAATTTAAAGAAAGAATAAAATAATGGGATCAGATTTATCAAACGATTTTAATAGGGTTGGACATCCTGGGAAATATTGGAAAGTAATAAAGCATTCTGGTGGAATAACTGATTATACTGGGTCTTTATATGGTGCAGGAGCCATATATATAAGTGGGAGTGGTTTTTCTTCGGATGACTATGTAAGGTTGTCTGGTGGAGGTGATATATCTCTATTTGATTTAAGAAAGAATAGTTATTCGGATCTTTATGAACTTTCTGTTAGTCAAATCTCAAGTTCTGCTGTAAGTCCCGGAGTTTATGTGTTATTCACAAATAAACCAAGGGGGGTAATTTAAAATGGCAAAAGTAAAAGCGGCAGTTGATAAAATTCTATCAAGATTTATAAGTAAAAAATTAACAGTATGGTTGACAGCAACAGGTCTGTCTCTCTATGGTGGAGTAACTTCCGGAGATTGGGTTACCATTTCTATGGTTTATATTGGATCTCAAGCAGCTGTGGATTTAGTTGTTGCCCTTAAACAGCAACGGTAAAGAAAATGCCTAGAAAAACAAATCAACAATTATTTTTAGAATTAAAGGACGAGATGGCGGAAATGAGGGATCAGTTGCCAAATGGGGAACTGTTGGAAATAAAAAAATGCATGAATAATATATCCCTTCAGCAAAAAATTTTAAATGAAGATTTCTCAGAAATGAGGGGTGATTTATCTATGCTGAAGAAAAAATTACTTAATCCTGAAAATGGAGTAGTTGTAAGAGTTAATAAAAATACTAGTGATGTTGCTGAACTTAGTAAATATTCGAAAAAATTTTTAGATGAGTGTGGTAATATAAAACATGATATAAAAGAAATTAAAAAATTTAAAAATGGAATTCATAGGGCTATGTGGATAGTTTATACTGCCATTATGAGTATAATTGTTAAATTATTATTTTTTGATGGGAAGTAAGATGATTAAAAAGTTTAAAAATTGGATCATTGGATTATTTTCTGCTTTGGGAGCTTTTTTTGTATTATTATCAATCTTCAAAAAGAAAAAATTAAAAGATATAAAAGAAGTAAAAGAAAACGAGAAAGAAATTGAAATTATAAAATCGGATTTAGATAATCTGAAAAAGGTCAAAAAAGAAGCCAAGAAAAAAGTCAAAAAACTCGAAAAAACTGCTGACGGAAGAAGTAAAAAAGTTAAAACTGCTAAGAAAGAAGCTTCAAAGGTTGATAAGACTATAAAAGATTTAGAAGCCGAATTGAAAGCAAAAGAAAAATTATTGGGTTTATAGGTAATGAGAAGGTTATTTTTATTTTTATTGATTATTCCAAATTTATGTTTTTCTCAAATTGATACTTGTGAGACTTACAAGGAATTATATTCTACGTCCAAAGCTTTAAATTTGGAATACAAGAAAAAAATTTCTAAATTAGATATTGTTATATTGGAGCAGGATTCATTAGTCTCAGTCAAAAATGAGATATTATTCCAAAAAGATTTTATGTTGAGAAATGATAGCTTGCAGTTTGATTTATATAATAAACAAATTAAATTGTTAAATGAAAATTTATCAATATACCAAAAGGAACGGGAAAAGCAAGGAAAATGGCATAAGAGATTTGTACCCGGTTTTGTAGTTGGAACGATTGGAACTGTTTTTTTGATAAACGCTATTAATTATAGTCTGCCTCAGTAATTTAATTAATTATTTTTTGATATTTATATATAGATGAAAAATCAAAAGTCCATAAAGGAAATTATTGCCGAGGAATATAAGAAATGTGCTGTTGAACCCAGTTATTTTATGAAAAAATATTGCCAGATTCAGCATCCAACCAGAGGCAAAATAAATTTTAATTTATATCCATTCCAAGAAAAAGTATTAAATCAATTTAGAGAAAAAGATTATAATATAATTCTTAAATCAAGACAATTAGGAATTTCTACTCTTACTGGGGGATATTCTTTGTGGTTAATGTTATTTCACACAGATAAAAATGTTTTAGTAATTGCTACCAAACAAGATGTAGCTAAAAATCTTGTAACAAAGGTTCGAACAATGCATGAAAATCTTCCTTCTTGGTTGAGGGGAGAAACAATTGAAGATAATAAACTTTCACTTAGATTTGCAAATGGATCTCAAATAAAAGCAATTTCTGCATCAGCTGATGCTGGTAGATCTGAAGCATTATCTTTATTAGTTTTAGATGAAGCAGCTTTTATTGATAGAATTGATGATATTTGGGCATCTGCACAACAAACACTTGCAACTGGTGGTAAATCAATTATTTTGTCAACTCCAAATGGAATTGGTAACTTTTTTCATAAGACTTGGGTAAAAGCCGAAGATGGTGAAAATAAGTTTAATACTATTCGACTACACTGGTCATTGCATCCTGAAAGAAATCAGGAGTGGCGAGACGAACAAGACGAATTACTCGGAGTCAAATTAGCAGCCCAAGAATGTGATTGTGATTTTATTAGTTCTGGTAATTCTGTAATAGATGGTAGTTTGATAGAATGGTATAAAGAAACTTATGCTGAAGAGCCCATAGAAAAAAGAGGCTTTGATGGAAATTATTGGATCTGGGAACCTCCTAATTATGTTAAAGATTATATAGTAGTTGCTGACGTTGCTCGAGGTGATGGGACTGATTATTCGGCATTTCATGTAATAGATATTGATGAGGTTAAACAAGTAGCTGAATATAGGGGATTATTGACTCCAAAAGATTTTGGAAATATGTTGGTGGGGGTATCAACAGAATATAATGATGCTTTATTGGTTATTGAGAATGCCAATGTGGGTTGGGGATCTTTACAGGCTGCCATAGATCGAGGGTATAAAAATTTATATTATACGTATAAACAAGAAGGAACAGTTGATTCTTCAATTCAACTTCAAAAAGGTTATGATTTAAAAGACAGGTCACAAATGACACCAGGTTTTACGACTTCAATGAAAACTCGTCCTCTTTTAATTTCAAAGCTTGATATTTATTTTAGAGAAAAAGTATGTATTGTTAAATCGAAACGATTGCTTGAAGAGTTGAGAGTCTTTATTTGGAATGGGCATAAAGCAGAAGCTCGACAAGGATATAATGATGACTTAACAATGGCTTTTGCTATTGGACTTTGGGTTCGAGACACAGCTCTTAAACTTAGAAATGAGGGCCTTGAATTAGATAAAAAAGCTTTGGGATTAATGGGAAAATCTTCTCCGGAGATATATACGGGAATCATGCCCGAAAACGATCCTTGGAATATGAAAATAAAGGGAGAGAACGAAGATATTACCTGGTTAATTAATTAAGGATAAAAATGGCTAACAAATCACTTTTTAGCAGATTAAGAAAATTATTTTCAACTGGTATTATAATCAGGCGTGTCGGTGACAAAAAATTAAAAGTTGTCGATACAGATTCCCTGCAGGCAGATGGAAATTTAGAAACAAATAAATTAGTAGATCGATATAGTAGATTATATCCGGGAACAAGCTGGGCTGATTACCAAACCCAACAGGGAAATATTGGGATTCGTTCAGAATTATTTAATGATTATGAAGCCATGGATATGGATTCTATTATAGCTTCTGCATTAGATATTTATTCAGAAGAATCCACAGTTAAAAATGGCTTTGGAAATGTATTAGATATTAGATCTCCAAAAAAAGAAATTTATGATATATTACACAATCTATTTTATGATATTCTAAATATAGAATTTAATTTATATCTTTGGATCCGGAGTATGTGTAAGTATGGAGATTTTTTCCTCAAGATGGATATTGTTGAAAAATATGGAATAGTAAATGTTATTCCAATATCTCCTTATTTTATGGTCAGAGAGGAAAGCATAGATCCTTCTAAGCCAGACGAAGTTAGATATTATATAGATGAATCTCTTGGCGGAAATGCTTATGCATCTGGATTAGTAACTGGTGGAAAAAGGGATTATTTAGAAAATTATGAAGTAGCTCATTTTAGACTGATAGGAGATACAAACTATCTTCCATATGGAAAAGCCATGATCGAACCGGCTAGGAGGGTTTGGAAACAATTAACCCTTATGGAAGATGCAATGTTAATTCATAGGATCATGCGAGCGCCCGAGCGTAGAATATTTAAAGTAGATATTGGAAACATTCCACCAAATGAAGTTGAAAGTTACATGCAAAAAGTTATAAATAAAGTAAAAAAGACTCCGTATGTTGACAATACAACGGGAGATTATAACTTAAAGTTTAACCTGCAGAATATGTTAGAAGATTATTATATGCCAGTACGAGGAGGACAAAGTGGTACTGAAATAGAAACTTTGAGCGGAATGGAATTTGGAGGAATTGATGACATTGAATATTTAAGAAATAGAATGTTTGCAGCTCTCAAGGTTCCAAAAGCTTTTATTGGATATGAGGAAGCAGTAGAAGGGAAAGCAACTTTAGCAGCCCAAGACGTTAGGTTTGCCAGAACAATAGAGAGAATTCAAAAAATAGTTACTTCGGAATTAACAAAACTAGCAATTGTTCATTTATATTCTCAGGGATATACAAACGAGGATCTTGTTGATTTTGAATTGGAATTAACAAACCCATCTACAATAGCCGAGGGAGAAAAATTAGAATTGTGGAATGAGAAAATTAGTATTGCTAGTTCGATTAAGGATCTTAATATGCTTTCTGAAGATTGGATATATAAATATATATTTGATCTGTCTACTGAGGACGTTAGTGTAGAGAGGGAAAAAGTAATTGAAGATCTTAAACAAAGATTTAGAAAAGAAGAAATTGAAACCCAAGGAAATGATCCAATGAAGACTGGTGAAATCCGAGGAACAGAATATGCACTTGCTCAAATAGATACCGGTGGACAAGCAGCTCCAGGACAACCACAACCATCTGGAGGAGAATCTGAAGAAACCGAATTAGCTTTTGAAGGCAATAAAAAAGTTGGAAGACCTGATGAAGGTCCAAAATCTGGTAACCAAGATAGTGCAAGAGGCAGAGATCCAATTGGTAAAGAAAAAAGAAAGAGGGATATTAAAAATAGAGATCGTTCGATAAAGGGTAGTAATAATAAGTCTCCATTGGCTAGAGAAGTTAAAAATTCTATGAATGGAAAGTTTAGAAACACGAAAATATTGAATGAAAGATCCCTTTTAGACGAAAATAATTTAATAAATGACGAAAACTTATAATATAGTTTTTTAACATGATATTTATTTAAGAAATTGATATATTTAAATATATAGTGGAATATTTATAATGGTGAAACATAATAAGATTAAAAATACTGGCATTATTTTTGAAGTGTTGATTAGACAATTAACTTCTGATGTATTAAATGATAAGAATAAGACTCCAGCCGTAGGAATAATCAGAGAACACTTTAAATCTGGTAGTCAACTTAAGAAAGAATTAAATCTTTATCGTGGACTCTTCGAAGAAAAATTTTCGTCAGAAGCTAAAGCCTCTAAGTTTTTAGATTTGATTTTAAAAGAACGAAAAAATCTTAATAGTTCAAACTTAAGAAGAGAAAAATATAATTTGATTAAAGCAATTCAAGAAGATTATGAAATTAATGATTTTTTTAAGACTAGAATTAATGAATATAAAATTTATGCTTCTATTTATAGATTATTTAATTCCGATAGAGAGAAAGTAACTCCAAAAAAATTAACTGAATCATATTACACTCTAGTTGAAAATTTACAAAAAAAAGGTTCGAATATAAAAAAGACTGGTGGTATTGAATTATCGGAACAATCTAAAGATATTAAATTATTATCATATAAGATTCTTGTTGATAAGTTTAATGATAAATATGGAGATAAATTGAATGAGAATCAAAGAAATCTTTTATCTAGTTATATAAGTAATGTTTCAAAAAATAAAGCTCTAAAGACAGAATTAAAAAATCAAATTGAATTGGTTAGTAGGGAACTTTTAAATTGCATCAAGAAAATAAATAATAAAACCATCAAAATAAAATTAAAAGAGATTTCAAGTTATTTAAAAGGTATGAACGATTTAAACATTATAAAAGAAACTCATGTTTTATCTTTGATGAGATTTCATGAATTAATTAGGGAGCTAAAAAATGTCGATAAAAAAATTAGATAACCTGATTGAAAAATTATCAAAAGACGAAGAAGTTGATGAAATTAGTACAACTTCTGGAATTGCTGGATATGAGACTCCATATGCATTTTCTGATGAAGACGAAGAAGATAGCAAGAAGATTGGAGAAACCAAATACAAAAATATAATGAAAGAAATATACAGTTTAAATTATGACTCATATAAAAAGGACGAAACCTTAAATTCAAAGCAGAAAGTAAATGGAGCTATATCTGAAATATCAAAGAGATTATTTGAGATTGAAAGAATTTTGGGTCGTAATCTTAAATTAAAAAAAGAGCAAGGTCTTGAATCAACTTCTTACTGGAAATCTACAAAGGGAAAACTTGGAAAAATTTCCGAAAGAATGAATAGAATAGCCGTTAAGATGAGAGATCTCTCGGCATGAAAAAAAAGATATTAAAAGAGGAATTAACAAAATCGGACTTAGAAATAATACGAAAATTAATAAGAAAAGAATTATCTTCAATATATTTTGACTTATATAGGTTAAAATCTACTTGGGTTCGATAGGAAATCATTATGAGCAATATACCAAAACAAAAGTTAACTTGGCCAGAGTGGTCAAGAATTTCCGAAAATCAAAAGCTGATTGGGGAAAGTATGGTAAAAGCTAAGATTAAATATCAGCACGATTTATCTTTAGCAGAAAATTATAATAGATATCTGATGAATATGATGGGATTAGTTTCAACACCATCAGCTCCTGGTATAAAAACAGGCGGCAGCAGTGATAATAAATAAGAAGGAAAAAAATGGCAAAAGTAACTAGAACAGTACTAAAGACTTATTTCAATACTGGAGATAAGCCCACAGAAACTCAATTTGCTAGTTTGATTGATAGTAATTTGAATTTGAATGATGGCGGAGATGTTAGTGGATCAGTAACGATCAATTATGCTTCTCAATCGTTTTCATTAAGTGCAAGTTTATCTGCTGTTAAGTTTGACAATCTACCTACTACTCTTGCACAGGCAAGACTTATTGGTAGTGGTTCTTTATTTGCTTCTGGTAGCCTGCAAAATGCTGGTAGTAAAGCAGTACATGTATTCACTGGATGATATAAATTAATATTGGAGGATGATATGCCCTTAGAAGATCTAATAGGTACATCTAAGTTTGATAAGATAAAAAAGGAATCCACTTTGGCTGGAATGACTGGTCCTATTGGTAATTATGCAAAGAATAAGGGAAATCCCTTGGAAGACTTTGCAGTAGATCCAGTGGCTTCGAAATTTAATATAGATGGAATACCAGAAAAGTATTCTAATAAGGTAGGATAAATATGGCCAAACAGCTTTTAATTGATTATACCCCTTTTGAAATAACTCCTCGAATGATTAAAGAATCCGAGGAAAGAAACGATGGGAAAGTAATTGTACAAGGAACTCTTCAAAGAGCCGGATCTAAAAATCAAAATGGAAGGGTTTATCCAAAAGATATCCTCATAAGAGAAGTCAAGAAATACAATGACAATCAAATTAAAGAAAGTAGAGCTCTGGGCGAGTTAGATCATCCAGAAAGTTCTGTTGTTAATTTGGCCAATGTTTCTCACAATATATTGGAAACCTGGTTTGACGGGGATGATGTTATGGGAAAAGTTGAAGTCTTGGGAACGCCCAGCGGAAATATATTAAAGGAGCTTTTAAGAGCAGGTATTAAACTTGGAATTAGTTCTAGAGGTCTTGGCAGTGTTAAACCTTTGTATGAAGAAGGAGATCACACTGTAGAAGTTCAGCCAGATTTTGAGTTGATTTGTTGGGATTTTGTTTCTAATCCTTCTACCCATGGGGCATTTATGGCTCCAATGCATGAATCTGTTGGCTCTAAAGTCAAGCTTGATAAATATCATAAAGTGAATAAGATAATAACCAATATAATTTGTGAAATGACCGGAGTTTGTAGAATTCCCACTCACAAAAAATCTAATTGTAAATGTTGAGGAAACAAAATGGCCAATATTAATTTAAAATCTCTTGTAAAAGAATCTATATTGGGAGATTTGCCAAGTTCAAAGCTTTTTAAATATAACAAGGGAACTGGTAAATATGATTCGCCAGTATCTGTTAATGAAGCACCAATGGATATAGAACTTCAGGAGGATATATCTGATGTTCTTGTATTATTAGGTAGTATTTCTAAAAAAGTCAAATCATATAGTCCAAAAGCTTTTGGTAAGATCCAATCAGTTATGAAAACCTTAGTACAAGCTAAAAAAGATATTAGAAGTTAGACAAATTTAATCATTATAGGAAAAACTCATGAAATTAAAAAAAATACTTAAAGAAGCTAGAAAGCACCAATGGAACGAAGAAAATAAAAGAGCTTTTCTTGAAGCTGTTTCTAATTTTAATGATTATGGGTCTAGTATTTATAAAAATGAAACCATTAAGGAATCATTAAAGACTATAACCGAATTAATTTATAAAGCAGAATCTTTTACTATGAATGAATCTGATGATTGGTTTGATGGTATTTCAGTAAAAAGAGATATGAAGCAATTAAAAGAATCTTCCGGTCTTTTTGCAAAAACTGTTAATGAGATGGGTTTACTACAGCAGAGATTAGAATCCTTATACGAAGACATGGGTTATAAGCTTGGAAAGTATTTTGAGATAAAGGAAAAAATAGATAATATTTCAGATAAAGAAGCAGCAACAGATTTTGATGATTTAAAAGACAAAGATGTTGATAATGATGGAGACACAGATGATTCAGATGAATATCTCCATAAAAAACTTGGAGTTGTTGCTAAAAAAGTAGAGTCACGTATTCCTGCTTTTTCAGAAATGAAATCTACAAGTACTCCCAGCAAATTTAAAAGAATGTAAAAATAATTTTTTTATTTGAATTTTATTTCGTATATTTAAGTAGTTATTAATTTACTAAAAAATAGTTATGCAAAAAAATAGATTTTATAAAAAACCCAAAAAAGAAGATTTTATAATTCCCGGAGTGCCCAATGGAGTAAAAGTTCCTCCTGGATATCTTGAAGTGGCCTTAAGAAAATTTAAGAAACAAACCAAAGAATTTGAAATCTTAGCTGAACATAGGGATAGGCAGGCTTATATTAAAAAGTCAGCTAGGAAAAGAATATTAAAAGAAAGTGCTATCGAAAAATTGAGAAGAGATGTTGAAAGACAAAAGATAATTGATAAAGATTCGTGTTTTTAAACTTTCGAATACAATATTTTAATTAATTTAAGAGCTTTTTTAACAAAAGGCTCTTTTTTTTGTGCTTTTTATTATGTTTTTGGGATATATTGATATACTTATATACATAATACGCTATTTCTAATATAGCGATAACATTAAATTAACCTACCTATTATAGTTCCAAATAACTATATTTCCTAAAAATAAATTTAAGGAGAAAGTAATGAGCGATTTATTGAAAGAAGCCATTGCAGATGCAAAAGCAGTTCGTGAAACGGCTATTGAAAATGCAAAGATGGCTCTTGAAGAAGCTTTTACTCCCAAACTACAATCTATGTTGTCAGCAAAGATTGAGGAAGAATTAGAAGACGAGGCCGATTTACCTGCAGCTATAAGCCCAGGTGAAGTGGATGAGCAATCTGATTCATCGGATATCGGAAATGGTGATAATAAAGTTGATGTTGCTGATGGTGGTGATCAAGAAGATCCTGGTAAAGGAAAATTATCTGAAGACGAAGATGCTGAAGATTTGGAAGAATCAGAACATGGCATGGAAGGCGAAGAAACAGTTTTAGATGATTTAAAAGAAGAGGATGAAGAAGAGGTCTATGAAGATGAAGATTCCGAATATGTTGAGGAACAAGAGTCTGAAGAAGATCTAGAACTTGAATCTATTATCAAAGAACTTGAAGACGAACTGGAAGAGGACGAACACGAAGAAGAACTGGAAGTTGATACTGAAGTTCCCGTTGAAGAACCTCCAGTTGCCGACGTAGGTGTAGAAGAAGATGAAGAAGAAGTTGATCTAGAAGAAATTCTTAAATCCCTAAGGGAAGAAGAAGATGAGCTTGAAGAATCAGAAGATGGATATGAAGGAGAAACTGAAGTGGTTGATACTCTAAAAGAACAATTAGAAGAAGCCTATGGCACTATTCGTTCTTTAAAGGGAACAATTAATGAAGTAAATCTTTTAAATGCCAAACTTTTGTTTTCTAACAAGATCTTTAGGAATCACACTTTATCTGAATCTGAAAAAGTTCGAGTAATCGAAAACTTTGATAGGGCTAGAAGCTTACGTGAAATTAAATTGATTTATTCAACATTGGCTGAATCTTTTAAAATTTCACCAAAATTAAAGAAAAAAATTACCGAAGGCTTTGCTTCGAAGTCGGTCTCAACGACCAAGGCTTCAAAAAGAAAAGTAATAGCTGAAGGTAATGAATTAACTAACAGAATGAAAAAATTAGCCGGACTAATTTAAAAAATAAGGAGAAATTAAAATGACAAAAATTTCAAATTTATTGCAAGACGCCGGTGCCTCATATAAGAATCAAATCAATGAAACTAAAGGTTTGGTTAATAAGTGGGATAAAACAGGACTTCTCGAGGGAATGGACCAGGAATATGATAAATCTGGTATGGCCGTTCTTTTGGAGAATCAAGCTCGTCAATTAATTGATGAGGCTTCTGCAACCGGCGGATCAAATGCCGAAGAATGGTCGGGTGTTGCTCTACCTCTTGTAAGAAGGATCTTTGCTGAAATTGCAGCTAAAGATTTTGTATCTGTTCAACCTATGAATTTACCATCAGGACTAGTTTTCTATCTTGATTTTAAATATGGTACAAGTGCAGCAGCAAATGATGCGGGAAGATTTACTGGAGACATCTTTGGTAATACTTCAGCTTCTGCTGATCCAACTGGCGGTCTTTATGGTGATGGTCGATGGCCTTTTTCCATAAAAGATGATGTTGCTGCAGTATCAGCAGTAAATGTATTTACAGCATCCTGGAAAGAAATCGGATTTAACTCCGCTTTATCTACCTCTCTTAATATGGGAGGAAATAGTGATTCTGAGACTCTTTTGAAGATATCCTTTCCATTGGATAAATTAACTAGACCTGATAATCAGGGAGTTAAAGGCTGGACAATAACTGGATCCGGGGTAACTGCAGCTAATAATATTAGCTCATACAACTATGTTAGTAATACTATTGCTAGCGCAGGAAGTAATACTCCAATCTATGGATCTAATTTAACAAGTGCCTTATCAGCATCGATATTTGTCCTTGCAACTAGTGCAATGCCAAAATTGGGTGCAACTATGCACGTTAACTATGGCCGACAGCCCACAGAATCTACAAGAGGTGATTTTGAAGATACAGCTGGTGATGGAACAACTATCAATATTCCAGAAGTTAACGTTGGAATGCATTCAGAGCCAATTGTTGCTAAGACACGAAAGTTGAAAGCAGTCTGGTCTCCAGAATTTGCTCAAGATTTAAATGCTTATCATTCAATTGATGCTGAAGCTGAATTGACTTCAATGCTTTCTGAATATATCTCGATGGAGATTGATTTAGAGATCATAGATATGCTTTTACAGAATGCTGTAACAACTGAGTATTGGTCTGTTACACCTGGTCAGTCAATAAATAACGCAGGAACAGCTTTTGACGATGGAACATCAGCAGAAGCTTATAATCAGGGAACCTGGTTCCAAACTATTGGAACTAAAGTTCAGAAAGTTTCTAATAAAATCCATGCAAGAACTCTTCGAGGAGGTGCTAATTTCTTAGTTACTTCTCCAGACGTTGCAACGATTATAGAATCTATTCCTGGATATGCTGCTGATACTGATGGAGGCTCAATGGGAGCACAGGGTTTTGCAATGGGTGTACAAAAAGTGGGTCAGCTTAATAGCAGATTTACAGTGTACAAAAATCCATACATGCAAAGGAATGTTATTCTCATGGGATTCCGTGGAACTCAATTCTTGGAAACTGGAGCGGTCTACGCACCATATATTCCATTAATCATGACTCCACTGGTATATGATCCTACCAACTTTACACCAAGAAAAGGTGTGATGACACGGTATGCTAAAAAGATCGTACGTCCAGAATTCTATGGTAAGATTTATATTAAAGGATTGAACAGAGTTTAATCTGGATCTTGATTCATAATAAAGTAAGGCTCTATTGAAAAATAGGGCCTTATTTTTTTGGTTTCTTATTTTAAAAAAAGATATTTATTGTTGGTTTATAGATTAATAAAATATGGGAACACTTAATGGCTGCAGGAATTTATTCTTTTACTATTGAACAGGGATCTACTGTAGATTTTCAGATAGATTATAAAGATTCAAATGGGAATCCAGTAAATTTAAAAAATTATCAAGCAAGGATGCAAATAAGACCTTCAAAGACATCCAATGATACTATATGCATACTCTCATCCTCTCTACAATCAGATGGAACTGGTTTGAATACAACTCCACCATCCGCGTCTACCACTATTCCGGTTTCTTCTGGTAGTATAAGAGTTTTTATTTCCGCTTTTAGTTCATCTCAGTTTTCATCTGGATCAAATGTATCCTGGGATCAAGCTAATTATGATTTAGAAATACGTAGTGGTAGTGGAGTAACTACTGTCGTTAATAGGATATTAGAAGGTAAAGTTAAGCTATCAAAAGAAACAACTAGAAATGGAAATCCTTAATTATGGCAAATAATATTGTGACCACCAATGCAACCACAAATGTAATAACAGTATCTACTCCAGGACCAGGAGGACCGATAGGACCACCGGGCGCGACCGGAACAATTGCTTCTAATACTGGAATGAGCGTAACTGGAAGTGCAGTAATTTCGGGTTCTCTATTTAATGAAGGAAACTTTAATCAATATGGGGATGCTATCATAACTGGATCCCTAATACTTAAATCTACTACAGTTGGAGCTGGAACAGTAGGAAATGATTTTCAAGTTGGTGGGAGGAAAGAATTTGTATCTCTCCATGGTGATACAAAAATAACTGGTTCACTATATGTAACTGGATCATCAATTGAAGTAGTATTTGGAAATTCATTACGATGGTCAAACCCAACAGGTTCCTTAACTCTTACTGGAAGTATGAATATTTCTGGAAGTCTTAATATTAATGGTACTCCTATTACCCCTCTTGATACGGGTTCTCTGGGAAATACTATAATAACAGGATCTTTAATAGTAACTGGATCAATCACTGGAAGCCCTGGAGTAATAAATCAATTAACTGCTTCATATGCTATATCTGCTTCGTACGCCATATCATCGTCTGTTGAAATTACCAAAGAAATATCATCCTCACATGCTAATACAGCTGATACTGCAGCTGGATTAACAGGACAACCCTCAATCTACGTTACAAATATAACATCCTCTGGAGATATAAGTGCAAGCGGAACTATAACGGCAAATACTTTTGTAGCTGATGCTGTTGGAATTGGAACAACAAGTCCTAGTACGGCATTACATATCGTTTCATCATCTACTAGAGACAGTAATCTATGGCTTGATAAAGGTAGTCGTGGATATGGAGTCTCAAACATATATTTTAGATATCAAGATCCAGGCGGATCTATTATTCAAAGTGATAGAGATTTATTATTTAAAACAGGAAATAGTTTAGCTTCTAGAATGTTTATAACTGGGTCCAATGGTTATATAGGAATTGGAACAGTAACTCCAGAAGCGGCATTACATATTGCTGGAAATATCTGGACAAGTGGATCTGCTGGTCATATAACAGCCTCTGGAAATATAAGTGCAAGTGGTACTTACTATGGAGATGGAAGTAATCTAACAGGTATATCAGCAGGTTTCTGGACAGGAAGCAGTGGAACAATAACAAGAGAAGGTGGTGTTCAAATAACAGGTTCACTAATTATCTCGGGGTCATTTATAACTTCAAGAAATTCAGACTTATCTAATACAATAATAGGTTCTTCTTCCGCGGCCTCTATGGGTAGTGGTGCAACTGGAAATGTAATTATTGGCAATGAAACAGCAAAATCCCTTACTTCTGGAGATGATAACGTTATAATAGGGGAAAATGCTGGCCAAAGTATAACAACAGGGTATGATAGTGTATATATAGGGCATAGTTCAGGTTTACAAGCCCACTCAACTAATGCTATTGGTAATGTTGTAATAGGAACTGATGCAGGTTTAGGTTCGGGGGGTGCATCATCTTCTAGAAATGTTTTTATAGGTCAAAATGCAGGAAGAGAAGTAGATGGAACAAATAATGTATATATAGGTAGAGAAGCAGGTAGAGGAGAGGCTGGGGCAGATGGAACCGGTAATATAGGATATGGGGCATTTGCTTTAACTGATAATAGGGATGGAAATTATAATATTGGAATTGGATATTATGCTGGTGGATTAATAAAAGATGGAAGTAATAATATCTTTATAGGATCAGGTAGTTTAGGTCAAGCAACAGGCATGAGTGATCAACTTCGAATAGGTCACGCAGATTTAATAACAATCTCTGCTTCATTAGCAACAGGTGATATCATCTTCCCAAGCACAGCTTCAGCAGCTTATTTAGTAGCAACTAATACTTCAACAGCTGAAAAATTTCAAATTATAAATGCCCAAGAGAATTTAATAATAGGTAATGCATCAACCCTTGCAATAAATTCTGAAGAAGGTTCTACTAAGGTTGGTTATTATGCAGGATCTCAGGGAGATGGAGGTGGAGATTATAGTACTCTTATAGGAAGAAGCGCAGGTCAATATAATACAACAGCATATAATACTGCTATAGGAACAAATGCTTTATTATCGGGAGATGGTGGAATAGCTAAAACGGCTATTGGAGCAGAGGCATTATATAATTCCGCAGGCAATTACAATATAGGATTAGGTTATAAAGCAGGAAAATATCTTACCTCTGGTGTAAGTAATATAATAATAGGACACGATGCAGCTTCAGGTTCAGCAGTAGCAATGTCTAGTCAATTATTTATTGGATCTGGATCTCTTGCAATTATATCTGGAAGTTTAGTAACTGGGGATATAATCTTTCCAAGCACAGCTTCAGCAGCTTACTTCTCAGGAGATGGTTCAAATCTAACAGGCATAGCAGCTGGTTTCTGGACAGGAAGCAGTGGAACAATAACAAGAGAAGGTGATGTTCAAATCTCGGGATCTCTTATCATATCAGGATCAAAACTAACAACAACCTCTACAATGCTATCAGTAGAAGGAAGTGGATCTGTTAGTGGTTCAGCTATCTTTGAAGTAAAAGGAGCAGCAGGAACTTTATTTGCTGTAAATGATGGTTTATCTGGAGAACTATTTGCAGCTAATAATATTTCAGGATTACCAGTTATATCAGCTAATGCAGACAATACTGTTAGATTAGGAAAATACCAAGGATTTGGAATTGTAATATCAGGTTCAACTCCTGGACCAACAGATGAAGCAGCAAAAATATCAATAACAGGTTCTATATATCATACAGGTTCAGTAGCAGAATTTACAAGTAATGTTGAAATAAAGGGAGAGGTATTAGCCCATCCTTCTACATTATCTAATAATAATATTATAGTAGGTAGTGGTGCTGGAGGTAGTTTGACTGGGGGAACTTATAACGTAATAGCAGGATATGAAGCAGGAAAGTATGGTTCTTTACCCCAAAATAATGTTGCATTAGGTAGGTATGCGGGGTATGCTTTAGGTACAGGATATAATAATGTATTTGTAGGATATAAAGCAGGATATGCAAATGGTACTACTGGTATTAGTTATACCCCTTTATATAATACAGCTGTAGGTGCATTTGCATTAAATGATTTATTAAGTGGAGATAATAATACTGCATTTGGGTATAGGGCAGGTCAAAATATCACGGGTGGAGATAATTTAGTACTTGGATTTTATGCAGGTGATAGTATAGTAGCTGGAAATGCTAATATTGTAATAGGTTCTGGTAGTCTTGGCGAAGCAGCAATGTCTAATCAACTACGAATAGGTGGTAAATATGCAACAGATGGTAGTGACATTACAACAATCTCTGCTTCATTAGTAACAGGCGACATCATTTTCCCAAGCACAGCTTCAGCAGCTTACTTCTCAGGAGATGGTTCACAATTAACAAACCTTCCTGCAAGTAGTACTTTCCCATATACAGGAGATGCAGTAATAACAGGTTCACTTACAGTTTCAGGTTCATTCAACGCAACTACTACAGGTTCATCCAATACTGTTATAGGTTCGGGTTCTGGCGTAGCAATGACAACTACTACCAAAAATGTTATAATAGGAGCACTTGCAGGAAAAGATTTATCCACTGGTGTTAAAAACGTTATGGTAGGTTATGAAGCCGGAACTACTAATACAGTTGGCCAACAAAATGTCATGATTGGTTATAGAGCCGGTGCAAATATGGGAACATTAACTCATAATGATTATAATGTTTTTATTGGTTCTGAAGCCGGTATGTGTTCTACTCCATCAGATGCTAATTACAATATATTTTTAGGTTATAGAGCTGGATATGATTTAAACAATGGCGATTTTAATATAGGCGCAGGATATCTATCATTATGGGAACTTACAGATGGAACAAATAATGTAGCTTTAGGTTATCAAGCAGGTGCGAATATTACATCAGGTATTGAGAATATTTGTGTTGGAAAAAATTCTGGGGTTCAACTTGAAACAGGAACAAATAACATATTCATTGGTTATAATGGTGTATCAGCAGGAGGAATGGGAGGACAATCTGCTATGTCTAATCAACTCCGAATTGGAAGCACAGCAATTGTTCCAGTTTCTGCTTCATTAGTAACTGGAGATATAATATTTCCAAGCACTGCATCGGCACAATATTTTAGTGGAGATGGAAGCCAATTAACAAACCTTCCTGCAAGTAGTACTTTCCCATTTACCGGGGATGCTCAAATAATAGGTTCGCTTATAGTATCAGCGTCAGCAACTTCACAGTCACTTTCAGTTATAGGTAGTGGCTCAACAGTATTTGATGTAATAGGAAGTGAAGGAACATTATTTTCAGTTGATGATGATTTAAATGGAATGTTATTTACTACCAATGATATTTCAGGACTACCAATATTACAAGCTTCAGCTTCTGGAGAAACATTTATAGGTAAATCACCCCAATCACTTTACACTACTGCAGTAATTAGTGCTACATCTGCTTCATCAACAGCATCTTTATGTACTTTAAGTACTAGTTCTTATGATGGATCATTCTTTGATTACACGATAACTTCTGGCTCTAACGCAAAAGCAGGAAATATAATGTCTATTTGGAACGGAGGAAGTATCACTCACACAGAAACTACAACAACAGATATAGGTTCAACATCGGGTATTGCCTTTGAGATGATAATTTCTCAAAGCCAAGCCCAATTAGTAGCCATAACTGATTCTACAGATCCAAATACATGGAAAGTAAAGACAATAATAAGGTCAATATAAAGTTATGGGAATACAAAGAGGTTCAATATCAACTCCCATAATAGCTGATGGGCTAGTATTAAACATGGATGCTGCTAATAGGGCAAGTTATCCTGCTCAAAGAACTTTTACAACTGCTGAGTCAGGCAGTTGTTATAACACTTTAGATTTAAGTCAATCCGGAAGCTTTATTTCAGACCCACAATTTATCACTCAACCTGTTTCTGCAAGTTCTTGGGTTTTTGATGGAATAGATGATTATATTGATTGTGGTCCATTTACACCTTTGGATAGTGGAACTGCATTAACTATATCTGCTTGGTTTAAATCAAGTACTTATGTAAGTGCCGGTGTATTAATATCTTTAAATAAACACGTTGATATTTATCAAGGTACAAGTGCCTACTCTAATACTAAAGGAAGATTTACTTACAGATTAAAAGGGGCTTACGGAAATAGTTTTAAAACATTAGGTGGCACAGAAGCATCGGGAGTAGGTGATTTATGTGATGGTGACTGGCATCATATATGCTTTGTATGGGATGATTCAACGACTACTGCAATAGTTTATGAGGATGGAGTAGCGGTAATTACTGACACCTCAACCACAGGGACATTAAATAGTGCAACAGAAGACCTTTATATTGGTGAGGGATTATTTGCAGGTGCAAGTGTAATTCA